>Ga0181523_10001061_pt1 | contig 30152 bp, 22 predicted proteins | sample PEATcosm2014_Bin_43_FD_119752 | JGI IMG/M metagenome (GOLD analysis project Ga0181523, IMG submission 119752) | Peatland microbial communities from MTU Mesocosm Facility, Houghton, MI, USA - PEATcosm2014_Bin05_30_metaG | ecosystem: Environmental > Terrestrial > Soil > Wetlands > Peat | place... | reverse complement strand
GCCGGCGTTTTCGTTGAGGGTCAGGTTGTTGATGGGGTTCAAGGTCGGCGGCTGATTCACCGGGTTGACCGTCACCGTGAAAGTCCGGGTGACAATGTTGTTGCTCGCGCCACCGTTATTGACCGTGACGGTAATGATGGCCGAACCGTTGGCATTGGCCACCGGCGTGAAGGTCAGGGAACCAGTGGTGTTGGCGCTGGTATAATGGACCGTCGGATTGGGAATCAAATTGATATTGCCGGATGCCGCGGAGACAGTGAGCGTTTGAATTTGGTTGGAAGCGCCGGAAGTGATGCCGGACAGATTCACGGTTTGCAGGCCGGCGTTTTCGTTGATCGTCAGGTTGTTGATGGGGTTCAACGTCGGCGGCTGATTGACAGTCACGGTATTCGTTGGAACAGAGTAGGACACTTCGCTCGAAAACGGACTTTGGATGCCTGAGCTGTTATACGACGTGGCTGCAAAATAATAGGTGTCTCCTGCAACCAAACCGGAAACCGTCAGGTTTGTAGCATTGCCGGCAGGAAGTGTGTTGGTGTAATCACCGCTTGCGCCGCCATAGTAGATATTGTAACCCACGACCGTTGGATCCGTGCTTGCATTCCACGCAAGAGTGACGCTTTGGTTTGCATGGGCAGGCAACTGTATAAGTAGGACCATCCCGCAAAATAGAAGGAAATTGACAGCGGCGCGCTCCATCCGGGCAAGAATATTTATACTACTCATTTACTACACCTTTGATACTACTCATGTACTACACCTGCGCCTCCCTATGCATAAGCTTTGCCAACGTAATCGTTTTACGCCGGGAATTTCCAAGGCGTGAATGCCGTGGCGCAGAAAAACCGAGGTTTTCTACAAATCCCCTTTGAAATCAGAGGATTCCGTCGTTTCCCACCGCTGCAACTGTGAAAACTTTAATCGTAAAGTAACGTATCAACCCAGGCAGAATCGCGTTTTGCGGAAGGCGTTCAAGACAGCTCTGTCTTGAAAAGAAGCATGAGATTTCCGCAAGAATCGTTGAACGAAACGATTGAGTGGGTGATAGGTGCAAGCCCACGATGACCGAGCATAGAATTCAGATTGTTGAGAATTTAGGGTGATGTTCCTCTCGATTTTACTGATTACGGGCGCTGCCGACGGGGAAGATTTTGAAAACCGGCGAGGTCAATGCTTGTCAGGATTCCTTGCCATCTTAACCCGGATTTCCGGGATTCGCTTCACAAGTCAATGTCATTGACATACAATGGAGCCGCAGGAACAAAAGCTGTAATAATCGTTAAATCAACGAAAAACGGAGAATCCAATGGTAATGGTTGCAGGCAAATAGCAGACTCTGCGCGTGACTTTCGATAGTCGTTTGAAGCAGAGGCGATGGAGGCGACACTCTATCTGCGTTTGGTCGGAAATCGGCGCTGAACGCGATCGAGGACAGAAGCCATCTCCCGCGGAGGCAGGAATCCGGTCTTGGAGCCGAGAAGAGGCTTGACGGTACTGGCAGAACTGATGAGGCTGCGTGACCTGCGAAAGTCACGGGGCGTATAAAGATATGGGAAATGTCGGAATAATACTGTGAAAGCCACATGCCGATTTTTATCCGTGCTTGGTGTGCGCAATACTTTACGGCGGGTTCTGTTTGTCCTTTTCTCGATGGCAACCGCCGCGACGCTTTTGGGACAAAACACATGGCCGGATGCGGGCAGCGTCGCGGAAGCCATGACCCGCGCGAATAATTATTGGATGACCAACAATTCCGTCGGCAATTCCGACTGGGCACGGGCGGCCTATTACACGGGCAACCAGCGGGCGGCGCGCGTGTTGACAGACAGGGCGTATGTGAACTGGGCGCTTGCCTGGGGCACTTCAAACCAGTGGCTGATCGGCCCCGGAGGATCCAACGACGCGGATTCCTACTGTTGCGGCCAGACTTACATTGACCTTTATCGCCTGACTTCCCAGTCAACTTATATTACGGACATCACGAACAGGGTGAATGCCTGGGTTGCTTCGTCCGCGACGAACCAGTTGTATTGGATTGACGCCTTTTTTATGGCAGGGCCGACGTTTGCGAGCATGGGCAATCTGACCGGCAACACCAATTATTACGAAAAGCTGTGGCAGATGTATAGCTACATGAAAGGTGGAATCGGGCTGTTCGACACGAGCGCTTCGTTGTGGTATCGGGACGCGACCTACATTTATCCGGCGGCGACCAATGCCAATGGGGGAAAAGTATTCTGGTCGCGCGGCAACGGCTGGGTGTTCGCGGGACTGGCGCGGGTGCTCCAGCAAATGTCCACGAACTCACCGCATTATCAGGATTACGTCACCATGTTCCAAACCATGGCGCCCGCGATCAAAGCCGTGCAAGGCGCGGACGGCATGTGGCGCACAAGCCTGTATGATGCCGCGCAATATCCGAATCCCGAAACGAGCGGCACGGGATTTTTCACTTACGGAATGGCTTGGGGCATCCGCAGCGGTTTGCTGCGGGCCGCTGACTATACCAACACCGTGATCCTCGCGTGGCATGGGTTGACAAATCTGGCGCTGAACGCGCAAGGGTTTGTCGGTTATGTGCAAGCTACCGCTGATGGACCTGGCCCCGACTCGGCGACCAACACGGAAGATTATGGCGTCGGCGCTTTTCTTCTGGCTTGCAGCGAAATTGATTTGCTGGCGACCAATGGCCCGGCTCTGGGTTTATGGGCAGGCCCGGACCAAACGCTGGTCAACACCAATCCCACCACGCCGGAACCGCTGACTTTGGACGGCTCACGGACGGAAGTTTATCGCGGGCCGCCCGGGATTTTTACCTGGTGGGAGGGCGCAAACCAACTCGCCTCCGGGACGAATGCCCAGATTTCACTGTTCCCAGGACAGCACATTATCACCCTGAAAGTGCCCGGTGTTGACGGAATCACCTACACCGATTCGATGACGGTCATGGTGGTCACCCAAGCGCCGCCCGTTTTGGAATTGCAATTTGATTTTGAAGACAGTGGAACCACCACAACCGATTCGATTGCCGGCGTGAGTTTGCGCCTGGTCAACGCTTCCGGTTCGCCAACCGATTTGCACGGCGGCCTGGGGTCGGGCGTGGGCGGTTATGGCAAAGCGTTGAACTTCGTCGCGGCGAGCATGGGCGGAACCGGGCCGCTGGCGTTCACCACCAACAACTCAACGATCGAGTTTGGAACCTTGAACGCCTTTACCCTGACGCTCTGGATCAACCCCGCCTCAAGCCTGCTCGTCCCGGACTACCCGCGGTTTTTCACTCTGGGCACAAATGGCCTCATCGACCGTCAGGTTGCTAATTCACTCCAACTGCTCAGCAACGGAAATATTCAGCCGGCCACCACGGGGGTGCAGGGATTCGTCAATACGCTTCAAAGTTCGACCACGACGTTCGGCGGTTTTAACATGCCGGCCAATCAATGGTCCTTTTTGGCGCTGACGTATGACGGTTCGACGCTGAACTTCTACGGCGGATCGGAAACGAACCCGGTTTCCCTGCAAAGTTCGTCGGCATTTCCCGCCGGCCCGGTCGTTCTCACCAATGCGTGGACACTGATGCTTGGCAATCGTCTGGCCCTCGACCGCGCGTTTTCCGGGCAACTCGACGCCGTGCGCTTCTACGCCGGCGCCTGCTCATTGCCCGCTCTGGAATCCATTCGTTCAGCCGCCGTGGCTGCTTCGGCAGTTTCCGTCAATCAAAGCGGCAACAATCTGGTTCTCAAAGTGAACACCCATACCAATGCGCTTTACATTCTCGAATCCACACCGTCCCTTTCGCCGCCGAATTGGACGCCCGTCCTCACCAACACCGGACTCGGCAGCGTTATCACCAACAACCTCCCGTTCAACTCCGGCGAGGCCCAGCAATTCTTCCGCTACCAAATCCAGTAAGTCCGCCCGCTGCCGGAATTCAAATTTCCAGTTGCCTTCCCGCCCGTTTGCACGTTCAATCACGGTCGAAACCGGCTGACGATGAAGCTCATTTTCTCCGAACAAAATTCCGATTACGAGCACTGCCAGTTCCGCTACACCATCCGGGCGGTGCCGGCTTGACCAAACTGAGCTTGGGCCAATCGCGCACAAAATTCGATTTATTGTGCCGAAAAAATCAGCCAAAAATCGCTTGTGAAAATTTAGGTTTGTAATAAGATGCAAATCCCATGAGCAGTCTCAATTCCGATCAATCCGAAGGCAAGGGCAATGCGCGGATACGCGTTTTGATCGTTGATGATCATCCGCTCGTTCGTGAATCGCTGAAGAAAATCATCCAAGGGCAACCTGATTTAACTGTTTGCGGTGAAGCGGAAGATCGGGAGCAAGCCTTGGAAATCGTGAGAGCTACCAGACCACGCCTGGCGATTGTTGATTTGACTTTGAAAAATTCGCACGGATTGGAACTCATCAAAGACCTTCGCGAGCTTTTTCCGGAGGTGCAAAGCCTGGTGCTTTCCATGCATGATGAAATGATTCATGCCGAACGGGCGATCCGTGCAGGTGCGCGCGGATATATAACCAAACATGAACTTCCCGCGAGAATTCTGTTGGCGATTCGAAAGATTCTGAGTGGTGAAATTTACTGGAGCGAAAAAGCTGCGGCCCGGGTTGCCTCTAAGATTGCCCGTGCAGCTCCGACCACAACAAAATTTGAACTTTTGACAGATCGGGAGATGCAGGTTTTTCAACTTATTGGTTCCGGTCAAAGCACACGGCAGATCGCCGCCACATTACATATTGATGTGAGCACCGTGGAGACGTATCGAGCCAGAATCAAAGAAAAGCTGGATATTGATAGTGGTCTTGATCTCGTACGGCACGCCATAAACTGGGCGAATATGCCAAACCCTTAGCCGGAACGATTCAGCTTGAAAGAGTGAGCCCCGTTTGGCGGGCTTGGGGTGATGAACCAAACACAAGCTTACGAGCCTCGACGGGAGGCGGACCAAACGGTGCGCCTGCCAATTGACACCAAAGATCAAACTTCGTCCATTCGGATTTCGTTCACCGATCAGCGTCTGACCGCCCATGGCGGCATGGTCGTGTGGTCGCACTTTCTGCATCAGAAGAATTTTCGCCGACAACTGCGGGAGGTCTTGCCCCACTGTCCGACCAGTCCCAACGCCTACGATCCCACGGATGTGGCGCTGGGGTATGTCGGGGGCATTCTCTGCGGCGCGGACAAGCTCTCCCGCGTGGCTTGGCTGCAAAGTGATCCGGCGTTGAGCCAGGTGCTGGGCGTCGAAGCCATCGCCAGCCAATCCACCTTGAGCCGGTTCTTCGACGTGTTTGGTCAAAAGACATGCAATGCTTTGAACGTGCTGCATCGCCGGGCCGTGGACAGTCTGCCTTCACTGAAAGAAGGTTACACGCTGGACCTGGATTCGTGGGCACTGCTGCACGAGGATGGCCATCAACAAGGCGTGGCCGTCGGTTATACCCGGCAGGGACTCAAGCCATGCCATCGGCCGCTGATCGCCGCTTTGGCCGAAAGCAAACTGATCGCCAACTACTGGTTGCGCCGGGGCGACAGTCCTTGCGCCAATGGCGCGGCGGAGTTTTTGCGTCAGACCGTGATCGGCCTGCCGGCGCACATTCGGATCAAGCTGGTGCGCGGCGACGCGGGTTTTGGGGAGGCCAGTGTGCAAAACATGGCTCAGGCGCTGGGCTTGAAATTCATTTTTGTGGCGCGCCTGACGCAAAAGGTGCAAAGCCTCTGCCGGCACGATGAGGCGCACTGGGAACGGACCGAAATCCCCGGCTTGGAGGTGCAGGAAGCCGAATGGGATCAACCGGGACGCCGCTTGATCGTGATTCGTCAGCGGGTCGAACAACGGCCCGCCGCTGGCGGCAAGATGTTGTTGGAAGTTCCGGGCTATCGCTTTCAAGCGCTGGTCACCAACCTGCCCCGGAGCGTGGACGCTCTGGCCGTCTGGCGCCAATACAACGGCCGGGCCGATCTCGAAAACCGCATCAAGGAACTAGGCGCACAGTTTGGGATTAAACGGCTGTGCGTCGATAATTTCCGGGGTACCGAGGCCATGCACCATCTGGCCATCGCTGCTTACAATCTGTGCGTGCTGTTGCAACGGCGATTGGGGCAGTTGGAAAAATGCGAATTGAACACGCTACGCTGGCGCTTGTTTGGCCGGGCGGCGGTGTGGAGCCGGGCGCGCGGCAAGCCCACGCTCAAACTGGCCGTGCGTGGCCAGGCTCATCGAACGTGGTGGCGCGAAATCCTGACCAAACTCACCGCTCTTCCCAACTGCCATGCAGTTGCCTCTCTTCAAGCATGAACCCGCCAATCTTACTCAATTTCATGGTTCAACTGAATCGTTCCGGCTTAGAAACCGCCGAAAACGACTCATCTGTGACTGGGAGTCCATGAATTGTAGTTGATTCCACTACAACATAATCCGCTTTTGAACTACTGACTAATGTCATATTTGAGGTATTCTATCTGTGTGATTGGTGGTTCATTCATTTTGCCGAACACCGAGAGGATTGGTGTCTCAAAAGAGCTCACGCCCGAAGGGTCGGACTTTTCAGTCTTGCGTGAGTTGGTGGATGTTTCTACAGGGGAAACAGATCGTAGGGTTGCCAACATGCGGGAAGTTGATGGTTCTTTGGCCTGGTATTGTGCAAGAACCAAGCCAAAACATGAACACATAGCCGCAGCGAACGTGCGCCAGAATCTGGGTCTGGAAGTATTTCATCCGCGGCTGCGCATAGAGCGAGCAACTCAGCGCGGTGTAATGCGTGTCCTGGAACCCCTTTTCCCTTGCTACATTTTTATTCGCTGTATGCTTGAAGAGGATTTTGGCGATATTCGGCATACCAGTGGGATTAGCAGCCTCGTGCATTTCGGGCAGAGAATTCCCACTGTCCCGGATTCGATTATTGAGGAGTTACGGGAGTGCTTTGAGGCTGACGACCTGATGATGGTTGAAGATCGTATTTCGCCAGCGGACGAAGTGATTTTTGTAGATGGGGCGTTTACTGGGATGCGGGCATTTGTCTTGCGTGTAATGCCGGCAAAGAAACGCGTGCAGGTGCTGCTTGATGTTTTGGGTGGCCCCACTCCAGTCGAAGTTGAGCGGAAAACCGTCGTTTTAGAAAGAAGCACTTTAGCTGATTTTGTGCCGGTTCTGGCAGCCCCAAGCCAGAAAGGGAACTGGCCTGAGAGAAGGTGCGGCAAAAATTAAATCTCCGGTTTCTACCGGACAGAAAGTTGGTTTTTTTGAGAGAGGAGAAAAACCAGCAAGTGCGGAGCTGTGTAGAGTTGAATACTCCTTGTTTATAATCAGATTTATCAGATTCGGGATGGCCATTTAATTTTAATTCCAAGCGTCTTACCATGTATCGAAATAAAATCTACGATCAACGAGACTTCCCTGTTCCTCCAACTTCCGTTCCGAAATGGAAACGCTTCCTGGATGTGAGTGTTGTGCTTGCGGCAGCGCCGATCCTTTTGCCATTGATGATCGCAGTGGCAATATTGGTTAGAATTGTTTCCAAGGGGCCAGTTTTATTCCGTCAGGAGCGAGTCGGGCATTTGGGGCAACGGTTCATGTGTTTCAAGTTTCGGACGATGTTTGTGAATGCCGACACGACTGTTCATCAAGGGCATCTGGGCCATTTGATGGATTCAGATACTCCACTGGTAAAGATGGATTCAAAAGGCGACCCTCGCATCATTCCATCCGGCAAGCTGCTGCGGGCTACCGGGCTCGATGAACTGCCACAATTGATTAATGTGCTACGGGGTGAAATGAGTTTGGTAGGGCCACGCCCCTGTCTGGCCTACGAGTACAATAAATATCAGCGATGGCAGAAGGAACGGTTCAACACCTTGCCAGGACTGACAGGGCTGTGGCAGGTGGGCGGGAAGAATAAAACCACTTTCACCGAGATGATCTGCCTGGATATTCGCTATGCTCGCACCAGGACATTGTGGCTTGATTTAGAGATACTTCTAAAAACTTTCCCCGCCATAGTGGTTCAGGTGCTTGAATGCCGTGAGCTCAGGGAACGAAAATCATTCTCCGATCTCGACAGCGCTCCGGCATCCAATCTTTCGAGAAGAGCTGTCCGTCAATAATCGCTTCAGAACCAACCGCTCCTGTTTTTTGGTGGTGACGGGAAATTGTCATTATAAATTCGGTAATGCAGTAAACAAATAGAATAACGATGTACTCATTATGACCAGGAAACTCAAAGTCGGTGTTGTGGGGTGCGGTTATTGGGGGCCAAACCTTATCCGCAATTTCAGATCGCTTCCGGACTGCCAGCTGAAGATCATGTGCGATCTAAGCCAGCAGCGTCTCATACATCTCAAAACATTGTATCCGGAAGTCCAACGCTCAATGGATTATGATCACATGCTCAATGGCGTGGAGCTTGACGCCGTGGTCATAGCAACCGCTGTAAAATCACACTATGCGATGGCCAAGGCGAGTCTGCAGGCCGGCAAACATACATTCATCGAAAAGCCGATGGCCAGTTCCTCCGGGCAGTGCGAGGAGTTGATCGGGATTGCGCAAAAAAAAGGATTGGTGCTGATGGTTGGCCATACCTTTCTATATTCCCCGCCAGTCAAAAAAATCCGGGAAATCGTGGATTCCGGTGACATCGGGGAAATCCGGTACATTTGTGCGCGCCGGCTCAACCTGGGGTTGTTCCAGAACGACATTAATGTGGCGTGGGACCTTGCACCGCACGACATCTCCATCATTTTGTCCATCATCGGCGAGCAACCCATCACGGTGAATTGCCGCGGCAGCGCTCATATTACACAGGGCATCGAAGACGTGACCACCATGTGCCTCGGTTTCGCAAAGCAACGGACCGCCATCATCCACAGCAGTTGGTTGGATCCGAGAAAAGTCCGTGAGATGACAATTGTCGGAAGCAAACGGATGATTGTATATGACGATGTGGCGCCACTGGAAAAAATCCGCATTTTCGATGCGCGGGTTGAAAGCCCGCCCCATTATGACACTTTTGCCGAATTTCAATACGCTTACCATTATGGGGACATGTATGTGCCCTACGTCAAGCAGGAGGAACCGTTGAAGACTGAGTGCCAGCATTTCCTGGATTGCATTAAAAATGGCACACCTCCGCTGACCGACGGCAAACAAGGGTTGGAACTGGTCCGGATTTTGGAGGCCTCCACAAGATCGTTGGAAAAGGGCGGTGCTCCCGTCGGCCTTGCGGGCGAGCGGAAGGAAGACCATCGGCTGAAGGTGGCCAGGGTTCCTGCTCTCGGCGCCGAGTTTCCGGTGTTGATGGCCGGGAAGGAGGCCAAGAAGCGCCCGTCGCAGAATGGTCAGAAATTGCGGATTAAATTACGCGTGAACGGGCAGTAAATTTCTCCACATGGATTCATCGCTTCAATCATCGTGTCAACGAATCGCTCCCGACGTAAAACTGGGGAAGAATGCTTGTATTCGCGATTTCACGAATCTCTATGGTTGTGAAATTGGAGATGATGTCAAAATCGGCACTTTTGTTGAAATCCAAAAAGGTGTGAAAATCGGTAACCGGTGCAAGATTTCCAGCCACACTTTCATTTGCGAAGGGGTGACCTTGGAAGACGATATTTTCATTGGTCACAATGTCACCTTCACCAATGATCTTTATCCCCGCGCCACCAACGGCAACGGGCGGCTTCAGACCGATGCAGATTGGGCCTGCATTCGCACTGTGATAAAGCGAGGTGCCTCCATTGGCTCCGGAACCACATTGCTGTGCGGCATTACAGTTGGGGAGAATGCGATGATTGGGGCCGGCAGCGTGGTGACCAGAAACGTGCCGCCGGGTGCGGTGGTGGCAGGCAATCCTGCAAGAGTAATTCGGTCATTCCAAGCCAAAGTTTGAATGGAGTCGACCGGATAATGTCGTAATCCTTAGTTTTGCATGAGTGATAAGAGCCAAGATCCACCCTCTGCCACAATGTCGTTGGGTGACATTTATTTCATCCTTTTCCGACATAAGTGGATGATTCTCTTCTTCTCTTTTGCCGGAATAATGGGGGCCATATTGCTGCTTTTTGTAGTGAAGCCTCCTCAGTATCAATCCGAGGCTATGCTTTCTATTCGTTATGTCGTTGAAGGGAAATCCCTGAATCCTCCCGGAGATGAGCAGAATACAAGATCGCTGAACGAGGGAAGCTACAGTATAATTAACACAGAAGTGTCGATTCTTCACAGCTTTGACTTGGCCGAACAAGTAGTTCAAGCCATGACACCGGAAAGGATTTTGGCAAAGGCAGGTGGAGGGGCAGACACCAATCGGGCTGCCTTTCTGGTAAGACGCAACTTAACCGTGGAACCGATTTGGGAAAGCAGCGTGATTCGGATCAGCTTTCAAAATCCAGATCCCAAGCTCGTTCAACCAGCCTTGGGTGAAATTATTGACGCTTATTTCACGAAGCACGTACAGATGCACCAAGCGCGGGGAGCATCTGATAATTTTCTGACTAATGAGACTGACAGGTTACGCGCCGAACTTGCGCAGACGGATGAACAGCTCGGGAATCTCAAACGCGAAGCCGGGGTGATTTCCGTTGATGGTACGCAGGAGGCGTATGTTGATCAGATTTCAGAAATTCGCCAGGATCTCTTTAAAGCCAAAGCTGAGTTGTCTGAACATCAAGCCTTGCTGGGAGAACTGACAAAACCTTTGGGTACAAAACTAGAAACAACAAATGATGAGATGGCGACGGAAGTACCTTCTGAGCAACTCGACGCATATAAGAAGATTTGTGCGAACCTCACCTTTCTTGAGAGAAAAGAGCAGGATTATCTGACTCAGCAGGGATTCACCGCAGAAAATGTGTTGGTCAAGCAGATTCACGAACAAATTGAGCAAACCGAAGCGCTCAAAAGGGATCTTGAAGAAAAAAATCCCAAGCTCGCGGCCTTGAACGTTCCTTTATCAAGTCCCATCCCCGGACAGCAAGCAGACGCCGCGATTAATTATCGAACTGAATCTGAGTTGGTAACGGGGCTCAAAGCAAAAATCCAGGCATTGAATACGCAATTGAATCAGGTATGGGCTGAGGCGACGAATTTCGAGAAAGCGGAGACTACCATTTCAGAATTGCAGCAGAAAAAGCAGGTTGAAGAAACCAATCTCAAATATTTTATGAGCAGTTTGGAGGGGACTCGGATTGACGAGGCATTGGGAGGAGATAAAGCGGCGAACATCAGCATAATCCAGGCCCCATCGCCCCCAGGCAAAGGATGGTCAAAAACTTTCAAAAAGAAGGTGGCGCTGGTAGCTGCGGGAAGCGTTTTTGCTGGACTGGCGCTGGCCTTTCTTATCGAACTGTTTTTGGACCGGTCCGTAAAGCGGCCGACTGATATCGAGACGAAATTGCGATTGCCTCTGCTCATTTCAATTCCGGTCCTGGCGGGAAACGGCCACCTCCCACTGTTCTCAAGCAGGAACCGTCTGCGCTTGGAAGCTGCCGTTGACCACGAGCGTGCACCTGCCGAAGCGACCGAGGCTCATCCTGAAGCCGGATTGGTTTTCCCAAAACGGCAGCATCCTCTCCACCGGTTTTACGAAGGTTTGCGGGACCGATTGATCGTGTATTTTGAAACCAGGAATCTCAACCACAAACCGAAGCTCGTGGCCGTGACCAGTTGCGGCAACGGGGCTGGTGTCAGCAGCATCGCCGCTGGATTGGCTGCTTCGCTTTCCGAAACCGGCGATGGCAACGTGCTGTTGATCAACATCAGCGGCGAACAGGGCGCAGCGCAGCAATTTTACAAGGGCAAACCCGGCTGCAGCCTGGACGAAGCCCTGGCGACCGAGAAAAAACAAGGGGCACTGGTCAAAGCAAACCTTTACACGTCCACGGAACAAACGGACGGCGACATGCTGCTGGCCAACCTGCCCCCAAAAATCTCAACGTTGATGCCCAAACTCAAAGCCAGCGAGTTTGACTACATCATTTTCGACATGCCGCCGGTCAGCCAAACCAGCGTGACGGCGCGACTCGCCGGGTTCATGGACATGGTTTTGCTGGTAATCGAATCGGAGAAAACGAATCAAGACGTTGTCAAGCGGGTAAATCAATTGCTGGCGGAATCCAAGGCAAAAGTCAGCACCGTGCTCAATAAAACCCGAACCTATATTCCGACACGTTTGCATCAGGAATTTTTGAACGACTTCTGATGGTGCTCAAAAGGAGTTGCAATTGATGGGGCGGCGTGGCTGTTGACAGAGGAGACGGTTTTTAGTGGTGGCGGAGACCACCCCGTCCTGTGAAAGGGTTAGAGTCTTGAGCTTGAGGTCTGAGATGATTTCTTCCGACCATTCAAACCTACTCATGCTTTCAAATATGAGGCATGGGCACATGCACGGCCGCCGCGTGGCAGTTGTTGTGTTTTCGCATTATCCAAGCGATCCCCGCCCCCGGCGCGAAGCCGAGGCGCTGGTCCAGCAGGGAATGGAGGTTGACGTCATTTCCATCCGGCAGGAAGATCATGAACCGCGGCGTGAAACCTTCAACGGGGTCAACATCCTGCGTTTGCCGTTGCAGCACAGGCGGGGAGGCAAATCCTCCTATTTTCTCCAATATGGGTCATTCATCCTGGCCGCGTTTTCCCTGCTCACCTTCCGTTCTTTTACGCGGCGCTACAGTCTGGTCCACATCCACAATATGCCCGATATTCTGGTGTTTTCCGCACTGGTTCCCAAGGTCTGCGGCGCAAGGGTCATTCTGGACCTTCACGATCCGATGCCGGAGTTGATGACGACGATATTTGGAATGGAGGCAAGGAGTTTCGGTGTGCGGATGCTGAAATGGCTGGAGAAATGGAGCATCCGCTTTGCTGACGTGGTGATCACCCCGAATGCCGCATTTGCAAAACTCTTCGGCGCGCGCAGTTGCCGAATGGACAAACTGAAGGTGGTGATGAATTCCCCGGATGAAGGAATTTTCAAATATCACGGGTTCACGGAGGAAACCCTGGCGGACAGGGACAAATCGAAACCGTTCGTTATTATGTATCACGGGGCCCTGGTCGAACGTCATGGTCTGGACCTTGCGGTTCGGGCATTGGAATCAATCAAGCCCTTCATTCCGAACGCAGAGTTGAGAATTTTCGGTCGCGCCACGCCGTATTTTCACCGGGTGATGGCAGAAGTCCGTGTGCGTGGCTTGCAAGAGTCGGTACGGTATCTGGGGCCGAAAAGCCTTGAGCAAATCGTTGAGGCCATTGACCAGTGCGATGTGGGGGTTATCCCCAATCGTCGGAGTGCATTCACCGAGATAAACATGCCGACCCGGATTTTCGAGTACCTGGCGCGGGCCAAACCTGTCATTGTTCCCTACACGACTGGAATCAGGGATTATTTTCGCAGGGATGAAATGATCTTCTTTGAATCTGACCATGTGAACGCTCTGGCGCGCAAGATAGAATATGTCTTTTCGCAACCTCGCGAAGTGAATGAAATCGTCAAACGGGGGCAGGCTGTGTACCGCGCGCATCGGTGGAGTGAAGAGCGGCTTGAATTCATAAAAGCAGCGAACGAACTTTTAAGCGTGCCCGGCAAAGGGCAGGGGCAGGTAGTGGATCGCCTTCCGCTTTTGGTAAAAGACGGATCCCTGAGACGCCCGTCCGGGTTGCCCATCGAACACTGATGTGGTGAAAGATTTGTGATCTGCCCACAACTTTCGCGATACGTTGGTATTTCGGGCATCATCATTTCGCGGCGCTTGCTGAGGCAACCAGACAAACGATTCTTTGCCCGGCCGGGCGTTGGACCGCGACCAGGTAAATGGGCTCGGGCGGTCCCGGTGGTTCCGCGTTGATGGGGGCGCAATTATTTCACAGACTCCTTTTCGGATCGACCAGCCCTCAGTCCGTACGAAGCCGCGTTATCTACATTATGATTTCCCCGTCAGCAGACAAAAACAGCGAGACAACTGGTTACATTGCAGTCAGTCCGGTGAGAAACGAAGCGGCTTATTTGCCACTCACTGTGAAATCAATGGTCGCGCAGACAATCCAACCCAAAAGTTGGATCATTGTCAATGACGGTTCGACGGACCAAACCGGACGGATTGCGGAAGAAGCGGCACGGTTGAACTCGTGGATCAAGGTTGTCAATCGTGCGGACCGGGGATTCCGAAAGGCCGGCGGCGGCGTGATCGAGGCGTTTTATCAAGGATACCGCCTGATCGAGAAGGAGTCCTGCGATTACGTGGTCAAGCTGGATGGAGACCTGTCGTTTGGTCCGGATTATTTTCAAAAATGCTTCGCGCACTTTGCTGAGGATCAACAACTGGGGATTGCCGGTGGGACCATCTGCGCCGAAATTGACGGGGTACTGGAAGCCGAATCGAAAAATGATCCGGCGTTCCATGTAAGAGGCGCAACCAAAATTTATCGGCGGGCTTGCTGGCAAGAAATCGGCGGTTTAATTCATGCGCCCGGATGGGATACTTTGGACGAAGTCAAAGCGAATATGCTCGGTTGGAAAACGCGTACTCTCGCCGATATTAATATCCTTCACCATCGGCCGACCGGAGCTGCTTATGGCACATGGAATGACAGGGTCAAAGCTGGCATGGCCAATTACATCACCGGCTATCACCCCTTGTTCATGTTCTTGAAATGTTTGAGACGCATGAGTGAGAAGCCTTATTTTATCGGTAGCGGAGGTCTTTTGTTCGGGTTTGTGAAAGGGTATGTCAAACGAGTTCCCCAAGTGGCTGACAAGGCGCTGGTCCGCTATCTGCGCCAACAGCAGATGAACCGGCTGCTGGCAAGGAAGAGTCTTTGGAGCTAGGCCTTCCCCCGTCGAGACTTAAGCCTGGTCCCTGTAACTGACAATCAATAACGGACAATACCGACATGTGCGGAATTTGCGGCAAACTGCAATTTGATCCGGAAGCAACCGTGGAACCGGAGTTGCTGGACCGAATGATGGCGGTGATTTCCCACCGCGGCCCGGATAGTCACGGCACATATCTTGCCGGCCCGGTCGGATTGGGGCACCGGCGGCTCTCCATCGTTGATTTGAGCGACAGCGGTTCCCAGCCGATGTGCAATGAGGACGGCACCGTCTGGATCGTGTTCAATGGCGAGATTTACAACTACCAGGAACTAAGAAAACAACTTATCCAGCGCGGACACGTGTTTCGTTCAACAACCGACACCGAAGTCATCATCCACCTTTACGAGGAACGTGGCACAAATTGTCTGCAACAGTTGCGGGGCATGTTTGCCTTCGCGATATGGGACAAGCCCCGTCAACGTTTATTCCTGGCCCGCGACCGTGTCGGAATCAAACCATTATACTACTGCCAGCAACCAGGCGCCTTTTGGTTTGCGTCCGAGCTAAAATCCATCCTTGTGGATCCCGCGGTACCTCGGGCCATCGATTTGTCAGCCATCAGGCGGTTTCTGTCTTTCTATTATCCTGCCGGGCAAGACACTCTCTTTGGTTTAGTGAAAAAGCTTTTGCCCGGCCACTATATTTCTATTGAGCGTGACAAAGTTTCCATCGTTCGATATTGGGACCTGCATTTCACGAAGGACCGCTGGACGAAATCCTTTGAAGAAGCCGTTGAAGAACTGCAAACCCTGCTCGGGTCGACCGTGCGCGACCATATGATCGCCGATGTGCCGGTCGGAATTCTACTCAGCGGGGGTACGGATTCCTCAGCAGTACTGAGCTTTGCTGTGCAAGGCACCAAAAAGAAAATCAAAACGTTCACGGTTGGGTTTGAAGGCGGACAAGTGGTGGATGAAAGGCCCTACGCACGCCAAGCCGCGCGGCAATTTGGTACGGAACACTACGAAATCAGCATTTCCGCGGAAGATTTCTGGAAGTTTCTGCCGTCTTACGTGTGGCATATGGAGGAGCCGGTTTGTGAACCTCCAGCCGTGGCACTTTACTATATTTCCAAACTCGCACGGGAGCATGTCAAGGTATTGCTTTCGGGCGAGGGGGGTGATGAAGCTTTTGCCGGGTATCCCAATTATCCGAATATGCTTCGACTTGGGCTGGTGGGGGCGGCCGTCGGCCCTTTGGCGCGGCCCTTGGGCGCCATGGGCGCCATTGCCGGAAAACTTCTGGCCGAACCGCGGCTGCAGCGTTACGGTGCCGCCTTGGGAAACTCATTTTCAGACCACTATTTCAGCCGGACTTCGGGGCCTACGTTTTATTTCAATCGGCAGGCGCAAACTCTTTTCACGGCTGAGTTTCTGGAGGACTCCGCCTCGGCCGATTCCGCTGCGTTCGTGGCTGAAATGGCGGCGAAGGTCAAGGACGAACCCTTGCTGAACCGGATGCTCTACCTGGATACGAAGACCTGGTTGCCAGATGATTTGCTGATCAAAGCGGACAAAATGACCATGGCAAACTCGCTGGAATTGCGGGTGCCGCTGCTTGACCACCAGGTATTGGAATTTGCCGCCTCTCTTCCGCCGAACTTCAAAGTGCAGGGAGGCCGGACCAAACGCATCCTCAAGGCCGCTTTTGCCAAGGTGTTGCCAGAGGAAATCCTCCGTCGGAAGAAAGCGGGTTTTCCCGTGCCCTATGCGTCCTGGTTGCGCAACGAGTTTAGCAAGGGAATTGAGGATATCCTGCTTTCCGGGCTGGCGACGTCTCGGGGCTACTTCAAAAGAAGTGAGGTCACTCGCCTGCTCCACGCCAATTCCCGTGATGGCAATTACTCAAAGGAGGTTTTCTCGCTTCTGGTCTTGGAGTTGTGGCATCAGCGATTTGTCGATTTGACCCGCCCTGACTCGGACGTGCAAAGCGTGTCTGGTCTGTTGCCGGCGTACGACCCCGTGAACAACGACCGGTAAACACAAAATATTATGGGTGGAAACAATATGCGGATTATAAACCAATCGGAAAGTGCCAACAGAAGGCCGATCCGTGTGCTGCACAGCTTTCCCCTCAAACTTGGCGGTCCTCGGATCTGCGGGATTGCGTGGCACCAGGTCAATGGTGTGGCAGATGCAGGGGCAGAAGTTCGGGCTTGTGCCGGTGTGCTTTGCAGGTCATTGCCGGCGCAAATCTCATTTTACCCGACGCTTTCCTGGGGGCGATTCCGAATCCCCTATCGAGTTCTGGGTCGGATACGCGCGGGTGCTCTGCACGATTACCGGGTGTCGCGAAAAGTTGAGCAATTGGCGGGGCAGATTGATCTCATCCACACTTGGCCACTGGGCGCGCTACGGACGCTCAAAACCGCCGCTAAACTCGGGATTCCCACCGTATTGGAACGATGCAATGCCCACACCCGTTTCGCCTATGAGGTTGTGCAGAAGGAATGCGACCGTTTGGGTGTGCCCCTGCCACCTGACCATGAGCACTTCTATAATCGGGAGATCCTGTGCCGAGAGGAAGAGGAGTATCGGCTGGCGCAGCGGCTGCTTTGCCCGTCTGACTTCGTCGTGAAAACCTTTCTCGATCAGGGGTTTCCCCCTGAGAAACTCCTCCGGCACATATACGGGTTTGACCCGAAAGTTTATTATCCGGGTGATAGAGAGCCGGATACTAAGCGGGGGTTGACCATGCTTTTTGTGGGAGTTTGTGCGGTAAGAAAGGGTGTCCATTTCGCGCTGGATGCGTGGTTGCAATCAGCAGCCCATCGCAACGGTGTTTTTCAAATTGCCGGAGAATTCTTGCCCGCTTACGCCCAAAAGCTTTCATCTCAACTGGCCCACCCCAGTGTCAAAGTTCTGGGGCACCGCACCGATGTGGCAGATCTCATGAGGAAGAGCGACATTCTGGTCCTTCCCAGCATCGAGGAAGGGTTTGGACTGGTGGTCGTGGAAGCTATGGCCAGCGGTTGTGTGCCGCTTATCTCAAACGCCTGCACTGACATCTGCCAGCACATGGAAAACGGATTGGTGCATCAAGTTGGCGATGTCAAAGCGCTGACTCAGCACATTACCCTGCTGCACGAAAACCGCGATCTCCTGGAAAAATTTCGCGCCGCGTCTGTGCGCGCTGCTGCCGGGGCTACCTGGTCCGCCGCCGGGGTGAGACTCCTGCAGGCTTACCGGGAAGCCACGGCGGTCAAAACTCGTCTGCAAGGCGGCATAGAGCATTCAGAGGACCTTGCCCTGGTTTAAAAACAAGGACTGGTACAGGATGAACGGTTTCGGATTTATATTTGCGCTGATTGTTGCCGGCTTGATGTTCGCCTCGTCAAGACGGTTGGCTCCGCTCGCATTACTGATGAGCGCAACATATATCACCGTGCTACAGGTCATCGAAATCGGCCCGCTTCACTTCTCCGTGGTCCGTCTGGTGATCGCCGTGGGGCTTTTGCGTGTTCTGGCGAAGGGAGAACGCATTGTGGGTGGATGGAATATTCTGGATCGAATGATGGTCCTTTGGGCCGTCTGGGCCATTGCCTGTCTTATCTTTCACAAATCCAGTGTGTTTATTCTCCGCCTCGGGCAGACTTACGATATTCTGGGCGGTTATTTCCTGTTCCGCGTGTTCGTACAGGATTCAGCGGATATCCGCCGTGTTTTTAAAATGGTTTGCATTCTTCTCGCGCCTTTGGCTGCAACAATGCTCCTGGAAAAATTTACCGGAAAGAACCTGTTGGGGGTGATTGGTTTTGGCCCGACAGATGTTGCGATCACCAATGGCCATTATCGCGCGCAGGGCACTTTTGGCCATCCGATTTTGGCCGGAACGATCGGGGGAATATGTCTGCCCATGGCGATTTATCTGTGGCAAGAGAACCGCAAACTCGCCCTCATCGGGTTGGCCGCCACGGGGGGTATTGTTTTTGCCAGCGGTTCCAGCGGGCCTGTCATGACGACGTTCTCGGTCCTGTTTGCCATGGCCCTGTGGAAAATTCGGAGCCATCTGCGGGTGCTTCGCTGGCTCACCGTTTTCTTTCTCATTGTTTTGAATTTCATAATGAACGATCCGGTGTATTTTTTGATGGCCCGCATCGACATCACCGGAGGAAGTACGGGATATTTCCGGGCACAGTTGATTCGATCGGCCATCGTCCATTTAAACGAATGGTGGCTGGCCGGGACGGATTATACCCGGCATTGGATGGCCACGGGTATTTCGGCGAATGCCGACCATACGGATATGACCAACCATTATCTTGCCATAGGCGTTTGGGGCGGCCTGCCGCTGATGTTGTTGTTTATGGGTGTTCTATTTATCGGCTTTGTCGAGGTGGGCAAAGCCCTGCAACGGTACAAGGACGAACCCACCCGGGATCAGTTCATGATTTGGACGCTTGGCTCCATTTTGTTCGGCCATGCGACGACTTTTATGTCGATCTCCTATTTTGACCAGTCATTCGTCTTTTTATACCTGATATTGGCCATCATCGGTTCCCTTCATGCCATGGAACCGGTGCCGGCCCGGGAAGAGACTTCGGCAAAGACCTCCGAGGAAGTTCCAGAGAGTGAGTCCGGCTCGGTTTTGGCTCGCTGTTTTGGTTTTGCCGGCTGTCCTTAACCACAGCCACGCATGTTGCCCTCATATCAAATTAATATTCGCTCCGAGGTACAGGCCGTGCCTTGGGTGGATCTGGTCCGCATTCTCGAGGGTCTTTTGTCGGTCAAATTCAACTTTTCCACGCAACCCGGACCAGGTAAGAGAGGAGAGATCATAATTGAAGACGGAAATGAGCCAAGACCTGCCGGCAGCCAGGAGGTCACTCCGAGCCTGAGGGTTTCCCGGGAGGAAATGCAGCGATGTGACAGCAAACCGATTGACATGCAAGTCCGCTTTACGGACGACCCGAACGTTCCTTTTCCTTTCCGAAGCCGATCCCTGCACACGAAGGTGGCAGTGGAACCGAGGGTGTTATTGTTGAATGGCAATCAAAGAGTTTTGGCCCGGAATGAACGGGGGCCGGTGTGGGCTGTTGCAGTTGAAGCAGGTGTGAAGCATTTCAGTTCCGGTTTTGCTTTACCGAAAATACCTGTTGGCGGGAGTCTCATCGACGTGCTCAACGGAGAACGCTTCCTGGAAATTCTCCCGTTGCTCCATTGGCTCCGTGAAATATGCGCCGGCAGCATTTTGAATGGGCCGCCATTGAGGGCTTGCTTCATTTTTGACGATCCGAATCTTCATTGGCCGCGTTACGGGTTTGTTGATTTCAGGCAGATTGCTGCTCAAGCGGAAAAGGAGAATTATCACGTATCCTTTGCCACAATTCCCCTGGATACCTGGTTTACCCATGGGGCGACGGCTGAACTGTTCAAGGCCAATACCAGCCGGCTATCATTGCTGGTGCACGGCAATGACCATCTAAAGCAGGAGCTGGCTCGCAACTATACGCCGCGAGAGCGGGCAACTTTGCTGGCACAGGCGACCCATCGTATTGAGCGTTTCGAAAACAAAATCGGTGTGCCAGTGTGCCGGGTGATGGTGCCTCCGCACGGGGCCTGCTCGGAATCAATGCTGGAAGAATTGCCCAAATGCGGCTTTGAAGCAGCCTGTATTTCGCATGGTTCCCTGCGCGCACACAATCGGAACCGGTTTTGGACAAGAAGCCTGGGATATCTCCCCTCCGAATGGATTCAAGGTTGTCCGGTTCTGCCCCGTTGGGGAATGACGGGTAATACCACCAACATCATCCTCCTGGCCGCTTTCCTGGGGCAGCCAATCATTCTCCGGGGCCATCACCAGGACCTGAAGAACGGAATTGAATTGCTCGACGAGCGCGCGGCCTTCATCAACCGCCTTGGCACTGTGTCATGGTCAAACATGACCCGCCTTTGTCGGATGAATTACCAATGGCGAATGGACGGCCATATATGCCGGGTGAGGCCTTTGAGTCGAAAAGTCGTATTCAGGATGCCGGCTCAAAGCACCCGATTGATCATCGAAGGATCAGAGTCTGAATTTCAGACAGGCTGGCAAATTTCCTGCGGAAACGGGACTGATCTCACGGGCCGCGTCGGGGAAAGTATTTCGTTGCCGGATACATCAAGTGACGAGATTTCGATGGTGGCAACTCCAGCCATAACCAGCCTGTTACAAAACGGGGCAAATGGGTCTCCCTCATGGGCGCTTCTTCGCCGCTTGCTGACCGAGGGAAGAGATCGTTTTATGGTACACCGTAACTAATGACTGGACTCCCTGCAAAGTTCGTTGCTGCTTGTGTCCTCGTGCAAGACACGTTTGATCTGCTGCGAGCCAATAAAAAAACGGTAAATCCGCCAAGGAAATATTTCGCTGTGGGTTTTCGGACTCCAGTATCGGGCTTTCGTCGTTCAGAGGGCCGATTTTCCGAATAGTTGAATATTGCGCTCAATGACTGGACTGTCCACCGGGTTCGTCTTGGCCTTTGTCCTCGTACAAGACACACTTGGTTTGGTTGATGACGATCAACTCAATGGCATGTGCCTTGCTTGATTTGCTTCAGCGTTGTAATCAAGTGTGCGTTAAAGTGTTTTTGTTATGAGACGTAATGAATTGGTGGAAAGCCGCGGAGAAGTTGTTATGGTGATTGCAACTGACAATGTGAAACCAAGGGTTTTCCGAGTGGCGGCAAGGAACACCCTAGTCGCAGCCAGACCTCGCAGATGGTAACGGTAATTATGAGTATTTTTCACGAACGCAAAGCGCAACACGTGAACGGTGTGTTGCACTGGCCTTTCAAAATCACAGGACCGACGAAACTTCCGGGAGGTTTCAATTTGATTGTTTCTTCACGTGTGACTTTGGTTCCCCAACGATCCCGCGTCACAGATTTGATGTTAAGCATCCTGCTTCTGTCTGTTGCCAGTGTCGGTGCCGCCAATAATTGGTACGTCCGCCCGTCTTCCGCGGGTTCAAACAACGGCCAGGATTGGAATGATGCCTGGTCAATCTCGGGTATCAACTGGAGCAGCGTCCAACCGGGTGACACCATCTGGCTGGCTGGCGGAACCTATGGCACTGTGTTGACAATCGGCGCGTCAGGCACTTCCGGCAACCAGATTTACATTGAACGGGTTCGCTCAACCGACTCGGTTCCAACAGCGGCGGCCGGATGGCAGTCCTCCTTTGACAGTCTGGTGGTCATCCCCAATATAACGGACACGCAGTACAGCTACATCACGGTTGATGGCCGAATCACCTATGGAATTCAAATTGCGATGGGAAACGGCGGAGATGGTATTACCTTAAGTTCGGCAAATAATTTAAACGCTGTTAACTTTTATAACATAGAAATTAAAGGTCCATATAGTTCTACAGGAAGTAATATTCATGGAATTACCGGGTCAAGTTCAACCGCTTCCTATAGTAACTCCAGTATAAGTAACTGTTGGATTCATGGTATTTGTGACGCGTTCTACACTTATCATTGGACCAATATCTACATCGACCATTGCTGGATAGCGGACATCATGGCTGACGGTAATGAGCACATGGACATCGCCTATAATTACCCCAATGGAACGGTGACTTGGCGTTACAACATCATTAGCAATTGCCCGGCAGATGGAATATTTCAGGAATATGGTCAGGGGCCAATCTACTTTTACGGCAATAGAGTCATCAATGTGTTCACCTCCATCATTGCGACCAAGACGCCAAGCGAAGGTGGAAGTTCTGCCTTTTACGGTCCGTTTTACATCTACAACAATGTCTTTTTTGAAACTGGCGGTTCGGGCTACATCGGCTTTGACGACTCATCCGCGAACGGAGCGATGTATATGACCAACAACGTCTGGTGGAACGCCTCCATCCACACGGGCGGGGCAAGCGACCCCGTTTATCACGATTACAATGCCTTTAACGGAACGGGTGGAGAAGCGCATGGCCTGAACAACATTGCCAACAGCTTTGTCAATTCGGGCGGTGGGGACTTTCACCTGCTGTCAACATCGCAGCTTATCAATAAGGGAGCTGCGCTTGCCGCAGTTACGGGTCAAACATTAGGCACCGACCCGGATGGCAACACGCGGGGAGCCGATGGCGCATGGGACATAGGGGCATATGAATACACTTTACAGAACACTCAAGAGCCCGTTCTCAGCAATATCCAGTACTCTGCTACAGTCAATACAGCGACGATTACCTGGACGACTGACCAGAATGCCAATTCCATCGTGAACTATGGCCTGACGACATCTTACGGCATGAGTGTCACGAACTCGTCTTTGGTGATCAGTCATAGTGTTACTATTCCCAATCTCGCTGAGGGCACGTATTATAATTTTCAAGTTCAGAGCATTGACAGCACGAACAGTTTGAATTCCAGCGGGAACCAAATGTTCAATACGATTAACCCCGCAATTGTCGTGGGCCTGCATGTTGTCTCGCCGTAAGAAGCGAAAATCGACCGGGTCACGCCTTCTTGAATTAGGCAATCATTCCTGTTTTAGACTTGCCAGCCTGAATGGAATTCATCGGTCGCCAAATACAAGCACCATTATTTAAAAGGGTCAAAGTTTTCTACAGAGACGAGAAGAGCTTTCGGCGTCGCGGCACCAGTTCAGATGTTTGCAATCAATGCCTGGCTTCGGTGCGAAGCAGAATAGGAATGAACCATTCAGGATGAAGCGCTGGTGATGGCCGGTTCCAATTTCAGTCGTATTCAGGCCCTGAGCAAGTTATCAGTGTCGAACAGCAGGATGCCCGAACGACCATGAAAAAGATGTTCTTCATTCTGAATTTCCACGGGTTTGGAAAGCCATCGCGGGATATTCCCTTGGAAGAAGAGCCGTTTTGGGTCGAAATCCCGTTTTTCGAGGCGGTGCTTGATCTCATCCAAAGTCGCGAAGACGTGCAGATAACCTGTGATGATTCCAATGCGTCGGACTACGAGATAGCCCTGCCTGCGCTAAAAGCCCGGAACATGGCGGCAAAAATCTTTGTCCTGGTACAGCATATTGGTCAGAAAGGATATTTGTCCCTGCGGCAAATTGCTGAGCTGATCGCCGGGGGATTGACCCTTGGAAGTCACGGGATGCGCCATTGTCCATGGACCGATCTGAATGACCAAGCGCTTCACCAGGAATTGGTTGAGGCCAAAGATCGGCTGGAGCAGATCGCTGGTCGGCCGGTGACCGACGCTGCATGCCCGTTTGGGAAGTACGATCGCCGGGTGCTGCGCGCTGTGCAGAATTCCGGCTACGACAAGCTATACACCAGCGACGATTTACCTGCGTTTGCCGACTCATGGGTCCTCTCCCGATATACCATCCTACGGACTCATGACTTGGCGCAGGTTGGGGAGATCATCAATGGCGCGCCCCGCGGACTGGCCGGGGCATGGCCGCGGGTGAAATCGAAATGGAAGCAGTTACGCTGACAGCTTTACGCCGGTCAGCGTTGGTATTTCTCTTACAGTGATCACAGACGTTGTGGATGCTTCAGGGTATAGAACCGAGGTGGACAGTGTGGACGCTTCAGAGTGGTCCGGTCTTTTAGACCGGTTCCAGGATGCCAATATTTACCAGACTTGGAGCTACGGCGCTATCCGGTGGGGCGAAAAGAATCTGAGTCATCTGGTCTTGCGATATTACGGTGAGGTCGTCGGAATCGCTCAACTTCGAATAATGCAATCCCGTCTCTCCCGCAGCGGAATTGCGTATTTGCGGTGGGGACCATTGTGTCAGTTGCGTACAACGGAGCCCAAGGCCGAAGTCTTTGGCCGGATGGCAGCGGCTTTGCATCAGGAATACGTTCAAAGTCGGCGGCTTTTCCTCCGCATTCTGCCCGACGCCTTTGAAGGTTCCGCTCGGGCCAAGGTTTTTCAAAGTGCGTTTTCCCAGTTTACCAAGAGACAATCAAATGGCGCCATTCTCACCAGGACCTCGCTCGTCGATCTTGCCCCACCGCTCGAGGAATTGCGCAAGAAACTTGACCAGAAGTGGCGAAATCAGCTCAACCGGGCTGAGAAGAATGGGCTGGAGATAGTAGCGGGTAACGACGTGGAAACCTACAGATCCTTCCTCGAAATTTACAGGCAGATGTGGGCGCGCAAGAGGTTCAAAGCAGGGGTTGACGTAGAGGAGTTTGGCCACATGCAGGCTATGTTGCCCAAAGGGCAGCGAATGCAAGTCTTGATCTGTCTGCAGGAAAAGAAGCCGGTGGCGGGGGCGGTTTATTCCGCGATGGGCAACCAAGGGATTTATTTGCTCGGGGCGACCAGCGACAGCGGGCTGAAGGCCAAGGGGGCTTATCTCCTGCAGTGGACCATGATAAAATGGCTCAAAGAGAACGGGTTCCGGTATTATGACCTTGGCGGTATTGATCCGGAGCGGAACCCCGGAGTGTACACCTTCAAGCGCGGCCTTTCGGGCTTGGACGTGTCCCGGATTGTCGCGCTGGATTCGTGCGGGAACGCTCTCAGTTCGGCGTACATGAAATCAGCTGACTTTGTGCGAGACAGCAGCGAGTTTATGGGCAAATTTAAAGCCTCGGTTACACGCCTGCTCTCACGACCGAAGTTGCAGCCCGGGAGCGAAAATAAAGCGGGATAAACATTAACATGAAGGTTGATATTTCCGTTATTATTCTTTCCTGGGATGATCGCCAGCACTTGGAGGAATGCCTTGAGAGCCTGTCGTCTGGCTCAAAGTCCCATACGATGGAAGTCATTGTCGTTGACAACGCCTCCACGGACGGGTCGCCCGAAATGGTGGAGAACAAATTCCCGCGCGCGAAGCTGATCAGGAATCGTGAAAACCTCGGATTTTCCAAAGGCAACAACATCGGGGTAAAAGCGAGTCAGGGCAGGTATGTCTGCTTGCTCAATTCGGATACCATTGTCCTTGATAATTGTCTGGAGGCATTGGCCGACCACCTGGATCAAAATCCGAAAATCGGGATGATCGGGCCTAAAATCCTGAACGCAGACCGGACCCATCAAAGTTCCTGCCGCGAATTCCCCAATTGGTGGAACAATTTTTGTTCCGCTGCCGGTCTGGCAAACATTTTTCGGGATTCGGAATTCTTTAGTGCCGAACACATGTTTTATTTCAAAGGCGACCGGACAATGGATGTCGATGTCCTGGTGGGCTGTTTTTGGATGGCCAGACGCGAAGCCTTGGATGATTACGGGCTGCTGGATGAGGATTTTTTTATGTATGGCGAGGATGTGGATTGGTGCAGGCGCTGCTGGAAATCCGGTTGGCGGGTGACTTTTTTCCACGAGGCGCAGGCGATTCATTACCGAGGGGGCAGCAGCGCCAAAAAGGATGTGGTGTGGGTTGAAGTAACACAGCAACGGTCGCTGTTACGTTATTGGGAAAAGCATCACGGCCTTCGCGGACGCCTGGGCATGAGTTGCCTGTTGTTTGTCCACTGGACGATTCGTTGGGGAGAGGCCTCGATTAACTACGTCATCCGGCCCTCAAGACGGAAAGACAACTGGACCCGAATGCGGGTAAGTTTGGGCTGTTTGCGCGATCTCTTTACCACCGGCTGCCGAGCGGGCATTTATGGCATCGAGTCGGGCCGGGTTCGTGAAGCGCTGTTGGATGGGTGATGCATTTACGGGACTCCATCGGAAGGTTTTTACGTTACGTGAAGCTTCATGGTTTGGGGGGAACCGCGAAACGCATACTGCTCGATTTAAAACGGCGGGCGACCGGAAACCGCCAGGTGCTTTTTTACTGCGACATTGCCAATTTCCAGGCTGCTGCGCCCGGGGGAAAGACCCAGGGAAGAGTGGAACGAAAAAGCAATGAAAATGGACTTGAGGCTCAGGATTTGCACCGGATTGAGGATGTCGGATATCCTCCGGCTGTGCGCCGCCAACTTTCCGAGCGCTTCGCAAATGGGGCCGCGTTGTGGCTTTTTAAGCTGGAGGACAAACTGGCCGGGTTCGGGTGGACTCTTTCCGGAAAGACAATGGAGCCGCATTTCTTCCCTTTGGGGCGCAACGATGTGCATTTGTTCGATTTCTTCGTCTTTCCGGAGTATCGCGGTCGGCGGATCAATCCATCGCTGATGAGGCACATATTGAATAACCTCGCCTTGGAGGGCAAAGCTCGCGTGTTTATCGAAGCTGCCGAGTGGAACACAGCACAATTACATTCGCTGGAGAGGATGCCGTTTCAACAGCTTGGCCACGCCCGTAAACACTCCCTGCTCGGCAGAACCATTGTTGTCTGGAATGAACGTCGCGCGTCCGGTTCCTCGCGCGAAACTACGTCTGTGGGCTCTCGAAAGGAACGGCCTGAACATTAAGTGTGAGCTGGCACATGGATAAACCTTTGATCAGTTCTGGCGTTGTGTGCTACAACCAGGAAATCTACATCCGTGGGGCAGTTGAAAGCGCGTTTCTTCAGACCTCCTCAGTAGAATTCACTTTCGACTGCAAGATACGATAAGGCAGGCTCGGTTTTTCGTAGAAGCCGTCCTATGAAAATTACGTTCGTGATTCAGTGGGCGAATATGAGCGGCGGCATTCGAGTCGTCACAATTTACGCCGAACGCTTGAAACAGCGAGGACATAAGGTTGTCGTCCTTTCGTCGCTGCTTCGGGCTAAAGTTCCCCTGCGCCGCGTCGTGAAGTCGTTGCTGCTGGGCCGGGGGTGGCCCAAAGTCAGGCCGGAGCCCTCGTATTTGCACAGCAGTGGTGTTGAATATCGCGTACTGTCGCCGGTCAGGCCACCGGGAGATACAGACGTTCCTGATGCGGACATTGTTGTGGCGACATTCTGGAGGACGGCCCAATTTGTGCAGCAGTTGTCTCCTGCGAAAGGCGCGAAGGCGATCCTGATCCAAGGCTATGAAGTGCAGGATGGCCAGTCTGACCCGAGCTTAGACGCGACTTGGCGCATGCCGATGCACAAAATCGTAATCTCGAAGTGGTTGAGAGAACTGGCTCGGGAGAAATTCGGGGATTCACTGGTTTCACACGTGCCCAATAGTGTGGACTTGGACCAGTTCAACGCTGTGCCGAGGCGGAAGCAAGAGGTTCCCACAGTAGGTTTGTTGTTTGCAAATTCCTGGTTCAAGGGGTGTCGAACAAGTCTTGGTGCCTTGAAGAAGGTCGCCACCAGTCTGCCATCCGTCCGCCTGGTCTGTTTTGGAGCGGAACAACCGGGCCGCGGGCTCCGGCCGCCGCACTACGCAGATTTTTACTACCAGCCTGCGCAAGATCAGTTGAAACAACTATATGCCCAATGTGATGTATGGTTGTGCGGAAGCAATCGGGAGGGATTTCACCTGCCGCCGCTGGAAGCCATGGCCTGCAGATGTCCAGTCGTGTCCACTCGCGTCGGAGGGCCTATGGACATTATTGAGGAAGGCGTGAACGGGCACCTGGTAAATGTCGGGGATGAGGGGGCGCTGGCAGATCGGCTGTTGCGCGTGCTGAATTTACCGCAAGAGCAGTGGAAGCAAATGTCGGACGCAGCTTATCGCACAGCCGCTGGCTATAGTTGGGATGATGCGACTGATTTGCTTGAAAAAGCCATGGAACTCGCTATTGAACGCGGCAGGCGGGGCGAGCTGCTGGGCAGCTGCAAGGGTCTGATATGACATACTTCGTCCACCTGATTCACTGATGTCTCAAGTTATATGGAAAGACCCCTGATCAGCTTCGTTGTCATCTGCTATAATCAGGAACGCTTCATCCGTGAAGCAGTCGAAGGGGCATTTTCACAGACCCATTCACCATTAGAGATCATCATCTCAGACGATTGTTCAAAAGACCAGACTTTTGAGATTGCACGCCAAATGACGGCTGCATACAAAGGGCCGCACACTGTGCGGCTGAACCGGAATCCGACAAATTTGGGTCTTGGTGGCAATTCCAATCGAGCTGTGGCCTTGTGTCAGGGGGAATTGATCGTTGGAGCCGCCGGCGATGATATTTCCCTGCCGGAAAGGACAAGCATCATTGTTCGGGCTTGGAATGATTCCGGACGCGAAGCCGCATCAATCTACTCGCGGTTCTTGACGATTGACGAGAGCGGTCACCCAGTGGAGGGAGAGGCGGCGGCATGTTTGCGTGAAGAGCAGATACGCTTCGTTCATGAGCGGGGGACCATCTCCGGTTTCCTTCGCCGGCGAAAGCCGCATGTCGCCGGGTGCGCTTACGCAACTTCCCGGAAGTTGATCTCCATATTTGATCCACTACCAGAAACAGTCACTTACGAAGACACTGCCACTTGCTTCCGGACTGTGCTGGCCGGTGGCATTTTTACATATATTAATGCTCCGCTTGTGAAATACAGAAGGCATGGACGGAACATCACGTTTGCTCTGCATCAAAAGCGCCCCGCTACACCAGCCGAATTTGAGGATTTTCAGGCGAAATTGCGCTGTGAACTCGAGCGGTTTCTTCCGGTTTACGATTGCTTTGCTGCAGATGCGGAGCGAGCGATGGAACATGGGTTGATCTCACATGCAGAATATCCGGCGGTGAAAAGGAGAATTCTTTACGAACGCCGCCGGTTTGAGCTCAGAAGGGATTTGGTACTCCAGAATTGGATGAAGCGGTTCTCAATTTTTGCCGAACTTTATAGCAGTACGTTCCGACCAAGGGAAATGTTGGAATACTTGCCATACCTTTTGCCCAAGCCACTCTATCGGGCCGGGGTTATTACCCTGAATCGTAAGCTGTCCTGACGGCGTATAAAGAAGTAATCATCCCGGTGCCGCCTGCCTGTGACAACCGCTACCAGTACCTGATGATCGAGCGAAATTAAAACGTTGATGGTGAAACTTTGTGGTTCCGAATTCTATTAAAAGCCGTGAAAAACTAAACCTTTTAGTAAGAATCCGGAGTAAAATCACTGGTTTTTCCGGACTTCTGTGGTATTTTCAAGGACCAGGTAAAATTGGCGATAGAGATGGCAAAAAACAGTCGTAAGGCGTTGGAACGAGGAACATCTTGCTGTCTTCCATCTTTGACGAGGTGGACGTGAAGAGGGGTTGGCATTTCATCCAGCTTGATTACAGTGACTGCAAATGTGAGTTCCATTAACCCTTTTAGAATGCTCTCGGTGTGCAGGAGTTTGCGGCCGGCCACGCTGGCGGCAGCGCTACTTGTTTTGTTGTGTTGTCTGGCGATTCCGGCTCAAGGTCAGGGCACACAACCGATTGTTGCGATTCACGATTCTGAATTGACGCGGGCGTTGGAAACCATGGCTGCGTCCGGGGCGACACCTACGGGACCCGGAACCACGAGCAATCAATGGTGGATAACCCAGTGG
>Ga0181523_10001055_pt1 | contig 30254 bp, 27 predicted proteins | sample PEATcosm2014_Bin_43_FD_119752 | JGI IMG/M metagenome (GOLD analysis project Ga0181523, IMG submission 119752) | Peatland microbial communities from MTU Mesocosm Facility, Houghton, MI, USA - PEATcosm2014_Bin05_30_metaG | ecosystem: Environmental > Terrestrial > Soil > Wetlands > Peat | place... | reverse complement strand
TGGGGCGCGGGACCGACACGCCGTTTGAGCTGGTGGGCGCGCCGTGGGTGAAGAGCAAAGAATTCGCGGCTTATTTGAACGGGCGCGGGATTGCGGGTGTGCGGTTTGTTCCGGTGACGTTCACGCCGACGGCGAGCGCGTATAGCGGGCAGACGTGCTCGGGAGTAAACATCCTGCTGACGGATCGAAATGGATTTGACGCGCCGGAGTTGGGGATCGAGCTGGCGGCGGCGCTGAATAAGCTGTACGCGGCGGATTTCAAGATCGAGCGCGTGAACCAGTTACTGGTGAATCAGAGTGCGTATGACGCGCTGGTGGCGGGGCAGGATCCGCGGCGGATCGCGCAGGAGTGGCAGGACGGGCTGGCAGCGTTTCAGAAGGTGCGGGAGAAGTATTTGATTTACAAGTGAACTGGTGGTGGCTGGCGCCCGGCCACCGTTCGTCAGTGTGACTCACGTCACTGACAGCACGTGCTCATTCGAGTGCCAATAGGGCGTCTGCTCGCCCGTCCGAAGAGAGTGGTTCCCGCCGCTTAGACGCGGCATCCCTGCAGGCAAGGGATAGTCTCCATGGCCAGCCGAGCGTTGGGCGAGGGCTTACCCGTCGGCCTTGAAATGGCCACTACCGCATCGTCGGAACTACATAGTCACTGAATACAAACCAGGCTCATGGAGGATGATCTATGAAGAATCTACTCTTTATTGCACTATTGGCGTTGTTATTGGTATCGATGGCGGCTGTGGCGCAGAGCCCTTTCGACGGCACATGGAAGGGCGATATGCGCAGCGTTCAGTGGCCCGCGAAGCCCGATGTGCTTTTGCTGCAGAATGGAATGTATGAGTGCAAGACCTGCGATCCTCCGATCAAAGTTAAAGCCGATGGGACGGATCAGAAGGTGGCTGGGAGCCCCTCCATCGACACCGTCAGCGTCAAGGTTATCGACGACCACAACGTCGAGAATACATCCAAGAAAGATGGCAAGGTAGTCGCCACCCTGCGACGGTCGGTCTCATCCGACGGGAACACGCTGACGATCAATTGGACCTATAGCGGCACTCCGAGTGGAGGACCGCAGACCGGTACAGACACAGCCAAGCGAGTTGCGACAGCACCGGCAGGCGCGAACCTGATCTCCGGTTCGTGGCGCATGGAAAAATCGGAAGTCCCAGCCGCCCTCTCCACTGTCACCTTCAAGTCGAATGGCGACGAACTGGCCATGACCACGCCCACCGGCGAGTCCTACACCGCCAAGCTGGATGGAACGGACGCTCCCTGTAAGGGGAATCCGGAAGTTACCAGCGTCTCAGTGAAAATGCTTGGCAAGGGTACGCTGGAGGAGACCTACAAACGCGACGGCAAGGTCATCGTCATTTACAAATCGACAATTTTGGCCGATGGCAAGACCATGAAGGTGATCGAAGACAACAAACGGTCTGGAACAATTACCAAGTTCGTCGCGGAGAAACAATGAGTTGGTGTAATTGAAAGAGGGCCCGGGAGCCCAGGCTTCCTTTGGATAACTCTCGCTGCAAACCCCGCATCCTAGCGGCTTAAGCGTGGTAATCTTGGCTTTATTGCTGGAGGCGGGTTCGCCTCGGGAGGTGTGGGATGCGAGTTCTATTCACCCTATTGCTGGTTTCGGGGATGGCTTGGGGACAGGCGGCGGAGACGGCGAAGCCGGCTGACTCTGCCGCTCCGGCTGCGGCTGCCGCGCAGGCGAACGATGCGGTTCAGACGCAGGCACCGAGTGCTCCTCCGGCTGCCGCTGCTCCGGCCGACGATCCGAATGCGGCGGTGATTCCGGCGGGGACGAAACTTCCGCTGCTGCTGAAGCAGGCTATTTCGACCAAGAATGCGCGCGAGGGCGATGCCGTGTATGCCGAGACGGCTTTTCCGTTTGTGATGAACGACCGCATCCTGGTGCCGGCGGGAACTTATATCCAGGGAAAGATTATGCACACGGAGCGCGCGGGGCATGGGAAAGGACGCTCGGAAATCCTGATCCACTTTACTTCGATGATTTATCCGACGGGCTACACGGTGATGCTGCCCGCGTCGGTGGAGAATACGCCGGGGGCCGACAGCAACGGCGTGAAAGACAAAGAAGGAACGATCCAGGCGGATAAGGACACCGAGAAGCGGATTGAAGACGCGGCGAAAGGCGCTGCCGTGGGAGGCACGGTGGGGAGCATTGGCGGCGTCGCGGCCGGAGGCTTGAACGGAGCGCGCTACGGCGGCCTGGCAGGAATCGCGGGCGGAGTGGCGTGGGCGCTGCTCAAACGCGGTCCGGATGTGAAGCTGGATGTGGGGACATCGCTCGAGATGGAGATTCAGCGGTCGATCCCGGTGGACGCCAGCCGGATTCAGGTGGCGAAGTCGACGCAGTAGGCTTGGCCGCAACAAGATTCAGCAATTTATCATTCAATAACTTGTCATCCTGAGGCGCGTGGTTTGCGCCGAAGAGCCTGCCCTGAGCGAAGTCGAAGGGACCTGTTCAGCTCGACGTGCGTGACCGTGCGGTCGATGGCCTCTCCAAATTGCATAGGTCCTTCGGCCCGCAAAGGACGCGGGCCTCAGGATGACAACGGTTTAGTTTCTTCCACCCCACCCAGGCCTCTCTTCCGCTGTTTCGCGGCTGCATCTCCTGGCTGTTAGACTTCGTCCATGCAACGGGCCGGCGTGTCGGCGATGCGGGGGATACTGCGTGCGCTTTGTCCACGATGCCGAACGGGAAAAATCTTTCGCAAATCAGTATGGTTATTTCCGGGGATGTATGAACGATGCCCGGCGTGCGGATTAAAGTTTGAGCGCGAGCCGGGATACTTCCTGGGAGCGATGTATATCGGATACGGGCTGGGCGTGGGCACTCTGGCGCTGCTTACGGCGTTAGTGTGGGAGCTGTTCAAGTGGCCGTTGCTGAAAAGTGTGGTGGGTGGGATCGTGTTGTTTCTGCCGCTGGCGCCGGTGCTGACTTGGATGGCGCGGGTGCTGTTTATCTATCTGGACCAGGGGATCGATCCGGACCAGGGTTGATTTTCGGGAACTCGCCCCTTTTCTTTCGCCCCTTCGACAAGCTCAGGGCAGGCTGTGGGCTGTATTCTTCCGCCACGCCGCGGCTGGCGCATCAAGCCAAGCAACCATCCCCCTCGCGATTTGCGCGCCACCTGCTTCTGGCTGCTATACAATCCGCGATAGGAGTGTTTTCGTGCTCCGATCGTGGAGGTTCCTGTGGAAGTAATCGGTGGATTTGGCACTGTCGTTATCGTTATCGTCGTCATATACCTTCTCAGTTCCATCAAGATTCTTGCCGAGTATGAGCGGGGCGTCATCTTTCGCCTGGGTCGGTTGCTCGCCACGGCCAAGGGGCCGGGCATCGCATTTGTTTTCGCGCCTATCGATCGCATCGTGCGGGTGTCGCTGCGGCAGGAGGCGTTGGAGGTTCCGCCGCAAGACATCATTACTCGCGACAACGTTACCTTGAAGGTGAACGCCGTCATCTTCCTGCGAGTGATCGATCCGAACAAGGCCGTGGTGGAAGTTTCGAACTACGTGTACCAGACTTCGCAATTCGCGCAGACCACGCTGCGGTCGGTGCTGGGCGAGCAGGAACTCGACGAACTGCTGTCGCACCGGGAAAAAATCAATCTGCGGTTGCAGAGCATTCTCGACACACACACTTCGCCCTGGGGCGTGAAGGTGACCAACGTCGAGGTCAAGCAGGTCGACATGCCGGAATCGATGCTGCGCGCCATGGCCAAGCAGGCTGAGGCGGAGCGCGAGAAGCGGTCGAAAATCATTCACGCCGAGGGCGAGTTCTCGGCTGCGCAGCGGTTGGTGGACGCCGCCCATCTGCTGGCCACCGAGCCGGTCAGCGTGCAGTTGCGCTATTTGCAGACTTTGACCGAGATCGGCGTGGAAAAGAATACGACGGTGATCTTTCCGGTGCCGGTGGACTTTTTCTCTGGCCTGCAAAAGCTGTTAGGAAAAGGCGACGACACGGCTCCGGCGAAGACGGCATAGAAAGAAGACCGCGTAGAAAAGGAGCCGGGCAAGTCGCGCGCCGCAAATTGCCCGGAGTGGAACTATGGCTTCGTCACAAGATACGGAAATCACACTGGGAACGGGCAAGCTGCTCGTCTTGTTCTTTGGCTTGGTAGGAGTGTGTGCGCTTTTCTTCGCGCTCGGGTATTCGCTGGGACGGAAAGCGGAGCCGATGATTCCGACGACGAGCGCGGCCGCCGCTCCACAAACGGCGCAGGGCACGGGCAAGGCGAGCAGCGGCGCTCCAGCAGCGCCGGCCATGACCTTCTATAAGTCGGTCGAGCAGAAAGATGCGAACCCTGAGCTGACGCCGGCGGCCGAAGCAAAAACCGATACGACGGCTGCTGCTGCTCCTGCTGCTACGAATGGAAATGCGGCTCCGGCGCCGACGCCTCCCGCCAACACTCCTGACCCCACCACTACGCTGCCGACGGCCAGCTATTTCGTGCAGGTGGCGGCCGTGAGCAAACAGGAGGATGCGGATTCTCTGGTGGATGCGCTGAAGAAGAAGGAGTATCCGGCGTTTGTGGCGGCTCAGGTCGCAACTGACAAACTGCTGCGCGTACAACTGGGACCGTTCTCCGACGTCAAAGAGGCAGAGGCCATGCGCACGCGGCTGATTGCCGATGGCTACAGCCCGATTCTGAAGAAGTAGTCCTAACTCCAAGATCATCCACTTCGATTGTCCACTTCGCACGCGAGCGTGCAGTCGCATCTTGGCGCGGCCCACTGTCAATTTATTCACAAGCCTCGGGGGACCAGTACGAGGTGGTCGATTGCGATCTTGGGCCCGGCGTCGGCGCGGGCGGCATCGATTCGAAACACAATCCTCACTTCGTCGAAGCGCCGGAGTGAGGACTTCGCGGGTATGACGAAGTTCAGCGTCTCGTTGGCGGGCGCTGCTGGTTCGTCATAGAGTTTCCAGGGGCGGGTCGACTTGACCATCATTGTTCCGAGCGACTGCGACGGTGTTCCCGGCACTGCGGTATTGATGAGGACGAGTTCCAGAGAAACCGTCTCTGGGTAGTGGTCTGCATTTCGAATCGCGACCTGGATTTTGCTGCAGCAGCTGAGATCGATCATGCTGCCGAGACTCTCGCGCGCTTCCATGGACAAAGGACGCCGGTCGGTGGAGCGGATGTCGAGCAGTTCGGGGCTGCCGTGCGCCTGGCGGGAAGTCCGGGGCGGATGCAGATCGGGGGCCTTGAAAAACCAATAGACGCCGTCGAATGGAATCACCAAGGGGCTCGCGCTGCTGTGTCCCGTCAGCGGGGCGGTTGCGATGATCGGCGCGGGGGCGACCAGCTTGGTACGCGTTAGTTTGTCGGGCAACAGGACGATGCCAGGATCGCCTTCGGTTGTAGGCCCGGTGGAGGCTTCGAAGGTATTCTCGCGACTTCGCGGGCCGCCGAGCTCGCCCTGCGGGAATCCCCGCCGCGCGTGGAACCGGGACGGAACGCCAAAGCCGCCGACGCCGAATGCGTGGGGCAGGTAGGGGAGCAGTGCAGCCGCCGAGATCACGATGGCGAGCGCCACGATCAACATTGCGTGCGATGAGGGCGACGAAGAGGCGCGTCGTCCGCTTTCAGGGAACGCGATCTTGGTGTAAGACCACGTCCAGACCGCGGAGGCAGCGGATACCAGCACCACAGACGTGAACGGGTATCCAGCAAAAGCTGCGCCTATCCCCGCCTCAGCGCACAGGGCCGCGCCCCCTCCGAAGACCTGTCGCCGAAAGGGAGGAGCGGATTCCAACGGGCTGAATGGGTTGCGGTTTGGATCGATGATCCGCGACTCCTGAGCCTGCGGTTCCTGGATTCCGGAATCCTGAAACTCGGGCCAGCCGGAGTCTTGCGGCAGACCGACTGACTTCACAAAGCTGGCCACGAGCATCGCGGTCATGACCACTGCCCACGGGGAGTTCTCACGAATGAGGAGCGCGAGAGGAGCAATCCAGAGGACAGGCAGCGACGTTCGCAGGGCGAATCGGCGGGTGTCGGGCGCGATTGCTCGTGGCGAGATCGCGCAAATGGCCCAGACGGTTGTGGCACTGGCGAGCAGGACTTCGAGGACGCATGCGGCAGCCGAAGCAATTAATTCGCCCCACGAAATCGTATGCAGTAGCGGCAAGCGGCACGCGAACAGGGCGACGGTCCCCGCGGCCAGTAGTCCGCCGAGCGGGGGCAGCCACTTGGGCAGTGGTCGCGGCGCGGCTCCGGCCAGATCAAAGGCATTCATGCTTTAGCTCACTTCCGGGACAGACGTGAAACTCTGTCTGGCGCTTCGCTGACTGGCGGAGCGAGGACGACGATACCGGTCGGCACACGCTCCGCCTGTGATCATTGGACACCAAGAGGCGGAAGACGGTTCCCGCCTGAGGAAAATTGCAACACACGATGAGATCAAGTACGATGATTTCTTAGATTGACACCCATCGATTCTCGCGATATTCCTAGTGGATCATTTCTGGTTTATCCATGTCGTCCACTGAGAGCTCTCTCGATCGCGCGCTGCACGCCATTGCCGACCCCACCCGGCGCCGGATTCTGCAGGCGCTGAAAGAAGGCGAGGAGGAAGCAAAGGTGCAGAAAGGCGGATCGGCTGGATCATCGTTGTGCGCGGGGGACATTGAGGAACGGGTTCGCCTTTCGCAACCGACGATTTCGCATCATATGGCGATCTTGACCAAGGCGGGGCTAGTGGATGCGGCGAAGAAGGGGCAGTGGCGGTGGTACCGGCGGAACGAGAAAGCAATTCGCATGCTGGTGAAGACTTTGCGGGAGAAGATATAGACCCTCAGCGGCTAAAGAGTGAGCGGGAGAACTGCTCTTTCGCACCTTCGGGGCTTGTTTCTGTCCCACTTTGCACCCACGGCTTACGCCGTGGGCTTTATTCCTGCGCCGCTTCGCGGCTGAAGGCGGAGTCCTTGCTCCACCGCGGAGCCGAAAATCGAGCTCTCACGCACACTCTAAAGCCCTTCGGTCGGAGAAGCGCCGTATCGCAGCGCTGAGAGCGCTGCGCCACCCAAAGCCAGACTACCTCTACGGCGTGCCCAGCGCCCATTTTTCCAAGTCTCCAGTGGAGCGGAGGAGGCCGAGTTGGCTGCGCTCCAGTTCGAACGTTACGTCCTGGAGAGCAATGAAGCGCTCGCTGGCTTGTGACCGGGCGTCATCGAGATCGTGCAGCGTGGCCGTGCCGGCATCGATGCGAGTCTGGACGGCGGTCAGATTCTTTCCGGCAATTTCGTATTCCAGTTGAGCAACTTCGCGAGCAGCCTGCATCTGGGCCACGGAGCGCTGCAGGCGCAAGGTTTCCTCCGACACCTGGTTGCGCGCGGCTTCGGCCTGTTTGGTGGCTTTTATGGCATCGGCATCAGCGGCTTGGGCGCGGGAGCGCTGCGCAAGGTTGAACAGAGGGAATCGAATGCTGACTCCGAACGTCGTGTTGTTCTGCTGGAAGCTGCTGGTCACGCATAGAACTTCGGTTGTGAGTGGATATGGGGTGCACGGTTTCGATGGAATGTAGTAGTTCTGATAATTGTTAAAGCGCGACAGCAAGGCGTATTGCGCGGCGAAGTCGATGCTGGGCCAGAGCGAGCGGTGTTCGCCCTGGGCTCGCAAGTATTGGGCGCGGGCGTGTTCGACGGCGGCTTGCACCGATGGATTGGTAACGGCTCCGTCTTTTGCCACGTCTTCCGTCGGAGGCAGGGCGGGTGGCGATGGGATCGAGTCGGGGTCGGTTTGAATATTTGCGGCGGGAAGTCCGGTGAGTTTGGAAAGGTGTTCGCGGAGCACGTCGGCGGCGCCTTGGGCCTCGGCAATACGCAAGCGGACGCGCGCCGCGGACAGGCGAGCGCGGGTGCCTTCGATTTCGCTATCGACGCCTTCTTTGACGCGCTCGGCGACCGCGGCCTGCATCTGGTTGGCAGCCGCTTCGGTTTCCTGAAGCCGGGTTAGGCGCAGTTCCCATTTGCACAGTTCGGCATAGCTCAGGACCGCGTCCTGAATGATCTGGTTACGCTGGTCTTTGGTCTTCAAGGAAGCCACGGCGGATTCGGCTTTGGCGGCGCGCATGAAGTCGAGCAAGGCAGGATTGAACAGCGCCGATTGGGTGTTCACGTTAAACAGGGAAGGCGCCGATCCCTCGAGGCCGAGGGGGAATCCGTAGGAGTATCCCAGACCCGCTCCGGTGGAAACCTGCGGGACATAGTTGTCGCGGAGTTCTCGATAGCCGGCGGAGGCGTGCGCCTCATCGGCGGCGGCAATGGCCGCTCCGGTGGCATGAGACAGCGCGAGCTCGACCACGCGCTTCAGAGACACAGGTTCGGCCAGCAGAGAAGCGGGAAGGAGCAGGACTGCCAGAATCCACTTTGCGATGCGCGCACCGCGGCTCAAGGTCTTCATTGCGTCCCTTTCAGCATGATCTGGAAATGATTTCATGAACCATTGGATGCCAGCGAAATTTTAAACGTCCCGGCCTTAAGACGGAGCAGTTTCGGAGGTGCGAGCGGAGGAGTGAAGACCCACTTCTTGCGCAAAGAACGCGCGAGAAATGGGGCACCCCTCCCACGTTCGCCTGAGATCCCAAAGTCTCCAGCAGTTTCAATGGTCGACTCGCTTCAAATCTTCACGCGCGCGAGCGAAGGTGTGAGAGAGGGCGAGGGCGGCGCGGTATTCTTCCGCGGCGGCGCGACGGTCTCCTTGCTTCTCCAGCACCTGGCCCAGCAGGTCGTGGGCTTTGAAGGCCGGACCTGCTTCGACGGGAGAAGTGAGATAGCGGCGGAGCAAGCGCACGGCCAGGGCGTTGTCGCCACCGGTGCGGAGCAGAAGACTGGCGCCGTCCATGAGCGCCTCGGGACGGTCGACGGGGCTCGACTCCAGGGTGCGCAGTGCCTGCTCCATTTCGTCGAGACGTTTGTCGTGTGCCATGAACTGTGCCAAGTGCAGCCAGGCCTGCGCCGTTCCATGACCGGTCTCAATGGCGGCGTGGTAGGCGCGTTCGGCGGTGGCTTTGTCTTTGTCCTTTTCCGCGATCCGACCGGTTACGTAGTCCGCGAGTGCGGGGTTGAAGCCGGCCAGTGCTTCCGCCTGGGCGCGGGCTTTGTCCTTGCCTCCGCCGACGATGCTCGGAGCATCCATATAGAACTCGGCAAGATCGGCGCGGGCCTCCGAGTTCTTGGGATCGAGTTCGACGGCGCGCTCGAATTCGGTGCGGACCTTTTTCGCCAGGCCCGCTGCGGAAACGAATCCGGCGCGGTCGGCCTTCTCGCCATAGATTCGGCCCAGCCATAAATGATAGAGACTCCTCTGGGGATCGAGGGCGATCGCGCGTTCGCAGGCGGCAATGCCGCGGTCCCACTCGTCAATCATGAAGTGGGCGCGGCAGAGTAAGTTGTAGGATTCGGCGTCGGGAGCGGCGCCGCCGATCTGCCGCTCCAAAGTCCGAATCGCTTCATCCACGTGACCGGAGGCGAGAAGTTCCTTGGGAGAGGTGACCGCTGGCGCGGCGAGCGGGAGCACGAAAAAGTACAGGAGCAACGGCACGGAGCGTAGTTTCATCAATGGGCAAGTCTCGTAGCGGACGGAGTTGGCCTTCCCGGAAATGATCCTTCCGGGAAATCATCCTTTCCAGAAATCAGGGAACCACCTTCACGGCAGCGCCGTCGAACAGTGGCTTGTCCTCCGCCGGTAAAGCCACCGAGTCGCCTTCGGAAAGGCCGGAGGTAATCTCGACGCGAGTCAGATTCTGCAAAGAAACCTCAATCGTCTGGTGCTTCAGGTGATTGTCGACCATGCGGTACACGTACGGCTTGGCCTCATCAATGCGTAGAGCGTCGCGCTCGAGGGTGAGGACGTTGCTGTGTTCGGCCACAACGATAGTGACGCCCACGTTGATGTTGGGCAGGAGCCGGAGATCGCTATTGTCGAGAATGCACGTGGTCTCGCCGACGTTTCTGGAAAGGCGCAATCTGACCGTTGAAGGGACGGTACTGAGCGCTCCGATCCAGGTGCGGCCCGGAATAGCGTCCCAGGTGATCTCGACGCGTTGTCCGGGCTGGAGGCGGCCGATGTCGGGCTCGTCGACGAAGGCCCGCACCAACACGCGCGACAGGTCGGCTTCCTGCAAGAGCAAGTCACCGGCCTGAACGAAGGCTCCCGGCTTGACGGGAAGGGAATAGACGATTCCGTCGAAAGGGGCGCGCACGCTGGATTTACGCAGAGCGTCCTCCGCGGCGTCATAGGCGGCTTGCGCATCGGCGGCCAGCGCCTCGATGCGGGCTGCGTCCGGCTTGGAGTAGCGATCCTTCTGTTTTTGCTCGATCAACGTGAGGTCGGCCTGGGCGCTTCTCAGGGCGTCTTCTGCCTGGCGGACTTCGCCCGCCGAGGCAGCACCATCTTTCTGCAAGCGGCGCATGGCAGTGAGACTGCTCTGGGCCGTATCGCGGGCGTCGCGGGCCTTGATCAGTTGTGCGTGCAAGGTCAGCACCTCTTCTTGCGTGCCCTCGGCCTTGAGATTGGATTCGTCGGCCTGCGCCGTCTTGACTTGAGCCTGTGCGCGCGCGGCCTGGCTGCGAATATCGGCGTCGTCGAGTTGCAACAGCAGTTGGCCCTTGCGCACGTGGTCACCTTCCTTGACCAGCAGGCGTTTTACCGTGGTCGAGACCGGGGCGTGCGACTCGAAGTTGAAGTTCTGGATAGGCTCAATCTTGCCGTTGGTGGAAACCAGGCTGCGAATCGGACCGAGCTGGACGCTGACCACACGCACTTTCAGGGGAGTCTGGTGAAGATAGGAATACAGCACTGCCAGGACTACCAGAACTGCGAGCGTGGGCCAGATCCACCGCGGTCGAGGCGGCGTATGCGAATTGTTCGTCAATGCCAACCAGTCGTTCTTTCAGGGTGCGGCAGGAATAACTGTAAGTAGTAATTTACCATTCCGAAGGCGGCAACAGATAGATCGACGCGCCCCAAGCACCGTATCAGGTTGGATGCGGGCAGTGTGGCCTCAGGTGCAATTGTTCGGGCGCCATCGATCGGGGAAGTTTGGACAACCGCTACAATAAGGGCATGGCTAAATCGCCCCGTTATACGCCAGAGCATGCGGCTGCTGGTCTCGACGCGAAGTTTCCGGAGATTGAGACCTGGCCCAACCAATTTCCGGGATACGAGATTGTGGTGGACGATCCGGAGTTCACTTCGGTGTGTCCGAAGACGGGGCTGCCGGATTTTGGCGCGCTGGCCATTCGCTACATGCCGGATAAGAGCTGCCTGGAATTGAAGTCGCTGAAAGAGTATCTGCAGTGCTACCGGAATCTGGGAATCTTTCAGGAGAACGTCGTCAACCAGGTTCTGGAAGATGTGGTGAAGTGGGCGAAGCCGGTATGGGCGGAAGTGCGAGGAGAGTTTCGCCCGCGCGGCGGGATTTCGACGACGATTGTGGCGAAGTGGCCGCGGCCGAAGGGAACCATCCCAAGGTGAACAACCGGTTGGTCAGCGGGATGTGGTCTGCGGTGATACTAGGCACTCCAGTTCGACGTCGTTGACGCGAGGTCGGGTCAAGACCAAGAATCTTCAAACCTGCATGCCTGGCGCAGGTCACCTTCAATGGCAGTAAGAACTCCCTGTACAAGTCTCAGGCACGACGGTCTCACTATATTCTCGCCAGTGGCCTTCATCTCTTTTCCACATAGCTAGATAGGAACCTCGCAACTCCGTAACACCGTCTTTCTCTGTCCAACGTTCTATCCAATCACCCTGTTCGGACGCCACATCCCAATCTTCGTTCACGACAATACGATTCGGGTGATGCTGGAGGGTCACATCGGACCTTCTTGTGAAGAGCGACGCTTGAAATCTTTCCAGGGCATCGGAACCGTCTGTGTGAACTACCGGGGTAGTGAAATGGCAATCTGGGGTGACTAAAGTAGCTGCATGCTTTGCGTCGTGGCTTTGGAAGGCCTTGTCAATCTCCTGGCGCATCGAACGGATCTGCTCGACGGAGCCAGAAATTGTGGTCTGGCCGAATGCGGTTGCAGACGCCAGCACGAGAAATACCAATCGTGAAAGCATGCCTAGAGATTAGTTTCCCGGCAGGGTACAGGCAAATGAAAAAGAAGTTGGCGCCCTGCTGAGCCCGCCCGCCATGCTATATTCGCTCGACCTGTGACTTCCAGAAAGCTCTATCCGCGCGCGGTGCTGGTTCTGCTCACCGCACTGAATCTGCTGAACTACATCGACCGCTCGGTGTTGAATGCGGTTCAGCCTCTCATTCAGAACGAATTCCACGTCACAGATGCGCAAATTGGCAGGCTCACCACTGTCTTCCTGATCTTCTATACCCTGGCCGCTCCGTTCATGGGACCGCTGGCCGACCGGTACTCCCGAAAGTTGATCATCGCGCTGGGGGCTTTTGCCTGGAGCGGGGCGACGTTGTTGACTGCGGTCACCCACAGTTATGACGCATTGCTGATCCGGCACACCCTCGTGGGCGTGGGCGAGGCCAGCTTCGTCACGATTTCACCCACCGTGGTGGCAGATTTGTTCCCCGAGTCGATGCGGGGGCGGGTGCTGGGTTTCTTTTATCTGGCGATCCCGGTGGGATTCGCGCTGGGATACCCGATTGGCGGCTATTTCGGGACTCACTATGGCTGGCGCACGCCGTTCCTCCTCGCCGGTGTTCCCGGGTTCGTTTTGGGAGCATTGGTGTTGCTGATGAGGGAACCGGAGCGCGGGCAGTTCGATTCGCAGCCGGAAACGCCGGAGCGCAGAAGCCTGGCTGGACTGGTTCGTAACCCAGCATTCCTGACTGCGACCTTTGGGATGGCCATGATGACCTTCGCCCAAGGCGGACTGCTGGTGTGGATGCCGACATTTCTATCTCGCATGCGGGGTTACACGCTGCTGCAGGCCAACAATCTGTTCGGCGTGATCCTTGCCGTGGACGGAACCGTGGCGTCGCTCGCGGGGGGATGGCTGGGGGACAGGCTCCTCCGGCGCACCAGAAGCGCCTACTATCTGGTCTCTGCTGCCAGCATGGGTCTGGGTATTCCGGTGATGATGGTGGCCTTGTTCAATCGTGGCCCCGCCATGGTGCCGGGAATCGCGCTCGCCGGGTTTCTGCTGCTGCTGAATACGGCGCCGCTGAATGCAGCCGTGATTAATTCCGTCGGAGCGCATATCCGTGCCACGGCCATTGCGGCAAACATCTTCGTGATTCACTTTCTGGGCGATGCTTTTTCGCCCTGGCTGATCGGGAAAGTTTCAGATAGATCCTCGCTCGAATCGGGATTCATCAGCACGATCATCGCTACCGCGCTATCGTCTGCCATACTCTTTTATGGAATGAAATTCGCGCCGCCGGTGGCCGTCGACGGCGGCTCCGGGGCAGGCAAGACTCAATCGGGATGATTTACTTTCATTGGATTGCGGGAGTAATTCTGGCGCTGGCCTGGTTTTCCCGCATTGTGGATGCTGCGCTTGGCATGCCCAGCGTGGCCGATGTTTCGCGCCCGGAGTGGGATCGGAAGCCGGTTTCGGCGGCAGGGAATCCTCGCGTTTCCATTATCGTTCCAGCCCGCAACGAAGAAGAGACCATTGAACTGGCGCTGCATACTCTGCTGGCGCTCGACTACGACAACTACGAAGTGATCGCGGTGAACGACCGGTCGACCGACCGGACGGGCGAGATCATGGAACGAGTTGCGGGGAGTCAAAGTCCCCACCCTGTCTCTCCAGAAAACGGAGAGACAAGGATGGGGCACCCGCTTCTTCGAGTGGTGCACCATCGCGAACTACCTGCGGGGTGGCTGGGGAAAACTCATGCCATGTGGACGGCGGCCAACCAGGCGACCGGAGACTGGCTTCTGTTTACGGATGCGGACGTGATGTTCAAGCCAGATTCGCTGCGGCGGGCTCTGGCCTATGCCGAGAGCGTGCCGGCGGATCACATGGTGCTGTTTCCGCGGATGATCATGAAGCAGCCGGGCGAGTACATGATGATCGCTTTTTTCCAGACCATGTTCATGTTCGGACACCGTCCGTGGAAAGTCGCCGATCCCAGCACCGACGATCACATGGGCGTGGGCGCGTTTAACTTGGTGCGGCGCCGGGTATATGACGCTGTCGGCACGTATGAGGCGCTGCGGATGGAAGTGCTCGACGACATGAAACTGGGAAAGGTCGTTAAACGGGCAGGCTTCGCGCAACGCAACGTATTCGGCGGAGACCTCATCTCCATTCGCTGGGCCAAAGGGGCCATGGGCGTGGTCAACAATTTGACGAAGAATTTCTTTGCGGTGCTGTCGTTTCAGTGGTGGCGTACGGTAATCTCCGCGCTCGGATTGGCGTTCCTCAACTTCGGTCCGTTTCTCGGCATATTTCTGGCGCATGGATGGGCGCGTGTTCCGTATGGCGTCGCCCTGGCATCGATGTTTGCGATTTATGTTGGAATGTCCTGGCGGTCGGACGTACCGCCGTATTACTTCTTGCTGCATCCCGTGAGCACGGCGTTGTTTATCTATACGCTGATGCGCTCGATGATTCTCACGCTGTGGAATGGCGGGATTACATGGCGAGGGACGAAGTATCCCCTGGAAGAATTGCGCAAGGGGATGGTTTAAGCGCCAACGGCAGCGAGGCGGGCCGGATCTGGATGCGATGCCGTGCGGCGAGCCGCGACCACCAGCAGGACAATCAGCCCGGCAGCAAAGATGGCGTTGCCAATCCGGAAGCTCATTCCCCCATTTCCGACTACAGGATGCTGAGTGAATGCACGCCAGGCATAGGCCAGTGCGGCGCCGCCGGCCAGAGCCAGCCGATGCTGACCGTTCCAGCCTTCACGCTTGGATAGGATAGAAACAGCCAGAATGACGGTCAGGTCCATTAGTAGGTAGATGCCAACGGCAAGCCATCCCCACGCCTTGGGGACTACCAGGAATACCGAGCCTGCGATTACCGCAGCGGCGCCGGGAACGAACAGGAATATCGAGCCTGCGACGAGTGCGGCCGTGCCCACGAGCCATGGGCTCGGAGTCCATCCGGAAGTGCGGGCTGCCGATCTGACGGGCAGGCGAAAGGCGGCAAGAATCACAACAATGCAGACGACGGCGGACCATGCGAACTGCGCTTTGGAAGCTACAAAGTGATCGTGCTTGATCTCAAACCGCGTCGATGCGGCTGCGGCCAGGACAAATAGAATGCCGGTGACGGTGAGGCCGATTCCTCGCAGCCACGGAGTTGTGGCTCGATCGGGAACCAGCGCTTCGACCAACGCGATAGAAACGGAGATACTCCACACGGTGTGCAGCGTGAGCACGAAGATGGTCCACCAGGCTCCGATCCCGAGCGCGGGAATATAGGCCGGCTGCAGCAGATGTAGATTGAGATGCAGATAGTTGGGATTGAACAGAGTCTGCGTGGTGAAGGCCTCTTCGAAAACGGCATAGGCAAACGCCAGCACGAAAATGCTGGGCCATCCTCTACCGGTTCGGCGCACGACTTCCCGGATGAGCAGCGCGCCACCACCATATACCGGTGCCAGGATCACGAGCGCGCCCAGCATTTTAATAGGCAGATCGCCTAGCAGATATTCGGCCACGAGCGGAGCGACGAAGTACAGTCCGATTGCCGGCGCCACGCGCTTTATTCCGGGACTCGACATAAGTCAGATATATACCTGCCGAATTTCCCGTGCAACCCGGTTTCCGGAGCCAGCTCTGACCTGAGTCCAGCGGCTGGTCATCTTCCGCGTCGTATCCGTCGGTGGCGGCCGGCTGGGTGCGTCAACGCGCGCTTCTACACTCGATGTCCAAGCGATATAGACGCAACCACAATTGCCAGGTAGGTGGCGAACAAACCAGACAGAGCAATCTTGTCTCGAACGGTCAAGCGCAGTTCCGGCCAAGGCAGCGGCACTTTCCGGCCAACGATCATCGCGACGCCGAGTCCGGCCAGGACACAGGTCAACGTGGCAGGCGCAATCCAATGCTCATAAGGCTGGAGTGCCGGTGACGCGGGCGCAAAGAAGTCCAAGCCTTCAAGGTCCGATTTGATTGCGATCGTAAATAGCAACGTCGAAAAGATGTTCGCGTACGACCTTCGTCGCTCGACGATCGCGAAAGCTGGCGCACGATGGAGCATGACGGCTGCCATGAGGCCGTGGATCAGATTCATCACCGGAACGCGGAAAACCATGAACAGCGATTTCGGAGCCCACAGGATCGTATGACCGATGCCCAAGTGCAGCACCGGGAGTTCCGACGGCAGTGCGCTGTAGCTCAGTGCCACCAATACAAAGGGCGTGCAAAACATCAGACATACCAGGGCCGTCAGCGCCGGTTTCTGCATTGGTTGATACCGTTGGCAAAAATCCAGCTTATCCTAATTCCTGTCTTGAGAGCGGCCTACTGTGGGTCGTCGCCTTCAACGTCGTAGCCGTAGGTCGCGGTGGTGTTGGGCGTGGCCTTGGTCTTAGCCGGTTTCTTGGTGGGGCGGAGGTGGCCGGCACTGTAATGGCCGCGGTTTTCGACGTCGTAGTTTTTGGGCAGGGGAGGAATCATGGCTGCGCCCCCGGTGATCTGGCTGATGTGGTTGAGGATGATTTCAGCGCGGCCGTCGTAGAGCTTGACCGGGCCTTTAATTTCGATCATGCGGCCGGCCAGGCGGCGCACGTCGCCGACATCTTTCAGATCGCGGGAAAAGACCACCACGGTGAAAGGGCAGGCCATCTGATCTTCGCAGAAATCGAGAAAGTGGACTCCGCTAGCGCTCACCTTGACTCTGAGCACCTTTCCCGCCACGCACTTGGTTTCGCCGACATGCTGGCTGGCCTGGTGGATGGCGATGCAGTCGGAGGCCCAGGACGGACAGGCGGCGACGACGAGGAGTAGCAGCACGATGTGAGCCGGAATCCTAGGGAGAGAAATGCAGGCTGCTGGTCTTTGCACGGTTGGACAACTCCTTGGGCGCTGCCTGGAGCAATGGGTGGCCGTCATCAAATGGGCTTTCGCACCTGCGGGAACGTCAGTCCAGACTTCACTCCAGCGGAACATAGGATGATTCTAGAAATCACTCTATGGCGAAGTCTGTGAGGTGGGTCGAATTATTTTTAGGATGATCCCGGAATGGGATTCGTGACTTCGTTTCGATAGTTGCCGGAGTTGGGCGGCGGTTCAATCCACATACGGCGACCACGTCCTATCTCTCGGCCGTGCAGGCGTCGAGCGCGACCGAATTAATCATTCTTGTAGTGGAAATCAATCCGCTGTTGGGAGCGTTGGGGTCCGCGGGAGCCATCGCGATTGTTGAAGCAGGTGGTGGCAATACGTCCAATTGGACCACGCAAGGCTGAGTCGTCAACGTATATTGCGCCGGCGGAGGCACCGTGGACCAGAAGACCGGCAGCGGAGTTACGGTGGTTGGTGGGGCGGAGAAAGTACCAGTCGCGATGAGCGCACTGCCGTTCCCCGTTGCATTGACGGTGATGGATTGAAGCTGCCGGTGGCTGCTGCCGCAGGCCAGCGTCAAAGCAGTGGCAAAGGCGATAAAGAAGAAGGCCAGGGATCTTTTCATGGTGATTTCTCTTAAAAAATTCTGGCTCTCCCTATTTCGGAATGCAAGAAGGGCAAAAGGTTGCGACGATCCGGATTCTGGCTGGGTGTAGCTATAGGGGGACCGGCCACGCCAGTCCCCGGAAACCCGCTTCGACAAGCCTACTTGAACGACTTGACTGCGGAAGCTTCGTCGTCCTTTACGTCGAAGACGGTGTAGAGCTTAGTGATCTGCAGCAGGTCGTTGACCTTCTTGGTGAGGTTGAGCAGCTTGAGTTCGCCGCCCTGATTCTTGGTGGTGGTGAAGGCGCTGACCAGTTCGCCGATGCCTGAGCTGTCAATGTAGTTAACGTCCTGAAGGTTCAGGACAATCTTCTTGTGCCCCTTGCTCAACAGGTCGCGCACCGTATCGCGAAGAATGACGCTGCCTTCGCCGAGGGTAATACGCCCGCTGCAGTCCACAATCGTAACTCCATCTACCTGCCGACTACCAACCTTCATGCTCACTGGGAAGCCTCCTTGCCGCCCGCGGTTGGCCCGTGGACGTGCTTGATTAATTTAAGTTCGGTGCCCGATTCGGAAGGGCGAATTTCGACCGCATCCATAAACGAGCGCATAAGAAAAATTCCCCGGCCCGACGTTTTGAGCAGGTTCTCGGGCGCCAGAGGATTGGGGATCTTGCTTAGATCCATCCCCCGGCCCTGATCGCGAATGGTGATGATCAGATCGTCGCCCAGGCGCTCAAAAACTAGAACGACCTTCTTGTCTTGGGCATAGGCATTGCCGTGCAACACTGCATTGACCGCAGCCTCGCGCACGGCCATGGAAATCTGCATGACTTCATCGTCGGCAAAACCGAGTTCGGTGGCGACTCGTGTGGCCTTCGCCTCCGCATTGTCGATCGTCTCCAACGAGGAGTCGAGCGTGTACGAGACCCGTTGCTCGGTCATGGCCATGGGACGAAGAGTAAGAGCGATTATACGGCCTGCCAGGCCATTCCGGCTTGCGGGCTGCAGCAGGCGCTCGCTAGAGGCGCTTCCCAGCGAATGCGGTAGTTTGCCTGTCGGATGGCCGAGTTGTCAATGTTTGGGAGGGATGTTTGGAAGCCATGGTTTGACTTCCAGTAGCTTCCGTTTGTGCTGCGTCATCCTGACCGGAGCCGCTCTTCAGGCGTAGGGAAGGATCTCGCGACAGATCGGCGACGCGTCCCGTCCACGCGAGATCCCCTTCGACTTCGCTCAGGGCAGGCTCTCACCCGGCTGAAATGCGCCGGGTTCGGGATGACGCCTCAAGCGAGGGTCCAAACTCCTGAGCCAAACATCGGCGACCAGAATCGCAGTTGTGGGATTCTGGCGAGGGCTTATAATTCGGCGCTGTGATTCCGGCAACGGCGCCAAACCTGAGAGTGCGGCTGCGACGAATGTTTGTGGCCGCGATCGTCACCGTGGCCGCGGTGGCGGCTGTGGCGTATGGTCTGGACTACGTCGTTTTCCGGATTCGTGCGGTGACCAACCGGAACGCTTACGGTTCGGTCATCGTGAACCACTACAACGCCGTGCTGCAGAAGAACGGGAAGACGATCATGACGTTCGACCCGCCGCAGCCCTGGACTTGCGTGAACGCTCTGTTTCCGCACGAGGGATCGTTGCCCTGCTGGTATTTGAGCCGGCATCCCGATCAGCGGACGAATATTTAGCGGCGGAGGGCGGGCCAGATTCGCTTTTCAGTTTTGGGGAGGACAACCCGCAATGAATCAGCTAATCGCGAACCGAATCCTCATCGCGACGTTCGTTTGTTTTGGAATGGGCTATCCTCTGTATTGCTATATTGCCCAGGCGGGGCTTCTTAGCTGGCTCGTCGATCTCGAACTGTTGCTCCAAGGCAAGGGCCCTTACCTCGTTCACGTGAGCTGGCTCATGATTCCAACGCTCGTTATTTCCTGGGCATTCGGTCTCGCTGTCTATCTGCCCGCAAACGCTTTGATTGATCGGCTGCTGGACCCCCCGGTCGCACTCAATGAAAAGCCCAGACCTGCGCCCGAAGCGCCGGCCGATGGGCCCACTCCAGCGCCCGCGGCCGGCAATCTGGCAGAAAATCCGCTTGCCATTTACTTTGTGGCCGGCAGCCTGGCGCTGATTTTGGTCGGTGTGGGCGCCGGAGTGATTGCCTATCGTGAATCTTCAACCGCGGTCACTTTTGAACCGTTGAACCTCGCCGACGGAGTGCCGCCGAACTCAAAATACGTCAAGCTGGCGGGCCTGGCGCTTACTTCCCTGAAGTCACAATATAGGTTCCAAGTTCGATCATCGCCATACGTGGAAACCTATATTCCGGTGGTGCCGCCCCGCTGGCAGCAGGGTGACCCGGTCACTTATTTTCTGCACCCGTCGCATGATTCTTATGGAAACATCGAGCCGGTGATGATCGGACAAACGGGCGTGCTGATCCGTAACGGCCTGTCGGGTGCGGCCGTGTTCCTCTGCAAGAGGCATGGCATCAAGCTGAGCACGCCATCGTTCGTGCTTGAGAGCGATCCCCACGCGGACGCGGGGCCGTATATTTCTGCCGCGTTTTACTGCATCGCGATTGGGCTCGCGTTTTTTCTTCCGATTGCCGCGAGCTGGATCAGCTCACTCTTTCATCACAGCAAGCTGCCCTCGTGAGGGTCGACGGTGCCCAAACATCCGGCGCGGTGAGACCTTACGGTGCTCTTCTGTTGTGAGACCTATGACGAACAGAAGTCAGACGAACCGATCTGGGAGCGCAGGCTGGTTTTGAGTTTGCTTGAATCGAGGAGATGCTATGGACAGTGCTAAACGGAAGATCGTATCCGCCGTTGATTTCCAGAAGATGCTCGCGGATGCGCTTGCGATCGTCAAGGAACTGGACACCCGGTGTGGTGGATTCGCAGTCTACCAAAGCATCATACGCCAGCTGGAGGCGATAACCCAGTGGACTGCCAACGGCCGCCGTCCGACCGCGGAAGAGGAACAGCGCATCATACTTGGGGTGATGGCGGTGAGGGAACTGGACGACGATTCGAGTCCTGAAGTGCAAAAACTCAGCCACCTTCTGAAGAGTATTAACTATGACTTAGAGACTCTCACGGGCGCGCCGGAAATTTGTGAGGCGGTGGAAAAACACGATCTCAAGGAGGTTCGAAGACTTCTCGATCAAGGGGTCAGCGCCAATTCTCGCGACTCGACCAGATCATCTGTTCTGGAAGTGGCGGCGTCAGACGGCAACTTCGAGCTGGTTGAGTTGCTGATGAGTCGTGGTGCGGTCGCGACCAACCAGGCGTTGCAGTGGGCAGTACAAAAAGGAAACGTAATGATCGTCCAGAAACTTCTCGCACATGGCGCGGAGGCCACATCGAAAGATAGTTATGGTGTATCGCCTCTTTTCTTTGCGGTGAGCGGGGGGAGTACTGACATAACGGAATTTCTTTTAGATCCGATCAACAAGCGCCCAAAGGCGGCGAGCCCAGCAAAAGGCGACTACGTGATCCTCATCCAACTGTTGGTCGAGAAGGGGGCAGACGTGAACGAGAAGTTTCTCGGCTCCGACTACAAGCGTGGATTCGGAACGACTCCGCTCATGGTCGCCGCGGCGTACGGTTACGACCACATCTATCAAGTTCTCTTATACTTTGGTGCAGATCCTGGCATTCAGGACACGATGAACCGCACCGTCGCTGAATGGAAACGCGCGGTTTAGGACCGGCAATTGCCCGCGCACCTGACGGGCGTCATTTTTAGGTAGTGGCTCAGTTTGAATCTGTGCTTGCGTCATCCCGAACTGCGGCTCCGCTCGGAATGACGCCCCGGCTTGAAGGTTCAAACTGAGCCACTAGCCATTTTCAGATTGCACCACCAAGAGGACGAATGCGCGCTCCCTGGCATGGCAGTACCGGAGCATGGGGTACCGGAGTATGGAGTAGAATGTTCCGGCATCAATACCGCCGTGAGGTTTTCATGCAAAATTTGGCACACCGTGTCTGTGCGTTCGCGATCCTGCTCGCCCTGACCTGCGCCGCGTTCGCCGCAGCCAACCAATCTGATCCCCGACTGCAGAAAGCATATCGCTTCCAGCAGGGGGGATGGACGTATGTTCACCTTGAAGGGTCGCCGGCGAACATCGGTTTCCAGCACGGCTATCTGCTCGCGCCGGAAATTGCCGACGCGTTTGAGGCCATCAAGTTATTCGATACGCGCGAGACACAGCGCGATTGGACGTTCTTCCGCACGACGGCTCAGCAGGTGCTTTGGCCGTACCTCGATGCTGAGTATCAACAGGAACTGCAGGGCATTGCCGACGGGTTGAAGGCGCACGGAGTCTCCCTCGACGTCTACGATATTGTGGCGCTCAACGCGTTCGAGGAAGTTCCCGACTACTACGTGCCCTGGCTGAATAAACAAAACAAGTCCGCGAAGAATCCCAAGCTCGCGACCCCTGGCAACTGCAGCGCGTTCATTGCCACCGGCAGCATGACCAAGGATCACCAGATCGTGATCGCGCACAATAATTGGACGAGTTACCTGGCAGGCGAGCGCTGGGTGATCGTTTTCGACATTCAGCCCGAGCACGGCAATCGCATTCTCATGGACGGCTTTCCCGGCGTGATTACCAGCGACGACGATTTTGGCGTAAACTCCGCCGGCATCATGATCACGGAAACCACCATCACGCAGTTTGAAGGATGGGATCCGGAGGGCAAGCCGGAATTCATGCGCTCGCGCAAGGCGCTGCAATACGCCAACAGCATTGATGACTATGTGCGCATTATCAAAGAAGGTAACAACGGCGGGTATGCTAACGACTGGCTCATCGGCGATCGCAAGACCGGCGAGATCGCCTATCTAGAGCTGGGGCTGAAGAACACTCCTCTTTGGCGCACGAAGGATGGATATTTCGTCAGCTCGAATTTCGCCCGCGATCCGAAGCTCATTCACGACGAGACCAGCGGATTCAATCCTGACGATGCGTCATCGTCGCCCAACGCGCGGCACAGCCGCGCCGAAGAAATCATGCAGCAGTCCAAGGGAAAGATTGACGTGACCGTGGCGGAGCAATTTCTGTCGGACCATTTCGACAGCTTCGAGAAAAAGGAGCAGGCTGACGAGCGATCGCTATGCGGTCACGTCGATGCATCGGAGCGCGGAGTGAAGGAGTGGGAGTGGGCTCCGTACAATCCTGGCGGAGCCGTGCAGGGTAAAGCGACCGACAGCGCCATGGCCGCGAAGATGAGTTTTGTGGCGCGGGCCGGGCATCCCTGCGGCGCGGATTTTCTGGCCGCGGATTATCTTGACCATCATCCCGAATTCGCCTGGCAGAAGCCATTGCTGCACGACATGAAGGCAGGGCCGTGGACGGTGTTTACGTCGGGTCAGATGCAGCCGGCGAGTATTCGGTAGCGCCGCCGTCCCGGCGGCTGTCGTGGCGGCGTCCCGCCGCCGCTGCCTGCAGCGCCTCGAGAACGCTGGCTTCTTGCGTGCGGGCCAGTGCGCGGGCGAGGACGCCCACGCGACAGCCAGCGGGACGCCGGCGCTACGGGTAAAGCCCGCGGAAAACTGAATCGTCTCGATAAACAATTTCGATTGGACTCCGGGCGGGGCGGCCCCTACAGTCCTATGAGTGCAAACCAGCCGTACTCGAACTCGGGGATTGTTACGCCGGATGAACCCTCCCGAGCCGCTCACGCTATTTCGTCCACCGTTTCGAAATTACCAGTTTGACGCGGCGTACGATGAGATGTTCGCGGCGCCGGGTACGCCTCGGGCGCACTATCAGGCCCTGTTCCAGACGCTGCTGGAGCTGCCTCCCGAAGAATTGCGCAAGAGCCAGCAGGCGGCCGACCTCTCGTTTCTGCACCAGGGCATCACGTTCACGGTCTATGGCAATGACGAGGGCACGGAGCGAGTTTTTCCCAACGATCTGCTGCCGCGGATCATTCCGCACAAGGAATGGCAGAAAATTGAGAGCGGCCTGACGCAACGCATTGCCGCGTTGAATCTTTTTCTCGAAGACATTTATCACCACGGTAGAATTCTCGCGGATGGGGTCGTGCCTCGCGAACTGGTATACAGTTGCCGCCACTTCCGGCGCGAGATGCGCGGGCTCACCGTTCCGCGCGGAATTTACGTCAGCATCTGCGGCACCGACCTGGTGCGGTTGCCCGATGGCAGTTTCGCCGTGTTGGAAGACAATCTGCGCGTGCCCAGCGGAGTGTCGTACATGCTGGCCAACCGGAAGGTGTTGAAGAAAGTCTTCCCCACACTGTTCCGCGACTACGGAGTATCGCCCGTTGATCACTATGCGCAGGCCTTGCTGGCCACGCTGCGAGCGCTGGCCCCACCGAGTTCGACGGCGCGGCACGAACCGAAAGTCGTTCTGCTGACCCCGGGAGTTTTCAATTCCGCCTATTTCGAGCACACGTTTCTGGCTCAACAAATGGGCATTGAACTGGTCGAGGGCCGCGACCTGCTGGTGCACGACAATATCGTTTACATGCGCACGACAGCGGGCCTGCGGCGCGTGGATGTGATCTATCGCCGCGTGGACGACGATTTTCTCGACCCGCTCTGTTTCCGGCAGGATTCCAGTCTGGGCGTGCCGGGATTATTCAACGCCTACCGCGCCGGAAACGTCGTGTTGGCCAACGCCATCGGCACCGGCGTCGCCGACGACAAGGCGCTGTATGCCTACGTCCCGGCCATCATTCGCTACTACCTGGGCGAAGATCCGATCCTCGCCAATGTCCACACTTATCTGCTCAGTGACCGTTCGCAAAGAAGCTATGTGCTTGAACATCTCGACGAACTGGTGGTGAAGGCGGTCGGCGAGTCGGGCGGTTACGGCATGTTGATCGGGCCGCACAGCACCGAGGCGGAACGTAAAGACTTCCGGCGGAGAATCGAGGCCGAACCGCGAAATTATATTGCGCAGCCTACGCTGAGTCTCTCGCGGGCTCCATGTTTCCTCGAGGGCGAAGTGCAAGCGCGGCATGTGGACCTGCGTCCGTATATTCTGTACGGCGAAAATGTCACGCTGGTACCGGGCGGGCTTACCCGTGTAGCGCTACGGCGAGGATCGCTGGTGGTCAACTCGTCGCAAGGCGGAGGCAGCAAGGATACGTGGGTACTGCGCGCATGAGAGCTTGCAGAATGAATGCTCGGTGCATGAAGAGTGAAGGATGAACGAGCGTAGACAAACCGCAATGCTTTCCCGGGTCGCGGACAGTCTGTATTGGATGAGCCGCTACCTGGAGCGCGCCGAACACACAGCGCGGCTGATCGACGTCGATCTGCAGCTCCGGCTGGATCAATCGCCGGAAGCGGGTGCGGGACGCTGGCTGCGGCTCCTGGAAGCTTCGCAGGTTCCGCCGCCGGAGGATGGAAAAATCGACGCCGAGGCGCTGACCCACGTGCTCACGCTCGACCGGACGAATCCCTCTTCTATTTTGTCGTGCGTGGCCGCGGCGCGAGAAAACCTGCGCCAGGTGCGCGAACAATGCAGCACGGAAATGTGGGAGCAACTCAACCGGCTATACCTGCAGGTAACCAGCACCACGGCGAGCGAGGCATGGCTGCTGCATACGCACGTATTTTTTCGCGCGGTACAGGAGGGCGCGCATCTTTTCCAGGGAGTGACCGATTCGACCATGTCGCATGGCGAGGGATGGCAGTACATCCAGTTGGGGCGATTTGTCGAGCGCACCGACGAACTGGCGCGGCTGATCGGGACGCACTTCGGGCGCCTGCCGCATCCGCTCGACCAGGCGGTGGAGAGCGAAGAATATCTCGAGTGGGTGGGCCTGCTGAAATCGTGCGCGGCCTTTGAGTCGTATTGCAAAACCTATACCGCTGAAATCCGGCCGCTGCGCGTGGCTGAGTTTTTGCTGCTGAATCCGGACTTCCCGCATTCCGTGCGGTTCTCCGTGGACCGCGTGCATGCGGCCCTGGTCGCCATTGGAGAACTCACCGAACGCAAGGCCGAGCAACCCGCGCGTCTGGCGGGCCGGCTGTGCGCAACCCTGAGTTTCAGCCAGATCGAGGAGATTATGGCTTCGGGCGCGAACGGCTATGTCGACAGCGTGCGCTGGCAGTGTGCGCAGGCCCATACGGCGATCCAGCAAGTGTATTTCGATTATTCGGTCGAGGCCGCTCTGGTTTCGTGAGACTGGGTTGTGGAAGGGCACGGCTTCAGCCGTGCCGTCCAGGCTCTTAGCGAAACTGGGTTTTAGCCCCTGAGCGGCGACCATTTTGAGATCGAGGAGCGAAGATTGATCTATTCCGTTCGCCACACGACCACGTTTCGCTACGAACCCGCGGTGCGGGAAAGTGTGATGGAGGTGCGCCTGCAGCCGCGCAGCGACGGGGAGCAACGCTGTCTCAACTTCAACCTCACGGTCGATCCGGCGGCCAACGTGATGCAGTACCGCGATTTCATGGGAAACACGGTGCATCATTTCGATATCGCCGGAAAACATGCGGTGGTGAAAGTGACGGCGCAGTCGGCCGTGGATGTGCAGAACGTGGCGCCGCCGTGCGTGGCCGACAGCGGCGACTGGGCCGATCTCGATGCCCTGGTCGCGGGCAATGATTATTGGGAAATGCTTTTGCCCAGTCACTTCGCGCAATCGAGCGCGCCGCTGGAGCGACTCGCCGGCGAACTGGGCTGCGAGCGGCGGGGGCATCCTCTAGCCTTGCTGACGGAACTCAACGAAGCAATCTACAAGTTATTCGCCTACGTGCCGAACAGCACGAAGGTTGATTCGCCGATTCAAGAAGCCCTGGAGACGCGCCAGGGTGTGTGCCAGGATTTCGCACACATCATGATCGCGCTGGTGCGCCGGGTGCAGATTCCGTGCCGCTACGTCAGCGGCTACATGTTTCATCGCGACGAAGAAGAGCACGACCGGTCGATCGAGGGCGCGTCCCACGCCTGGATCGAGGCTTTGGTGCCGAGACTGGGCTGGGTCGCCTTCGATCCGACCAATAATCTGGTGGGAGGCGACCGGCACATTCGTGTCGCCATTGGCCGTGATTACGCCGACGTCCCGCCGACGCGCGGCGTCTACAAGGGTGAGGCGCAGAGTGAACTGAGCGTGGCCGTGACGGTGAGTCCGGAAGACAGTGCGGCTCCCGAGCCGGTGATGCCAAGCTTTGTGGTCCGGTCGAGACCGGTGCTGGTGCGGGCCACGGCGCGGTCAGACCAGGAACAACAACAGCAGCAATGAATCGGAATTTCAACGAGTCCATGTGCAGCACAGACAATGACACAACTTGACACTGTTGCTCAGTTTCACCTCCGTCGTAAATCGTAGAATGCGGTCAGGCGAGGTGAAATCATGAAAAGTGCCTTTGCGATGTGCGTTGTCTTGCTAGCGCTGTCAGCGTTGGTGCAGGCTCAGGAAGCTCCCGCTTCCGTTTCGAAGATACCCCCGTGTTTAGTTGTGGCACGTTACGGCACCGACGGTCCGTTTTTCTATCGAGACCAGTACGGAGTCCCGCTCGATCACCTGCAACTTGCGTACACCGTGGACGAACTGAACTATGTGATGAAAAGCGCTGCCGTGAAAGTCGTCGTGTACGACACAAGAGAGCATGAGTCGTTTGCCGAAGCGCGAGAGTCGTGCTTCCTCACGCGAAGCGGCCCAATCAAGGATTAAACCATCGATATGACCGCTTCCGAGTTGGCCCTGCGCCGGGCCCGTCGCCGCTAAGAGCGTGCGGAGGGCCGGAGTCTCTATTGCGTTCCGCTGGCCGCGGCTCGAGGCGGCGCGTTCTTTACATATTTGTCGAACCAGCGAAGCATCTCGTAAACCAGTTGCTCGTTCGATTCCATGGCGGTATACCAGTGCGGTTCGTGCGGCAGCATCACCAGACGAGCCGTACCGCCGTTGCCTCGAATGGCTTCGTAGAGCTTGTGCGCTTGCAGGGGCGTAGTCCCGGGATTCGCGTCTTCCGCACCGTGCATGATGAGGAGTGGCGTCTTCAATTTGTCGGCGAAGAAGAATGGGGAAACCTTCAGATAGACATCGGTTGCCTCCCACACCGAACGGCGCTCGTTCTGGAAACCGAAAGGTGTGAGAGTTTTGTTGTAAGAGCCGCTGGTAGCCGCACCGGCGCGGAACAGGTCGGAATGCGCCACCAGATTCGCGGTCATTAAAGCGCCGTGGCTGTGTCCGGTGACTCCGATGCGGTCGGGATCGGCAACGCCCAGGCGCACCGCCTCATCGACGGCGGCCTTGGCGTCGGCGACGAGCTGATCCAGGTAAGTGTCGTAGGCTTTCTTGGGATCGCCGACGATGGGGAACGCAGCATTGTCGATGATCGCGTAACCGCCCAGAAGCAACAATTTGTATTCGTACAGCTGGGTGAAGGTTTCCTGCGAACCCGCGACCTGGCCTGCGGTCGAAGCGCTGGCGTAGTCGAGAGGATAGGCATAAAGAATCGCGGGGACCCGCGTGCCCTCCACATAGCCAGGGGGCGTGTAGAGAGTGAACGACAGGTCCAGGCCGTCGGCGCGTTTGTACTTGACCAAGCGCTTCTTGATGGCGCGCACTGCCGGCGTGGGATCGGGAATGTGGGTGAGCGCGACGCTGGTGGAAGTGAAAATCGCTTCTCCCGTGGGCGCATCATTGATGACATCCTTTCCCAGCGTTCGGGTAAAAGCGTTCGGCGGATCGGTCGGCGATTGATGCCAGGTGAGAAAGGTCCGCGTGTCCGGTCCGGTAAAGGAAAGAAATCGCTCGTAGGAAGTTTTGTCGCTGCGGAAAAGGCGTTCTGTTTTTAGAGTTTTGAGATCGAGCCGATCGAGGAATGGCCGGTCCCCGTCGGGCGAAGAGCCGACTCCGGCAAGGTAGGCGGAATCACCATCCTGAAGAACTACCCAGGCACCGTTCGGGAGTTGCCGCCTCACCGGCGTCCCGGGATTCGCATAGCGCTCATCGGTCGAGACATCCCACAGCAAGCGAGGCCTTTGTTGCGGATCGTCGACGTTGGTGATGAAAGTCTTTCGCCAGTGCCGGTTGTTATCGTACTCGGTCACCAGCGCAACGCTCGGTTGCTCGCCCCAGGCGAAGCCGACGTAGCGCTGCTCGGTCTTCGTGATTTCAACCGCCGGTAAGCTGAAGGGTGCTTTGAGAAGCAGAACCTTGTCGCGAGCCGGGACGTTCACATTCCAATCGCCGCCATCGAGCGCTTCCGCATAGACGAGCGTCGCCGGCTCGGTAGCCCGCCAGGAAAAGTCGCGCGGACCTGTCGGAACTCCTTCGATGGGAACGCGATCCGCAAGTGGAAGCGAGGCGATGGTATGGCTGAGAACGTGGGCGGGATGGGATACGTCCCAGACTTCCACCTCCTGCGGAAAGCGCTCGTAAGTAACGACGTAGGAGTAGGGCTTGTGAATGGCGGTAACGAGGATGTGCTGCCCATCGGGCGCGGGATCGAGCGACTCGTAATTTGCCGGCTTGCCAATGGGCGTGATGGTCGCGGTGGCCGCACTAACATTGACCAGGGCGAGTTGCGAGGATGCGTAGTAGTCGAAGAGATCCTCGTCATGCTTGTTGTTGAGTGTGTCGCGATTTTCGTAGGTACTGCTCTGTCCTTTTTCGCCCTCGGTTTCCTGGATGCTGGGGCCAATGGGCAGGATGGGTTCGGGCGGCGGCGCGCCCATGCCCTTGGGCACCAACTTGACCAAAAGCGTTTTCTGGTCGGGCATCCATTGCAACTCGTCTTCAAACATGGGGTTGAGACGGGCTCCGGGCACGCGATGAACTTCGCCGGTCTTGGCATCGCCGATCCAGAGTTCGACGGACTCGGAAGCGATGTTGGCGAAGGCGAATCGTTTTCCGTCGGCGGCCCAGATGGGATCGCCCGGGCACGCAGCGGCGGGAAGCGCGATGTGAATTTGTGCGCCATGATTTTGTATAGCATCGGCAATGTGCACCAATTCGAAGCTGGTGGCGCAGGGAGTGATGCCGTAGCCGCCCGGAGTGTCGTGCTTGCTGTGATTCTTGGGTTCCACGCGGACGCCTGCCAGGCGCAGGAAAGGCGTGGCCACCCGGGCTATCGACGGATACTCCTGCCATGACACCAGCAGAATCGAGTCGTGCGTCGGGCTGACCCGGGGAACGGGCGGCATGGGCGCGCGCATTACGTCCAGAATGTTTTTTGGCGGCTGGTTGTATCCCGAGGTCTCCGCGGCCAGCGTCGCCGGGGCTGCGGGCACTTTCGAAGAAGATGGGGATGACTGCGCCACCACCGGCGCAGCCACGGTGCAGGCAACCAGCGCTCCGACCAGAAGACAATTCCAGGAGTTCAGGACTCGCATAAGCTTCCTCCGCTTCAATTGAACAGCAAGAACTCAAGATCAAGACAAGGATAAAGACGACTAACCGGCAGCGTAGTGAGCCAGTTTACTGGGGCAGGCCGATTTTGTGCACCAGTTCGACAAACCGGGGATCAGAACGCATGGCGTCGAATTGGAAGTAGGTATTCAAACCGAGGAGCAACCAATCGTGCTCCCGATAAGCAATGTCGAGCCACTGGAACGCCTGCTCTTTGTCTCCCATGTCGGCATAGAAGCGGGCAATAATCAAGGCGGAGTAGTAGCCGGTGTTCCGTTGTGCTTGGCGGAATTCGATGGCTTTGGTAAGAGCGCC
>Ga0181523_10001053_pt1 | contig 30282 bp, 23 predicted proteins | sample PEATcosm2014_Bin_43_FD_119752 | JGI IMG/M metagenome (GOLD analysis project Ga0181523, IMG submission 119752) | Peatland microbial communities from MTU Mesocosm Facility, Houghton, MI, USA - PEATcosm2014_Bin05_30_metaG | ecosystem: Environmental > Terrestrial > Soil > Wetlands > Peat | place... | reverse complement strand
CGCTCAAAGGCCTGCGGCTGCGGCACTGCATTCCTGCTCATGCTGCCCTGCATCTGGCGGATGGAATCGTATTCGTGGTCGCCCAGCCAGATCAGCAGTTCGGTGAGCACCGTATCGAGATAGCTGATGCCCTTCCTGAGCAACGCGGAAGTCATCATGGCGACTTTGGCGCCGGCCATCATGGCTTTCACCACGTCGGTAGCCGTGTGGACTCCGCCGGTGAGCGCCAGGTCGGGCTTGATGTTGCCGTAGAGCACCGCGATCCAGTTCAGACGCAGCAGCAATTCGTGCTGGCTGCTCAAAATCAGGTTGGGCACCACCTCCAGCGCTTCCAGGTCGAAGTCGGGTTGGTAGAAACGGTTGAATAGCACCAGCCCGTCCGCGCCCGAGGCCTCCAGCTTCCGCGCCATGTTCACCATCGAGCTGAAATAGGGTCCCAGCTTGACGGCCACAGGGATGTGCACGACCGACTTCACCTCGCGCACCAGATCGCAATACTGGCGCTCGACCTGTTCGCTGGTGAAATCCGCGTCCACCGGGATGTAATAGATGTTGAGCTCCAGCGCATCCGCGCCGGCCTGCTCCATCTCCTTCGCGTACTTCAGCCAGCCGCCCACGGAAGTGCCGTTCAGGCTGGCGACGATCGGAATTCCGACCGCCTCCTTGGCCTTGCGAATGTGCTTCAGGTAGCCTTCCGGACCGCGGTTGTAACCGAGCATGTCGGGGAAGTGCGTGGTGGATTCCGCGCCGACTTCTTCCGCCGCGGAGATGAAGCGGTCGAGCTCGTTGCTTTCCAGAGTGATCTGCTCTTCGAACAGCGAATGCAGGACCACGGCCGACGCGCCCGCGTCTTCCATGCGGCGTATGTTGCCGATATCCTCGCACATGGGTCCGGCCGATGGCACCAGCGGATTCTTCAGTTTCAATCCCAGATAAGTGGTCGAAAGGTCGATGGTTTGGGATAGGTCGATCATTGTTTTGCCTCCTTTTCCGCCGGCGTGCCGTTGGCGGGCATGTTGACCATGTTTTCGTAAATCTTCCAGCGGTCGAGCACATCCTTCTGCGCCAGATCGAGCAGGCGGTGGGCTTCTTCGGGATTGCTCTTGGCTAGCATGGTGTAGCGCGTCTCGTTGTAGACGTAATCCTTCAGCTTGATGCTGGGTGGGCGCGAATCAAGCTGGAACGGATTCTTGCCCTCGTCGGCGAGGCGCGGGTCGTATCGGAACAGCGGCCAGTAGCCCGACTGCATGGCGGCCTTCTGCTGATCGAGCCCGTAGACCATGTCGTAACCGTGCGCGATGCAGTGGCTGTAGGCGATGATGATCGACGGGCCGTTGAACGATTCCGCCTCCACGAATGCCTTGATGGTGTGGCTGTCGTTGCCGCCCATGGCCACCTTCGCCACGTAAGCGGTGCCGTAATTCATGGCCATCATGGCGAGGTCTTTCTTGGCAACGGGCTTGCCGCCGGCCGCGAATTTGGCGACCGCGCCGCGTGGCGTGGATTTGGACATTTGCCCGCCGGTGTTGGAATAGACTTCGGTGTCGAGGACCAGGATGTTCACGTTTCGGCCGGATGCCAGCACGTGATCGAGGCCGCCGTAGCCGATGTCATAGGCCCAGCCGTCGCCGCCTATGATCCACACGCTCTTTTTGACCAGCGCGTCGGCCACGCTGGCCAAGTCGCGGGCTTCGCGCGCGGTGTCCGGTTGGCAGGTGAAAGCGCCTGCCCCACCAGTGCCACCAGCACCACCTAGTTTCTGCTTCAGGAGCTTGACTCGTTCGCGCTGCTGGAAGATGCCGGGCTCGGTCGACTGATCGGCGTGGAGCAGCGCCTGCGCCAGATCGTCGCCGATGATGCCACTCAGCCGGGCGACCAGATCGCGCGCATATTGGTTTTGCGCGTCGACGGCTAGCCGCATGCCCAATCCGAATTCCGCGTTGTCTTCAAACAACGAATTGGACCAAGCCGGGCCCAGACCTGCGCTATTGGTGGTGTATGGCGTAGTCGGCAGGTTGCCGCCGTAAATCGAGGAGCAGCCGGTGGCGTTGGCGATGATGGTGCGGTCGCCGAAGAGCTGGCTGACCAGCTTGATGTAGGGTGTTTCGCCGCATCCGGCGCACGCGCCCGAGAACTCGAACAGCGGCTGGAGCAACTGATTGTCCTTCACCAGGGCCTGGCTGAGCAGGCTGCGATCGATGTCGGGAACCTTCAGGAAAAAGTCCCAATTGGCGGCTTCCGGCTCGCGCAGCGGAGGTTGCGGCGCCATGTTGATGGCCTTGTGCTTCACTTCGCTCTTGCTCTTGGCCGGGCAGACGGCCACACACAGGCCGCAGCCGGTACAATCTTCCGGCGCCACCTGCAGCGTGTACTTCATGGTCTTGAAATCTTTCCAACGCGCGGGCACGGCCTTGTACGTGACGGGCGCGCCCTCGGCAAACCGCGAGTCGTAGACCTTGGCGCGGATCACGGCATGCGGGCAAACCAGCACGCACTTGCCGCACTGTATGCATAGCTCTTCGTCCCACACAGGGATTTCGAGCGCGATATTGCGTTTCTCCCATTGCGTGGTTCCGGTGGGGAAAGTGCCATCGAGCGGCATGGCGCTGACCGGCAGATCGTCGCCATCGCCCGCGATGATGCGGGCGGTGAACTTTTGCACGAAGCTGGGCGCGCCGGCCGGGACCGCCGGGCGCATGTCGAAGGTGGACGTGGCGTCCGTGGGGACTTTCACTTCCTGCAAGTGACTGAGTGTGGCGTCCACCGCGGCGAAATTCTTCTGCACCACCGCCTCGCCGCGCTTGCCGTAGGTTTTCTCGATGGCGTGCTTAATGGCCGCTATGGCCTCCTCGCGCGGCAGCACGCCGCTGATGGCGAAGAAGCAGGTCTGCATGATGGTGTTGATGCGGCCGCCCATGCCGGTCTTCTTGGCCACGTCGTAGCCGTCGATCACGAAGAAGCGCAACTTCTTTGCGATGATCTGGCGCTGCACGGTGCGCGGAAGCTGATCCCAAACTTCGTCCGGGCCGTAGGGGCTGTTCAGCAGGAAAGTGGCGCCCGGCGCGGCGGCCTTCAGCATGTCGAGACGCTCCAGGAACGAGAACTGGTGGCAGGCTACGAAGCTCGCGGTGGTGATCAGGTAGCTGGAGTGCAGCGGCTGGGGTCCGAAGCGCAGGTGCGAAACGGTGATGGCGCCGGATTTCTTGGAATCGTAAACGAAATATCCCTGCGCGTAATTTTCGGTTTCTTCGCCGATGATCTTGATCGAGTTTTTATTGGCGCCGACGGTGCCATCCGCGCCCAGGCCATAGAAAAGCGCGCGCACGGTGCCGGGGACTTCGCTCGAAAATGCGGGGTCGTAGTCCAGGCTGGTGTGGCCCACGTCATCCAGGATGCCAATCGTGAAATGATTCTTGGGTTTCGGCTTCCGCATCTCGTCGAAGACTCCCTTCACCATGGCGGGGGTGAACTCCTTGGAAGAGAGGCCGTAGCGCCCGCCGATGACGCGCTTGCCGGTAACCATTGCTTCACTGAGCGCGTTGACCACGTCGAGATAGAGCGGCTCGCCGGAAGCGCCAGGTTCCTTGGTGCGGTCGAGCACAGCCAGCGTCTTGACGGATTCGGGCAGCGCGGCCACGAAATGTTCGATAGAAAAGGGCCGGTAGAGGCGCACCTTCAGCAATCCGACCTTTTCGCCTTGCGCGGTAAGATGGGCGACGGCTTCCTCGGCCACTTCGGCACCGGAGCCCATCAGGATAACGACGCGGTCGGCATCCGGCGCGCCGAAGTAATCGAATAGGTGGTATTGCCGGCCGACCACCTGTGCGAACTTGTCCATGGCCTTCTGCACGATGCCGGGGCAGGCTGCATAGAACGGATTGCATGCTTCGCGCGCCTGAAAGAAGACGTCGGGGTTTTGCGCGGTGCCGCGCATCACCGGATGATCCGGCGAAAGCGCGCGGGAGCGATGGGCGCGCACCAGGTCCTCGTCGATCATGGCGCGCATGTCGTCGGGGGAAAGCTGTTCGACTTTGCCGACTTCATGCGACGTGCGGAAGCCGTCGAAGAAGTGCAGGAACGGCAAGCGCGCTTCCAGGCTGGCGGCTTGGGCGATAAGGGCGAAATCCATGACCTCCTGAACGGAGTTGGAGGCCAGCATGGCGAAGCCGGTGGCGCGGGCGGCCATGACGTCGCTGTGGTCGCCGAAGATGGAGAGGGCCTGCGAGGCCAGGGTGCGGGCCGCGATGTGGAAGACCGTGGCGGTCAGTTCGCCGGCGATCTTGAACATGTTGGGGATCATCAGCAGCAGGCCTTGCGAGGCCGTGAACGTGGTGGTGAGCGATCCGGTCTGCAAAGCGCCGTGTAGCGCGCCGGCCGCTCCGCCTTCGCTTTGCATCTCGATGACGGTCGGCACGGTGCCCCAGATGTTGGGCTTCAGCTCGGCGGACCACTGGTCGGCCCATTCGCCCATCGGCGATGAGGGCGTAATTGGATAGATTGCAATGACTTCGTTGATCTGGTGGGCGACGTATGCGGCAGCTTCGTTGCCGTCGATGGTGACTTTCGGGCGCGTGGTGATGGATGGACTGGTCAAAACTTCCCCCTCTTATTGGAATCCAGGTTGGTTGCCTGCTTAAACTATATTATAAGACCTGTTTGTCGTAAAAATCAACAGTGGCGAGCAAGGCTCGCCAACATCGACGGAAGGCGTCGATGTTACGAGGGGGCGAGCGGGCGAGGGGGCGAGCGGGCGATCCGTCTTCGGCCGGCGACACGGGAGTGCGGAAATCGCCAAGCTCCGAGAGGTCGCGTTGTGTTCTTGCGCGCTGTAGGCTGGGCGGGGCCGGGGTGATTTTGGGCCCGTCAGACTTGCCCTAGTTCTTGACGATCAAAGCCCAATTTATTGCAAGTACAGGACTTATTTGCCATATAAGCCGGCCGGCTGGAAGGATTCCCTCTGGACACTACTCGGCAGGGGTTGCTGAGAATACCTGCCGAGTTTCGCGCGACGGCTCTCCAGGCAGGCAACAATCCTGCTCAAAGACCACCCGGCCGCCGGCCAGTTGAGGTAGCCGACTTGGAACTTGTGATCCGGGCGCGGTTTGGTGTAGCAAATAGGGTAACTGGCGTATGGAAACGCGGACGGCACCCCAGTGGATTCGCGATCCAGAGAGGCGCTACAAGCGACTAGGCCGCCTGTGGATGTGTGTAGCGGCGCTCGTGTGGCTGGGCTTTATCGGCTGGGGGCCGTTTCTTAGTCTTAGCAGCTTCTGCACGCCGCATTGTACGCTGCTGAACGTTTTAGCAGGGCTGTGTCTTGCGGGTTGGTTCGTATTGGAATATTTTGAGCCTGGGAAGCGCGCCGTTCGGTACGGGGCTGCCGCCAACGCCCTCGATGCCGCGATCACCCGGTACGAAGTGGCTCCGGATCGACCCGACTCCACGCTCAGCGAAGCCGATCAGCGGGCCTCGGAGGGTCTGCGCATCAAACCCATCAGAACTGCCCCGGCATGGATTCGGGATAAAAGACGCGGCTACACGCTGCGGCAACTCGGATGGACAAGCCTGCCTTTCCTTGCCGTGACGTTTCCATTGGCAGCCAGCTTGTGGCGATGGCGATGGACTCCTTGGCAAAATGTTTTCTTCGCAGCGGTTTTCTCTCTTCTTCTGGCTACCGCGGTGCTTGGGTCCAGGAGAATTGCGGCGGCTCGAAAAATCCTCACTGAGGCCATCGAAGGGTACGAGTGCGTATCGGCGGAAAATGAGGGCGTTCTTGTCGAGACTGACCACAAGGCGTCGGAGGTTCTGCTCTCGAGACGCGGCTGGCAGATGCGCGCGATAGGAGTTCTGCCGATTCTGGCCTTCGGCGGCGTTTGCAGGGCGGCGCCGGCCGACAACCTACGGCTGTGCCACGAGAATGCGGAGAGCCATCCCGACATCGCGATTCGCGCCTGCACGGAGGCGATCGGCTCGGGGCAGCTTTCCGGCGCCGATCTCGCAAGCGCGTCGCTCGACCGGGGCATCGCCTATGTAGCTAAGGAAAGCTACGATCTGGCGATTCAGGACTTCGACCAGGCGATCCGCAGCCAGCCGGACCTTGCGGCGGCGTTCGAGAACCGTTGCCGGGCCTATCTTCGCAAGCACGACGATGGGAGAGCTTTGCCGGACTGCGAACAAGCCATACGGCTGGATCCGAAGGCGGCCCGGCCGGTGTACGGGCGCGGTGTGATCCGATTTCATTCCGGCGACTACGATGGGGCGATGCGCGATTTCGAGCAGGCCATCCGGCTGGATCCCCAGTTCGCCATGGGCTATGCCGGCCGCGCGTCCGTGTTCGGCAGGCGGGGCCAATACGACCAGGCGATCCAGGATTACGAGCAAGCGCTGCGCCTCAGTCCGACTAGCGACATCTATGTCCGCCGTGGCAGGCTTTATGCGCAAAAGGGCGACGACAAATCGGCCATACGCGACCTCGACCAGGCGATCCGGCTGAATCCCAAGTTCTCCATGGCGTATACCAGCCGCGCGTACGTGTACGGCAAGCGGGGCCAATACGACCAGGCGATCCAGGATTGCGAGCGGGCGTTGCGCCTCGGTCCGGACGCCGAAGCCTATCGCTGGCGTGGCTGGTGCTACCTGCGGAAGGGCGATTACGGGCGCGCGGTGGCGGATTTCGACCAGGCTATCCGGCTGGCGCCCAATGTGGCTGATACCTACAGCGTCCGCGGGTACATACACTCCCGGTGGCGTGAATACGACCAGGCGATCGCGGACTACGACCACGCGTTGCGTCTCCGTCCGAGCGCCGCGGATTACTACAACCGCGGCTGGGCCTACGCCCAGAAGGGTGACTCTGTTTCCGCGCGGCGGGATTTCGACCAGGCCGCACGGCTGCGGCCAGCGACCCAGGGCCGATGGATCTGGACCCTGCTGTTGCCCGCCGCCTGGCTGATCTACAAGGCGCTGCGGCGCCGGAAGGCGAAGCAGGTCGAGATCGACGGGACGGGCGTGGCCGATACGGCGCGCCTCAGCTACGCCGAGGAGTTGGCGCGTAAAGACCTGGACGCCGATACCGAAGCGCCGCTCGTGGCCGCCAGCGGGGACCAGCCGGAACTGGTGGTGGCCCAGACCTTTGCGTCTGCCTACGACGCGAAGCTGGCGCGCGCGCTGCTCAAGTCCGCGAACATCCCCACATACCTGGCGGATGAGCACGCCGGGGCGACCGAAGGGGCGTGGGGCGGTCCGCTCGCCGGATTGCGGCTGTTCGTTCCGGTGGCGTTCATCGAGCAGGCGCGCGCCCTGCTTCTCACGCGGGTGTCAGACGAGGAGTTGGCCGCGCAGGCGGAGGCGGGTCGCCGGGGGGAAGATCTTTCCTGACGGATGGTGGTTGTCTCTAAGGTGCGCCGGGCGGCTTCGGAGTCAGACAGCCCTATCTCCCCAGGCGCCACGCGCGCAGGCCCGCGGAGAATTCTTCTGGCGATTCGTCTTCGCGGGAGGGCTTTCCGAGCAGGGTCTCGAAGTCGTCAATTGGCGTGACGCCCTGCTGAGCGCCTAGGTCCTCCAAGGAGGGTGAGGCGGTGCGATCCGTTCGAGAAGGCACGATTGGGTGTGAGGGCTTGTCCACGAATCCACCATAGCAGTCGAAGGCAGCGGTCCGGTCCTGTCGACACAGTCTGGTTCCGTGGAGAGGCGTTCATCGGGAGTAATCTTGCGGCCCGCCTTTCGTTCGATGGAGAACTGTTTACAACGGGAGGAAACCGAGCTTGTCCTTCCATTCTTCCGCATCGGTGGCCGTCCAGATAAGTAGCAGATCCTCGATCGCGAGACCGACATCAAGAGCTTGCGCGACGATGATTAGCCCCGGACTCGAGCGGCTACGGAGGAAACGCGCGAAGTGTGGGAATGGTCTTGCGGTCATGGGAAATCAGAATCCGCCCGAGATCGGCCGCTTTGTGGAGGACGTCGGGATCTGGTAGACCGATAACCCCTGCGGCGTGGGCATCCTCGAAATCGACGGCCGGCTCACGGCGCCGCAGGCCGAGAACGATCTTGTGGTTGAAATCAGCGTCAGCCTGGAACTGCGGCCTCATGTACTGGGGCTTGGCGCCCCGTGCCGGGCGGCGTCGAGCTTACAATAAAGCGCCGGATGCTTACGCCGAGCTTCGTCTCGCATACGTGCGAACTCGGCCCTGGCATCCAGCAGATAGGCGTCAATACTCTCCCGATTCGCAAGGTAAAAAGCGACAGCCCCGAACACCTGCTCCAAGCCGAGGGCGGGGAACGACTCGACGATGCCTTCAGGCGATTCGCCCCGCAGGAAGGCATATACGACAGAGTCGAGTGAAACCCGGCTTCCGGCGATGTAATATCCGCCTTCGCGCTGCTCTACGTATTCTATCGCCATATTGCCACTGCGTATAGTTTAGGGCGTGCGGAGCCGTGCGGGGGTCTGCCCGCAAAGACTCCATTTTCGTCTTCTGACTGGGCACACGTCGACTGGTTGTTGGATTTTTGCCGCACGTCGATAACGGCCCACACAAGTGTAGTACACTATGTATATACGCGATGCGTTACGAGTGGGATGAAGCGAAGAACCTGTGGAACCAACGGAGGCACGACGGCATCTCATTTGAACTGGCGGCGCTGGTCTTCGAGGACGAATGCTGCCTCGTCTATGCAGACCGCATCGACTGCAAAACAGGAGAACAACGCTGGCATGCGATCGGCGCGGCTCAGATCGAACCAGAGACTCGTGCCGTCCTGCTCGTTGTGCATGCGTACCGAGAGGAGCATTATGGCGAAGAAATCATCCGCATCATCTCAGCCCGCGCGGCTGAAAAGCATGAAATCCGAAGATATCAGGAACAGGCAATGGGCTGAAAAGGAGCGCCGGACCCTGCGTCGCGTTGCCGGGCGCCAGGCGGCGCTGGACGACTCGCGCATCAACTTCGAAGACATCCCGCGCCTGACCGGGGCACAGTTGGCAAAGATGATACGGCTGCGGGACGCCCGGCCTCGCAAGGTGGCAGTGAGCGTTCGGCTTGACGCGCGGGTGCTTGCTTGGCTCAGGTCCAAGGGGGAGGGACACCTGACGCGGATCAACGACATCCTCATGAATTTGATGGAGGCAGAACGACGGACGCGGCAGGGTGGGTAGCGTGGCCACTCGGATGCGTCCGCGCTTTGCGCGAGGGACAGAACCGCATTGGAAAAGTACACTCTGGTAGTGGGGGAAGCGTTTGACCCAGAAGAAGAGCAGTAGGCGAAAGGCAGGCCGACGGGAGGCTTACCAGTTCGGTCCCTTTCAATTCGAACGATCAGGTCGTTTCATCCGGATGTCGTCCACATTGGCCGGTAAGGATCTTACCGCCCACCGCCGTAAGGTCAGCGATCAACAGCCTATTGTAAGGAAGGAAATTGCAGATTCGATTGAAAAGCTGCTTGCAATCGTTCGACGCGTCGATCCTTTACATCTGCTCGGCGCCATCGCCATGCACCACTGCTTCATCGTTCCGGAATCGTATCGGGAATCTACTGATCAGCACCGCCTTGAGTATGCAGAATACACGCAGAGCCTAGTGCTCAGCGTCAAGCAGTCCGCTCTGGACGGTGGGCTTACGCGCCAACAGTACTCCAATTTTCACGATCTGCTCAAGGAGATGTATGCCAACGTTCGCTGGTACTTCGGAGCGCAGATTGCCGAGAGAGCGAAGGACATCCGCGAGGCAGAATTACAGTTCAAGGCCATGATGTCATTCCTGGGAATGCGGGGCGACGCGTTTCAGGAACACATGAAGGAGCACTTCGCCGCCATCTTCGGCCCGCACGATGCCTTTCTCAAGATGCGTTTCGGGGTCTCCGCAGGCGAGATTCTCCGCGCCGTGGACGCTATCGAAGAGCAGATTACTGACCGATTGAACGGGCAGCCGCTTTTCGAAGCATTGAAGGAATTGAGTACTTTGACGGGGCCATCTTTGCAAGCAGCATCCAGCGATGTCGACAAACGGAGGCCTTCTGAAGAACTGCAGTCGAACCCAGAGGCTATTCGGTTGATGCGGCTCATTCAGCAAGAGGCGGACCGGAGTCCAGCTTGGGTCTTTCAGCTTACGCCGGATCAGAAAATTCCGGCGAAACTCTTGGACCTGTTGTCGGCTGGCTTCGGCGACAACTCAGACTTCGCACTGTTCGAAAAAAGCCCCGCTTGGCCCACGAACAACTCTATCATCTTTGAACGCCCACTCATTCACCATGACGGCTGCTACTATTGTTTTCTTCCGCACTTGCTGGTGCAGCGCCCGGACGCTATTTTCGAGGCCCTGGTCCAGGCTGAGGACGAGAATTACTTCAAAACCACATTCCAGAAAAAGCGTTCGGATCACCTCGAATCGGTGAGTATTGAGTACTTCGCTCACATGTTACCTGGAGCGCAGGTGTTTCGGAATGTGTACTATCACGTTGATGAAGCAGGTATCTCAAAACGCCCCGAAACGGATGCTGTCATCATCTATGACCAGACACTGATAATCGTCGAGGCTAAGTCAGGCGGTGTAAGCCTCGCCGCGCGCCGCGGGGGGTTGGAAAGCATAAAGGGCACGATTAACGACCAAGTTGCAGCCGGATACAACCAGGGCCTCCGCACGAAGACTTACATTCACGATACAGCTAAGCCGACCTTCGAATTTGAGGATGGCCGCCTGGCATTGGCTCTTGACAAGTCAAGAATCAAGGAGATAATCATCGTCGTTCCAACATTGGAACGACTCGGGACATTGTCTATCACGCTTAGCGCATTGCGGGACATCGGCCTACTGCCGGGAGATAGCTGGCCGTGGTGCGTCTACATCAACGATCTCCGGGTGATCTCGGAGATTGTGGAACAGCCATCCGAGTTGCTTCTCTACATAGCTAGGCGCACGGGTTTGAATGACCTGCCCGCTCTCGACACTCTGGACGAGTTGGACTACTTCATGTGGTTCTTGCGCGGTGGGCTGACTTTTAACCCGAATGTCTCGCCTGGCGCCGATAAGTTCTTAATCTTATCGCATACCGAGGAATTGGACCGGTACTATGACTTCGTGGCAGGACGAGTTTCAACTGGGCCTAAGCCTCGTATCAAGATCAATGACGCTGTTCGGCAGCTAATCGCTCGGATCGAGGCATCAGGATTCAGGGGTTTCTCGCGGTTGTCAACCCTCCTGCTCTCGTTGAGCGGCAGGGCCCAGGAGGAGCTCGTTGAACTCATGGCTAACAAAAAGGCGCAATTCGCGAGTACTGGCGTTCCGCAGAGCGCGAGCCTCGTTCCCCAGGGGCTGCGTCGCGGAATCACGATCTGGATCGGAGATACGCTGGACCTGGCGGAAATGGAGAGAATGGACGCTATTTGCGCGGCACGGAAGAAGAGCACCAGCAGCGAGGTCTGGTTGCTGCTTGCCCTCATCGGGGCTGAGTCCAGGGTAAAAGTTAAGGTGTATGATCGTCCTTGCTGACACGGTGCGCGAATCCTCCGCTTATGTTGGCCGCGGCTCTGAGTCAACGTTTCGGAATTGCGCGGCAACAAGCGGTATTCGGGTCGAATGGGTTTAGGAAAATGCAGAAACTTCCCATTCACACCACACACAAAGCCTTCGCAATCCCCTCCGCCGCCTGCTTTCCCATGCGGATGCAATCCGGGATGCCGATGCCCGTGTAGGCATTGCCGGCCAGATCGAAGCCGGGAATTGCCGACGCGCGCGCTTGGATTTCGGCGAGGCGCTGCGGGTGGCCAACCATATACTGGGCCATCGACCGGGGCCAGCGGAAGATGCGCCAGAACAACGGCGCGGCATGGAATCCCACGATTTCGTATAGCTCGCGCAGCACCGCGGCGATAATCGCATCGTCGGATTCCGACAGAACGGCGCCGTCATCCATGCCGCCCAGAAAACAGCGGAGCAGGGTGGCCCCGCTGGGGACGCGGTGCGAGAACTTGGTGCCGACCCAGGTGCAGGCCACCAGGCGGCGGCGCTCGCGCTTGGGAACCAGAAAGCCGAAACCGGCGAGCGGCTTCGGGAAAGCGCTGTCCGGGAAGGCCAGCGCCATCGTCATCGACGAGCTGTAGGGAATCCCGGCCAGCAGATCCGCCAGGCGGGCGTCGAGACCCGCGGTCAGCGTGGCGGCGTTGTGCGCTTCGCAAGCCAGCACCAGGTGCGCGCAATCGAGCGAGCCATCGTCCAGGCGCAGACGGAATCCGCCGCCGGTGCGCTCCACGGCAACGGCGCGGCGGTGCAGGATGGTGGCATGGTCCGCGATGCGCGCGGTCAGTGCTGTCACAAGCTGGGCCAATCCGCCCTTGAGCGTGCGAAACAGCGGCTGGCTGCGGGCTTGCGCTTTATTGGCTTTGAGCTCCGCCAGCACGCCCCGGGTGAGGCTTCCGTATTTGGCCTCCAGCTCCACAAAGCGCGGCAGCACGCTCGAGATGCTCAGAGCGTTGGGGCTGCCGCCGTAGATCCCGGAGAGCAGTGGTTCGGCGAGGTAGTCCACGGCTTCAGCGCCGTAATGCTGGGTGACGAAGGCCGCGACGGATTGGTCATCCGGATGGCGGCCCGGCGGGTGGAAGAGCTCCATGCCCATACGCAGCTTGGTGGGCCAGCCGAGCAGCCGGGTGGTCAGCAGGGGGACCAGCTTGGTCGGCACCATGAGCTGCAAACCGTCGGGCAGCGGCACCAGGCGGCCGCGCTTCCAAACGTAAGTGACGCGCAGGTGATCGTTCGAGCCTATGACGTCGCCGGCCAGGTCGAGCTCGCGGATAAGCTCCATGGCGGCGGGCTTGATGGATATGAAGCTGTCGGGTCCACCCTCGATGACGCAGCCTTGGACGTGCTCGGTTTGGATCACGCCGCCGAGTTGCGGGCGCGCTTCGATGATGGTGGAGGCGATGCCGGCCTTCGCGAGATAGTACGCGGTGGAGAGGCCGGAGATGCCCCCTCCGACGATGGCGACGGATGCATCCATTGATACTTGATTATCGCAAGGGGGACGGGCGAGCGGAGCTCGCCGTGGCTGGTGGTTAGTGGCTGGTGGCTGGCGATTGTGTCAGCAGGTATTTCGGGGGCTGGCCCTTGTTCCAAGGATCATAATCTGATGCGAAGCGCACGCGGTCGCTGATGGACGGGTGATCGTAGAGCCAGAATTCGATAAATGGGCTTGGGTTGGGATCGTCGAGCGAAACCTCGCCGAGGATCTGGAAGGCCTCGGCGGCCTCTTCCGATGAATTCGGCACGATCCCGTGGATCACTTCGAGGCCGTAAACATCGGCGTTGTGCTCCAACATCCGGCTGAACGAATTGCTTACCGGCTCGCTCAGAAAACCGAAGACCGCGAGCGCCAGCAGCAGTACCGGCAGCGACGCCCAATCGTCCATGCCGCGGATCTGCCAGCGTGCGCCGCAGCGCGCCAGCGCCCAGCCCATCGCGTAATACGCCAGAAACAGGAAGACGAGGATTCCGCCAGCCGCCGCGGCGATGCCGATCCAGACGTGGCCCAGGACGTAGTGCCCCATCTCGTGGCCGAAAACGAACAGGGTTTGGCTGGTGTTCATCTTCTCGATGGTGTTGTCCCAGACCACCACGCGTTTGGATGCGCCGATCCCGGTCACGTAAGCGTTCAGCGATTTGAGCTTTTCGCTGGCCTTCATTTCGAACATATGATCGGGCGGGATATCGAGGCCGCCGCGCGCGACCACTTTCTCGATGGCCGCCACCAGGGCCGGCTGCTTGGCTGCCAGCGGCTCAAACTTGAAGAAGAGCGGCTCGACGGCCAGCGGCTCGATGAACATCAGAAATACCAGGATGGGAATGGCGGCCAGCCAGAAGTAGAACCACCAGCGGCGCGGGCTGCGGCGCATCACGCCGTAAAGAATCCAGATCAGGACCCCGGCTAGGGCGAAGGTGAGCAGCTCGCCCTTGGTCCAGTCCCAGAACCAGGAACCCCAGCCCTGGATGGATTGCTCGTACTTCAGCGAGAGGTGATGGCCGTAGAGGGAGATTGGCAGCGATGCCGCGTCTATTACGAGCAGCAGCAACGGCGCGAAAATGTACGCTTGCAAGATGCGCCGGCGCGAGGCGGCTTCCGCCCAGTTGCGAAAGCGCGGTGCGACCTTGGTGGCCAGTACTCCGATCAGCAGGAGTATGCCGTAAGCGGCCGCGATGAAATGCAGGCGGTTGCGGGAGGCTGCATATTCGATGGCTTTCGCGAGCTTGTCCGGCGGGAGAGTGTACGTCTTGGCGGCGGCTAGGAACAGACCTGGAAACATATTTCTCCTTTGCCCCAGACGGTCTGGCGGCCCACGCCGGTCCACTGGCCGGCGCGCAGGTAGGGGAGGAACTCGCCCAGATCGCCATCATACTCGACTTCGCCGGTGAATCCGCCGAGGGGGTGTGTTTGGCCGGTGCGGCTGGAGCGGCGTTCGACCTCTATCCAGCGCAGGTCGCAACGAGAGAGGCGAACGCTTTGGGCGCGCTCGCCCATGGCGCGGAAATCGATGTCGAGGGGACCGGGGCCGTATAGCGCGCGCAGGGTGCTGATGCGGTCGCGGAGGCGGGCGAAGAGGATGGAGAATTCGGGACGGACCGCTCCCTGACGGTCGCGGCTCTGTAGGTGGCTCTTCAGCTCGGTGGGCGTGAGGAAGGTCACACGCACGCGGGCGGCGGGCTCCCTGGGACTGTCCAGGGGAATGGCGAAGTGTTCCTTGTCGACGGCGACCAGCGTGGCGCGTCCGCGGCCGGGACTGAGTCCGGCTTCCGCCAGCCGCGTGTACGCTTCCTGCAAGGCCGGGCTGACGGGGTGGTTGACGTCGAACAGGTGCATATCGAAGTGGAAGCTCGAGCCGGCAGGGATGGTTTTGCCATCCAGGTGCGCGGCACGGAAAACGAACGGGCGCGGGCGGTCGGCGAGCCCACTGGGCCCTGCGGATGCGACGGGCGCGAAAATGCGCGCATACTCCGCGGGGCTGGCGGTTTCGCGCAGCATCATACCGAATGCGCCGCGCAGCGTGTTGGCCGCTTTACCGGGCGGAAAGAAAAGCGATTGCTCCGCGTGGAAGCGGAAGCGCAGCCGCCAGAACTCGAAGGTCACGGCGTCATCAACTGGACGCCATCGCGGCCGCGTCGTAGAAGCCTTTGCCGGCGCCCGCCAGACGCTCCAGCAGCGGCGCGGGCTTCCAGTGATCGCCCAAGCGCCCGCGATACTCGTTTACCTTGGCGAGCACACGATCGAGGCCCAGCGAATCGGCGTAGGCCATGGGACCGCCATGATGCCGCGGGAAGCCGAAGCCATACGCGTAGATCACGTCGATGTCGCCGGGCCGTGTGGCCATGTGCTCTTCGAGTACGTTGGCGCCTTCGTTGGCCAGCGCCACCATGATGCGCGAGAGGATCTCCTCGTTGGCAATCTGCCGACGCGCGATGCCGCGCGCCTTGGCAGCCTTCTCGGCAAGCTCTTCGATTAGCGGATCGGGGATCGGCGTGCGGCTGCCGGCTTCATAGCGATACCAGCCCGCGCCGGTTTTCTGACCAAAGCGGCCTATCTCGTAGAGCCAGTCCGGCACGGGCGACTCGGGTCCCTCCAGGCGGCTCTTGCCCACCGAGCGCAAATACTGGCGTATGCGGGCGCCCACGTCGATGCCCGCGATATCCTGCATGCCGTAGGGCCCCACGGGCATGCCGAAATCGGTCATCACCTTGTCGATCTGCGCAACGCTGGCGCCCTCCTCCAGCAGCAGATAACCTTCCCGCATGTAATACCCGAGCATGCGGTTGGCCACGAAGCCGAAGCAGTTGCCCACCACCACGCCCACCTTGTTCAGCTTCTTCGAGAGCTTCTGGGTAGTGGCGATGATTTCGTTGCTGGTGGCTTTGCCGCGCACGATTTCGAGCAACTTCATCACGTTCGCGGGGCTGAAGAAGTGCGTGCCGATCACGCTGGCAGGTCGGCCGCTCGATTGCGCGAACTGGTCGATATCGAGCGTCGAAGTGTTGGACGCGAGTACGCAATCGGGCCGCGTGACGCGCCCCAGGTCGGCGAAGACCGATTTCTTCAGATCGAGGTTTTCGAAGACGGCCTCGACCACGATATCGACCTTGTCGAAACCGTCGTAAGTGAGGGTGGGGCGGATCAGGGACATGACGCGCTCGACTTGCTCCTGCGTCATCTTGCCCTTGGAGGCGGAGATCTCGTAATTCTTGCGTATGGTGGCGAGGCCGCGGTCGAGCGCCCCTTGGTCGGATTCTTTGAGCAGCACCGGAATGCCGGCGTTGACATACGACATGGCGATGCCGCCGCCCATGGTTCCCGCACCTACAACGGCTGCGGAGCGGATCTCCGCTGTCGGAGTCTCTTTCGGCACGCCGGGGACCTTGGCGGCTTCCCGTTCGGCAAAGAACAGGCGGATCAGGTTGCGGGATTCCGCAGAGAGCACGCAATCGGCAAACAGTTGGATTTCGCGCTCGGAACCCGCGTCGAAGCCGTCGAACACACCGGCTTCAATGGCTTCTATCGCCGCATAAGGCGCGCGCGCGCCGCGGGCCGTCTTCTTCAGACCCGCGCGGGCGGCCTCGAAGGTTGCGGCTGCCGCGGCCTTATCGGCTATCTTGGCGCTCTGCTCGCGGACCTTGCGGGTCTCCTGCGCCGCGGCTTTTTCCAGGGCGAAGGCGATGGCGCCCGCGAGCAGATCGCCCTCCACGATCCGGTCGACGATACCTTCCGCCAGGGCACGCTTGGCGCTTACGTGCTGGCCCAGCGTGCACATTTCCACGGCAGTCGCGACGCCGCAGAGGCGCGGCAGTCGCTGCGTTCCGCCAGCGCCCGGAATGATACCGAGCAGCACTTCCGGCTGCCCCACTTTCGCGCTGGGCACGGCCACGCGGTAATGGCAGGCCATGGCAAATTCCAGCCCTCCGCCGAGCGCGGTGCCGTGGATGGCGCAGACCACCGGCTTGGGGCAGTCTTCGATGCGCCGCAGCAATGCATGGACGCGATGCGAGCGATCGATGGAGACATCGCGGTTCGGAATCGTGCCGAAGACCTTGATGTCGGCGCCGGCGATGAAGGTGCTGCCCGAACCGATCAGGACCACGGCTTTGGCGGCCGGGTCGGCGGCGGCCCGCGCCACACCGGCATCAATCCCTTCCGGGACGCCGGGGCTGAGGGCATTCACAGGCGGATTATTTATGGTGACGATCGCGACATCGTCCTGGATGGCGTATTGTACGAGTTCTTGCATAGGGTTTGATCCGATCTATTATGACATTGGGGACGCGGGGTAGGTGGTCATGCTTGCGGCGGGAAGACCACTCCCTACGGTCATGGCTCCGATGGGAGCCGCGCGCGTCAGGAAGCGGTCTGACCGATTCTAGATCAATCCGGGCTCTCGCGGCACGGCATCCACACGGGGCTTGCCCGTTGGCAAATCCGCGCGTGTGTGGGTGGCGCCCGCGGCGATTGGCAGGCGTGCGACGCCCGGATAGTCGCTGGCGCCCTCGTCGCAGTTTTGCACGCCGTGTCCGAACCAGCCCGGCGGCGCGCCATAGAACTGCTGGTCCTCAATCGTCAGAGACGCGCAGTGGTCCAGGAGAAGTTCCGGCATAACCTCTCCAGCAGGCCCAGTGCAAGGCTGTTCGCTCCCGCCTCTCCGCACGCGTCCACCGGCATGCCCGCAGCCAATAGCGGCCGGAGGGCAGTATTGCGGCTCTCTAGGACCCACTCCGGAATTTGTGGATTGGGCGGGACTGAAGTCCCGCTTGCAGGCTGAAGCCCGCGCCACGCGTTCCGCGCGCGCTAAGCCGGCATCTGCTTTTACAGATTTGTCCCGCATTCCCCGATGAGTTTGGCATTTTCTGCCGATAAGCTCCTACGGGAGCAGGTTTTGTCGATGTCGTTATTCAGGCCGGCGTCCACTGAGCGCGAATATGGGGCGGCGTCCGACCGGCGCGGGCAAGCGGTGGTGGAGGTCACGCTGTTGATCCCCTGGCTGGTTTTCGCCTTCGTGGCGGCGTTCAACTTTGGAATTTTCGCGTACGCGCTGATTTCCACGCAGAACGCCGCGCGCTCCGCCGCCCTATACGCTTCGCAATCGCTGGCGGTAGCCCAGAGCGGCACCATCGTGACGCAGATCTGTCCTTATGTGCTGGGGGAACTGGGAGATGCGCCAGGAATGAGCGGCGTCTCGAGCTGCACAGCCGCGCCTGTGACGGTCACCGTCACTGCCAAGACCCCGGGGGCCGGCAACATGAACACGGTACAGGTGTCGGTCACCTACAATACGATGCAACTGATTCCATTACCGGGACTGATGGCTGGATCTCTATCCATCAAGAGAACCGTCGAGGCGCCCATTCGGAACTGATATGCGCCAAGGCAGGGGCAGAAAGGGCAACGCGCTCATCGAGTTCACGCTGGTGGCCATCCCGCTGATTTTTATCCAGATATCGGTCGTCGAGATTTGCCGGGGGATGTGGGATTATCACAGCCTGGCGCAAGCGGTGAAGGCAGCGGCGCGGACCGTCGCGACGCGTGGCGCCGACTGCGCGGGAACCGGCTGCGCGATGACCGTCGGCCAGATTGCCACCACCATTTCGGCGTACTCCCTCGGAATGCCCGCATCCGCGCTCAATGTGACGTTGACTTCCAATGCGGGCAACGTGACCTGCAACCCGTTAAGCGCTTGCGCCGGCAACAACACGGTATGGCCGCCCGCCAGCGGCAACGCAGTGGGATCGGACATCATTGTCACCGCGTCGTACAACTTCACGTCGATGGTCATTATGTTTGTGCCAGGCGCCAGCGGGATGCAGTTTACCGGGGTGACGTTTACCGCGAAGTCCCGCCAGATGCTTCTGTATTGACATGCGAAAATCGACTCACTTGCGGCGCGGACAAGCAGCCTTGATGATGACGCTGTCTCTCACCGTGATCCTGGGGATGCTGGGTCTGGTGGTAGATTTGGGATGGGCCTATTACCGGCAACAGGTGGCCCAAGCGGCAGCCGACGCCGCCGCTATCGCGGCGGTGCGCGCGGCGGTGACATCGGCTTCACCCAACGCACCGGTGTGCGGCGGCGCGGGCGGCGCCGTCTGGTGCGGCGCGGCTACCAACTGCCCGTCCACAGCGCCCGCTTCGCCATCTTCGAGTTTTGACAACGCCTGCATGCTGGCGTCGGCCAACGGGTTCACCACATCCGGAATCGATACGGTGAGCGTGCAGGCGGGCGTGTCGACCCCGGTACCCACGGTCTCCGGACCGTCCGCCGCTTATTGGGCGGTGGTGCGCGTGAACGAGGCCCTGCCGGCGATGTTCGGGGCAGCCTTCGGGCGCGGCGGCTTTAGCCCCGGCGCGATCGCCACCGTCGGCGCCATCGCCAACCCCGGCGCCGGTTCCTGCATCTATATCCTCGATCCCAGCGCGGCCGATGCTTTCGAGGCGGCCAATGGCGCCTCCGTGCAGGTGAGTTGCGGGGTTTATGTCGATTCGAATAACTCTTCGGCGGCCATGTACGTCACTGGTGGCGCATCTGTCCAGGCATCCGCCATCCAGGTAGTAGGCGCCTTCAAGGAGGACAACGGCGGCAGCACCAGCGTGGTTCCGACCACGGGAAGTACCTCCGTGGCCGATCCCTTTGCGAATCTGCCATCCCCCACCCCCGCCCCAAGCTGCCAGTCCGGCAATTTCACGGCATGGCAAGCCACTGCCTATATGCCTGCGCCGGGCACGTATTGCGGCTTTTCCCTCGGAAACGGCATGTCGCTCGAAATGAGCCCGGGGACGTATATCGTCAACGGAGGCACATTCAGCATACAGGGCGGCTCTACGGTGACGGCCTCCGGCGGCGTGATGATTTACCTAACCGGCGGCGCTACCGTCAACATCGCCAATGGATCGAGCGTCACGCTGTCGGCGCAAACGTCGGGTTCCTACCAGGGAGTGCTCTTCTATCAGGACCGCACGATGGCCTCACCGGGTACCAGCACCTTCGCCGGCGGCGCCAACATGAACCTGACCGGATCGCTATATCTCCCGCATGCGACGCTCGACGTAAACAACGGCTCCAGCACAGCCGGAACCACCATGGCCATTGTGGCGGACATGGTCAACTTCCAGGGCGGCGCGCATCTGCTGGCCGATGCCGGCGGCGCCAAAACCGGACTCAATTCGGGATACATAGTGTCGGTCATTCAGTAGGTCCCAGCGGTACACGCCGGTCCCACCGCTGCACGGCGCTCGAGAAACCCACCGCCACGCGGCGCTCCAGAAACCCACCGTTACACGGCGCTCCAGAAACCCATGCTGGAAGTTTGTCGATCGGGCGGGACCGTAGCCCTGCTTGCGCGATAGGCGAGCAAGCTCGCCTGCGCCGGCAAGAGTGCCCCACCCGTGCGGCAGGAGTGCGTGCGCCAACGGCGAGCTTCAGTTCGCGGAACCCTGACCGTGGGCTGAAGCTCACGGCGGCACACTGAAGCCCGCGCCACGCAGCGGTGCGTTCGAATCAAACCCCCGCAACCACCCCCACCGCGACCTCCGCCAGCGCCGCCAGCGCCAGCTCGCACCCCTCGCGGTCCACGTCGTAATGCGTCACCAGCCGCATCAAACTCGCATTCACCGCATTGATCAGTACGCCGCGCTCTTTCAGCCGCGCACTTACTTCCTGCGCCGTTAGCCCGGTGGCGCTCACATCGAAGATCACGATATTGGTCTGTACCTTGGCCGGGTCGACCTGCACGCCGGGGATGCGCGCCAGGCCTTGCGCCATCATGCGCGCGTTGCGGTGATCTTCGGCCAGGTGGCGCGGGCTTTGCTCCAGCGCGATCAGGCCCGCGGCCGCCAGCACGCCCGCCTGCCGCATGCCGCCGCCCAGGCGCTTGCGGTAGAGCCGCCCCTGCGCGATCGCCTCCGCAGTGCCGGCCAGCATCGACCCCACCGGCGCGCCCAGCGCCTTCGAGAGGCAGAACATCACCGTATCCACCTTGGCCACGATCTCGCGCACCGGCTTACCGCAGGCCTCCGCGGCGTTGAATACCCGCGCGCCATCCATGTGGACTTTCAGGCCGCGCGCGTGGGCCTTGTCGCAGATCTCCTGGATGGTCTGGAGCGGGTAGACGGTGCCGCCCGCCAGATTGTTCGTGTTCTCGATTTCGATCAGGCCGGTGGGCGCCCAATGGGGCCCAAACGGCCGGATCTCGCGCGCAATCCGCTCCCAATCGAGAATCCCGTCGCTGGTGTGGATCGGCCGCGCGATGCAGCCGGAAAACCACGCCATCATGGATAGCTCGTAATTCATCACGTGCGCTCGCGAATCGCAAATCACTTCTTCGCCGTGCCGCGTGTGCAGCTTCACCGCGATGGTGTTGCCCATGGTGCCGGTGGGCACGAACAGCGCGGCCTCTTTGCCGGCGATCTCGGCCGCCCGCCGCTCCAGCACGTTGACTGTGGGGTCTTCGCCGTATACATCGTCGCCCACTTCGGCTTCCATCATGGCCCGGCGCATCTCCGGGGTAGGCTTGGTGACCGTATCGCTCCGCAGATCGATCATGTCAGGAACTCCTGAAAGACTTCATTCGATAGCATCACGCCGCGGCTAGTCAAGCGCAGCATATCGCCGTCGGTTTCGAGCAAGCCCTGATCGAGGAAGCGCCGTATGGGCTCGCGAAAATGCTGCCATTCGCGCGGCTCCGGGCGGATCCCCTGAGTCAGCCGCAGACCCACAAAAAAGCGCTCCTCCAACGGGTTGGGTTCGACGCACACCGGATTCCACCCGCCCAGATATTCGGTGATCGATTCCGGATTCTGCCAGCGTAGCCGGCCATCGAAGGAATGGGCGTCGGCGCCGAAGCCCGCGTAACATTCCAGATTCCAGTATTTCAAGTTGTGACGCGACTCGTGGCCCGGCACGGCGAAATTGGAGATCTCGTAGCGGGGCCGTCCAAGCGCGGCCAGGCGCTCGACGGCCATTTCGTAAAGATCGGCGGTGAGATCGTCGGAGGGCCGCCCGGCAGCGCCGTAACGTGATCCGCCCGCCAGAATTTCGCGGCCCAGCCGGCTGTCTTCATCCACTTCGAGCATGTAAATGGAAACGTGATCGGGCTCGATGCGCGCGATCCAGTTGAGCGATTCGCGCCAGCTTGCGGCGGTCTGCCCGGGAAGCCCGGCGATCAGGTCGATGTTGATCTTGCGTATGCCGCAATCACGCAGCATGGCCACTTCGGCGGCGACCACCTGGGCGGTGTGCTTGCGTCCCGTGCGGGCGATTTCGTGCTGCACGAAGGATTGCACGCCCAGGCTGACGCGGTCGATACCGGCCCGCGCCCAGGCGCGGGCTTTGTCGGGCGTGATAGTGCCAGGCGCGGCTTCCAGCGTCGCTTCCTGCCACGGGCGTCCGGGGATTAGGGAGAGCAGGGAAGCCAACACGTCCGGGTCCATCGCGCTAGGTGTGCCGCCGCCGAAATAGACCGTTTCCGGCCGCCACACCCACTGGTGCCGCGCGATTTCGCCGCGCAGCACGCTGCGGTAGCTGGCTTCCAGGGTTTGCGGAAACACGCCAGAGGCGAAATTGCAGTATGTGCATTTCTGCGCGCAGAAAGGGTAGGAAACGTATACTCCTGGCACGTTTCTCTTATGATAGCGTGGGGCGAGCAAGGCTTGCCAACATCGACAAACGGCGTCGATGTTACGACGGGGGCGAGGGGGCGATCACGCACGGGCTACTGCTTCAGCTCCGCTACAATCTCCGCCGCGACGGCGCGCGCCTTTTCCAGCGCGCCGGGCTCGAAGCTGATGGCGCCCACGCGCGCATGGCCGCCTCCGCCGTAGCGCTCGCAGATGGTCGCCAGGTTGTGCTTGGGGATCTCCGGCGCCCACGGGTTCGATCCCACCGAAACCTTCGTGCGGAAGCTGGAGGGGCTCACCGAAACCGTGTAGATCGAGTCCGGAAACAGGTAGTAGGGGATGAACTTGTTGTAGCCTTCCAGGTCGTAGCCGGTAAGGTCGAAGTAGACGACGCCATGGTCCTCGGTGGCGCGCCCGCGTATCATGCCCATCGAATCGAGATGGCGCTTGTAGAGCGGCTCGAACAATGCCTGCACTTCCGGCTCCGCGGCAATCTCCTCCAGCTTGCGATGCTGCATCCAGCCGATGATCTTCTGTACGATCCCGGAGCCCTTGGCACCCTCGATCACCAGCGTCAGCTTCATGGCCGGCGCCCCGAGTTCCACGGCTGTTTGGGCGTTCGGATATTGCGCGCCATCGATAATGTTGGCCCACTCCACAAGCTGTTCCATGTCCGCTGCGTAATAGCCGAAGCGTTCCTTGGCGATGGTGCAGATAAACGAGGTGCACGACTTGAAAGTGGGGTCGTAGAGCTTGCGGCCGCTATGGTCCTGGCGGTAGTGCGCGGCGTCTTCGGGTGTCAGGAAGGCGCTCTGATGATGGTCGAACCACCAGGTCAGCCGGGGGTCGTTGGAGTACTTGAAATCGACGATGGCGTTCACATCGCCATCGAACAGGCTGGCTTCGAAGAGCTGGGTGGCTTTGTGAGCCATTCCTGTATAGGCAAACTCCGCTTCGGGGTAAAACGCCCCTCGCATGAAGCGCGTAAAGTATGCGGCGGAAGCGGCGCCGTCGAAACAATGATCGTGGTAAAGAATGCGTACCAGCATGAAGTTGTAGAAAACCTACCAGCTTGACTGAAAGGGCGGGCAAAAGCAAGTGCAGGTGGTCTACCGCGCGACCAGCGCGTTAAAGAAAATCTTGAAAGTCTGGTAGCTTTGCGCGCGATACTGGGGCCGCATGCCGAACAGGATCACGTGGCCGGCGCCTAGCTTGGCATCCACCAGGGCGGCTTTGCGCGCCAGGTATTTCTCGCCCAGCAGCCAGCCGGAGGCCAGCAGGTTGGAGTCCGGGTACCGCACCGGAGCGCTCTCCTCAGTATCCCAGGCGGGGCTCTGCTCGGACCAGATCGTGATGTCTTCCGGCAGGCCCAGCGCCAGCGGATGGTGCGGATCGATACGGGCGTTCAGCAGCGAGCCGGGCGAATAATATTCCGTGTTGGAAACGCCCTGCACCACGTTGCGGGCCGCCACGCCCAGATGACGCGTGGCATATTCGGACGCGCGGTTCAAGAAGATCAGGGTGCCGCCCGCGGAAGCGAACTCGCGCAGCGCATCCGCCCCGCTCGCCGCCAGACCGCCAGTGAATTCCGGCGGCATGCCACCCTGCCGGTGGCCGTTTTCCATGGAATCGGCGCTGGCGTCCGGAAACACGATGACGTCGTAATGTTTGCGCAGGTCCCCGGCCTGAATATCGTGGTTGACGAGCGAGGTGTATGCAAAACCGAACTGCTCCAGCAGCCACCGGGTCCAGCCTTCGTCGTTGTTGGGGATGAAGCTGCGGTACAGGCCGACACGCGGCCGCTGGATCTGCTTCAGGCCGGCGCCACCCGAGGTAGAGAAACCGCCGTCTGCGCTCCGCCAGACCGCAGCGCCCGCGTTCCAGGCGCGATTGATGGCTATCCAAGAGTCACTGTCCGCTGCGCCCAGCGCGCCGGGCGGCTCGGCTCTGAGCGGCACGGCACCTGGCCGCAGTGCCGCGACTGGCGATTCCACGGCATCCACTTGCACACCCATCAACAGCGGCAAGGTGTGCGCCGTCACATCGTAAGGGCGCTGTGGAGGTCCGCCGGGATAGAGCCGCATATCCGGATAATGCTGCCGCTCCAGCAGCGCCTTGGCCCAGCCGCCGTAAGGCTGCGCCATCCGGATAACGTTGTCTCCAGCCGGATCGTGTTCGATCTCCACCTGCCCAAAAGCCAGTGTCTCCAGCAGTTTCCTTGTGGCACCCGGATCGCGCTGCACCTCCGGAATTACGAATCCCCACGGCGATTTCCGCGCCACCTGCCGCTGCGCGATCTTATAGAAATTGCGCAGCAGCTCTTCGCGATGCAAGGCCGCCTGGTATAAGCACGACTCCATGGCGATCAACTGGTCATCCACGATGTCCCGCAGCCGCCAGACGCCGCCCGGCCAAGGCTCCAGAAAATTCCAGCTCCGCTCCCGCGCGTTGTAGCCCAGCGCATTCTGCTCCAGTTGCTCGGGCTTCACGGTGATCGGGCTGGCCAGTTTCGCGCTGGCCGATTCGGTCAGGATACGCATGCCGCCATGGAACGCCTGGTAATGCCGCGAGGGCGTCCAGAAATCGTACATGGCATGGATGGCTACACCCTTGCGTCCGGCAGCCGTCAGGTCGGAGGCCATGGCCGTCCCGATCATGTTGGATTCCTGCATCAGGATGGCGTCGATGTTCGGCTCGATCGGGTCCAGCCACGGTGGCACGAAAATGCGCGCCGCGTTGGAACCCATCTGGTGCACGTCATACACAATCTGCGGATGCCAGACGTTGTGCAGTTTGGCGATGGTCAGCTGCGTTTCCTTCTGCGTGAACATATACCAGTCGCGATTGTTGTCGTGCCCGACGTACTTCTGGTAAAGCTCGGGCGGTCCGGATCCTTCGTAGGGCGTGCCAAGCGTGCGCCGGTACCAGTGCGTCACGATATCGACGCCATCCGGATTGAGCGACGGTACCAGCAGGAAGATCGTGTTTTGCAGAATGGCATGGAAACGCGGCGTGTCTTCGGTCAGCAGGCGATAGGCAAACTCGACGGCGGTCTCGGTGGAGGCCAGCTCCGTCGAGTGGATCGAGCAGGTGATGAGGACCACCGCCTTGCCCTCGCCGGCCAGTTTTTCGGCTTCGCTTTCCGATGTGAGGCGAGGGTCGGCCAGGCGGCGCTGAATCTCCCTGTAATGATCGAGCGCCCGCAAAGTATCCGGGGCGGCAATCGTGGCTGCGATGAAAGGCCGCCCTTCCGTGCTCTTGCCAAGCTCCGCCACGCGAATCCGGTCGCTGTTTTTTTCGAGCGCCTGGAAGTAGGAGACCACCCGGTCCCAGTCGAGGACCAAGTGGTCCGCCCCCATAGTCTGGCCGAAATGACTCTCAGGCGAAGGGACTGCAGCGAAGGCCAGCCAGCCACTGACCAGCCACCAGCCACCAACCACGAGCCACGACGCGGAACGCGTCTTCACGGCAGCGCCTCCACCATACGGTCGATCTCCTCGGGGCTAATGTAGAAGTGCGGCGATACGCGCACCCATCCCTGGCGCGGCGCAGCTACCACTAAAGCGGCCTTCAATTTCTGCACAATCTGGGCGCTGTCCATCCCCGGCTTGCGAAAACTCACAATACCGGCGCCGTTAGCCTCTGTGCGTCTCCCAAGTACTTCATACCCTTTAGTTTGAACACCTTCTGCGACTCTGTCTCCGAGATTTTGGACAACCGGACTTATAACTCCTAGGCCGATTTCAAGCAAAAACTCAATTGAAGCTCGCAATCCATAACAGCCAATAGTATTTAGACTACCGCACTCGTACCGGCCCGCATCCTGCCGCAAGGACATGTCGCGGCTGGCGTAGTCCTTGTAGCCAGCCACGTTGGTCCAGCCAAATTCCATAGGCCGCACCAAGTCCTGAACCTCTTGCGAAATGAACAAGATACCGCAGCCTTCCGGCCCCAGCATCCACTTGTGGCCGTCGGCTGCCAGAGCGTGTATCCGGTCCTTCCGCACATCCAACGGAAATGCGCCTAGCCCTTGGATCGCATCCACTAGAAAAATGCATCCGCTACGATGGCAAATCTCACCTATCGCTTGAAGGTCCGCGCGGTATCCGCCCAAATATTGTACGAAACTAATCGTTAGCAGCTTGGCTCCACGGCAGGCTTGCTCGACGCGCTCCAGCGGGTCCAGGTAGGAGAGCCACTCCACGCGCACGCCAGTCTCTTCCAGCCTCTTCCAAGGGTAGTAATTGGACGGGAACTCTTCGCGAAACGCGACCATCTTGTCGCCGGGCCGCCAGTCGAACCCGTTGGCCACCGTGGAGATGCCTTCGGAGGTGTTTTTGACGAGGGCAATTTCGCTCCGCTCGGCGCCGATGAGCCGCGCCGCCGCTGCCCGCAGCCCTTCGTACGTCTCCAGCCATTGATCGTAGTGTAAGCTGCCGAACTCGAGCGCATCTGCCGCGAAGTGCTGCATCGCCTCCGCAGTCCGCCTGGGTAGCGGCGCGACCGCTGCGTGATTCAAATAGATCAGGCGCTTCCGGACGGGAAACTGGTCCGCGTACCGCGACCATAATGCGCCATCTGATTTTGCAATTGATTCGAAACCCATTATGATGACTATACGTTATTCGCCCTTAAGGAGGCAGAACCATGCGGTCAGGCTGCGCCGGATTACTGGCGTTGAGCTTGTCCCTAACCGTCGCGTTAGCGGATAACAAGAAAGACGATCCGGACCAGATCGGCAACCGCGACGTGGGCAAAGGGCTGAACTGCTATTCGATCGAGAAGGAAATCGCCATGGGCAAGCAACTGGCGGCGGAAGTCCAGCGCCAGGCGAAGCTGCTCGATGACCCGATTATCACCGAGTATGTGAACCGCGTGGGTCAGAACCTGGTGCGCAACTCGGACGCCAAGGTGCCCTTCAGCTTCCAGGTGATCGACGACAACACGTTGAACGCATTCGCGCTTCCCGGCGGATTCGTCTTCGTCAACACCGGCCTCATGCATGCCGCGGAGACCGAAGCGGAGATGGCCAGCGCCATGGCGCACGAGATCGCCCACGTGGCCGCCAGGCACATGACCCGGCAGGCCTGCCGGGCGCAGATCGCCAACATCGCCACTCTCCCGCTGGTCCTCCTAGGCGGATGGGGCGGCTACGCCATACGCCAAGGCGCAGGTCTGGCTATTCCCATGACCTTCCTGACTTTTTCGCGAGGCTTCGAGGCCGAAGCGGATTACCTGGGGCTGCAATATCTCTATGCGGCTGGCTACGACCCCACCGCCGCGCTCGACATGTTCGAGAAGATGATGTCGCTCGAGAAGCGGAAACCAGGTACCATCGCCAAGGTCTTCTCCACCCACCCCATGAACGACGACCGGCTCCAAAAGGCCCAGGCGGAAATCGAGAAGATCCTGCCCCAGAAGCCGGAATACGTGGTCAATACCTCTGAGTACGCAGAGGTCCGCGGACGCCTGCTGGCCCTGGAGAACCAGCGCAAGCTGCGCTCGACCGACAAAGACCCCCAAAAGCCCGTGCTGCGCCGCAAGCCTGGCGCCGGCGATCCAGCCGGCGACGACCCGGGCGACGACCGCCCGACCATCAAAAGGCGAGATTTAATCGAGTAACCTGCTGCCCGTACCGTACGTATGCAAATTAGCGCTACAGGTACACCCATTTGGGCGTATAGTGAAAGGTAGCAGGAGAAATCCACAAATGAAGCTGTTCTCTGCGGTATCCGTGGCCTTCCTGGCGGCAGCACTCACCGGCCTGCCAACCCGCTCGTTTGCCGACGACAAGAAGAACGATCCCGACGAAATCGGCAATCGCGACGTGGGCAAGGGTGTAAACTTCTACTCTTTGGAGAAAGAGATTGCCATCGGCAAGCAACTGGCGCAGGAAGTCGAGCGCCAAGCCAAAATTGTGGATGACCCGGTCATCGCCGAATACGTAAACCGGGTCGGCCAAAACCTGGTCCGCAACTCCGACGCGAAGGTTCCGTTCACTATCAAAGTGCTGGATTCCGAAGAGGTGAACGCCTTCGCTTTGCCCGGCGGGTTCTTCTTCGTGAACTCCGGCCTGATCCTGAAGGCGGACAGCGAGTCCGAACTGGCGGGCGTGATGGCGCATGAGATCGCGCACGTGGCCGCGCGCCACGGCACCCGGAACGCTACCCGCGGCCAACTGGCCCAAATCGCTATGATTCCCGTGATGGTGATGAGCGGCGGCTGGGCCGGATACGCTATCTATCAAGGGGCCAGTCTGGCCATCCCCATGGGATTCCTGGCGTTCTCGCGGGCCAACGAGCGCGAGGCGGATTTCCTCGGCCTGCAATATATGTACAAGTCCGGTTACGATCCCACCTCGTTCGTGGACTTCTTCGAGAAGATCCAGACGATGGAGAAACGCAAGCCCGGCACGATCTCCAAAGTCTTCGCCACCCACCCCATGACCGACGACCGGATTCAGGCCTCGCAGAAGGAAATCGAAACGATCCTGAAAGCGAAGCCCGAATACGTGGTCAACACCTCGGAGTTCAACGACGTGAAGGCGCGCCTTTACTCGCTGCACAACCGCAAGAAGGTGGTAGGCAAGGACGACCCGAACAAACCGACCTTGCGTCGCGCTCCGGGTAGTGGCACCGGCCCGGTCGGTGACAGCGATGGTCAGAAGCCCGATCAGGATGAGCGGCCCACACTGAAGCGCCGCGACGACAGCGGCAACTGAGGATAGCGGCAAGGAGCCACTCCACCGCCCCGCGACACGACAAAGCTAGAGTCGCGAGTCTCGGGGCTCCCGCCCTGCATCCAGATGCATTAGGAGCTCGTTGAAAAACGTTCGATTAGTCTGCAAACGCAGGCGGAACCGCCTGCGCCACCACGGCAGATCAGCAACTTGCAGGCTAGCTAGGTGGGGCAGGCGGTTTCGCCTGCCAGACATTTTTTCAACAAGCTCTTAGACTTGTTGCGGTGCCATTTCGACGCCGTCCTTTTAGAACGACTGGTAGCGGTCTCTGCCGCAGCTTTGGGTCTCGCGCTTAAATGGATCGTCTGAGGCTGTCGCCTTTCAGGGCGCGAATCATGACTCTCCGGTGCGGTGCGGTGGTCTGGCCGGCTTTGCTCATCGGCGTGGGCGTTGTTCCCGCCCCGGCCCAGACGCCCGATGCAGGCAGTGCTGCGGCGGCGATTGCGACCGATCGGCCCGCCGTGACAGACTCCAGCGCAGTCGTTCCAAGCGGAGTGTTCCAGGCCGAAAACGGCGTGCTCGATACGGACAACCAAGGGCAGCGTACTCTGGATTTCCCCGAGACCCTCATTCGATTTGGAATTGGTCCGAGCACGGAACTGCGGTTCACGGCTCCCGACTATTTCCAGGACTCCTTGACTGCTGCCGGACCACGATCAGGATTTGGCGATCTTGCGGTCGGCGTTAAACAGCAACTCTTCAATCGACCGGGCGGTTTCCAGGTGGCAGCGGTCGTCTCGCTGAGCTTCCCGACGGGGGCGGCTGCCATCTCCAGCCATGGCTACGATCCATCCTTCCAACTGCCCTGGTCGCGCAAGGTCTCTGCAAACTGGACCGCGGCAGGCATGCTGTCGATCTATGTGCCGACCATTGGCGGCTCCCACAGGGTTGTCGGCGAGTCCACTCTTCTT
>Ga0181523_10001049_pt1 | contig 30328 bp, 32 predicted proteins | sample PEATcosm2014_Bin_43_FD_119752 | JGI IMG/M metagenome (GOLD analysis project Ga0181523, IMG submission 119752) | Peatland microbial communities from MTU Mesocosm Facility, Houghton, MI, USA - PEATcosm2014_Bin05_30_metaG | ecosystem: Environmental > Terrestrial > Soil > Wetlands > Peat | place... | reverse complement strand
CCAACATCGGCTGCCGAAGATGGGTCACAGTAAACCTCCTGTGACCCCGAGGTTTACACAGCCAACAATGCCAGGCGATGACCCACGCCGCAGCGTCCGTCGCGCCAGCGACTTAGTTCAAACTTACTTGGATGAATATACGTTCAGGTATAACAGGCGAGACAAAGGGAACCTGATTTTTAATGACGTTTTCGAGCGCGTCTCGGAACGGTCGATCCAGCGGCCTTCTGCAAAAGAGCGTCAAACGCAGACCGTGTAATGGGCTGCATTTTCTTCTCGACCTCTTCAGAGGGTTTCAATTTTCCGGTCGTAGCTTTGTTTTGTGCGCTTTTTCCCACAGATTGCACAGTTTTCTGTTCACAAATCCACAGATAGTATCTTCTTTGGTCATTGACTCTACTCTCTATATTTAGCAGCATTGAAGAGTAGCACCCAGAGCCCCCGTAGCTCAGTGGAAAGAGCGGTCGCCTACTAAGCGAATGGCCGCCAGTTCAAGTCTGGCCGGGGGCTCCAGGATTACGCCTGTACCTTCGCGAAGGGAAGCACAGGCGTTTTGACGCGGAAGGCGCAACCCGTTGAGCGTGGATACCGCCTTAGAAACGGTTAGCCGTGTGTAAGCACGGCGGAGTTTGATTCTCCCGTCTTCCGCCATCAAACTGTTTGAAATTTTCGGCGCAGCCTCTACCGTGGGGTCACTCTCTCTGGCCTGAGGCGATGAAGCAGAGTGCCGGGCAAAACAGAAGCGTCCTCTCGGATAACGCTCCAGCCCATTCGAGTATACCCACATAGTAATAGCTCTTTCAGCCGCAAGATGTTGTGTCGCTACTCATCGACCCGCAACAGCTTTGGGATTGTAAGCAGCGGCAACCCAACGTATCGTCAGAGTTTGAGTTTTCCGAACCACATGGTTCAAATGAACCACTTGAACCATATGGTTCGAAGCGTAGCAGGGAACGCTGCGGTTGTGCAAGTACTTTTCTTTAGCCTGAACCATGGCGAAAAACCCCGGCGCAAAGAAATCGGCCAAACCAAAAGACCCCACGCTGCAAACGCTACACGTTCACAACGTGCCAGCAGATTTGTTAGGGAGGATTAATGCGCGCGTTGCGCTACGAAGTCATGATCGCGATCAATGGATCATTAAGCTACTGGATGCAAAGACCGCCAAACTCAAACCCCTACAGGATGAGTTAAGACGGGACGACGAAGCCGAAGAACCGCCAAAAGCATAGCGGAGTAGCGAGTCAGTTTGATTTCCACAGGTAAGCTGGCGCGTTACTCCTCGGTCGGAGGTTTCATGTTGTCAGGCCACGGACCCACCTTATTGTAGAAAAACACCAAGCAGAAACCAACGATGCCGCAGATAGCGCCAATTGGAATCCCGTAAATGAATGCGGCAAGGCCAGCCATTGAATTGTTGTGTGGATAGCGCCAGACCGCCCACTTAACGTAAGCGATACCAAACACCTTGAAACTGATGTACGCTCCGAGAATCCCCGCAACGATGGCGAGATAGGGTCTAAGCGTTTCTGTAGAGGGAATGCGCATTCCTAACCAAGTGCCTTCAGGATAATCCCCTTGTCAATCTTGGTACGTGGGGTGAGGGAATACTTACCGTAATTGTTGACATTCGCCTTTTATTCGCTAACAATATGACCGGAGGCCCAGCGCACGGTCATGGCTCTTACTCGCCGCCAGAAACAGGTGTACGACTTCATCTCCAACTTCGTGGACACGCACGGTTATTCGCCGTCGTTCGAGGAGATCGCCGAAGGTCTTGGGCTAAGCTCGCTGGCCACGGTCCACAAGCACATCACCAACCTGGAGCAGAAAGAGTTGCTGCGCCGCGACTACAATCGCAGCCGCTCGATTGATCTGCTGAAGCCCCGCGGGCTGATGAAGCAATCGCTGGCGGTGGCCGCAGCCGCCGCGGCGGAGAGCAATATGAGCCTGCCGTTGATGGGCCGCATTGCCGCCGGCCGCCCGCTGGAGGCGGTGGAGAATCCGGAGTCGATTTCGCTTGCCGATTTCACGCGCTTCAAAGAGGTTTACGTGCTGCAAGTGAAAGGCGAGAGCATGCAGGACGAGCACATCCTCGACGGCGACTATGTCCTGGTGGAGAAAGCCAACTCGGCGCGCGACGGCGAGATCGTTGTGGCCCTGGTGGGCGGCAGCGATGCCACGCTGAAACGCATTTATGTCGAGGGCAATAAAGTCCGGCTGCAACCGTCGAATGCAGCTATGCAACCCATCATCGTTCCCGCCGCGTCGGTGCAAGTGCAGGGGAGGGTGATTGGGGTGTTGCGGAAGTATTGAAAGGCAGTGTTTAGTCACTAGTGGCTAGTGAATAGTGAACCACCCGCGAACACAGCATCAGGTTCAAGCCCAGTCGCCGTCCCGCACGTCGCACTACTACCAATAATTCGGTTCAAACCATCCCGGCTATGACGGGAAAACTTCTCCAGCGTCCGGCCAAACTTTCACGGTTAGTGGCAGAAACAGCCGCGTAACCATAATGTTTTCAATCAGGGCTCTCTGGCACGATCCTTGCACCTCCTTACGAGCGCCTGTCAGGCACTCGCCACGAGTCATGGGTCACCCGTCAGAGTTGTGGGTACCCCTCAACTGGCCGCGAACGACATTGGAACTTACTGGAGGAACAGGTATGAAAAAGTGCTCGTTTGTGGGATGCTGCTGGGATTGCTGACCAGCGTAAGCTTCGCGCAACGCGGTCGTGCTGTTAGAGGCGTCGGGACAACCGTGAGAATGCCGAACGTCCTGCCGGTGTCGCCGACAGCCGGAATTAACCCTACCTCGATCAACAAGGGGCATGATGGTGTGGTCCCTAACGCAACAACCACGGGGAAGAACCCCAAGCCTTTGACTCCCGACGCGACTACAGATCCTACTGCCAAGACCGTCGATCCCACTGCCAAAACGGTCGGGCCAAATACAGTCACGACGGTACCCGACAGAGTCATTACGCCGGATGCCAGCACTGGGCCTGGACCGGATCGATGATCCGGATTGAGCATCGAGCGGCTGGGGGAGGCCGTGAGATCGCCGAGGTGGGCTGGCGGTGACGTCAGCCCATTGCGGCGTCACTGCCGGAATTCTTCTCAGCTGTTCGGGGAAAGAAGGGCCCGGCTTAACAGTTTTTGCTGCAAAACTCGGAAAGCAGATCCTCGTCGGGCTGAAGAGACTGTGTCGCAACCGGTGTCGCCGCTCCGCCGTTCAGTTCAATTTCCCACTTTACCCGGCGCTCACGCGCCGGGCTAAACTCATCCCGCCGCTTCGCGGCTGGGCTGGTCGATTTTCAAGCGGGTTTGTTCCACCGCTAAATTCTTTCGCCGGTTGCGACACAGTGTCTAAAGCCCTCCTCGTGATGACAAATTACGGGCTGTAGATTCCAGGCTGTACAGCCGAAAAAAAGGCGCAGCGTAAAGCCGCGCCCGGTCAAATCTTTCACTTACAAGTTCTTGTCCAGCGCCTTCTCGATCACATCGCGCGAGACGTAGCCCACGATCTGCTCCTTCACCTGTCCGTCTTTGAAGACCAGCAGCGTGGGGATGCCGCGCACTCCGTAGCGTTGTGGAGTGGCAGCATTCTTGTCGACGTCCATTTTGCCGACCTTCACGCGGCCGGTGTAGCTCTGCGCCACTTCATCCACGATAGGGGCCAGCGCACGGCACGGACCGCACCAGGTTGCCCAGAAATCCACGATCACCGGCTGGTCAGACTTCAAAACCAGCTGATCAAAATTCGCATCCGTGACTTCCACAATTGCGTTACTTGCCATTCTTCCTCCTGCGGGACACTTCTTGCCAGCCCCGCCGGGCAGCAGGGGCCCACTGGTTAATCGTAACATCCCGATTACGAGATTGGATGCAGCAGGATGCCGTCGGACGCAGCGGCCGATCTGCAGGCGCACGTAAGCGTCGAACATGGCCGGGGAGGCAGGCATGCGGCGGGAAAATTCACCGCCAAAATCAGAAGGCGCCCTACGGTCTCCCGCAGAGCGCCTAGAAGGCAGCCCTCCCCCAGAACTGCCTAAACTGCAAACAGAATTGTCCCCCCGTCAGAGAGATTTGTAAATACGTATCTTGTAACGAATCAGTTAATAAACGCGGCGGCCGGTTATTCACAAACAAAACATGCGATTGGACATTTGCGTCTAGGGTTCGCCTTCCTCGCGGGACTGATTCCAGCGCGGCGTGCGCCTTCGATTGAGCCGGTCAAGGCATTACCTATTCAGTAAAGATTCCCTGTACGGGAGCTGTGTGCTGCAATAAGAAATGGCCGCCCGCGAGGGTGGCCCGAATGCCTACAATGTCTCATCTTGGTCATTCACAGTGGCCCGGAATCAAGTGACCTTCTTGATGTGTTATCAGCAACCTACAGAAGCGTTTCGCTTCTGGCGCTTTCGTCGGGCAGGATCAGGAGCTGGTGCCCATTCCTGCAGCAGTAAACTACTTTGTCAGTCAGCAGAAGTCGCCTTCTCCCGAGCTGGTCCGGCAGGTCCACTCGGTACGCTGCGACTTCTTCCGACTCACAGACTGCACAGCGTTTGGCTTCCGGCATATCAGACAGTAAGAGTTTCGCCTCCTTTACTACCCTGGGGAAATTGGATGCAGATCGCGATGCCTGCAACCCTTCCGGCGGGCGGAAAGATCATACCTCAAGAAGGTGCGTCCGCGGGAGTGGTCTGTCATCTGATAATTTGCGCCCGCCATATCACACGGTTGTGGCAGAGCAAACGCCGGGAATTCGCTCAAATCTTGCCCAGATGCGCTATGCTTAGTAAGTAGGAGTCCATATGCTTGACAACCTGTTTCAACCGATGCACTTGCTGGTGATTCTGTTTATCGCTCTGCTGGTGTTCGGGCCGAAGAAGCTGCCTGAACTGGGTAAGGGCCTGGGCGAGGGAATCCGCAGTTTCAAAGAATCCATGAATGCCAAAGACCCGGCCGCGCCCCCTGAGGATGAAACGAAGAAGTAGTTGTTCGCGCGCTCGCCGCCGCGCCTCGCTGAACTCCGGTCAAACCGTGCCTGTTTGCCATGCCTGACGTCCTCTTCATCCTGATATTGGCTCTGATAATCTTCGGCCCCAAGAAAATGCCGGAGATCGCGCGGCAGTTGGCGAAGTATATGGCACAGTTTCGCGTGATGCGCGATGACCTGAGACGTCAACTGGAGGGCGAGTTGCTCAAAATCGAGCTGGAGGAAAAGGAAAAAGCGGCCGCCGCTCCCACGCCACAGCTCGAAGCGTCGAGTCAGCCTGCACAAAAAGAAGCCGTGCAGGAACGCTCCGCCTCGTAATCCGACCGCCTCAGGCTTTTCCGGCGTTCCACCCCGAACAATATGGTTGCAGCATTGCTTCCCGCTGATGATACAGTGGCAGGGAATCTCAACTCACACAGCCGAGGTTTGCATGTCACTTTCGGTGGATTGCCGTCCCTGCGGCAAGGTGTATGTGGTGAAATGCCTGGGCCGCATCGTCACCGGCGAAGAGGCCAGCTTTCTGGAAGCCGCGATCAATCGCGGCATGGTTGAATTCAGCCGCGTGGTGCTGCAGGCCTCCGACGTAACGCGCGTGGACAGCACCGGCATGGGATTGCTGGTACGTTTTCTGTCGCACACTCGCAATCGCGGCGGCGACTTCCGACTGGCTGCTCCTCAACCCTTTCTTACCACGCTGCTGCAGTTGACCAAGCTGTCCACCATCTTCCGCGTGTACGACTCGGAGGAGGCAGCCATCGTTTCGTTCCTGAAAGAGCCGTCCGCAGTGACACCGGGGACGAGAAACGCCGGACCGCTGGTGCTGTTCCTGGACCAATCGCCTGATCTTTGCGCGTTTGTGCGGACACTGCTTCACCATCATGGCTACGAGGTGCTTTCCACCTGCCGCCTGCGCGATGCCAAGACCCTGCTGAGCGCGGCCAAAGTTGACTACATCGTGCTGGGACCCGACAGCTCGCAACTGGCATCCCACAGTGTGGTAGAAGCTTTGAAGCCGCTGGCTCCTAACGCCACAACGGTGATGCTGGAAAACGGTTTCAAGTTGGCCGATCCCGAGCACGCCGGCCATGAACTGCTGCAGAGGATGCAAGCCCGGAGCTGAGTCGGACGCTGTCGTTTTTGTCAGGTTCAAGGCCTGCGCCCGGAAACGCCGCGCCGCTCCTTCCTTCAAGTCAGGAGGGCTCCGATGCAGAGGAAGATTACGTTGTATAGCGCTGTCATGATGTTCAGCCGTGCACACTGGGCGCTTGCGGCTTCATTGCCCGGATGAAGGCGCTCATGAACTTGCCATCAACTTGCGACGCGAGGGCATCGACGTCAAGACCCTTAGCAGTCAGAAAGGCGCAAGCGTCCTCCACTTTGTAAACCCGCGTCGGTTCGATCTCAATGGCCGCAAAACCGCGGCCGCTGACAGCTTGGCGGAGTATTCCGTGTCTTGCAGCGCGCCGGCGATGCAACCCACCCACAGCAGCACGCTCTCGCGCACCTCCGGCGGAACATCGCCATGTACCACAACGTCAGATACGGCAAAACGTCCACCCGGCTTCAGGACGCGAAAGGCCTCGCGCAGCACCTGGTCTTTGTCGGCCGAGAGGTTGATGACGCAGTTTGAGATGATCACATCGACGGAATTGTCGGGCAGGGGGGATGTTCTCGATCTCACCCTTGAGAAACTCGACGTTGTCCACGCCGGCTTTGCGCTGATTCTCGCGCGCGGCGAGCGGAGAGCAGCACATCAATACCGCCTCCGGAGCCCAGATCGAGTACTATTTCGCCGACGTTCAATTGGGCGAGCGCGGTGGGATTGCCGCAACCCAGCGAGGCCTGCAATGCGGCGTAGGGAATTTGGTGGGCCTGCTCGGCGTCATAGAGATTGACGGTGATGGGGTCGCAACAGCTCTCGAACGCGGAAGTTGGGGTGCAACATCCGGCGGACCCCGTTGTCGCGTCCCGTGCGGTGGCGCAGGAACCGTCGGCTCCCGTTTGAACGCGTAGCGCCGCCTGGCCGTACTTCTCCTTGACTGCTTCCTTGATGCTTTGAGTGGTCATGATTTTCTCCTATCTACCAGCCCGGAAAACTTCCTCGGGCTTGACCGCTTTGTTGCGGGAGCAGCACTCGTTGAAGAGAAACCCAAGCAGCTCTTTCAGGGCGTCTGTGTTTGCGGTGTACCACAGGAAAGTGCCGTCGCGACGCACTTTCACCAGGGCCTCGTTCTTCAGCTTGTCGAGATGGTGGGAGAGGGTCGAGCTGGGGATATCCAACTCGCTGCCGATGTCGCCAACCACCATGCCAGTGGGGTGAGCGGACAGCAGGAGTTGCATGATACGGAGCCGTGGTCCGGTCCCCATCGCCGAAAGCATGTCAGCGCAGCGGGTGATTTGTTCGGGATCTTGCTTCCTGGGCACTATCGTCCTCCTTCGATATTTCTATATTTATAGAATCATGAATTGGTTGTCAAGAAGAAAATTGCGAAAAACCAGAAAGGCTTTTGCAGGGGCTAAAGCCCCTGGAATTTTTGTAGGCTATTTCGGCACGGCTGAAGCCGTGTCCTGATACAAAGTGAGTTAATGCAAGCTTGATTTCGGTGCGACTGACTGGCGACGGCGAAAGTCCGCAAGAAACAGATCCCTCGTCGGACTGATACCACACCAACAAGCGCAAAAAGCGGCGCTTGTCGGGGGCCCCGGTTTTCGCACTCCTCGGGATGACAAAGTGAGAGGGAGCGCGTGTCGGCGCGGCTGAAGCCGCGCCCTTTCAAGACGCTACGGCGCGAAGTAGCCCGCGATGTCCAACAGCAGGTTGGTGGGATTGAAGGCGAAGGCGTCGATCAATCCATTGATGGTTGGCATGATGGCCATGTTCGAGGTGACGGCACCATCCACCGCGTTCAATGTGGAGACTACGGGCTGCTGCTGGCCATCAGGCCAAAGCGTCAGGTATTCGAGCGCACCCGGAGGCACAACCGTCGCGTTCAGCACGTATGCAGTTGCGCTAGCCGGCACGGCGCACGGGCCGCCCACGACATTCACCGTGAGCTCACCCTCAAACTGACGGCCTTGTGCGGGATTGCGCGTGTCCAGCACGCGGCAGGGTCCAAGGTTGTACAGCGACATGGGATTGGGCGCTGAGGTTGCAGGCGCGAAGTAGCCGTTGACGTCGATGAGTAGGTCGGTATCGTTGCCATAGGCATAGGTCTGGATAGCGCCACCGGTTCCCGCCGGCACAATTGCCGCGTTGGCGGTAATGGTCCCGGTAGGAGCGTTGAGGGTTGAAACCTGCGGCTGCGATTGTCCGGCCGGCCATACGGTGAGGTAGCCCAGAGGCTGGCCGTTCTTCGGTAGCGCCGTGAAGTTCAGCGAGTACGCTTGCGCCGCGCTGGGAATGTTGCAGGCAGTCGCCTGGAGCACTGGGAAATTGCGTTGCTCGCCGTTCTGCAGCAGCGGCCCGCCCAGTTGCCTGGGAGGGGTCGCGGGTGTCGGCTACGCGGCAGGGCGGCAACGGGAAGAAAGCGAGCGTTGAGCCGTTCCCGGTTGCAAAGTATCCGGTAACGTCGAGAATGAGCTCGGTGGTATCGGTTGCGTAGACGCTGACAGCTTGCTCTGCGCCTGCGGGAACGATGGCAGCGTTGGCCTTGGTTCGCCCGTCGTAGGAGTTCAGAGTTGAGACAACGGGCTGGCTCGCGCCAGTAGGCCAGATGGTCAGGTAGTTCAGCGAACCATCGGGTACGACGGTAACGTTCAAGGCGTACGCAGCGGCTGTGGTGGGAAGGTCGCAGCTGCCTTGCGGAAGCGGGAAATCGCGCTCGGTTCCGCCGGCGAGAGCGGGACCGCCAAAGGTACCCGGTGGGTTTCGCGTGTCGACCACCCGGCAGGGAGAGATGGGAATGAAGCGCAGGCCCGAGGAGAGTCCGGTGACAGCAACGTCGTCCAGGTACATGTAGGTCGGGGTCGCCGTAGCCGTCTTCATGGACGTTGAAGTAGAGCTGAATGGTTTGGCCCTCGTAAGGAGTCAGGATCGAAGGTGCCTTGTGTCCAGGCTTGCGCGTTGGAAGCAACTTTGAAGACTTGCGCCAGCTGGTTGCCCTTGGTGTCGCGGATCTGGGCTTCCTGCCAGTCGTATTGGATTGTGGTCGAGGTGGAAGGCCAATACCAGAAGCTCAATGTGGGGCCGTCCGCGTCGTTGGGAACGGTGACGGCTTGATATAACCACGAGTCGCCGTTGGGCTCGGGCAGACCGGTGGCTCCAAGTTGAGCGCTGAAGCTGCCGCTGTGAGCCTGCAAGGTCGAGATGACCGGAGGCAGCACGCCGCCCGCGGTCCAGCAGTCAAGAGTGCCGCTTTCAAATCCGCCATTCGACGGCGTGTCGGCGACGCAGGGGACCAATTCCGTGCCGAGTCCCATCAAGGTAGCAACCCGGGGACTGCCGGGACCGTTGTCAGTGACTGTCAGCGTGCCCGTCCTAGTCCCCGTAGCCGTAGGCTTGAAACTGACGTTGATCGTGCAATTGGCATTCGGGGCCAGCGATGTTCCACAGTTGTTGTTTTGCAGATAGTCGCCGGTGACGGCGATGCCGCTGATGGTGAGGCTGACGGATTGTTCATTGCTGAGAACGATCTGTTGCGCAGGGCTGGTGGTTCCTACGTTCTGCACTCCGAAGCTGAGGTTGGCGGGATAAAAGCCGATGGGGCTGCCGGTGGAGCAGCCGGGAAACTCGAAGCTGACGATGCGGGTGTTCCAGTTGTACGCGCCGGTGGTGAGCTGGTACTGCTGGGTGTACCAGAAGGTGCAATCGTCGGTGGGATCGACCGACGTGGAGCTGTAATCGCCCCAGCGATTCACGTTGGGGGTTTGCGATCCACTGCCGAGGATAACGGTTGTCTCGGCTTCCAGATCGCCGGGAGGATCGGTCGGCAGGCGGCCGGCAAAGGCAATCGAGGGATAAACGCCGTCGCTGGAGACGCTGTAGCCCAGCGCGATGTTCCCAATTTTGTCCATGGCGATGCTGCCCATCCAGTGATAGTTGGACTCGGGAGCGTAGGTCCCTTGCTGGGCCACGACCGGCGTGGTGGCGGGCGATTGAATTTCATACCACCGCACCCCACCACCTCCGCTGACAGCCACCGAGTGGTTGACCACGAGCGACTCATGATCGGCAAACTTGCGATAGGCCAGGCGATACATCAGGCGGTCGGCGAGCGAGTCGAGCGTGTTGGTGGTCAGCGGCTGGGGCACGCATTCCGATCCCCCGTTGCACAGTGGCGTGAAGGGCGCAACGTCGATCACGGTTGGGCCGGTGAAGGTGGAGTTGGAGGGATCGTTGGCGGAATGTACTCGACCGTGAAGCCGTATTGTCCGTCGCCAATGCCCTCAAAGTTCAGGCCAACCTGGGGCGAGAAGCCTGTCGTGGTGAACTGACGCACCGGATCTTCGTCCAACTGCTGTAAGCCTGGCGGAAGAGGAATGCTGCGCCTGGGCTTGGCTTCGAGCTTCGCGTCGTGGGCAACCGGGTGAGCATTTCGGATCATGTCGATCAGGGGCGGCGAGACATCGTGGTGCAGATCGCGGCGGACGATGGTGGGGCCGCGAGCAGCTTGCGCCAGCAAAGCAACCGGCAGAATGCCGCACAGGATGAGGGATAAGACTCCACGGACAGGAAAGAATCTTGCATGGGACATGCCGTTGCTCCCGCAGAACGGTTCGGGGTGTGGCGCCGGCACAATGCCGCCCGGCGACATCTATTTCTTCGGCAATATTCAGGAGCATTTGATCGGCAAATATAGGTTAGAAGCGGCTAAGTTTGAATGAATCAGGGTCGGGCAATTCCCACGGTGGGTCGAGGAACAAACAAGGAAAGACCACGTAATGATTGGCGTTTCACGCGGCACCGAAGCACCGCACTACCCGCCTTTACGCTCCCACCTTCATCTCGCTCAGGATTTCTTCCACCGCGGCAATCGCGCTGGTGATCTCCTGGTCCGTGTTGTAGAAGTGCGGCGAGAAGCGGACACCCGCCTTGGGACGATAGTCGACCAGGATGTCGCGCTTGAGTAGTTCGGCGCAGACCTGCTGCGCGTTGGGCATGTCGATGGAGACGGTGCCGGCGCGGCGCTCGGGATTTGCGGGTGTGTTGGTGCGCCAGCCGTGCTGCGCGGCCAAGTCCATCAGCAGGGCAGTCTGGCACTTTGATTTCTGGCGGATGTTCTCCACGCCCACTTCGTGGATGATCTTGAGCCCCGGCTGAGCGACTTTCAGCGCCGGGATGTTGGACGTGCCCTGGGTGAAGCGATAGATGTTGGGCGTGTAGCGGGTGGCGCCGATCTCGAAGCCGAAGGGATTTTCGTGGCCGAACCAGCCGGTGAAGGTGGGCTCCAGCGTCTTGGCCAGGTCGGGCCGCACGTAGAGATACGCCGTGCCTGGGCCGCCGCACAGCCATTTCAGGACGCCGCCGGTGCAGAAATCCACGTTGAGCTTTTGCACGTCGAAGGGCAGCGTGCCGGTGGCCTGGAAGGAGTCGAGCAGAACATACGCGCCGACTCGATGGGCCTTCTCGACAATGGCCTCGACATCCTGAATAAACGCGCTGCGGAAGATGACATGCGATATGGGCACCAGCAGCGTCTGTTCGTCGATGGCATCCAGCAGGCGCTCGGTGTTGACGTGGATGGTGTCGTCGTTGGGCACCATGACGACGCGCGCCCCGCGCTTGGTTTGCGCCTCCCAGAAATACATGACTGAAGGGAAATTGAGGTCGGTATAGACAACCTTGTTGCGGCGGCCACTGAAGTCGAAGCAGGAGGCCACCGTCGCCTGGCAGGTGGTGACGTTTTGCAGGCACGCGACCGAGCCCGGCGGCGCATTGAAGAGCGCGCCAATCTGGTCGCCGACCTCGGCGGCCAGCATCCACCATTCCTCTTCCCAGGCGCGAACGCCGCGCGTGTTCCACATCTCAGTGTATTGATGCAGCGAATCCTCAACGCCGCGCGGCATCGCGCCCAGCGAGTTGCTGATGAGGTAGGTGGTGCTCTGGAGGATGGGAAATTCGGAACGGTAGCGTAGAAGTGCCTCAGACATGAGGAACATTGTAGGGGAAGCGCACCGGGATGGGAATTTGGGTCGTGTCCTAAAGCTGCTTAGGACAATAGCGGAATTTGTACAGAACGAACGGATTTTTGGTAAAGTTGCAGCTGGCCGAAACTCTGAAGCCGGCACTGGGTTCATCTAAACTAACCAGGAGTAGCGGAAGCGTCAGTCTTGTCCGTGTTCCATCCAAATTCCGCGTCGCAAATCATATGAAGCCTCTCTCCTACTTTCTCGTACTCGTCCTGCTGGCCACGGTAACCGGTTGCGGCAGTAGCAACAACACGCCCAGCAACGTTGGACTCTTCGGCAACTGGAACGTTGTAATGTACCCGAACGGGAGCTCGACGCCCTCGTACGTATTTGGGTTGGCGATGTCGCAGGAAGGCAGCTCGAACTATAGCGGTTCCTCGATCACCTACAATGGCTCAGTCGCTATTCCCAGCAATATGTGCATCGATGGAAATGCGCTGACCGCGACCGCGACCACCAGCGGCACAAATTTCACCATGACGATCACCGATACGACAACGGCTACGGTCATCACGGTGCAGGGCTCTCTGACTACACAAACCACGACCCTCTCGGGCACCTACAACAATCTTGCCAGTCAAGTGTGCAGCGCCTCCACCGGCACCGCGTCGTTTACGCCGCAGTGAGGCGGCATCGCGTTTTCCTGGCCGATCGGCAGCCTAGTCTTCAATCGGTTGAGACTCCGCCGGGAGTTCCTCATCTAAAATAAACACACCGGGGTTGAGGACTCCCGCACTCATGCGCAAAGCTGTTTCGGTTGCTGCCCTACTGCTTCTTTCTTCTGGAATCTCCCTTACTGCACAGCAAGTCCGCGGCGACTACATCGAGTCCCGCTCGACCGACGTCTACGTGGCGCAATGCTTTGCCAACGGCGAGGCCGGCCTCACCGGCAATCAGGCGCTGCTGGCGTGGCATGTGCAGGAAGGCTCATGGGACGGGGTCAAGCTGGACGGGCTTACCGTGGCCGCAGCGGTGCGGGCGCGGGCCACGCTGGGCGATCCCTATGGCGAGCCGTATCCCGCGCAGGCGGTGTTGATGGTGGACGATGCGGCCAATGCCGCGCAGCGGCAGGCGCTGATCGCGCTGGCGCAGCATGAGGGCGGCCGGCTGCTGGAAAATATTGCGCGTGTGGAATATGTCCCCGTCATTCTTGACATGCCGCAAGATCCGCAGCAGGGGCACGCGGTGCTACGCGCCGGACATCTGGCGACCATCGTGACCCGCCCGCTGAAGCATCACGATCACATCTGCGGCAACGAGACGAATTTCTATCCGCCGCTGACCAACGTGGAGCATGCTACCTCAGCCGTCGCCCTGACGGATGAATTCTACGGCGATGGGCTGGATTCGCAGTGGAGTACGCACGGACGCCGCAGCGCGTATATCGCCAGCTTCAGCGAGGGCGCAGTAACCGTGGCCGCTTCTTCAGAAGAGCCGACGATGCATCATGGCGGAGAGTAGCTTGATCCGTCTCCCGTGATCAGGAGAGAAGTATGAATACCGCTGATATTCACACACTCTATGCCTACAACCGCTGGGCGAATCGTCGCATGTTCTCTGTTCTGGAGAAACTGAGTGACGAGCAATTTACCGCGACAATGCAGAGCAGCTTCCCGTCGATCCAGGAGTCAGTGCTGCACATCTTGGCGGCCGAATGGCTTTGGCTGAAGCGATGGAAGGGAGCTTCGCCGCGCGCGACTGCAGCCGATACCAGCAACGCTTCCGCGATGGGCAGTGCGATGAGCAACGGCGGAGTTGCCGTGGATACGCTGGCGATGTTATCGGGATTGCAGAGCTTCGCCGATTCCATCGAGCAGGAGCGGCAGCAATTTCTGTCTGCTCTGAATGACGACGTCCTGCTGGCGCGGCTGAAGTACACAGACATGGGCGGCAAGGAGTTTTCCATGCCGCTGCACTGCCTGCTGCAACATGTGGTGAACCATGGGACCTATCATCGCGGGCAGGTGACGACTTTGCTGCGGCAGGCTGGCGCGGAGACCGTGGCGTTCGACCTTCTGTTTTTCATCCGCGAACAGGAAGTAGAAGCCGCGACGGCCTAGATGGCTCTTCCGTGCAAGTGCCGCTGAACTAGATAGTCCTTTTCCCCGAAACGTAGGGATTGCCCGCAATCACGAAGCGCAGCGGCCGCTCGGCAGCTTTGGTGATGCCGATTCGCGGCGTGGCGACAATGCGCGCCGGACGAAAGCCATCGTCGGCCAACCACAGGTCTGACTCTCGCGAGGTCAGGTCTTTGTCGTTGTCGCGCAGCCGCGTGATACCGAGCGCCTCCGACATACGCCCCGGGCCGCTGGAGATCATTCGCAACTCCGCCGGGCGCGGCGATGGTGGCAGAGCAAGGTCGCGCGCCAGGGACATCGCAGCCAATCCAAAGACCGGCTCCATGGCGCGGAAGAGCACGCCCTCGCCGCGCCCCTCGGGCATGCAGGAAACATTCAGGCAGTAGTGATTGCCGTAGATGAAATACACATACGCGTGACCGGGCGGCCCGAAGAGCACGGCGTTGCGAGCGGTACGCCCAGCAAAGGCATGCGCTGCGGGATCCAGCTGGCCAAGGTAAGCCTCATCTTCCACAATTCGGCCGGCCAGCAGTCTTCGCCCTTCGCGCCGGATCAGCAGCTTGCCCAGCAGCTCGCGCCCGACCGTCACTGGATCGCGATTAAAGAGTTCCCGCGCAAGCCGCGGCGCAGCGCGCAGCTTCGCCGCCATGAGCGGAGCCGATCCGCCGACAGTCACGCTCACAGCTTCACGGCCACCAGCCGCAGCCGTTTGTAGTCGATGGTCCACACGCCATTGTGAAATAGCGCCGGGCCGGCGAACTGATCGACCAGCCGAAAGAACTCCTTGCGCTGCTCCGGAGCGACCGCTTCGATCGCGAATCGCCCAAACATTTCCAGCCACAGCTTCAGCCCGCGGTCGCCGCCCTCCAGAATGGTTGCGCGGTCGAACAGCACGGCGAAATCCACCTCCAGTCCGTGCGCTTCCAGCAGCGGGGCATATTCGCCGATGGATGGAAACGACCACGGCGACAATTGCTCGGGATTCTCCACTCCCAGCTTGCGCAACGCCTGGTAAACCGCGTCCAGCAGGTGACGTAGATTTCCCCGGCCGCCCATTTCGAAGATGAGCCGGCCGCCGGGCTTCAGGGCTCGCGCAATCGAAGCAATCGCTGACGGCTGGTCCCGCACCCAGTGCAGCGTGGCGTTGGAAACCACCACATCAAACTCGTCGGCGTAGGTCAGCGCGGTCACGTCGGCAACTTCAAACCTCACCTGCGGAAAATTCTTGCGCGCGCTGGCGATCATCTCCGGCGAGGAATCGATGCCGAACACTTCTGCGCCGAACTGTGTGATCTCGGCGGTGAGCTGTCCCGTGCCACAACCCACGTCTAGAATGCGCTCGCCCAGCTTGGCGTTCAGCAGCACCAGCAGGTCGCGCCCGTATTGCCACACGAAGGAATGGCTGGACTGGTAGAGTTCGGAGTTCCAGCTATCGGGTTTGGAGCTCATGCAGGAATTGTAACGAGCCGCGAGGTCAGTTTTCTGTGATGCCGGCCTCTTTGGCGCGAAACTTCAAGTAGTCGCCCGCGGTCTCGCTCAAATCGCCCGATGGCCGTTCACCACGGAAGACGCGCGACACTCCGCGCACCACGCGGCGCATCGGCAGCTCGCCGGCGCTGTCGGTCAGGAACAACTCGCCAACCTTCGCCGTGCGATAGTACCAGCGCTTCAGCAGCGCCAGGTGCTCCATCCATTCCAGCGCGCCGCGCAGCTTCGGACTTTCAACCGCGGCCAGCGCATCGCTGATGCGCGACTCCATCGATTGCGGCTTTGCGGCGAGGCGCGAGGATTCGGCCTTGCCGACATTGAGCGCGACCGGCTCGCAGATTTGCCCGGCAACAATCTTGAACAGCGCTACCGATTCGCGTTCCGCCGAGGGCTGCACCATTACGCCATTCAGTTCGTCGAGGCGGCGCACGATTTCCGGCAGCTGCGAGATCGCAGCCTTCACTTTTTCCAGGCGCGCGTGCTGCGCGGCCGCGCCTTCGAAGTCGAGATTGACGGAAGCTTCGTCACGCTGCCGCTCAATCTCGCGCACCAGCGATTCTCCGCCGCTCTGGAAGAATTGCTGCACACGTTCAACCTCGGTGGCATACTCTGCATCGCTACAGCCTTTGAAGCAAGGCGCCAGGCACATCTTCATCTCGGAATAAATGCAGCCGGGGAAGGCAGGATCGGGATGGAGATCGTCAACACAGCGCCGCATCTTGAAAAGATCGAGGGAGTCGTTGGCGAGCTTCTCCGCCGCAACCCGCGTGAGAAACGGGCCGTAGTACCGGGCATTCGATTTCATTCCGCTGATGCGCGTTGTGACTATCGCCCGCGGGTACGGATTGTCGAGAATCAGTTTGATCAGCGGCGCAAATCGCAGGCGCAGCCGATTTTCGTAAGTCTTGGGAAATTCCTGACGCAGAACTTTGTAGAGCAGAAACGATGCCTCGAAATCGGAGCCGGTCGAGAACCACTCGACTGAGCGGGCCCGGTCGCGCAAGTTCAGCTTGCGGCTCTGCCCGTCGACCGCTCCGAGCAGCCGTTGCAGCCGGCGGCGCAGATTCGACGTCTTGCTGACGTACGGCTCCGTGCCTTCGTCGCCGCGCAGCAGGAAGAGCGCCGCGCTCGCCGGAACAGCGGCGAACAGCTCGGCGTCGCGTTCGGGCAGGAACTCAATGCGCTGCGAGGTCACGAGGAGATTGTATTGCACCACGGAGGACACGAAGCGCACGGAGAAGAAGGGATTGGGGGCTCGGGGTTAGAGGATCAGGAAGTGAGCTGGGTGGCCCACTAGCCGCTAGTCCCAATCCTAATCCCTGGCCTTGCTGTTGCGCAGCGACAGGCGGCTGGGCGCGCTGATGCGATGGAAGTGCGCCTGCTTCAAGTGCTGGCGGTAGTCCGGCCCGTCGATTTCGACCTTCTTGCACATCTCATGCAGCCGCGAACGCATGCGTTCGCCGATGCGGTCGCCGAGCGTTTCGCGGCGCGCGGCACGCTCCACCGCCGACGGGCTCCGCAGATTGTCGATCTCCGCGTTGGTTTCTTCCCCATCGGGAAAGTTCGTGGTGATGATCGTCGTCTTATTGTCGTTGTAGCGGCTGTTGAGCAGGTAGTTGACGGTGTCGAAAACCCATTCCGTGCTACGGACTGCGCCCAGTTCGTCCAGCACCAGCACCTCGGCTTCGAATACCGGGCGCAAGATCTCCATCTCGGTCGCCTGCACCGACGGATTGTAGGAGTTCTGGATCGACTTCAGCAGCTCGCGATAATCGCAAAACAGGCAGTGGATTCCCTTCTCGCGGATCAGGTCTTTGATGATGCCGACCGCCAGATGGGTCTTGCCCACGCCCACCGAGCCGACGAACAGCAGCCCTGTCTTCTCGACGGGATAATCCTCGACGAAGCGGCCGGCAAAGGTCCTGGCCTTGATGATGCTCGTCTGGTTCTTGTCGTCGGGATCGTACTGGAAGTTGCTCAGATCGCAATGTTCGTATCTCGCGGAGATGTGCGCCGCTGCCAGCAGACGCGCGCTACGGCCTTTGACGCGGCACTCGCAGCGCACGGCTTCGCGCTCCTGGCCGCGCTCCACGGTCTGCCATCCAGTGCCGCCGCAGATGGGACATGTCTCAGTTGGGGTGGTCACGGGAGCTCCTGAAACTGAATCTACCGTCCCGTGAATCCATACGCAACGGCCGCAGCTGCGAAACTTGCAAGCAATCGCAGGAAAAGCTGTGTGAGGCTGTGCATATTCAGGCCGAGCCCTATCCGTGCCCGCCCGCGCCCGTCAGTTCGCGCACAATCGAGTTCACAAACTGCTTGGCGTCGCCGAACAGCATCAGCGTGTTGTCGAGGTAATACAGCGGGTTGTCGATGCCGGCGAAGCCCGGACTCATGCTGCGTTTGATGACCATCACCGTCCGCGCCTTGTCCACATCGAGAATCGGCATGCCGTAGATGGGACTGCTGGGATCGGTGCGCGCCGCCGGGTTGGTGACATCGTTTGCGCCGATCACCAGCGCCACATCAGTCTGCGGAAGGTCGCCGTTCATGTCATCCATGTCGAGCAGCTTGTCGTAGGGGATGTCGGCCTCGGCCAGCAGCACGTTCATATGTCCGGGCATGCGGCCCGCGACAGGATGGATGCCGAACTTCACATCGACGCCGCGCTTGGTGAGCACGTCGTAGAGCTCGCGAACTTTGTGCTGCGCCTGCGCCACCGCCATGCCGTATCCGGGAATGATGGCCACCTTGTTCGCGGCCGAGAGAATCTGAGCTGCTTCTTCCGGAGTCGCACTGCGCACGTTGCGCGCCTCGACCGCGCCGGCGACCGCGTGCTGCACTTGTCCAAAAGCGCCGAAGAGCACGTTCGTGAACGAGCGGTTCATCGCCTTCGACATGTTGACCGAGAGAATGAATCCCGACGCTCCGTCCAGCGAGCCGGCCACGATCAGCAGTTTACTGTTGAGCACGAAGCCCATCGCCGCTGCCGAAAGTCCTGCGTAAGAGTTCAGCAGCGAGATCACCGTCGGCATGTCCGCGCCGCCGATGGGGATGATCATCATCACGCCGAAGACCAGCGCGATGCCCACCATGATGGGATACAGGTGCATGGCATCCGGATTGAGCACGAGGTAGACCGCGATGGCGACGGCGATCGCCAGCATGCCAAGGTTGACGAAGTTCTGGCCTTTGTAAGTGATGGGCCGCTGCGGCAGGATCTCCTGCAACTTGCCAGCAGCCATCAGACTGCCGGTGATCGTCAATCCGCCGAGGATGACCTCCAGCGAAAGGATGGACATCATGAAGCGCGAAATGTTGGGGGCGCGGAGATAGAACTCCGCCGTGCCGACCAGCGTGACGCACAGCGCGCCGAAGGCGTGGCTGAGGGCGGTCCGCTGCGGGACGGCGGTCATCTGCACGTTGCCCAGCGGCACGCCGATGATGGCGCCTAGCACCAGTGCGATGGCAATCCATTTGTAATCGACAATGCCGCGATAGAACAGCGTGCCGACGATGGCCAGCAGCATGCCGACTTCGCCCGCCCATACGCCGTGCCGCGCGGTTGCCGGAGAGCTGAGCCACTTCAGTGACAGGACGAAGAGGACGACGGCAATGAGGTAGGTCAGCTCAATGATGTGCGTGGCAGGAATCATGGCTTCTGCGTCCGGCTGGATTTGAACATCTTGAGCATGCGATCGGTGATGATGAAGCCGCCGACAATATTGCTGGTAGCGGCGACGATGGCGATGGTGCCCAGCACCGCTGCCAGTGTGGACTTATGCTCGCCCGCGAGGATGATGGCGCCGACAACGGCGATGGCGTCCAGTGCGTTGGTCAGCGACATCAGCGGCGTGTGCAGCAACGGCGACACCTTGCGAATCACCTCGAAACCGATGAACGCCGCCAATATGAAGACGTAAAGACTGTTGTACAGGTCGACGGTTACCACTAATTTGTCTCCTTTGCACCGGCGGACTGCGAGACCAGGGCCGGTAGTCCGAAAAACTCGCGCACCCTCGGGTTCACTAGCTCGCCATTTTGCGTGACCAGGGTGCTGCTGGTAATTTCATCCTGAAGATTCAGTTGTAGCTTGCCATCCTTCACCAGGTGGACCAGGAAGTTGGTGAGGTTCTTGGCATACATCTGGCTGGCGTGATAGGGCACCGTGCTGGCGAGATTGACGGTGCCGACGATGGTCACTCCGTGAACGACGATGGTCTCGTCGGGGCGCGTCAGCTCGCAGTTGCCGCCGCGCTCGGCGGCCAGGTCGACAATCACCGAACCCGGCGCCATCCCGGCAACCATTTCCTTCGTCACTAGCACGGGCGATTTCTTGCCCGGAACGACAGCGGTGGTGATGACCACATCGCTCTCGGCCACCACTCGGCCCAGCAATTCCCGCTGCTTCTGATAGAAGGATTCGTCCTGCGCCTTGGCATAGCCACCAGCGTCCTGGGCGTCGGCCGCCTCGATGGGCAACTCGACAAACCTTCCGCCCAGGCTCTGCACCTGCTCTTTGACCACCGGGCGCAAGTCGTAGGCTGAGACGACCGCACCCAACCTGCGCGACGTAGCGATGGCCTGCAGGCCGGCGACACCAGCACCAATCACCAGAACGCGCGACGGCGTGATGGTGCCGGCAGCGGTGGTCAGCATGGGAAAGATGCGGGGCAGCTTGTCGGCTGCGACCAGCACCGTCTTGTAGCCGCAGATGGTGGCCATGGAGGAGAGCGCGTCCATGCTCTGGGCGCGGGTGATGCGCGGCATCAGCTCCACCGAAAACGAACTGACACCCGTGGCAGCGATTTCCTCCAGGGTATGAACATCGCCCAGGGGCCGCACGAAGCCGATCAGGGTTTGACCGCGCCGGAACAGCGGCAGATCGGCCCGGCCGGTGCGGTCGTTGGAGCCATAACACAGCACCTGCACGATGATGTCGGCGGTGCTGAAGACGTCTCCGCGGCTGGCCAGGACCTTCGCGCCCTTGTCAGCGTACTGGGCGTCGGGATAGCCGGCCTCGACGCCAGCGCCCGCTTCAATTACGACCTCCAAGCCCGCCTTGGCGAGATTGGCAATCACTCCCGGCACCAGGGCCACACGCCGCTCCCCCGGATGACTCTCGCGGGGAACACCGACAATCATAGGACCTCCTTAATTCTTCGCGACTTTGCTAGACCGTTGTCGCCTCAGACCGCGGCGATCAGCCCTATTCGCGGCGCACTGCGCGAAATGGGCGGCAGCAACCAGAAATGAGCATTCTACGCAGAGTACGAGGAAAGTCCAATTTCTGAAGAGTGGGGTAGTGGCCCAGCGTTGTTGTGCGTCCTACGGCATGATGATGCGGCTGCGCTCGCCTTCGCCATCCAGCGCGGGCTGCGCCTCGGGAAAGCGTTCGTGCAGGAAATCGATGAACCCTCGCGCCAGTGGCCGGCCGGAGCTGTGCAGATGTATCAGCCGCAAGGTGAAGACCAGGGCTTGCAGAACGTCGCCATCTTTCAGGGTCGTGTAACCCCGGTGCTTCTGTTCCACTTCGCGAAATTCCTCGAACAGCTGTTGCAGCACGCTGATGACCGCCTGCTGCACGGGATTCGGCAATGCCTCCTGATACACCAGGCCGCTGGCGATCAGTGTCTGATAGCTCTGGGCCATATTTGCGAGTGAGCCAATCAAGTCGCGGTCGTGGAGACTGCGATCGGCCCGCGTAACCCTGCCCAGGGTCTGCAGAACTCCCGCGATCAGTGTCTCGTGTTCGGAAAGAAATTCTTCCCGCAGCGCAATCGCCGGAAAGATCTCCGCCGCCGGAGTGTCACCAAACTCGCGGGGCTTCTCATGCTGGCGCGCCTGCTGCAAGTAGGGACACTCCGTGGGGCAGTCCAGCGTCACCTCGCGCTGCTCGCCGCAACACTGGGCGCAGATGCGCTCGTGGAGGGCAAGGCAGAAGCGTTTTTCTTTGCGAAGGTTGCAGATGGAACAGCTCAGAAGAGCACCTCGGTGGCCGGCCGGTTTGCCGCGCAAGTCTCCCCATTATGGCATTTCCGTGTGCCGGGAGACTCCTGCACCCGCATGGATGTTGACTTTTCGAGCGCCCCTGTGGAAAAACCCGCATAAAATATGGCGAAAATGCTTTGCATCGGAAGTCGATTGGTATACGATACGCAGCAGTCGAGCATTCTTATTGCTCACGCTTCAAGGAGGATTACGAATGGCAACTGGCATGACCAAGACCCAGCTCGTCCGCCACATGGCTGAGAAAAACGAGCTCAACAACAAACAGGCGGCTGCGTTTCTTGACGGACTAGCTGAAGTCGCGATCAAAGAAACGAAAAAGAACGGTGTATTCATCATCCCGGGTCTGGGCCGTCTGGTGAAGTCGAACCGCAAGGCGCGCATGGGCCGCAATCCGCAGACAGGCGAAGCAATCAAAATTCCTGCCAAGGTCGTGGTGAAGTTCCGTGTGGCCAAGGCCGCCAAAGACGCGATCGCACCCAAGAAATAGTTTTGCGTTCCCCGCATTCAGGGCCGGCCACGTGCCGGCCTTTTCGTTTTGCTAATGGTGAGGGAGCCAGCTAACGATTCAGTCTTCGGGCGAGTAATTACTCTTACTGGCCCCTGGTTCCCAGCCCCTAGTCCCGCCGCTCCACCACCGCCGCGAAGAATCCATCGCACGGCTGCACACCGGGAATCGTGCGCAGGAATTTGCCGCTGAGCAGCGAGTCAAGATCGCTCCATACCAGTTCACCAGCTAAGCGCAGCCGCTGTAGTTCCTCGCGACAATCGCGCAACTCAAATTCGCTGGAATCGCACAGCACTTCCTCGACCACAGCTTCATTCTCTTCGCGCTCCAGCGAGCAGGTGGAATAAAGCGCGCGCCCGCCGGGAGCAAGCTGGCCCAGTGCGGCGCGCAGAATGGCAGCTTGCCTCTGGTGGAGATCGTTCAGGTCTTCAGGCTTCAGCCGCCACTTGATCTCCGGATTGCGCGCCAGAGTCCCGGTTCCCGAGCAGGGCACGTCCGCCAGAACGCGATCGAATCCGCCAGAGGTGGGGAGGTCTAGCGCGTCGGCCTGAATCACCTGAACGTTGGCTGCGCGCACGCGTTTTCGCAGCAGCTCGGCGCGATGCGGATGCAGTTCGGCGGCGATGATTTCAGCGGACGGATTGCGCGCGGCCAACGCTTGCGTCTTGCCTCCGGGAGCGGCACAGCAGTCCAGCAAACGCGAACCCGTGCGGACCAGCGCAGCTACCAGTTGCGAAGCCTCATCCAGAAGGAACACGCGGCCTTCCAGAAACGCGCGCGTTCGCGTGATCTCTCCGCCGGTGACGATGCGGGCGCTGGCAAGCAGAGCTCCCCGATCCAGCTTGACGCCGTCGGCCTCCAGCTCCTTCTCGGCAGCCGGACCGTCGACGCGGATCGCCACCTTGGGTATTTGCAGGTCGTGCCGGCAGATCAGACCGGCGCGCTCGATGCCGTACTCGTCCACCCAGCGCTCCAGCAGCCATTGCGGATGAGCAAACTCCCGAGCCAACGACGCAGCAGTCCAGTCCGGCGCTTCCAGCGGCGGCGCGATGTCTGCTGCAGCGATCCTCCGCAGCACCGCGTTGCCGAACGGCGCGGCCGATCGCTTGTGCGCGCGCTTCATCAGCTCCACGCTGTCGTTGATGGCGGCGTGTGCCGGAACGCGGGTGAGATGTTGCAACTGATAAGCACCCAGCCGCAGCGCGGTCAGCACCTCGGGATCAAGTTTGGCCAGAGGCCGGGCCGATGCTGCGGCAATGGCTTCGTCCAGCCGCGAGCGCCAACGCAAAACGCCCATTACCAGCTCGGTGGTCAGGGCGCGATCGCCCTGGCTCAGCGATTCCAACCGCCCCGAGTGCAGCAGTTCGCTGGCATAAGAGCCCTGCTGATCCACTCGCAGCAGAATGTCGAAGGCGGCGGCGCGTGCGGGTGCGATGGGCATGGAAAAGCGAATCAGCAGTTAGCAGTTAGCATTTAGCACTTGGCCGTAGTCGGCGTGCGCCGTTGATCCCACAATCTTCGATCCCAATGCGTCCGTAGAATCGTTTGCGCTGCGACCCGCTTGGCTAAATGCTAAGTGCTAAGTGCTAAATGCCTCCTAGTTCTTCCTCGCTTTTCGGCCGATACCCGTTGATGAAATCACGCGCGCTCATGCGCTTCTTGCCTTCGACCTGCAACTCATGAATTTCAAGCGCCGTGCCGTGCGCAAAGCCCAGCAGTAGCCGCTCGTTCTCGACGGTGAAATGTGCGGCAGCGACAACAGCGACTTCAGGCCCAGGCGAGGCTGCGTGAAGCTGCAGCATCTTGCCGCGAAAATGGGTGAAGGCGCCCGGCCACGGCTGAAATCCGCGCAGCCGGTTCCAGGTGTCCACGGCGGTACGCGAAAAATCGATGAGCCCGTCTTCGCGCTTCAGGATGGGCGCGAGCGTGGCCTTGGCGTCGTCCTGCGGGTGCGGTGTGATGGTGCCGTTCTTCAGGCCGGCCAGCGTACAAATCATCAGCTCGGCGCCGCCCTGCGCCAGGCGTGGCGCTAGGGTCATGGCAGTATCTTCCGGCGTGATGCGCTCGTCCGATTGCATGAGGATGTCGCCGGTGTCGAGTCCGGCATCGATGCGCATGGTGGTGACGCCGCTTATGCGCTCGCCCATGGCGATTGCCCACTGAATGGGCGCCGCGCCGCGATACTTCGGCAGCAGCGACGCATGCAGGTTGAGGTTGCCCAGCGGCGGCAGATCGATCATCCACTGCGGAATGATTCTCCCATAGCCGACAACGATGATCGCTTCGGGCGCGATGCTCTCCAGTACCCGGCGGAAGTCGTCATTGTTCTTGATCTTCTCAGGCTGCGTGACCGGGAGGTCGAGCGCGAGCGCCGAGCGCTTCACCGGTGAAGCTGCCGTCTCCATTCCGCGGCCGCTGGGACGGTCTGGCTGGGTGACGACCAGCTTGACCCGGAAGCCGGCAGGCACCAGCTTCTCCAGCGTGGGAACCGCGAAGAGCGGCGTGCCGCAAAAGACCAGGTCCATCATAGGTAGCGACTAGCAATTAGCAACTAGCTCCAGCAATCAGCGCACATGCAATGATAACGACTTTGTCGCGCGTGTAAGAAGCTAGCAGCTAATTGCTAGTTGCCGCTTTTTCACCACTCCCCTTGCTTCATCAGCTTGCGAATCTTGCGCTTGATCAAGTCGCGCTTCAGCGCGCTGATATGTTGCAGGTAGAGTTTGCCGTTCAGGTGATCGGTCTCATGCACCAGGGCGCGGGCCAGCAACTCTTCGCCCGTAACTTCGATGGTGTTGCCCGTCAGGTCCTGAGCGCGCGCCGTCACCTTGCGGGGGCGGGTCACGTTTTCGCGAAATTCCGGCAGGCTCAGACAGCCTTCGCTGGCGCTCAGCTTTCCCTCGGTGTGGACGATCTCCGGATTGACCAGCACAATCTTCGCGTCCGGGTCTTCCTTGAAGGTTACGTCAATGACGGCGATGCGCTTGGGAATGCCGATCTGCGGAGCGGCCAGGCCCACGCCGTGCGCGGCGTACATGCTTTCGAACATGTCGTCCACCAGTTTGCGCAGGTCGTCGTCGAACGCGGTGACAGGAGCCGACGGTTTGTCCAATACCGGGTCGCCAAATTTCACGATGGGATAGATCATTTAGAAGTTTCGCAGTTGTTGGCAGTAGCCTTCGAAATTTCGCCGTAACTCCAGCAGGGAATCGCCACCGAATTTTCCCAGCGCACATCTCGCCAGCGTGAGCGCGACCATCGCTTCGGCAGCCACTCCCGCAGCCGGCACCACGCACACATCGGAGCGCTCGTAGGCGGCCTTCACCGGCTCGCGGGTGGCAAAGTCCACCGAAGCCAGCGGACGCCGCAGCGTCGAGATCGGCTTCAGATAACCGCGTACCCGAATATCTTCGCCGTTGGAGACGCCGCCTTCCAGTCCGCCCGCATGATTCGATCGCCGGGTAAATCCGGTGAACGAACTTGCGCTACCCCGCTCGTATCCTATTTCATCATGCACCGTGGAGCCGAGTGAAGCCGCAGCCTCGACGGCGTCGCCAATCTCCACCGCCTTCACCGCCTGCAGCGACATCACCGCCGCCGCAAGTTGCGCGTCCAGGCGCTCATCCCAGTTGGCGTAGGTCCCAAGCCCCGGCGGCACGTTGTGGGCGATTACCTCGAAGACGCCGCCAACGGAGTCGCCGGTGCGCAAGGCCAGATCGACTTGCTCCTTCATGCGGCCCTCGCTGTCGGGATCGGCGCAGCCCAGCAGCACTTCATCCTTTGCCGCCAACGATGTGATAGCGCCCCACGTGACCGCCTTGTCCAGCCGCGCACTACCAACCGCGATCACGTGGCTGAGAACTTCGATCCCCAGTTCACGTAGCAGCAGTTTGGCGATGGCTCCCGCGGCCACACGCGCCGCCGACTCCCGCGCCGAGGCGCGCTCCAGGACATAACGCGCTTCGGCAAAGTTATATTTCACCGCCCCGGCAAGGTCGGCATGGCCGGGGCGCGGCGACGCGACACGCTTGTGCTTCGCCGGATCGCCAGGCTCGACCGGCAGCGCCTCAGTCCAGTTCTGCCAGTCGTTGTTGGCGAGCAGCAGCGCGATGGGCGAACCGATCGTCTTGCCATGACGCACGCCGCTGAGAATTCGCGCCGTATCGCGCTCGATGCCCATGCGTCCGCCGCGGCCGTAGCCTTGCTGCCGCCGCCACAGTTCGCGATTGACGAAGGCGAGATCCACCACGACGCCGGCAGGCATGCCCGAAAGCAGCGCCACCAGCGCTTCTCCGTGAGACTCACCCGCTGTAGAAAAGCGCAGCATAGGAAGGCTGATTGTAGAGACAGCAACTAGCAATTAGCAATTAGCATTTAGCTTTGTGCCATCGCCCAGCGTAGCGCACGACAGTTCACCACGGAGAACACGGAGGACACGGAGAAACTTGGGACGCCAGGATCAGCACCGGATATGTTGGTTCGTAGCAAACAGCAGAACAAAACCTGTGGTGAGGGCAGTCCGGCTCAATTATCCTTCCGGGGCATTTTCAGTGCGCTCAGTGTTCTCCGTGGTGAATCCTACCGTCGTCGCGATATCGGCGGCGCAGGCGGTCCGCCCTTGTAGTCCTTGGGATAGACCACGACGTGTCGTCCGGCGGCCTCGCCGGCGCTTTCCGTGCGCAAGTCGTCGAGGTCGCGCATCGCCAGATGAAGTATCCGGCGCTCGCGCGAGGACATGGGAGCGAAGGCATACGGTACGCCCGTCTCGCGTACGCGTTCGGCGGCTACTCCGGCGGCCAGGCGCAGTTCCTGCAAACGCGCGGAGCGGAAATTCTGGCAGTCGAAGCTGATCTTCTCGTGCTCGTCGAGGGCCAGACGGAGCATCTCCAACGCAATGTGCTCAAAGGCGCGGAGCAACTCACCGCCATTCCCAAGAACCAGCGGGCTGTCGCCGCCCGAAAGCTCAACCAGGATCTCCGGGCGCTCCCATTCGCGATCGGCGCCCACCACCGGATCCACTGTGATCTTGTAGCGCAGGCGAAAATCGCCCGTGGCGAATATGGTGTTCAGCAGTTCGCTGATCTTCTTGGCGGCGGCGATTTTGTCTGGTATCGGCATTTGGAAAACCGTTTTCACCACGGAGGCACGGAGGACACGGAGTTATTTCAAAATTCAGAACTTAAGATGTCGAACTCGCGTCCCAAGTATCCAATTAGTGCCCCGAGACATTCAGCACAGTCGTTTGACATAACAAACTAAGAAAACTCCGTGTCCTCCGTGCCTCCGTGGTGAACAGGATTCTTTTCTACTTACTTTGCCTTCTTGCGGGCGCGTTTTTCCATCTCTTCGCGCATCTCGCGACCCAGCCCGGAGCGATTCATGATGTACTGCTGAGCGATACCGATAATGTTACCCACGGTCCAATACACGCTCAGGCCCGAAGGCAGACTGAAGCTGAACCATCCAATCATCAGCGGCATCATCAGGGTCATCATCTGCTGCTGCTTGGGGTCCATGCCCGAGCTGGGCGTCATCTTCTGCATCAGGTAGGTGCTGACCACGATGATCACCGGCATAATAAACAGCTTATCGGGCGATGACAGGTCGTGCAGCCACAAGAACGGCGCCTGCCGCAGGTCGATGGCATTCGCCAGCATGGAATAGAAGGCGAACAGGAACGGCATCTGGATGATCAGCGGCAAGCAGCCGCCGGCGGGGTTCACGCCCTCCTGCTTGTACAGCTCGCTGATCTCGGCGTTCATCTCCTGGCGCTTGGGATCGCGCATGGGATATTTCTTGTAGCGCTCCTGGATGGCCTTCATCTGCGGCTGAAGCTTCTGCATCTTCAACGCCGACTTCATGCTGACGATGCGCAGCGGCAGCAGCGCCAGGTTGATGACGATCGTCAGGATGATGATCGAGACACCCCAATTGCTGGCCATGTGCTCGTGCGTCCACTTCAGCCATAGGAAGAGCGGGCGCGCGATCAGGCTGAAGAAGCCGAAGTCCACCACATCGCGCAGATCGGGGCCGGTCATCTGCCCCGGGGCGCTATTGGAGCGCACCGACTCCAGCACATTCAGCGTCTTCGGCCCTACGAAGAGCCGCAGCTTGGTGACGCCGGTCGTATCTCCCACCGCAGCGCCCAGCACTTCGTACTTGACCACATTGTTCGGATCAGGGTGCTTGGAATCCTTGGGAACTGAGATGGAGTTGTGCAGCGTGACCATCGCCGCCGTGTCCGGATTGTCCGGCAGAAATATTGCGGCAAAGAACTGGTCTTGCGGACCTGCCCAGTTGAATGGCCCGCGTAGCGTGTTGGCGCCGCTTACCTTCTTGGGCGCCAGACGCTCCACTTTGCCGTCAGCCATGTACTCGATCTTTTGCGAAGCATAGGACGGCGCAGTGGATTCGTCGCCCAGGCCAGCCGGCCACATGGGGTAGGCCGCTACCAGTCTGCCACCTTGCGTGACTTCCGTTTCTATCGAAACGACGTAGGTGTCGCCGAACTCGAACGTCTTGCTTACCGTGGTGTCGCCGTTGGCGTATTCGTAGGTCAACTCGCCGGGAGCGGCGATGCTGCCGCCGGCGCTCGCCACGTACAACGCTGAGTTGATCTGGTTGCGCAGATTTTCGTCGTAGGTATAGAGGCTGAGCGGAAGGCCAAGCTTGACGGCGTCCTTGTTGACCATGTCCAGCGGATTGCCGTCGTCATCCTTGAACTTCTTCAAGACCCATGACTTCACCTGCGCGCCTTTGTTGGTGAAGACAATGCGGTAGAAGTCGTTCTCCACCGTCGTCTCGACTTCTTTGCTCGCGACCTTCGCGGCTACTGCCGCTTTGGGCGCGCTGGCATTCGGTTGGTTCGACGCTTGGGCAGGTGCAGCCGACGCAGCGGACTGGGCCGCGACTGGATTGCTCTGGGTGGTCTCCGCCGGCTTCTGCGCAGGTTGGGTCGCGGGATTTTTCTTGAACAGGAAGATCTGGCCGAGAATGACCAGCGCAATGACGACGGCGAACACCATCATCATGTTCTTGTCGCCGCCGGGTTCTTGTTGGGGATTGCGGTATTCAGCCAAGTTCTAGTTTCCGTTCAGCAGGTAGAACGGCGCTTCGGCGCCGCGTTCAGCCCGTAATTCTGTCCTGTGGAGCCGGCTTTAGCCGGCGACAGCGCTGTATTGCTTTCCGTAGCCGGCGCAAGGATCCCAAAACGCGGCTGCTTCGCAAAGTCATTCTGCGGCACCAGATCCAATCCCGCACGCGCGAATGGATGGCATCGCAGCAATCTTCCAGCGGCCAGCATGGAGCCGCGCAACACCCCGTAACGCTCCACTGCTTCCATCGCGTACCCCGAGCACGTCGGCACAAAACGGCAGGCGTGCGGCAGCATCGGCGACACAAACCGCCGGTACATCCGCAAGACGAATTGCACTGTCTGCTTCATTTTTCGTTCGCTGTGCGCGTCACTTCCGCTACACGCGCCCGCTGCGCCGCCAGACGCAAACCTCGCGCCACTTCGCTGACCAACTCCGCGAACGGCATCGTCAACACGCTCTTGCGCGGGTTGAAAACAATGTCCACCGGGCCCTCACAGGCCGACGAGGACATCCGCATGGATTCCCGCATCCGGCGCTTGATGCGGTTGCGGTCCACAGCTCCGCCCAGCACCTTGCCGACCGTGAATCCCACTCGCGGCGAACTCGGCAGGGCCGCTTCATTCTGACGCCGCAGGAAAAACACCGTCATGTTGCCGGTGAACTGCCGGCGTCCGCACTGATACACTCGCTGAAAATCCGCGTGCTTCAGCAGACGCTTCGACTTGGGAAACTTGCTGCTGGCGGCGGAGTTGTTACCAGGCATTCAGCGCTCGCCTCCGGACGCCGAATACTCTCATACTGCGGCCCGCTCGGCGGCGACCCCTAATAATTCCATCGGAAAGGCTGCGATAGCGCAGGACGTGGTACTTGTGGCTTATTCGCGGAAGCCAGGCTTTACGGAGACGCGCTTGCGTCCCTTGGCGCGACGGCGCGACAGCACCGCCCGGCCGCTCTTGGTCTTCATGCGAGAACGAAATCCGTGCGTCTTTGAGCGGCGACGACGGTTGGGTTGGAATGTG
>Ga0181523_10001048_pt1 | contig 30364 bp, 21 predicted proteins | sample PEATcosm2014_Bin_43_FD_119752 | JGI IMG/M metagenome (GOLD analysis project Ga0181523, IMG submission 119752) | Peatland microbial communities from MTU Mesocosm Facility, Houghton, MI, USA - PEATcosm2014_Bin05_30_metaG | ecosystem: Environmental > Terrestrial > Soil > Wetlands > Peat | place... | reverse complement strand
GCTGGTCAAGATCAAGCCACGTCCGGACGGCCGCCTCGACGTGGAGGCGCCCCCTTACTGGGAGCTCGCCACGAAGCCAAAGCGAGTCGCCCCCGGCCACGGTGCCTGCCCTGGCTGCGGCATCTTTCCGGCGCTCGACCAATTCCTGCGCGGCATCGAGGGAGACGTCGTCGTGCTGTATCAGACCGGCTGCGCCATGGTCGTCAGCACCGGCTACCCCTACACGTCACATCGCGTCACGTACCTGCACAACCTGTTCCAGAACGGCGCGGCTGCGCTGAGCGGGCTCGTCGAGGTGTTCCACGAGCGGGTGCGCCGCGGTGAGCTGCCGGCTGACGCTGACATCACCTTCGTGATGGTCACCGGTGACGGCGGAATGGACATCGGCATGGGGGCGGCCATCGGTGCGGCCCTCCGCGTGCACGGGATGATCATGCTGGAGTACGACAACCAGGGGTATATGAACACGGGCAGCCAGCTCAGCTACTCGACACCCCTCGGCCACATGACATCGACGAGCCATGTCGGTCCTGCGGAGCTCGGTAAGGCCTTCCACCACAAGGACACTCCGCAGATCATGGCGGCGACCAACATCCCGTACGTTTTCACGGGCGTCGAGGGTTACCCCGATGATCTCGTCGCGAAGGCCGCCAAAGCCCAGTGGTACGCCCAGCACGTCGGCACGGTCTATGGCAAAGTGCTCATCACCTGCCCGCTCAATTGGAAGGTCGAGGACCGAGTCGGCGTCGAGATCGTCCAGGCGGCCGTGGACTCCTGCTTCTTCCCGCTCTACGAGGTCGAGCGCGGGATCACGCACATCACCTATGACCCCGAACCGATCGGACGTCGGCTGCCAGTTGCCGATTGGCTGAAGCTGATGGGAAAGACGAAGCACCTCTGCCAGCCGGGCGCCGAAGCGACGCTCGCCGCCATCGAGGCCGAGGTGCAGCGCCGCTGGCTACGACTCAAGGCGATGGACGACAACCCCCTTCTCTGAGCATGGACTACCTATGGACACGACTGCACGGATCGTCGAAAAGCAGGATCTGACAGAGATCACCAAGCTGTTCGTCGTGCACGCTCCCCTCGTGGCGCGAAACGCGGCGGCCGGCCAGTTCGTGATCGTCCGAGTCACCGAGACTGGCGAGCGGATCCCGATCAGCCTCACGGACTTCGACCGCGACGCCGGCACGATCACGATCGTCGTCCAGCAGGTCGGTCGCACGAGCACTCTCGTGAACGCCTTGAGCGTGGGCGACGCATTCCTCGACTTCGCCGGTCCGCTCGGCCTCCCGGTGCCACTGCCTGATGACGGTCACGCCGTGCTCATCGGCGGCGGGTTCGGGACAGGAGCACTGTTCCCGCTGGCGCGGGAGCTGCGCAGGCGAGGGGTGCGGGTTTCGTCCATCGTCGGCGCTCGGACGGGCGCCCTCCTCATCCTCTCCGAGCTGCTGTCGAGGGAGAGCAACGAACTGCACGTGTGCACCGATGACGGCTCGGTCGGCTACCACGGCTTCGTGACCGGCTGCCTCGAAGACCTCCTGGACGCCGGAGCCGGATTCACACGTTGCTTCGCCGTCGGCCCGATGCCGATGATGCGAGCCGTCGCCATCACGACTCGAAACCGCCGGCTGCCCGCCATGGTCTCGCTCGATCCGCTCATGGTCGACGGGACGGGCATGTGCGGCGGTTGCCGTGTCAGCGTCGGTGGCAAGTCGCAGTTCGCCTGCGTGGACGGCCCCTTCTTCGACGCCCACGAAGTCGACTTCGACGAGGCGGACGACCGCTTGACGACCTACAGGGCGCAGGAGCAGGTGGCCTGCGAGCTCGCAGGAGCGGGGAGGTAGGCGACATGCCCATCGTGTTTCCACGCAAGACGGCGATGCCCTGCCGAGACCCTGAAGAGCGCAGGCGGGATTGGGACGAGGTCGCCGAGGGCTACACGGTCGAACGCGCCATCGCCGAGGCCCGCCGCTGTCTGAATTGCCAGGACCCCGTGTGCGAACGTGGCTGCCCCGTAAACGTGCCGATACGCGAGTTCGTGCGCAGCATCGCCGTCGGGGACTTTGATGGAGCCGCCCGCGCCATCCGCCGGCGCAACCTCCTGCCTGCGATCTGCGGGCGCGTGTGCCCGGTCGAGCACCAGTGCGAGGCAAGCTGCGTGCTGGTTCCTCGCCAGGATCCGGTAGGAATCGGTCGGCTGGAGCGGTTCGCCGCCGACTGGGTGCGTGAACACGGTGACGGCGTCGAGACCGCCGCACCGGAGCCGTGGCGGGATCAGAAAGTCGCCATCGTCGGATCTGGCCCCGCCGGGCTCACGGTGGCCAGCGACCTCGCGCAGCTCGGCTACCCGGTCTCGATCTTCGAGGCTCTGCACGCCTTCGGCGGCGTCCTGCGTTATGGGATCCCCCAGTACCGGCTCCCGAAGGAGATCGTCGACGAGGACGTCGAGCATCTCAGGGCACTTGGGGTGGAGTTCGTACGCGACGTCATCATCGGCAAGACAGTCACCATCGACCAGCTCACCGACGAGTTCGGCTACTCCGCCGTGTTCGTGGGTACGGGGGCGGGCTCGCCCATCTTCATGAACATCCCCGGGGAGAGCCTCAAAGGCGTCTACTCAGCCAACGAGTTCCTGACGCGCGTCAACCTGATGCACGCCTACGCCTTCCCCGAGTACGACACGCCGATCCGTCGGCCGAGGCGAGCCGCCGTGATCGGCGCCGGCGACACTGCGATGGACGCCGTGCGGTGCGCCATCCGCCTCGGTGCTGAGGAGGGCCACATCGTGTACCGCCGCTCCGAGCAGGAGAAGGGCGCCCGAGCAGAGGACTTCCAGCGAGCGCGCGAGGAGGGCGTCATCTTCGACTGGCTGAGCCTCCCGCTGCGGTTCCTCGGAGACGAGGACAGGTGGGTGCGAGGCCTCGAGTGCATTCGCACACGGCTCGGTGAACCCGACGAATCTGGTCGCCGACGTCCGATTCCTGTGCCGGGCTCGGAGTTCACCATCGAGGCCGACGTCGTCGTCATAGCGCTCGGCACGAACCCGAACCCACTCGTGCCGCATTCGACGAGCGGTCTTGCCGTCGACTCGCACGGATGCATCGTCGCCGACCCGGAAACGGGTGCGACGAGCCGCGAGGGCGTCTTCGCCGGCGGCGACATCGTGACCGGCGCTGCCACCGTGATCTTGGCGATGGGCGCCGGCCGCAAGGCGGCCACGTCCATCCACGAGTATCTGCAGCAGCAAACTCGCAAACAAAGGAGCCACCGCAAGAGGAGCCGTTCAAGGGCACCGAGCTGTCCGTCTTCGAATCAAGAGGAGCTGAGCCAAATGACGATCAAACAGGTCGCGAGAAGCGACGTCGACGTCGAGGCTTCTCGACTTCATTCCGCAGCTGCCGACCAGGTGTTGGAGGAACGCCGCAGGGGCTACGGGGACGGCACGGAGTGGGCGAGCAACTACGCCTCCGCCGACCAGCTGGGCGGTTTCGTGGAGAGCTTCCGTCCCGGGGTCGGCGGCACTTCCGAGATGCACCGGTTGTTGCGCGACTTCACGAGCGGTACCGAGGAGACGAGCAGCGACGCCTCCTCCGAGTTCGAGGGTCCGTATTGGGAAGGGTTCCTCGAAGGAGCCGAGGACGTGTTCGTGCACGGAGACCCGCACTCGAGCAACTGAAGCCTCTTTCTTCTTGAGGCGAGCGGCAGTGGACCCGGCGCTGCAAGCGTGATCCGCCTGCCATCGGCATCGCCGGTTAAGCCTTCGCCACCCGCTACCTGCCTTGGCGTCTCCACCCCACGCTCTCGACTCGACTCCTCAGGTCGATTCCTGTGGAGCCGCTCGTACCGAGGTCCACAACCCTCGCCGGCGACTCGCTGGCCGTTTGAGTGGTCACCTCCACGACCCGCCTCGTATCGCCCTTCGCAGACACCGTCGCCGTCCCCGCCGGCGTGTCGGCGTACGTGAAGGCGTCGTGGGCCGACGTGGCGCTCGTGCCTCCCGGTGCCGTGACCTTGACGTCAACGGTCCCGGCGGCGTGCTTCGGCGCCACGGCCACGATCTTCGTGCCGCTCTTGACTCTGAAGCTGGAGGCGGGCACGCCGCCGAAGTCCACCATCGTCGTCCCAGAGAAACCAGTGCCTCGTAGCACCACCCTCGTGCCCCCTTTTGTGCTCCCCCTGTCGGGCGAGACACCGCTCACGGTAGGTGCAGGCGGCAGGATCGTGAGGGCCACGGAAGCGGTGACAGGTCCGGCTATCGGCGTCAGGTTGGGCTGGGTCACCGTCAGGAAGCAGCTCGTGCAGCCGGCCAGGTTCGGGGCCAACATGATGGAGCCGGAAAGCGTCGCCCCACGCAAGGTGCCTCCAACGGCCGAGTAGGTCGTGGGTGCGACCACCCCCGAGCCCTTCACGGCATCACAAGCCGTGGGCTTGCCGCCCAGGCCGCAGATCTTGGCGGTGGCTCCCCCACCGGGATACGAGCCCCACCACCCGCTTCCACCGAAGTACAGCCTGCGCCCGGCATTCGCGACGGTCGACGGTACGGTCAGCACGGGTGGGTCGGGTTGTGTGCCGCTGAAGACGACGGGAGCGTCAGCCAGCGAGGCGAGCAGCGTCGTGGCGTTGAGGCTGAGCGCGGCGATGGCACAGCCCACGAGGCCTTTGTCCACCTGGTTTTGCAGGGGCGGGCAGGCGGCGTTGGGATCGCCTTCGGACGCGAAGGGAGCGGCCAAGGTGAACGTCGTCGTGAAGTTGCCGCTGTCGTCAACCGTCGGCTCCACGAGGACGTTCACGTCGAGGTCCTCGATGGCCGAGAAGCCAGACACGAAAGCCGCCAGTGGGGAAGCCTGCACGAGCACCACCCCGCTGTTGTTGATGTTCCAGTTCCCGGTGGGAAAACCGGAACCCGTCACCGTCACGGTGTCGCCAGGGTTCACGTTGGTGTCCGGGGAGATCGTCAGCGTGGGCGTCTCGTTCACGTAGGTGAACTCGTCGGCCGAGGTGACCGGACTCGTGCCACCTGATGTTGTGACCGTGAGATCCACCGTTCCCGGCGCTCCTGCTGGGCTGTTGACGGTCAGCGAGGTGTCGGAGTTGACCGTGACACCGCCGAAAGTCGGGAGAACCGATCCGAACGCCACGGTGGCGTCAGTCGTGAACCCGGTGCCGGTGACTGTGACGAGACTGTCGCCGGCTGACGTGTTGGTGTTGGGTGACACCGAGGTGATGGTAGGCACGACGGGCGTGTAGGTGAACGTGTCTGCCGCCGTCCCGTTACCGGCGGTTCCTCCCGGCGTGGTGACCTGCACGGTGGCACCGAAGGGGGCCGGCGTGATCTGGCTCGGGGCCGTGGCGGTGATCGAGGTGCCGGAGTTGACCGTGAACGAAGCTGCTGGCACCCCGCCAAAGGTGACGCTACTGGCCAGGTTGAGAGCCGTGCCGACGATGTTCACCACCGTGCCCCCGCTCACCGGCCCGCTGTCGGGGCTGACGACCGTGATGGCCGGATCGGCCACGTAGGTGAACTCGTCCGCCGACGACGTGGCGCTCGTCCCGCTTGGGGTCACCACCGTGACGTCAACAGCTCCGGGCGAGAGGGCGGAAGGAGCGGTGGCTGTGATGGTTGTCGGCGAGCTGACCGTGACAGAGGCCGAGGCCTCTGCGCCGAAGTTCACAGCACTGGCTGCGCTGAAGTTGTTACCGGTGATGGTGACCGTGACGTTGCCCCCGAGTGGCCCGATGGCGGGACTTACGGTGCTCACGGTCGGGGCGGTCTCGTAGGTGAACTGATCGGCTGAGGAGGTGACGCTCACCCCGGAGGCGGTTGTGACCGTCACGTCCACGGACCCGGAGCCTGCCGGCGACGTCGCCAGCAAAAGGCTCGTCGACACGACCGAGACGCCGGTGCCAGGCACGCCCCCGAAGCTCACTGTGGTCGCGTGGGTGAAGCCGGAGCCGGCGATGAGCACCTGCGTCCCGCCCGTGGGCGGTCCGGCCGCCGGCGAGACCGAGGTCACCGTCGGAGGCGTCAGATAGGTGAACACGTCGGCGACGGAGGTGGCGCTCGTGCCCCCCGGGCTGATGACGGTGACGTCGACCGGACCGCCCCCGGCCGGCAGCCCTGGGGCCGTGGCGGTGATCGAGCTGTCGGAGTTGACCGTGAAGCTGGCGGCGTTGCCCGGGCCGAAGTCCACTTCGGTGGCGCTCGAGAAACCGCTACCTGAGATGTCCACGCTCGTGCCACCCGAGGCTGGTCCGTTGCCGGGGTTGACCGTCGTGACCGTCGGGACTGCCACGTAGGTGTACTCGTCGGCGCTGGAGACGGCGCTCGTACCCCCGGGCACGCTGACGGTGACGTCAACGGTGCCCGTGCCCGGTGGGGCCGTGGCCTCCAGCGACGTGTCGGAGAGCAGGGTCAGGCTCGTGGCCGGCGTGGCTCCGAAGTGCACGGCGGTCGCACCGGTCAGGCTGGCACCGCTGATCATCACGACGTCGCCGCCCGCGAGGGGACCCTCGTCCGGCGAGATCAACGTCACGGAGGGCGTCGCCACGTAGCTGAACTGGTCATCTGGGGAAGTGGCGCTTGTGCCGGCTGCCGTCGTCACGGTGACATCCACCGTGGCGGTGCCGGCCGGCACGGTTACGGTTAACGAGGTATCCGAGAGCACCGCTACGTCTGTGGCCGCCACCGTGCCGAAGTCCACCCGCCTCGTGCCCGTGAATCCGGTGCCGGTGATCGTCACCCGGTAGCCGCCGAGCGGCGACCCGACATCGGAGCTGACGTTCGCCACCACGGGGGCGCCGTAGGCGAAACGATCGGCGCTGCTTGTGCTGCTCGTGCCACCGGGTGCTATCACCGTGACATTGACCGTGTCGACGCCGGGGGGCACGGTCGCCGTGATGGACGAATCGTCGTTCACCGAGAAGCTGGGTGCCGCCGCCGTGCCGAAGTCAACCTCGCTGGCATTCGTGAAGCCGGAGCCGTTGATGGTCACCTCGTAGCCGCCGAGTGGCGAGCCGCCGTTCGGGCTCACACCGGAGACGACCGGAGCAGCCTGGTACGTGTACTCGTCACCGCTCGTGACGGCGCTCGTGCCGGCGGGTGTCATGACGGTCACGTCGATGGGGTTGCCCGTCACCGAACCGGCCGGGGCGACGGCGGTCAGGGAGGCGTCCGAGTTGACCGTGAAACTGCGGGCGGCGACGGGACCGAAGTGCACGGCGCTGGCCCGCGTGAAACCGGTGCCGGTCACGACGACGGCCGTTCCGTTGCCGCCGACGTCGGGGCTGACGGCGCTGACAACGGGTGGTGCAGCCGGTCCGGGCAGGTACGAATAGTCGTCGGCAGCGGTGACCCTGGAGGTCCCGAGCGACGTGGTGACCGTGACGTTTACCGTCCCCGAACCACTGGGCGATGTGGCCACGAGCTCGCCGTCTGAGACGATCTTGAAGGACGGGGCCTTTGCGTTGCGGAAGTGCACTGCTGTTGCCCCGGTGAAGCCCGAGCCCGTCACGGCTACGAGCGTGCCGCCCACCTGGGTGCCCGCCACGGGGTCGACACCCGTGACGACGGGGGCGGTGGGGGCACGGTAGCTGTAGCGGTCTGCATCCGAGGTGGGGCTCGTGCCCTTCGGCGTCGTCACCGTCACGTCCACGGTGCCGACACCCTTCGGCGAGGTGGCGACGATGGCGGTGGATGAGTCGACGGTGAACTTCGCCGCTACCGCTCCGAAGTGCACCGCGCTCGCCGCCGTGAAGCTGCTGCCGGAGATGGTGACCACCGTGCCACCCGCCGAGACACCGGACGAGGGGTGAACGGTCGCCACGACGGGACCGGAGTAGGGGCCGACGATGAGCTTCGTGCTGGCGGAAAGGGGCGAACCGGGCGACTGCGGCTTCCCGTTGCCCTCGAAGGGGGTGATGTTGGTCTGGGTCACCGTCAGGATGTGAACGCCGTCAGGCAGGACCGAGGGCAAAGTGAGCGAACCGCTCAGCGTCTGCGGCACGAGGGTGGTGTTGTCGTAGGTGCCCGTGCCACTGGTCCCCGGTCCCGACACCGTGGCGCTGGCGCCCGCCACGGTCTTGCCATCGAGGGTGACGCGCAAGGTGGGAGGGCTCGTTGAGGTGGACGAGGCCGCCAGGGCGTCACCCCACCAGCACTGGCTCGCCGCCGTGGGATTGGGCGGGCACGCCCCCGTGGAGTCGGCGAAGGTGATGTGCTCGGAGGGGACCACGAAGGTGGCGCTGGAGGCCAGCGTGGGCGGATTCGGCGGCTTTGTCTGCTTGGTGGTCTCGAGGACCGCCTCTTGGCCGGCGACGGGAGACAACGTCGACGTGTTGATGACGGCCACGGCGCAGCCGACGAGTCCCGCATTGAACTGGCCCGGAGAGGGTGGGCAGACCGCGTTCGGGTCGCTGGCCGTGAAGCTGGACGGCACCGCGAACTTCGCCTTGTAGGTGCCTGCCGGAGACTGGGTGAGCGGTGTCAGGGTGGCGACGTCGCCCTCTCCGGTGGTGGTCGCAGGGGGAATCACGATGCCCGCCAGCGGGCTCGCCATAGCGCTCGCCAGGCTGAGTCCCGCCGTGCCATGACAGGAGATGGCGATGGAGGTGGATCCGGGCACGATGCCGGTGAGAGGCGCCGGTGCTCGCTTACCGTCGAACGTGCAGGTCACGCTCGCCGGGGCGCCGGCCGCGACGCCGATCGCCACTGGCACGCTGATGGCCGCCATCGTCCCGACCACGCATGCGGCAAGTGCGGCGCGCACGGCTCGCCTGGACGAACCCCGTTCGAGCACCCGTCGCGTCGTCATGGCGTCCCCCTCGTCGCTCCATGGCGCCTACCCGTCGACCGAGGGGCGCCCGGGAACTGAATCTTGATAGACAGCTCAGTCGACAGGGCGCTTGACGGTCATGTCGAGGCCTTGCCGAACTTCATCCTGCCACGGCTCTGCCGCAAGTGCTCAGCCCGATGTATGGGACGGCGCGGAGTGGGGCGGAGTAGGTCGGCCTCAGTCTGCGTCGTCAAGGCGATCTGCCGCACTGAGCTCGGGCCCGGGCAAGTCGATGCCGAAGTGCTCCGTGAGCGCCGTCACGTGCCGGTGGACCTCGGCGATCTGCTCCGTATTAGCGCGCGTCGCTGCCGTGATCACGGTGTTCTGCTGGATGAGCTTCGTCTGTCGGTTGGCAACGTCCTCGCGGTGGTGGGCGTCAGCTTCACTACTTGCCTTCTCGCGATCGGCCTGCCGCGTCTGGGCAAGCAGAATGAGCGGCGCGGCATAGGCCGCCTGCGTGGAGAACAGCAGGTTCAGCAGGATGAAGGGGTACGGGTCGAACGCCTTTGCGTGAAGCTCGTGAACGATGATGAACCCGTTGGCGGCGATCCATAGGGCCACGATGACGGACTGGCCGACGATGAATTTTGGTGTCCCGAAGAATCGGGCGAAACGCTCGGCCCATTGCCCGAACCGGTCCTTGCCGAAGACCGTCTCATCGGTTACGTGCTGTCGGCGATGACGGAGCGGATCGACGTCTTCAATCTTCATGCGCTCGCCTTTGCACTGCACGGCGGATCCGAGCTCGCCTGCGCGGGTGAGCTGAAGGGCAGTCCGGAGCGCTCGCGGGATACAGACCCTCGCAGTCGAAGGAAGCCTCGGCTGCCATTAGGGCGGTGAGGCGCCGGTACGGCTCTCGATCGTCACTGACGAGCACAGCCGGAGCGTAGACGCGGGGCACGCCACGCCGGCAGCTCCCGCCCTGGCGCAGGGAAGACGGCGCCGACGGTCTCCTCCAGGAAGGCCTTACGCGTTCGCCCTGCCGCCTGTCATCCCGGATGGGCAGTCGACCCGGCGTCAGTCGAGTGACAACGCCCGAGCTCGGCAAAGGTCCCGACGCTCGGTTCAGCTCGGGTGGAAGGCGCCCCCGTGCCCGGGAATCACCATCGAGACGCCCAATGCCAACAGGCGGACACGGGAGCGCTCGAGCAAGGCTTGATCGACCGCCAAGGGATCCCTCTCCGGGCCTTCGGCCGACCACCACAGGTGCGTGCAAGCCACGAGGCCGTCTTCGGTCCGCACCAGCGTTGTGACATCCTCGAGGGTGTGCCCCGGGGTCTGCATGAGGTGTACCGAGGGCGACAACTCGAAGCCCTCGGCCAGGCGGTCGGTCCACACGTCACCCTTGTAGATCGCCCAGTGATCGTGGAATCGGGCCTCGGGGAAGAGTGCGGCGTTCAGCGTGTGGTCCGGGTGATGGTGGCTGAAGACGACGTCGGAGACGTCTGAAGGATCGACACCGTGCGCGGAGAGGGGGTCGAGGATGACGTCGCGATGCGCCGCCATGCCCGGGTCGACGACGATCACGGCTCTCTCGTCGCGGATCAGCACCACGGTGCTCGCCACCCGGTCGTGGGCATAGCCCTCCGCCAATATGTCCAGCCGAGCCGTCACGTTGCCTCCCTCGTGAGCCTGTGCCCTGGAGGCTACCGTCCTGACGCCCCGTCTTCATGTAGTCGTCAGCTTCGCAGCGCATGATGAGCAGCAGCGAAGAGCGGCGGGCAACCAGCCGCCACAGAAGCACCCTGAGAGGCAAGCCTTCCCATGCAGTCCAACGGTGATCCGAACCTCGCCTCGACCGACCCCCTGAGCCGGCGGCCGCCATCGAGGCGGCGCCGCCGCCGTGCCGCCCGGGGCCCTCGCCCGCATCCCTGGCGCCACCGGCTCGCCGTCGTGAGCGTGTCACTGGTCGTCTTGTTCGGGCTTGTCGCCGGGGCCGGCTTCGGCTACATCGCCTACCGCAACCATCAGGTTCACCGCATCACGGTGGCCAACCTCGTGCCCGACGCCACGAAGAAGTCGAAGATCGCCTACGGCGTGGAACCGCAGGTCGGCGTGCAGACGTTCCTCATGATCGGATCGACCTCGCGTTGCGCCCTCACCAAACAGAACCCCGTCTTCGGGACGTGCTCCGAAGGCATCACGGGCGTCAACAGCGACGTGATCCTCCTCTTGCGAGCTGATCAGAACACCCACACGATCTCGGTGCTCTCCATTCCACGCGACCTCGTCCTCGAGAACGTCCGCGACGACGACCAGAAGTTCTACAAGATCGACGCCGCTCTGGCGGACGGCCCGGGCCAGCTCGTGGCCGTCATCGAGCAGGACTTCGGCATCCCCATCAACCACTTCGCCGAGCTCAACTTCGACAGCTTCCAGAATGTCGTCAGGGCCCTCGGTGGCATCCCCATGTACTTTCCCTACGCCGAGACCGACAGCTACTCGTCCCTCGACATCAGATCACCCGGCTGCCACGTGCTCGACGGCTTCGAGGCGCTCGCCGTCGTGCGGGCTCGCCACCTCAGCTACGACGACAACGGCCAATGGGACTACGACGGCAGCGGCGACCTCGGCCGCATCATCCGCGTCCACGAGTTCCTCCGCGTCTTGGCGACCGCCATGGAGAAGAAGGGCCTCGAGGATCCACTGACGGACAATGCGATCATCGGCGCCCTCGCCCCGCAGCTCACTGTCGACTCTGGTCTGTCGATCACCGACATGGTGAACCTCGTGCTCGCCTTCCACAACGTGAACCCGCTCAGTGCGCCCGAGCAAACGCTCCCGAACATCGAAGACCACGACGACTACCTCTGGGAGGGCATCGACTTCGGATCCGTCGTCCTCCCCTCCTACCCGCAAGACCAAGAGGCCATCGACCGCTTCGAAGGGCTCTCGGCGGCGCCCGGATCGAGCATCGCCCCGAGCACCGTGTCTGTCTCGGTCGTCGACGGCATGGGCACCGGCGACGGGGGAGTCATCGCCTCCCGCCTGCAATCCCTCGGGTACCACGTCGTCGGCACCGGCACGACGACGCCCGTCGGTCCGATCGCACAAGCGATCGTCTATTACTCGCGGGGGCACCAGCTCGACGCCGAACGGGTGCTGCAGTCACTGGGCGGAATGGTCTCGATGGCGGAGGGACCGACACGGGACGGCGCCGACGTCACCCTCGTGACCGGATCCAACTTCTCGGTCAAGGTGCCCGCTCACCACAGCGGCGCTCCGGGCACGACGACGACCACCGTTGCGAACCCCTACCCGGTGCTCGGCCCGCCGAGCGCCGCCATCCAAGACCTGCCCTCCTACGACCCGAGGGCCTGCCCCGGTAGCTGAGCGCGCCGGCACATCCCTGGCGCCGCGCCGCTCAGGGCGCCGGTGGGCGGAAGGACTTCGTCGGAACGGTCACGTCCGTCGTGTGTGGCGGCGGCCGCCACAGGCAGGCGATCACGCCGTCAGAATCGACGAGAACCTGGGCGTGCAAGTCGTCCTCGACGTAGGCGATGGCGCGCCCGATGCCCGCCGGTGTGCTGAGGGTCTCCTTGCGGGTGGCGAACACGAACATGACCGCCCCGCTGTTCACGGGGCGTCGCAGACCGGGGGCGAAGTAGTAGCAGTACCGCCGGCCGCAGCGGCGAAGTCCTCGGCGAGGAAGTCGCGGTGGTATGGAGGCTCGACAGGACGGCGAGCCCGGCCAGCCAGACGGCAAACACGACGAAACCGGCGAGCCGGACTGCATGCTCGCCTCGGTGGCGGGAGCCTCCACGACAACCTCGCAGCCCACCCGTGCGGGTGTGGCGTCGCTAGCCGTCGGCACGGAAGGCCGTACCTGGCACCCTTTTTGGCACCCCGAGGCGGCGCGATCCCGCCCTCGTCAGCGCCGTGACGACGTCATGACGGCCGGCCGGCAACGGTGAGACACTTTGCCGTGCCCGAAATGACACCGCCCGCGGCCCTTGGCGATGCCGCTCGGCCGATCCTTCACCTGTCTCGGGTCATCAAGCGTCCCCTCGTCGATGGCGGCGGCGACCGCATGGGCCGCGTGGAGGACCTCATCGTGCGAGTCGGCGAGCCGCACCCGCCGCTCGTCGGCGCCGTCGTGCGCATCGCTCGCCGGGACCTCTTCCTGCCGATCGACCAGATCGCCGGCCTCGAGGACGGCCGCATCCGCTTCGAGGACGGGCGCGTGGATCTCCGGCACTTCGAGCGGCGCCCCGGCGAGCTCCTCCTCGCCAGGGACCTGCTCGCCCGTCACCTCATCAATCTCGTCGGTGGCCACCTCATCAGTGCCAAGGAGATCGAACTCGCCAAGGTGGAGGGTGTCTGGGAGGTCGTCGGAGTCGACTCGAGCAGCCGACCCGTGCTCCGGCGCATGCTGCCGGGAAGGTTGGGCCGCAACATCTCGGCCGGCTCGCTCGTCGACTGGGCGAGCATCGAACCCTTCGTCGCCCACGTCCCCACCGCTCGCCTCCGCATCCCTTATCGCAAGCTTGCCCGCCTCCATCCAGCCCAGATCGCCGACATGGTGGAGGCGGCCTCCCATGACGAAGGCGAAGAGATCATCGAGGCGGTGAGGGCTGACCGCGAGCTGGAAGCCGACGTCTTCGAGGAGCTCGACATCGAGCACCAGGCGGAGTTCGTCCGCTCGCGGAGCGATGCCGAGGCCGCTCGGCTGCTCTCCCGCATGGCCGCCGACGACGCCGCCGACCTCATCATGGAGCTCGACCAGGACCGCAGGATTCCTGTGCTCGACCTCCTGCCCGCCCCTCAGCAGCGAAAAGTGCGTTCCCTGCTGTCCTACAACCCGGAGACGGCGGGCGGCCTCATGAGCCCTGACTTCCTCGCCCTCTCCGAGGAGACGACCGTGGCCAGTGCTCTCATCGCCATTCGAGGCAGCTCGGCGCCGATCGAAACCCTCCAAGTCGTCTTCAGCCTCGACAACGACGGGTCCGTGTCGGGATCGGCTCCGGCGGTGGCCTTGATCCGCGCCGATCCGCACGATCTCCTCTCCTCGGTGGCGAAAGCCAACCCGGCCCACGTGCACGCCGATTGGGACCTCCACGCCGTGCTGCGAAAGATGTCCGACTTCAACTTGACGGTCGCCCCCGTGATGGACCACGAGCACCACGACATCCTCGGGGTCGTGACCGTGGACGACGTCCTCGAGCTGCTCCTGCCGAGCGGCTGGCGGCGAGACGCCGGCATGACGGCGGCAGAGGAATGACGGCAGCAGGGAGCGCCGTGCGCCGGCGGCGGCCCGGCCTCGGCGGCGATCGTCTCGCCCGGGGCGGCCGCCACCTCGCCCCGGTGACGAACGATCCGCATGAACCTGGGGCACCGAGACCGCCGGCGCGTCCGTGGTGGCGCTCCGCCCCAAGGAGAACTTCACGACCTAGGGGCTGACGCCTCGCCGTGCGCGCCGCCACGCGCCGATCCGAGACGAAGCACTGAAGGGAGGTGAAGACATGTCCGACGCCGGCAAAGCCGCCAAGACGAGCGCCGTCCTCGACGACGCCCACGTCGGCGACATCCAAGGCGCCCTCGGGACGATCCGGGAGCACGACACGGAGCGGAGGCGGTCATGGGCGGCACGGCTGTTGGCGCTGCTTGCCATCATGGGCCCGGGACTCATCGTCATGGTGGGCGACAACGACGCCGGTGGGGTGGCCACCTATGCACAGGCGGGTCAGGATTTCGGCCTGACGCTCCTGTGGACGCTCCCCCTGCTCATCCCGGTCCTCATCGTCAACCAGGAGATGGTGGTGCGGTTGGGCGCCGTCACAGGCGTCGGGCACGCCCGCTTGATCATCGAGCGGTTCGGAAAGTTCTGGGGGGCGTTCTCGGTCGGCGACTTGTTCGTCCTGAACTTCCTGACGATCGCCACCGAGTTCATCGGCGTGAGCCTGGCGCTCGAGTACTTCGGCGTCAGCGAGTACATCGCCGTGCCGGTCGCCGCCGTCGGCCTCATCCTCATCACGGTGTCCGGCAGCTTCCGCCGTTGGGAGCGCTTCATGTACGTCTTCGTGTTCGCCAACTTCCTCGTCATACCGCTGGCCATCTTCAGCCACCCCCACCGTGACGCCTTCCTGCACGGCATGTTCGTCCCCGGTGTCAGGGGTGGCTTCACCTCCACGTCGGTGCTGCTCGTCATCGCCATCGTGGGCACGACCGTGGCGCCCTGGCAGCTGTTCTTCCAGCAGTCCAACATCATCGACAAGCGGATCACGCCGCGATGGATCAACTACGAGCGGGCCGACACCTTCATCGGATCAGTCGTGGTTGTCTTCGCCGCATCGATCCTCGTGGCGGTTCCCGCCGCCGCCTTCGCCGGCACGAAAGCTTTCGGCGGCTTCACCGACGCCCTCGGGGTCGCCCACGGCCTGTCGCACTACGTAGGGCATGCAAGCGGGGCGATCTTCTCCATCATCTTGTTGAATTCGTCGATCATCGGTGCGGCGGCCGTCACGCTGTCCACCTCGTACGCCTTCGGCGACGTCTTCGGCGCCAGGCACTCGCTGCACCGAGGGTGGCGCGACGCCAAGTTCTTCTACGGCACGTTCTCGGCCATGGTGCTGCTGGCAGCCGGGCTGATCCTCATCCCCGGCGCCCCGCTCGGCCTCATCACGACGGCCGTGCAGGCTCTCGCCGGCGTGCTGCTGCCGAGCGCCACCGTCTTCCTGCTGCTGCTCTGCAACGACAAGGACGTGCTCGGCCCGTGGGTGAACAAGCCGTGGTTGAACGTCGTGGCCACTTTCATCGTCTCGATCCTCCTGGCGCTGTCCCTCGTCCTCATGGCAACCACCCTCTTCTCGAACATCAACGTGAGGGCGCTCACGCTCGTGCTGGCAATCGTGCTCCTGACCGGCTGCACGGTGGCCGGTGTCCTCAGCCTCCGGGCGAGGCGACGGCATCCGCAGCCCGAGCCCGTCTCCCGGCAGCGACGCGAGACGTGGCGGATGCCACCGTTGAGCCTTCTCGGTCGACCGAAATGGTCGCGGGGGCGACTGGCCGGCATGTACCTGCTGCGCGGCTACCTCGTCGTGGCGGTGCTCCTCCTCGTCGTCAAGGCCGTCGAGCTGGGTGTGCACAAGTGAGGCAAGAGCTCGCCGAACGTCTCCGCGCCGCCGAGATGTCATGATGGGTGCGTCTTCCGGTCGCTGACGACCCGGCCCAGCTAGGCACGGTCAAGACCGAGACGGGCGGGTCACGAGCGAGAGCTACGGGACGTCGACGACGGAGCAAAGGGGCGATCGAGTGACGTCATCAACAGCGGGCCGCCAGGCGGAGAGCGTCGTCGGCAAACTCGGTCGCCGGACCTCCGACCGCAGTTGGACGGCAAGGCGGCTCATCCCGGCCGGCGCGGCGGCCGCACTGCTTTTATTCGGGCTTGCACCCCAACTGGCGTCCGCCGGCCAACTGAGAGCGCACGCCATCACGAGCACGGTCTCGAACCTCGACCGAAACGCCGACACGAGCGGGCCGATCGTCATCGCCTCGAACGGCACCGGATATGTGGCGTGGCAACATCCGGCTTCCGGCGGGCGGCCCGACACGGTCCTGTTCTGCGTCATCCCGTCGGGCGGCAAGTGCAAGAAGCCGGTCGTCCTGCCCTTCCCGCGCGGTGCCGCCACCTACGGGATCACGCAGCCGTTCCCCGTCTTGGGCGGTGCGCCCAAAGTGGTCTACGTCGTGGGCCCGAGCTACGTCACCTCGAACACGGTCATCTGGGCGTCTACCAACGGTGGCGCCAGCTTCTCCAAGGGATACATCGTGCCCGGAGACTCTTACGCCGGCGACACCTCCGTTTATGACGTGCTGCGCCTACCGGATGCAAAGCCGAAGGTCGACTTCTTTGCCATCGGGTCCGCCGGCCCCGGACTCGGCTTCTCGTTCGCTGCGCCGACGATCACTGAGTGCATCACGTGCAGCTTTACGTTCAACGCGGGGGGTGTGGCGGGCGCAGTGGCAGGGGCGACGTTGGGGCTCGTCGGCAATGGCGCCGTCGAGGCTTTCTGGACCGACGCCGACACGCCCACCGTCGACTACTTCTGGTCGAAATACGATGACCTCGCGGCTGCGGGCGCTTGGAGCGGGCCGATCAAGGTCGGCGACGGCGACAACGCCCGCCTGGCGAGCGGGCCGAAAGGCCTCTTCCTGCTGTCGCAGGATTTCGCCGGCCACGAGTCAGACCCAACGCGCCTCGACGTGCGCAAGTGGAACACGGAGACGCACAGATTCGGACCGCCGCTCGCCGTCGCCAACGAGTCCACGAGCACGGAGTCGCCCTACATCGGCGGGTTCGGCGAGGACGCCGTAACGGGAGCACTCTACGTCGCCTGGGAGGCCTATACCTCCAACGGTGACGTCATGAACTTCTGGATCTCGACCGACGGCGGCAGCAAGTGGTCGGTGGCGACGGCGATCGCCAAGCTGTCACGGGGCGATGTGGACGAGGCCCGCGTGGCGGTCAGCAAAGGGAAGGGTTTCTTGACGTTCCATGATGCCGCAGGCTTGCACCTCGTCGATCTCGCTCATCTCTAGCCGCGACCGATCAGGTCAAATACCTGTGCACCGCTGTACCAGGGATCTCATCTCTAGGCGATCTCGCGCAGCCGCTCGACCGCTGGGGCGATGTCTCCTCCAGCCATCGAGCAGGCCCGGCCCCGACAGCGCCCACCATGACCGTCTGAACGCCGACGGCGGTGAACGCCTCGGCGCGCCACGCGACCACGTCGGAGTCGGTGTCGGGCGGGAGTGGACCGAGCAAGGCGGTCACCTCGATCGACGGGCCGGCCCAGTCAAATCGGGAGGCGTGGAGGTCGATGTTCATCGAGGCGTACTGTCGCCGGGCCGCCCGTCCGCCGGAGCGGGCGGGCCCGCACGCTTCGGGCGCCGAACTACGTTCGTCCCATGACAGCCGACGGAGTCACCGGCACAGCACGGAGAAGGGTCGCCGTGCTGCCCGTAAACGACCTGAGCGCTCCCTTGCGAGATGCCGTCCTGGCCTCCGGCTGTGAGGTCGTATCCGACGTCGAACGGGCTGAGGGCCTCATCTGGTGCTGGCCGAACCCGAACGGCCTCGATGCCGTCCTCGCGGCCGCCCCCGACCTCGTCTGGATCCAACTGCCCTTCGCTGGTGTCGAGCCGTTCGTCCCCGTCCTGACGACCGAGCACACCTGGACGGCGGCGAAAGGCACCTACGGTCCCGCCGTGGCCGAGTTGGCGCTCGCCCTCATGCTGGCGGGCCTGCGCCGGGTCGGGAGCTTCGCGAGGGCGCGTTCCTGGCGATCGCTCGAGCAGGCGAGCCTCTGGGACGCCAAGGTGGCGATCCTCGGTGGGGGTGGGATCGCACGATCGCTCGTCGCCCTCCTGACGCCGTTCGGCTGCGACATCGTGGTCATGAGAAAGTCGGACGCCCCGATCGGCGGTGCCCGACTCGAGCCGGCACGTCGCCTGCCGGAGGCGCTCGCAGGAGCGGCCGCCGTCGTGCTCGCCCTTCCTCTGACGCCGGAGACCCGTCACTTCGTCGACGCCCGGTTCCTCCATCTCATGGACCCGGGCGCCTGGCTCGTAAACGTCGCCCGGGGCGGCATCGTCGTGACGTCAGACCTCGTCGCTGCCCTGCAAGGCGGCACGATCGGCGGCGCCGCCCTCGATGTGACCGACCCGGAGCCACTTCCCGACGGGCACCCGCTCTGGACGCTCGACAACTGCATCATCACCCCGCACGCCGCCAACACGTTTCAGCTCGGCACCCACCGTCTGGCAGCCCTCGTGACAGAGAACGCCAGGCGCTTCGGGCGGGGCGAGCCGCTGCTCGGGCTGGTCGACGTCGAGGCGGGCTACTAAGGGGTCGAAGGGATCTGTCAAGACCGGTTGCCCGCCCGTCTCCAGAACGATGCGCTCCCGCCGCCGTACTGACTTCTTCTGCGTATGTGGCAGCCCGCCGGTGGCATGGAAACCCTGCTGGGCAAAGGTGAGCGCCGGCCAAACGCTCTCGGTTCGCCAGCGCGCAGGGCCTTGCCGCTTTGCGCCCGGATTTCTCAAGTTCGCCCCGCTGTATGTCGATGAATGGACCGTCAGCCTTTGCAGCTGACTTTGCTGATCGCCGCCGAGCCGGCGTGTGGAGGGAGAGGGAAATGTTGACGGATTCTGACCGCGGTGCGGCAGATCGCGCGGCGCGTAACGAGTACCTGATGGACATCGACGAGGCCTGGGAGGCGTGCCGGGACGCTGTCGAAGGAGCCCGCAGCTCGTACGAGGAGTCACTCGACTTGGGCCGCATGGTGTTCGAGGAGCGACAGGACGCCGCCTCCAACGAGCACAGCAGTGGGCTCGACGAGGCTTGGGCGATCTACAAGCAGGAGGTGAGCAGCGCTCCGTCGGAGACTCGCCGCAAGGTGATCACCGAGGCGCGGGCCGCCTACAACGCCGCCGTCGCAACACTGCAGCGCACCTACGACGACGCCCTGTCGGCGGCGCACGCCGAGTATGCCCAGGCGACCGAGAGCGTCCGCTCGGCTTACGAGGCAACCGTCGATGCCGCGCTCGGAGCGCACCGCGAAGCCATCCAGAGCGTGAAGAAGTTCATGGAAACCCCGGAGGACGGCGACGTCGACTACCTCGGGCTCGCCAGCGAGCTGGCGGCGAGGGCGTCGAACGGTCACGCCGACGGTGTCGAGCTCGGCGACACCGAGCTCGGTGACGTCGAGCTCGGTGATGACGACTTCGACCACAACGACGTCGAGTCGCTCGCCGCGAGCGCACTGTCCAGCCTGAACTGATCGAACCGGGTTACGCCCCTCCCCCGTAGCCCAGCTGGAACCAGGCCGGCACTCCATCACGTCCTCCTTCGTCGCCTGAGCGAGGATGGAGCCATGACAGACGACCTTTCCGTCACGCTCAGCCGGGGCCTCCCTGAGACGGTTCTCCCTCCACCGCCGCAGGAATGGACCGAGGCGCTGTCGGACGCGCTGGCCAAGTCCGGCCCGGCGAGACAGGCAGCCGTCTCCGCCGTGGCGCGCCAGCACCCGAGGTTCCTCGAGGCGTGGGCGACCCTTGCCGAACTCGCCGACGACGACGTGCAGTCGTACGCCTACGCACGTGTCGGTTACCACCGCGGCCTCGACGCGTTGAGAGCCGCCGGCTGGCGCGGCTCGGGATACGTCCGCTGGCGTCATCAGCCGAACCAGGGTTTCCTCCGCTCTCTCGAGGCTTTGCGCCGAGCCTCAGAATCGATCGGTGAAACCGAGGAGGAGGAGCGATGCGCCCTGTTTCTCCACCAGCTCGACCCGGAGAGGCGCCGTTGACGTGAGGTCGCTGCGGCCACCGAGATCTTGGGGCCTCAGGCTCCTCGGGGTGGCACCCTCCCGGGCGGGAACTCGCCCATCTCGGCGGCCGACCGCCTTTCGGCGGCGCATCACCCGCGGCACGCGCCGCTGAGCTACCGAGTCCGGAGTGTTTCGATCCCGGGCCCCTCGCAGTCCGCAAGGGCGCCCGTGCGGCCGACCATGGCGAGGATGAGCGACATGCAGGGCCCACGCACCTCGGGACCCGAACCCGCCGACCAGTCGACGTCGGTGGCCTCGAGCCTCAGGCCCTCCAGTCGCTTCTTGGCGCGCAACGGCGCTCCCGTCGCCTTGTAGAGCTCAGCGAGCGTCGTGAGGTGGGCGGCTGGATGCTCACGCGATGCCCCGAGCCCACGGGAGATGTCCTCGCCGTGCACCATGACCTCCCCGAGGGCGACGTAGGCAGGTCCCGGCGGCTTGCGATTGCTGTCGATGATGGCATCGAAGCGTGCCCGCACCTCGGCTGGCGTGCCGGAGGCAAACTGCAGCAAGTCGCCTTCCACGAAGCGATCGAAGTTGAAACCCGCCCGCATGAACCCTGCGAAGAAGTGAGGCGCCGTGATGTTCCCGGCCGCTGTCAGGTGGGCGACGACGTCGCGTACGCACCACTTGTCACACCACGTCGGCTGACTCCATTGCTCGGGCGTGAGCGTGTCCAGGAAGTCGGCGAGTGAGCGGCGCTCGGCGTGGACCATCGGCATGAGATCGGACATCGCTTCTCCCCTCGGCCGGCCCGGGCCGGCCTGCTATTTCGATGTTGGACAAATTAGGCGATGAACTAATCAGCGCGCCAGCCCGCCGTGTACGATCGGGGCGCATGCGGGACGTCCAACGGATCCTCGGGGCGCTCAACTCACCCATCCGACGCAGGATCCTGACGTTGATCTGGGATCGGCAACTGCCCGCCAGCGAGATCGCCGCAGCCTTCAAGGTGACGGCGCCCACCGTGTCCCAGCACTTGGCCGTGCTCCGCGAGGCGAACCTCGTCACGATGACGGCACAGGGGAACTTCCGGCTGTATCGCGCCAAGCAGGAGGTCCTGCGGGGACTGCACGGCGCCCTGGCGGGCAACTCGCCGAAGTGGACGCCGGCCGACGACATCCCCGAGCGCGACCTGGCGCTCGCCGAGACCCGGCCGGTTGTCGTCGCCCAGGTTGAGGTCGACAGCGACCAAGCGACGACGTTCAAGGCATTCACCGATCCCGCCGTGTACTCGCGGTGGATGGGCGTTCCCGTACTCATCGAAGACGGCCGCTTCAGCTGCACTCTGGAGTGGGGAACCCAAGTCGAGGGCGTCTACGAGCTCGTGCTCGAGCCGGCCTTGATCGCCCTGCGATGGAACTTCGAAGACGGCAATGTCCCGATCCCGGGCGGGGACATGGTCGGGTACCTGCGCTTCGCGCCCGCCGGCGAGGGTTGTCGCGTCGAGGTCCACCAACTCATCGACACTGCGGAACAGGCGGCGTTCATGGAGGCGGCCTGGAAGCTCGTGCTCGGGCGGCTGAAGTCCGGTGTCGTGGCGGCATCCGACGGGCGCGCCGGACCGGCAACGCCGCGCCCGCCTCGCCAGAAGCAGCGACGGTCCGCCTGAAGCGGCTCCTGCGTCTCCCGCAAAGGGGTGCACGTCAACGTCAAGGGGTGCTGACGTACACTCGTCACCCGGGACTCCGCAGAGCAAGGCAGCCTTCGGGCGAGCGGGAGCCCCGTCAGATGAGGAGCCCGTGGCGCCTCATTGCGAAGACCTGCCAGCTCCGCGCTGGGCACGTCCGGGCAGAGCTGCTGGAGCGACACGGATGACGACTGCGGGTCGCTTGACCAACTCCAATGAAGAAAGGCGGGCTGGAGCCCAAGTGAGAAGGAGCATTGTGAAACGCGACAGGCGAGCTTGCGAAGACACCGCACGGCACCCATGGCGCAGGCGGCTGGCGGCCTCGGTCGTGGCATGCCTCGTCATGGCCCCCATGACGGCCCTCGCCGTTCTGACGCCAGCCGGCGCCGCCTCGCCGCCGGTGACGAACGAGCTGCACGCCGGCTCGGCGCTGCAGCCCGGCCAGTCGCTCGTCTCTCGAGGCAGCCTCTACCGGCTGTCAATGCTGCGCGACGGCAACCTGGTTCTGTACAAGCAGAACAGAGTCACCTGGGTGAGCGGCACCGCCGGCCACACCGACGCAGTCAGCGAGCTGGAGCGAGATGGGGTCTTCACGATCACCCAGGACGGTCGTTCGCTGTTCGCGACGCCCGCCTACGCCAACCACGCCTCGGCCCGCTACCTCTTCCTCGAGAGCAACGGCAACATCGTGATCTGCGACGACCACGCCAACGTGTTGTGGTCGATCGACCGCCCGCCGACGGTTCAGGTCGGGGATACGGGCGCCAACGTGCTCGCCTTGCAGCGACGCCTGACCACGCTCGGGTACTGGCTGGGCTCACCGGATGGACAGTTCGGGGACTCCACCCAACAGGCGGTCTGGGCGTTCCAGAAGGCGGCGGGGCAATCTCGCGACGGCGTCGTCGGGCCGGTTACCTGGCGCGCCCTCGATCTCGGCGTCGAGCCGAAGCCGCGACCGGCATCAGGCAACCTCATCGAGGTCAACCTGAACAGCGACCTCCTCATGATCATGAGGAACGGCAAGCTGTGGGAGACCCTCAACACCTCGACCGGCGGCGGCTACACCTACACGAGCGACGGCGTCACATCGGTGGCGATCACGCCTCAGGGTGTGTTCCACATCTACGCCGAGATCAACGGGATCGACGTCGACTCACTCGGCACGCTGTGGCGGCCGAAGTTCTTCGTCGGTGGGTACGCCATTCACGGGGACAGCTCCGTGCCGCCGGTGCCCGTCTCGCACGGCTGCGTCCGCGTCAGCAACGAGGCGATCGACTGGATCTGGGCGAACAACGTGGCCCCGATCGGGACAGAGGTCTGGGTCTTCTGAGGGCGGGAGCCGGCGCCGAGGACTCGGGGTGGGACGGCGCCACGTCATTGGCGTAATTCGGCGGATCAGCTGATCTTGACCGAGATGGACGTCCCGGCCCTCCGCCCGCCGTTTCGGCTCACGGTCTGGCCGGTGAACACGACAGTCGTCGAGGTGCCGAGCGAGTCCGTCACGACCAGGGTGACCGTGTAGGTGCCCGCCTTGGCGTAGGTATGGCTGACCGCCGGGCCTCGGATGGCCGATGCACCGTCACCAAAGCGCCAGGCGTAGTGCGCGACCGTGCCGAACCAAGCCGACGACGAAGCGGCGTTCAGGCTCACCGTGTGACCGGAAACATGCGAGGTGAGCCGAGCCGTCGGAGCCTGATCGGGCGTCACGGCGATCGCCGAGATGCCGCTCACGCCGGCCGCCATCGGGATGGGGGCGATCTCGGCGCCCGTGCCGGTGCTGGCGGCTGCCAACGTCGCCTCGGAGGTGGCGCAGAAGAAGGCGGTGCCGCCGGCGGGGTCAACGGCGACGGCATCGACCTGCAAGGGCGTCTTCGTGGCATCGACGAGCCTGACTTTGGTCACCGCGTGGGAGCCACTGAGCTTGACTCGGTCTGCGCCGCTGGCCGGTGAGCCGAGCGTGGCGAAGGCGTACTGCCCGCTTGGTGTGATGGAGAGGGAGGTCGGCGCCCCGCCGAGCCGAACCTTCTTTCCGACGCTTAAGGTCCCGAGATTCACCGGGACGAGGTCGTCGTCCTGGGTGTTGGCCACCCAGAGCGTCCCACCGTTGGGTGTCACCGCCAGCGACGTCGGAAAGGCGCCGACGAGGATCGGCTTGGCGGCCTTCCCGGACTTCGTGGAGATGGCCGTGACGGTCCCGTTCTCGGCACTGCTGACCCATACGGTGTCCCCGTTCGGGGTGATGGCGATACCGCCCTCGCCGGCGCTTTCGAGGGGCCCGACGGAGACGGGTTTTGCCGCCCGGTCGGTTGTCGTGTCGATCGCCACGACGCTCGCAGCCTGCAGGTTCACGAACCCGAGGACGTACACGCGCGCCCCGTTCGGTGTGACGGCTAGCGAAACCGGATTGTTGCCGACCTTGATGGCCTTACCGATGGCCTCGTTCGTCAGATTGACGGGCACGACCTCGCGCGCCCACTCGACGGCGAGGTATGCCGTCTTCCCGTTCGGGCTGATGGCGAGCGCGCCGGCGGTGTTGCCGACGTTGGTCGCCAATGACGTCGGGAGCGTGATGCTCGAGACGACGGCGTGGGTGGCGACGTCGATTCCGACGAGCGCCGTGTCACCGCCGGGACTGGCAACGACCCACGCCGTCGGTTCTGCCGCGACAGGGGCGGTCGTGCGGGGCGCAGCCGCCGCTTGGACGGCGGTCAGACCCAGCAGGGCCGTCGCCGCCAGCGCCGCCGTCCCGCCGAGCCGTAGCCGGCGCCGCCGCGGTCGGACGCCCGTTGAAGGACGGTTCTGAGTGATCTCCTGCGACATCGGTTGTCCCTTCGTTCGAGGCAGCGCTCGCCGCCATGATGAGTGCGTCGCCACCCTGCTGCGCAAGCGCTCGCGATCCGCTGCAGGAGTCGTCCTCTCGGCAGGTCTCACGGGCCGCAGTAGAAGCGGGGGTCGAGCACTCGGATCTCGGTGATTTCGTCGATCGGCAGACGATTGAGCGTCGCCGCCCGGCGGACGGCCTCTGGCGACGGAGCCTCGTAGATGCAGAACGTCTTCCGCCCGTCGGCCCTCACGTAGGAATGCAACCAGGTCACCTCCGCACGGACGTTCTGCTCGCAGATGACCCGACAGGTCTCCGCGCCTGCAAGGCCGACGCCGAGCTGAAGGCTCTCGTCGAAAGAGCGCTCTACGAGGTAGCGGGGCATCCAGAAAACCTCCAACCCATTGATCGGCAGTGGTCACCGTACGACGGCGACCGGCTGCTGCCATCGGGGCCTGCCCCCATCTTTGCGACGCCGTACCCTCAGATTGCGTCTCGGCGCCGGCCACTGCCAGAGACTCGGGCAGGGCGGCGGCGCTAGGCGCCGCCGCCTGTGCTCGTCGGGTCGTCTCTTCTCTGCAGGAACCCACGACGCCTGGCCTCCGCCAGTGCCCCCGTTCTGTTGCGGGCGCCGAGCTTGGAAAGAACAGCGCTCACGTGGTGCTCGACGGTCTTGACCGAGACGAACAGTCGCTCGGCCACCTCCGGGTTCGTCAGCCCGTCGGCGACGAGATCGAGCACCTCCAGCTCGCGACGAGTGAGCCGCGAGGGGTTGCCCAGCGTCTCCTTGCGCGCGCCACGCGGCACGCTGCGCACTCCGTGCTCTCGCATGCGCCGAGCTGCCACCGCGGCGGCTTGGTGGGCGCCGAGGCGTTGCAGCTCCTCCACGGCCGCCCGACGGGCGCCGTGCTCGGCGCCCTCCGCCCACGCAAGCGACATGGCCGCCTCGAGAGGGCACCCGATCGAGCGCCATGCCGCCGCCGCTCCCTCGGGGTCTCCGTACAGCTCGAGCCTCCAGGGCTCGGCGATGTCCGTCGACACCTCCACCGGATGGCCCGAGCGGAAGAGCCATACGTGCAACTCCCCCGTCAGCCAGGGAGACGCTCGCTCCTGCGCGAGACCGAGAATGGCCACCCCCCGGGCAACGGCGTCGCTCGGCGAGGTCGAGTCGAGCATCGACGCCTCGAGGCGGGCGACGGCGACAGGTCCGAGGTATTGCACCTCTGCTTGCCGCTCAGCGATCTCTGCCGCCTCGTCGAGCGCCTCCCAAACGCCGGGATCGCCGCGCAGAGCCCGCACACGGCCGAGGACGGTGAGCGACGACACCCGTGTGTCCTGTGCCTCCGTCCGCCGCAGGCAATCGATTGCCGCCGTGACCGCCGGCTCGAGGTCGCCCGTCTCGAGATCGAGTCGGGCTCGCTCGGCTCGCATCATCAAGCCGAGAGCGTCGCGGCCCCGTTCGTCGCAGAAGGAGATCCCAACATCGAAGGCGGCGCGAGCTGGGGCGTACTCACGGTGGAGCAGGTGGACGACTCCAAGATTGAGCATGCCCCGACCGAACTCCTGCTCCTCGCCAGCGGCCCGGGCGCGACTGATCGCCTCCTGCAGGCGGCGGCGCCCCGTGGCGCTCCCGGTGCGCTCGAAGGCGGACGAGCCGATGTTGACGATCGAGTTGATGACGATGGCCTCTTCGCCGAGCTGCTCGGCGAGGCGGACAGCCCGCTCCCCGTAGGCGACGACGTCGTCGTACTCGTTTGCCCTCATGGCGATTCGCGAGCGAGTGCTGAGCGCCGCCGCCAGCTCCGGGCCGGGAGGAAGCAGTTCGAGGACAGCGAGGGAGGCATCGGCCGCCTGCCTCGCCTCGAGACCGTACCCAGCGGTCAGCAAGACGCGGGAGAGTCGCTGCAACGTGTCGCCAACCTGCCGCCTATCGCCGACGTCTTCCCAGATCGCCAGCGCCCGCCGGTAGAGGGCCAGGGAGTCCGTGTGCTGGTCGCTCACGTTGCACTCGAGCGCCTGGCGGCTCAGCAGGGCGGCGAGCTGGGCGGGAGCAAGGCGGCCTTCGCCGGCAGCAACGGCGGCGGCGAGGTGTGCGGCGGCTTCTCGATGGGCACCGAGCTCGGCTGCCCGCCGCGCCGCCAGCGGTGCGAACTCGAGGACGGAAGCGGAGTCGCCGGCGCCGATGGCGTGGTGAACGACTCGCGGCAACGCGTTCTCGACTCCCCTCGAACGCAGCCAGGCAAGCACGTTCGCGTGCGCCGCAGCCCGCCCGGCAGCGGGCAGGTCGGACTCGATGGCTCTGCGCGCAAGCTCATGCCGAAAGCGCAAGCCGAACTCGTCGGCCACGAGCATTCCGCGCCGCTGGCATTCGTCGATCCCATCCTCGGAGTGCGGTTTCATGGCGAGCAGGAGGTCGAGCTCGACATGGAGCGGAACGATGGAAGCGGCCTCGAGTACGGCGCGGCCGGCAGGCGAGAGTCGGGCAGCGCGGGCGAGCACGGCGTCGCGAACCGCCTCCGGCAGCTCCTGCCCACCAGCTGCCAGCACCTCGGTGACGAAGAAGGGATTGCCCCCCGTCCTGCGGTAGAGGTCGGCGGCATCGACATGATGGCCGGCGGCGAGGCGGGCAACGGCGGCGCTCGACAACGGCTGCAACGAGAGCCGGACGAGACTCTCGGAGACGGCGAGCTCCCCCAGCAGGGCCCGCAAGGGATGCTGTCCGTCCAGCTCGTCGTTTCGATAGGTGCCGAGGATGACCGCTCTCGTCGAACCGATGCGGCGCCCGAGGTATCTGAGGAGGTCGAGCGTGGCAGCATCGGCCCATTGCAGGTCCTCGATGATGACGAGGCAGCTGGCGCCCGCCAACAGGGCGAGAAAGGCGCCGAACACCTCGAAGCGGCGGGGGGCGCCGTCGAGGATCTGCAAAAGGTCTTCGTCGCCGACTTCGGAGGCGATGTCGCGGAACGGCCCGAGCGGGCGGGGTGTCGACAAGGCGTCGCAAGCTCCCACGAGGACCGAGACGCCACCGTCTCTCGCTGAGTGCGCTGCCGCCTCGGCGAGGGCACTCTTGCCGACCCCGGCTTCTCCGCCGACGAGCACGAGCGTTCCGCGGCCGTCTCTTGCCGCCGCCAGCCGCTCGGCGATGACGGCAGCCGGTCGCTCGCGTTCGAGCAGGACCGTGACCACGACGGTCAGTCTCGCTCTGCGCTCGGGCCCGATCGGGTCGAGCGCCCGCTACTGGCGCTCTCCTCGAGCACGGCTCGGATGCGACGCACGCCGGCGCCGGAGGACTCCTCCTTCAGGATGCGGAACCGCCCGAGGACGCCCGTGTGCTCGACGTGCGGGCCACCGCAGATCTCCTTGCTGTACCACTGCGCGAACGGGTCGCCGGCCGTGTAGACCTTGACGGTCTCGCCGTACTTGTCGCCAAAGGCTCCGAGCGCTCCCTCGGCGAATGCCTGGGTCGTCGGGATCTCGCGACAGCCCATCGTCCAGTCGTGAGCGATCGCCTCGTTGACGATGCGCTGCACGTCATCGAGCTCCTCGGCCGTCATCTTGGCGGCGTGCGAGAAGTCGAAGCGGAGGCGCTCGGCCGTCACGTTGCTGCCCCGCTGCACGACATGGTCGCCGAGCACGAGGCGCAACGCTTTGTAGAGCAGGTGCGTGGCGGTGTGAAGCTCTGTCGTGGCCTCCGATTGGTCGGCCAGCCCGCCTTTGAAGAGACCCTGCGCGCTCGTCTTCGATCGCTCGCGCTGCTCGGCCATCAGGGTGTCGTAGCTCTGTCGCCACGTCTCGTCGACCGGTGTGCCAGCCAACAGCGCCTCTTCCAAGCTGAGCTCGGGCGGGAAGCCGTAGGTGTCGAACAAGGTGAAGACCGCATCGCCGGTGAGCCTCGGGCCGGCGACCCTGGCGAACTCTCGGACGCCACGAGCAAGCGTGCGCCGGAACACGGTCTCCTCCCGCTGCAAGACGTCAGTGATCTCGCTCTCCCGCTCAGCGAGCTCGGGGTAGGCATCGCCGTAGGCGGCGACGACCGGGGCGACGAGCGGGGCGAGCACGTCCACGGTGATCCCGAGGGCGTGACCTTGGCGGAGCGCCCGCCGGGCGAAACGCCGCATCACGTAACCCTGAGCCGTATTGGTGGGTACGACGCCGTCGGCGGCGAGGAAGACGAGTGCGCGGGCGTGGTCGGCGATGATCCTGAGCGGCTCCGGTTCGTCCCCGTAGGAGACGCCTGCAAGCTGGGCGACGCGCTCCACGAGTGGCCAGAGCAGATCGATGGCAAACACGTCGGGCGAGTCGAGCACCGCCATGGCGAGGCGCTCGAGGCCGCCCCCGAAGTCGACGTTGCGCTGTGGCAGCTCCTCGAAGCCTTCCGGCGTCCGCCGGTACTGCATGAAGACCGAGTTGCCGAGCTCGATGTAGCGGCCGCAGTCGCAATGAGGGTGGCAGTGTTGCCCAAAGGCGGGATCGTGCTTCACCCGGTCGAAGAGATAGAAGACCTCCGAGTCCGGCCCGCCCGGTTCCCCCACGGGCATTGCCTCGGGAGTAGGCGAGCGGCTCCACCAGCACTTCGTCTCGTCGTAGTAGGTGATACGAGTCTGGTTGCGGCCAATTACCTCCTCGTCGCTGTCGCTCGTGAATTCGCCCGTGCTCACAGGCAGTCCGGCGCCGCTGAACAGGTCGGCCCAGATCGCCGCCGACTCGTTGTCGCGTGGGATGCCCCAGCGCGGTGCTCCCGAGAAGACGGTCACGAACAACCGGGCCGGCTCCAGCCCGAGCACGCTCGTCAAGAACTCGAAGAACCAGGGGAGCTGCTGCGCCTTGAAGTAGGAGCCAAGGCTCCAGTTGCCGAGCATCTCGAAGAACGTCGTGTGGCGGGTGTCGCCGACCTCGTCGATGTCCTCGGCGCGAAAGCAGGTCTGCGAGTCCACAAGACGGTCGCCTGCCGGGTGAGGGGTGCCGAGCAGGTACGGGATGAGCGGTTGCATCCCCGATCCCGTGAACAGCGTCGTCGGATCCTCACGGGGCACGAGCGCGGCGCGGGGGATCACGACGTGCGCCCGCCGCCTGAAATGCTCCACGTAGGCGCGCCGGATCCAGGCCGTGCCCTGCTCTGTCACGCCGTCCACCTCGGTCGCTCAGGTGGGGTCGCTTGCCGCGCAAGCGGAGCGATCCGCACCTCGGCGGCATGCTCTTCGAGGCACCGGGCGGAGAAGACGCCGGCGGCGAGATCGCGCTGCGTGCTCGTGTCGCCGCCTCCCATGGACAGTCCACTGTAGGCGTCGTGGCCCCTCGGGCCGTTTGCAGGTGGCAGCATCACTGCATGAACAACGTCGTGTACGAGGAGGAGCTGCTCCGGCTGCAGACCGAGCTCGTGAAGATGCAGGAGTGGGTGCGGCAGGAGCAACGGCGCCTTGTCGTACTCTTCGAGGGTCGGGACGCAGCCGGCAAGGGCGGCATCATCAAGCGGATCACGGAGTACCTGAACCCGCGGTGGTGCCGCGTGACGGCGCTTCCTGCTCCTACGGAGCGGGAGCGGACGCAGTGGTACTTCCAGCGCTACGTCGAGCATCTGCCCGCCGGTGGTGAGATCGTCCTCTACGACCGCAGTTGGTACAACAGGGCTGGCGTCGAGCGGGTCATGGGCTTCTGCACCGAGGGTGACGTCGTCCGCTTCTTCCAGCAATGCCCGGCCTTCGAGCGCATGCTCATCGACGACGGCATCATCCTCGTCAAGTACTGGTTCTCGGTG
>Ga0181523_10001047_pt1 | contig 30420 bp, 28 predicted proteins | sample PEATcosm2014_Bin_43_FD_119752 | JGI IMG/M metagenome (GOLD analysis project Ga0181523, IMG submission 119752) | Peatland microbial communities from MTU Mesocosm Facility, Houghton, MI, USA - PEATcosm2014_Bin05_30_metaG | ecosystem: Environmental > Terrestrial > Soil > Wetlands > Peat | place... | reverse complement strand
GACCTCGGCGACCGGGGCGAGATCGCGGTGGACGCCCTCGAGACGCTGGTGCTCGACGAGGCCGACCGCATGGCCGACATGGGATTCATGCCCCAGGTGGAGTGGGTGCTCCGGCGCCTCGAGCGCGAGCACCAGACGCTGCTGTTCTCCGCCACCCTGGACGGAGCGGTCGACCGACTGGTCAGCCGCTACCTCACCGACCCCGTGCTGCACGCGGTGGCCTCGCCCCACACCACGGTGGAGGCCATGGAACACCGGTTCCTCGAGGTGCACCAGATGGACCGGGTCAAGGTCTGTTCCGCCATCTGCCGCAACGCGGACAAGGCGCTGGTGTTCGTGCGCACCAAGCACGGTGCCGACCGGCTGGTCGAGCAACTCGGCAAGGAAGGGGTCAGGGCCGGAGCCATCCACGGGGACCTCCGCCAGGCGAACCGGGAGCGGACGCTGAAGGACTTCGCGGAGGGCAAACTGCACGTGCTGGTGGCCACCGACGTCGCCGCCCGTGGACTGGACATCGATGCGGTGGACGTGGTGATCCACTTCGATCCGCCCGAGGACCACAAGGCCTACCTCCACCGCTCCGGACGGACCGCGCGTGCCGGCGAAGCCGGGCTGGTGGTGACCCTCGTCCAGTGGAACCAGGTGCTCGAGGTCGAGCGGATCCAGACCCGCATCGGCTTGCGGATGCCCATCGTCGAGATCTTCTCCAACGACCCCAGGCTGGCCAACCTGGCGGAGTGGCGGCCCACCAAGGCCTGACCCTTGCGGGCGCAGTTCCACGGGAGACCGCCGGAGACGATCGCGGCCCGGGTTCCCCGAGCCGGCGAGGAGGACAACGTGGCAGACACCCACTTCCGTCAACCGATGATGGTCGGCGCAGGCAGCGACGGCGTCGAACGGATTCTGGTGGTGACCGCGCACCCCGACGACGTGGACTTCGGTGCGGCCGGGTCGGTTCGGTGTGGACACATGCCGGAGTGGAGGTCGCCTACTGCATCGCCACCGACGGTGATGCCGGCGGCTCCGACCGTTCGGTGAGTCGCCCCGAGATGGCCGTTGTCCGGCGTGAGGAGCAGCGCGAGGCGGCCAGGGTGGTGGGGGTGTCCGACGTGACCTTCCTCGGGTTCCCCGATGGCCGCCTCACCCCCGACCTCGACCTGCGCCAGGCCATTGCCGGCGTCATCCGGCGCTTCCGACCCGACCGGGTGGTGGCCCAGTCGCCCGAGCGGAACTGGTCACGCATCTACGCCAGCCACCCGGACCATCTGGCCGCCGGTGAGGCCGCCATCTGCGCGGTCTATCCGGATGCCCGCAACCCGTTCGCCTTCCCCGCGCTGCTCGAGGAGGGACTGGAACCCCACTCGGTGCCCGAGCTGTGGGTCATGACCACCGAGCGCGCCGACCGGGTGGTGGACGCCACCGAGTTCTTCGATCTCAAGCTGGCCGCCCTGCGCTCCCATAAGAGCCAGGTCGGCGACGGCGAGCACCTCGGCGAGCTGCTGCGCACCTGGATGTCGGGCACGGCGCTGGCCGCGGGCCTGCCCGAGGGAAGGCTCGCCGAGGCATTCCACGTGGTGGACACCGCGTAGTGGCCGCCGACCGTCCCGGGGACAGCGGCACGCCGGATGATGGCTCGGGGCGTCCGTGGGCCGTCGTCCAGCACGTCGACCACGAGGGCCCTGGGCTGATCGTCGGCGCGCTGGACGAGGCCGGGCACCGGTTCGAGGTGGTCAGACCCGACCGGGGCGATGCCCTCCCCGACCGCGGTTCGATCGCCGGGTTGGTGGTGATGGGCGGCCCGATGGGTGTCCACGACGTCGACGCCCATCCGTGGCTGGCACCCGAGCGGGCGCTGATCGCCGCCGCGGTCGAAGACGGGGTGCCGGTGCTCGGTGTGTGTCTCGGTGCCCAGCAGCTGGCCGCTGCGCTTGGCGCCGACGTGACCACGGGGCCTTCCGCCGAGGTCGGGCTGGGCCACGTGGAGTTGACCGCCGCCGGCCGGAGGGACCCGGTACTCGGCCCTGAGTACGGCGGTCTGGCCGAGACGACACTTCCCTGTGTCCACTGGCACGAGGACACGTTCACCATCCCCGACGGAGCGGTCCATCTGGCCGCTACCCGGATCTTCCCCCATCAGGCGTTCCGGTGGGGGGACAGGGCGTACGGCCTCCAGTTCCACGTGGAGGTGGACGGCACGCTGGCCGAGGCGTGGTGTCCGTACCTCCCGGTGGGAGTGGCGCTGGACGGGCCGCGGCTGGCCCAGGTCGAGACAGTCGGCCGTCGGCTCCTCCGTCGCTTCGTCGAACGGTGCGGGACTCCGCGACCGGTCCCGGTGGTCACGGCGGGGGATATCGGCCCGGCATCGAGCGGCAGTGAGGTCCGCCGCGCATGAGCCCGGCCGGCGATGTCCTGCGCCATGCATCGGGTGACCCGGGGGACGGTGGGTCCCCGGACCCGGTCAAGCCGCGCCTGCGGGGTGTCTTCCACCAAGTGGCGTTCTTCGTGTCGCTGGTGTCGGGCGTCGTCCTGATCGTGATAGCGCCCACCCTCGGCTCCAAGCTGATCATGGTCGTCTACGCGCTGTCGATCTCCACGCTGTTCGGAGTCAGCGCCCTGTTCCACCGGCACACCTGGGGTCCGGTGGGTCGACGGCGGATGCGCCGGGCGGACCACTCGACGATCTTCATCGCCATCGCCGGTTCCTACACCGCGGTGGCCGGTATCGCCCTCAGTGGATGGGCCCGTGCCACGGTGCTGTGCATCGTCTGGGGCGGGGCCGTGGTCGGCATCACCCTGCGCCAGATGTGGCTCGACGCGCCGAAGTGGGTGATCGCACTTCCCTATGTCGTGGTGGGGTGGGCCGCCGTGGCCGTACTACCACAGCTCGAGCGGGCCCTGGGCCCGGCGGGCTTCGCCCTGCTGCTCGTCGGGGGTCTTGCCTACTCGGCCGGCGCCGTCGTCTACGCCGTCAAGCGACCAAATCCCATCCCGGGGGTGCTCGGGTACCACGAGGTGTTCCACGCCTGCACCATCGTCGGCGCGGTGTTCCACTTCATCGTGATCGCCTGGTTCGTCCTGCCGTTGGCCTGAGTGACGATCGAGCCGTGGCGTGCCGGCCCGATCCGTTATCCGGTCTCAGCCGACCAACTCGCGGAGCATGTAGGGAAGGATCCCGCCGTGGCGGTAGTACTGGGCCTCCATCGGGGTGTCGATCCGCACCCGGGCGTCGAACTCGACCACGCGGTCGCCGTCGACGGCCCGGACCGCGACCGTCTTGGGGCTGGTCCCGTCGTTGAGCGATCCGAGCCCGGCGATGGTGAAGACCTCGTGCCCGGTCAGGCCCAGGGAGGCCGCGTTCTGACCGTCGGCGTACTGCATGGGAAGCACCCCCATCCCGATCAGGTTGGAGCGGTGGATGCGCTCGTAGCTCTCGGCGATGACCGCGCGGATACCGAGAAGCGAGGTCCCTTTGGCCGCCCAGTCGCGGGAGGATCCCGATCCGTACTCCTTGCCGGCCAGGACCACCAGCGGGACGCCTTCGGCCGCGTAGCGCACCGAGGCGTCGTAGATGGTGGTCTCTTCGCCGTCGGGCAGATGGAGGGTGAACCCGCCCTCGGTGCGCGGTGCCAACTGGTTACGCAGCCGAACGTTGGCGAACGTGCCCCGCACCATCACCTCGTGGTTGCCGCGCCGCGCCCCGTAGGAGTTGAAGTCTGTGGGCTCGACCCCGTGCTCGGCCAGGTACCGGCCTGCAGGTGTGGACGGGCTGATGTTTCCGGCAGGCGAGATGTGGTCGGTGGTCACGCTGTCGCCGAGCTTGGCCAGTACCCGGGCCCCGACCACGTCGGTCACCGGTGCAGGGGTCATGGAGAGGCCCTCGAGGAAGGCGGGACGCAGGACGTAGGTGGAGTCGACGTCCCAGTCGAAGGTGTCGCCGGTTGCCGTCAGGACCGCCTGCCACCGTTCGTCGCCGTCGAAGACCGATGCGTACCGCTGGCGGAACATCTCGGAGGTGAGCGAGGACCGCACGGCCTCGGTGACCTCCTCCGGCGAGGGCCAGACGTCGGCCAGGAAGACCGGCTCACCGTCGGCCCCGGCCCCCAGGGGGTCGGTGATCAGATCGATGTCCATGGTGCCGGCCAGGGCGTAGGCCACCACCAGCGGCGGCGACGCCAGGTAGTTCATCCGCACATCCGGATGGATCCGGCCTTCGAAGTTCCGGTTCCCCGAGAGGACCGAGACCACCGACAGGGCGCCGTCGTGCACCGCGTCGGAGACCCCGGGCAGGAGGGGTCCCGAGTTGCCGATGCAGGTGGTGCATCCGAACCCGACCAGGTCGAAGCCGATCCTCGCCAGCGGCTCGGTCAGGCCGGCCCGGTCGAGATAGTCCATGACCACCCGTGAGCCGGGGGCGAGCGTGGTCTTGACCCACGGCTTGGACTGCAGGCCGCGCTCGACCGCGCGCTTGGCCACCAGGCCGGCGGCCACCATGACCTGGGGATTGGAGGTGTTGGTGCAGCTGGTGATGGCGGCCACAGCGACGTGGCCGTCCTCGATGGCCGCCGACGACCCGTCCCCCAGTGATGCGATGCTGGAGCGCCGACCCCTGCCCAGCGCCGTGCGGAAGGATGTTCCGGCCTCGGCCAGGGCCACGAGGTCCTGGGGCCGGGACGGGCCGGCGATGCTGGGGACGACGGTCGAGAGATCGAGCTCGACGACCTCGGAGAAGACCGGCTCGACCCCATCGGCCGAGTAGAACATCCCCTGCTCCTTGGTGTAGGCCTCGACCAGGTCCACGTGGTGGTCGTCCCGGCCGGTGAAACGGAGGTAGTCGAGGGTGACCTCGTCGACGGGGAAGATGGCGCAGGTGGCCCCGTACTCGGGCGACATGTTGCCGATGGTGGCCCGATTGGCCAGCGGGACGGCGGCCACACCGGGCCCGAAGAACTCGACGAACTTCCCGACCACTCCGTGCCGGCGGAGGAGGTTGGTGATGGTCAGCACCAGGTCGGTCGCCGTGGTTCCCGGGGCCTGCTCGCCGGTCAGGCGGAAACCGACCACCGGGGGCAGGAGCATGGAGAGCGGTTGGCCCAGCATGGCCGCCTCCGCCTCGATGCCCCCCACGCCCCAGCCCAGCACGCCGAGGCCGTTGACCATGGTGGTGTGGGAGTCGGTGCCCACCAGGGTGTCGCAGTAGGCCCTGCCGTCGTCGGTGGCGAAGACCACCCGTGACAGGTACTCGAGGTTGACCTGGTGACAGATGCCGGTGCCCGGTGGCACTGCCCGAAAGCCGTCGAACGCCTGCTGCGCCCAGCGCAGGAGCTGGTAGCGCTCGACATTGCGCTGGTACTCGATGTCGACGTTCCGGTCGTAGGCATCAGCGCGACCCGAGACCTCGGCGATCACCGAGTGGTCGATCACCAGTTCGACGGGCACCAGAGGGTTCACCCGGCTCGGGTCACCGCCGAGGGCGACCAGGGCGTCGCGCATGGCGCCGAGGTCGACCACACCGGGCACACCGGTGAAGTCCTGCATCAGCACCCGTTCGGGGGTGAGGGCGATCTCCGTGGCGTCCTCCCCGCCGAGCCCATGGCGGTCGGGATGATTGCCCCATGCGGCCACGGCTTCGATGTCCGCCGGCCGCACCGCCACGCCGTCCTCGTGCCGGAGCAGGTTCTCGAGGATCACCTTGATCGAATAGGGAAGCCGGGCCACGTCGAACCGATCGGCGAGCACTCCGATCCGGTGGATCTCGTAGGCGGCGTCGCCGACCGTCAGGCTGCCGCGGGCGCCGAAGGAGTCGGGGGCGGTAGAGGGGGAGGGGGAGTGTGCCATGCACCCATTCTGCCCCGTTGATGGGACCACAGGTTCAGCGGGGTGCCGGGTTCGCCCCAGGGGCGGGTCGCTCAGGTTCGTGTGCGGTACCGGTGCACTGCCAGGGGGATCAGGATGACGAGGAACCCGATGGTCCAGGCCACGGACTGGATGACCCACGATGCGGTGGGCCCTCCGATCATGAGCGCCCGGCAGGCGCTCACCGTGACGCTCACCGGCTGGTAGGTGGCGAACCCCTGGAGCCAGCTGGGCATCTTGTCGACCGGCACGAAGGCCGACGAGATGAAGGTGAGGGGGAACAGCAGGGGGAAGGACATCACCTGTGCAGTCTCGCTGTTGGCGGCGGACAGCCCGATGACGGCAAAACCCCAGGAAAGCGAGTAGGCGAAGAGCAGGATGAGGAGGATCCCGCCCAGATAGGGGAGCACTCCCGTGGTCGGACGGAAGCCGACAGCGAAGCCCACCGCGGTCATGATGATCACCACGAAGACATTCCGCACCAGGTCCGCCGTGGTGCGGCCGGTCAGCACGGCGGACCTCGCCATGGGCAGTGCCCGGAACCGCTCGATGAGACCCTTCTGCAGGTCCTCCGCCAGGCCGATGCTGGTGCTCACCGCCCCGAAGGCGACGGTCTGCACGAAGATACCCGGCATCAGGTAGTTGACGTAGTCGGTGCCCGGCGTGTTGATCGCACCCCCGAAGACGTAGCGGAACAGCAGCACGAACATGATCGGCTGGACCGTCGAGAAGAACAGTGCCTCGGGGATGCGGGTGAGGGCCAGCAGGTTCCGCCTGGTGATGGTGAGCGTGTCCGAGATGAACCAGCGGAGCTTGCCCCCGATACCGGACGCAGGGGGCGCACCCGACAACGTGGGGGCGGTGATGGCGGTGGTCATGAGAGCTCTCCGGTTGCGACTGGCAGTGCTTCCTCGGCGGCGCGGAGCCGTCGGGCTCGCCGGGATGACCCCTCGTCCTCCTGTGCGTGCGCCTCTTCGACGGTGCTGTGGCCGGTCAGCGAGAGGAAGACATCGTCGAGGCTGGGCTCGCGGAGGGTGAAGGCGGTCGGCACGATCCCTTCGCGGTCGAGCGCGCGCAACCCGAGCATGGCCGCCTGCGGGCCGTTGTCGACGGTGACCTCGACGACGGTGCCGTTGACCATCGGGCTGTGGGGGCCGAGGGTGTCGAGGACGGCGCCGGTCCGCCGGGCGTCCTCCAGGTTGGACAGGCCGACCTCGAGGACGGTGGCACCCAGGTCGGCCTTCATCTCAGCCGGCGTTCCGTCGGCGATGACGTGCCCGTGGTCGAGCACGGCGAGCGTGCTGGCCAGCCGGTCGGCCTCTTCGAGGTACTGGGTGGTGAGCAGGACGGTGGTACCGCCACCGACCAGGCTCTCGATCACCTCCCACAGGTCGTTGCGGCTCTGCGGGTCGAGGCCGGTGGTGGGCTCGTCCAGGAAGAGGACGGTCGGCCGGGCGACTAGGGCCGCGGCCAGGTCGAGGCGCCGGCGCATGCCGCCCGAGTAGGTCTTGAGCGGGCGATCACCGGCGTCGGCCAGGTTGAACTGCTCCAGCAGGTCCTTGGCCCGTCCGCCCACCACCGCTTTGTTCAGATGGTTGAGGTTGCCCACCATCACCAGGTTCTCCCGGCCGGTGAGGTTCTCGTCGACCGCCGCATACTGGCCGGCCAACCCGATCAGGCTCCGAACCAGGCCGGCCTTCTTGCACACGTCGTGGCCCAGCACGCGGGCCGATCCACTGTCGGGCTGGAGGATGGTGGTCAGGATCCGCACCGCTGTGGTCTTCCCCGAGCCGTTGGGGCCGAGCAGCCCGAACACGGTGCCCTCCTCGACGGAGAAGCTGACTCCGTCGAGGGCGCGCACCTCACGCTTGCCCTTGAAGGTCTTCTTGATGTGCTCGACTTCGATGGCGTACGGCATCGTCGTGCATTCCCGTCTTGTCGCTGGTGGTTCGGCGTGTGGGCGGACGGCCAGTGGCCACCGGTCGGAGGGTCCCCGGGCACTGCGCCCGGAGCCCGGGGTGCGGCGTCACCGCATCCTATTGCGAGGTCGGCCAGGCTCACGCGCCAGTCGCCGGCCTCCCGGGATGGCCGACCCGAGCGGACCGCCGGACCGGCTGGCTAGCCTCGCAGCATGCGACCAGGCGACCAGGCGCCCGATTTCGAGCTTCCCGACGAAGACGGGACTCCCAGGCGGTTGAGCGACCTGGCGGCCGGAGGGCCGGTGGTGCTGTTCTTCTACCCGGCGGCGATGACCCCGGGGTGCACGGCCGAAAGCTGCCACTTCCGCGACATGAAGGCGGAGTTCGACGCCGTGGGTGCCCGACGGGTGGGCATCAGTGCCGATGCCGTCGAGAAGCAGAAGCGCTTCTCGGACAAGCACTCGTTCGACTACCCGCTCCTGTCCGACCCCGACGGCGAGGTGGCGACCCAGTTCGGGGTGCGGCGCCGGTTCACCATGCTGTCGCCCACCAAGCGGTCCACGTTCGTGATCGGCCCCGATCTCCGGGTGATCGACGTGATCCAGAGCGAGATGCGGTTCAGCCATCATGCCGACCGCGCCCTCGAGGTGCTGAAGGATCACTCGCCGTCCTGAGGAGCGCATCCGTCCGGCCGGCGGGTCGCCGATCCATTCGGGTCCACCCGGGGACCGAGCGCAGTGCGCCCTCGCACCTGGTGTCCCCGACTGGACCGCCCACCGATGGGAAGCTGTCGACATGCACTTGCGGTATGTGACCCGGTCGGCGTGAGCCCCATGCCCGGAACCGGTCGTCTCGAGCAGCTGGCCCAGGCTGTCGCCGAGCGGGTGGTCACCCTGGTGCTGGACTCCATCGACATGGACGAACTCCTCTCCCGTGTCGATGTGGACGCCATCGTGAGCAAGGTGGACGTTGACGGGCTGATCGACCGGGTGGACGTCGACAAGATCATCGATCGGGTGGATGTCGAGAAGATCATCGATCGGGTGGATGTCGAGAAGATCATCGACCGGGTGGACGTGAAGAAGATCATCGACCAGGTCGACATCGATGCGCTGATCGAGCAGACGGAGCTCGGCACGATCATCGCCCGATCGACCAGCGGCGTAGCCTCCGAGGTGCTCGACGTCGTCCGGGCCCAGGGGGTCGGGCTCGACGATTTCATCGCACGCTGGGTGAATCGCGTCCTCCGGCGCTCGAGCACGGACTGGCCGGTGGGCCCTCCGGCCCTCGTGGGCCAACCTCCGCCAGCTCCAGAGCTGACCACGGGGGACCGGTGATGGCGTCGGGCGTACCCGACGAGCCGGTGGAGGGTCGCCAGGGCCACTACGCCGGCGCCGTCACTCGGCTGGTGGCCTTCGGTGCCGACGTCGGAGCCTCCTGGGGCCTGTTCACCGTCGGAGCGGCGGCGCTCACCTTCTCCATCCAGCTGGTGACCGGGGCGAAGTTCTCGCTCACCGGCCATCAGTTGGCGTCGCTGATCGCCCTGGCCGTGTGGGAGTTCCTCTACTTCGCCTACCAGTGGTCCCTGGGGGGCAAGACGATCGGGATGGCGGTCCTCGGCATCCGGGTGGTGCGAACCGACGGCATGCCGATCGGCCCGCGTCAGGCGGTGGTGCGGACGCTGACCCTTCCCCTCAGCTTCCTCCTACTTGGGCTGGGCTTCATCGGCATCTTGCTGAATCGCGACCGGCACGCCCTCCACGACCGACTGGCCGGAACGGTGGTCGTCTACTCGTGGGATGCCCGTGCCGCCCGCCTGCGTTGGCTGGCCAGACAGGACACCGGGGCCGCTGCCTGACGCCGGGCGCTGTGCCAGGGTGGCCGGGTGCGCAACCGATCGCAGGCCGCCGGTGTTGTTAGGGGTATGCCGACCGAAGTCCGGAGCCCTGCCGGTCCGCTCCTCCCCCCGAAAGCGATCGGCCCGGCGCCGATCGCCGACATCGATGCAGTGTTCATGAGCATGTTCGAGGAGCAGCGCGATCGTCTCTACTCCTCGGCGCTGCGGCTCACCGGCCGGCCGGCCGACGCGGAGGATCTCACGGCGGAGACGTTCCTCCGTGCCTACCGGTCCCTGTGCTCGTTCGACTACGAACGGCTCGACACGTTGCAACCCCGGGCGTGGTTGAGCGCAATCCTGGTGAACGAGTGGCGGAATCAACTGCGCACGGCCTCGCGGCGGCCGGCCACCGTCTCCTCGGCGGCCGTCGGGACCCCCGAGCCCGCAGACCCCGACGCCGGCGTGGAGGAGCGTGCCGAGGGGAGCGACGACCGACGGGAACTGGCCGGCATGCTCCTCGAGCTCCCCGAGCGCCAGAGGGTGGCCGTGGTGCTCCGTTACGTCGTCGACCTCCCCATCGCCCAGATCGCCGAGGTCATGGGGTGCCCCAGTGGCACCGTGAAGTCCCACATCAGCAGAGGACTCGATCGGCTGCGGCCGATCGGCGGGCCGGCTGTGGGAAGAGATCCAGGACCAGAGGGAGGCCCCCGATGACCGATGACGACGACCGCCCGGTGGCCGGCGCACTTTCCCGGATGGTGGAACGTGCCCCGGCGGACCTGATGGACCGCATCGCCGCCCAGTGGGCGTATGTGGAGGGCCCGGTGGAGGACGTCTATGTCGCATTCACCACGGATGGCATCTCCAGCGTGGTCCCGGCATCGACCGTGAGCGGTGCCGAGGTGTTCGCCGCCGAGTTCAGCCGGCGCTTCGGCAGGCCGTTGTTCCGTGCCGCCCGACCGCCGGCAGGAGTCGAGCAGGCCCTCCGCAGCGGACGCGCCACGGGGCTCCGATTCGACCTGCACGACCTGACCACCTTCGAACAGGCGGTGCTCGCCGCGGCGCTGCAGATTCCCCCGGGCGAGCTGCGCCCCTATGCCTGGGTGGCCGGCCAGATCGACCGGCCCCGCGCGGTGCGGGCCGTGGGTACCGCCCTCGGCAACAACCCGGTCCCGGTGCTGATCCCCTGTCACCGGGTCATACGCTCCGACGGCAAATTGGGCCAGTACGGGTTCGGGCAGGAGATGAAGCGCCGGCTCCTCGACGGCGAGGGAGTCGACGTCGATCTGGTCGAGGCCATGGTGCGGGGCGGGGCCCACTATGTGGGCGACGCCTCCACACGGGTCGTCTGCATGCCCACCTGCCACCGGGTCCAGGCCACCGCCGACGGGGACCGCCAGGCCTTCGCATCGCTCGACGAGGCCCGCCGGGGCGGGTTCCGGCCCTGCTCGGACTGCCGGCCGGTGGGAAGGTAGCCGGTGGCCCGCCTGATCCCCCGGGATCCCGAGGTGGTCGCCCCGGGGGCCGTGCATCTCCCGGGGTGGCTCGACATCGAGGGCCAGCGCCGAATGGTGGCGGCGTGTCGAGCGTGGGCTGAGGCTGCCGGGGGCTTCCGCGCCCCCCGTATGCCGAACGGGAACGCCTTGTCGGTGCAGATGACCTGTCTCGGATGGCACTGGTTCCCGTACCGGTACTCGCGGACCTTGGATGACGGCGACGGCGGAGCGGTCGCCCCCTTCCCCGGCTGGCTCGGTGAACTGGGTGCGAAAGCGCTCCGTGACGCCCGCGACATCGACCCCCGTGTCACCGCCACCGGCCCCGGTGGCGCCATCGGGCCGGGTGCCTATGTGCCGGACGTCGCACTCGTGAACTGGTACGGCCCCGGTGCCCGGATGGGCATGCACGCCGACCGGGACGAGCGCAGTCCGGCGCCGGTTGTTTCGTTGAGCGTCGGGGACTCCTGTGTGTTCCGATTCGGCAACGTGGATGGCCGGGGCCGGCCGTGGACCGATGTCCACCTCGAGTCGGGCGACCTGTTCGTGTTCGGCGGACCGTCACGGCTGGCCTATCACGGCGTGCCGAACGTGCTGCCGGGTACGGCGGGGGTCGCCATCGGCATGGAAGGCGGGCGCATCAACGTGACGATCCGTGAGACCGGGTTGGGCGGCCCCTGCGGGTGACGAGGGGCCGCCACGGGGCGCGCGCCGCCGGCCCTACCGGCTGTCGGGGGTCGGTTGCCCGGTGGGGGCGTCCCTTCCACCTCCGGGTGTGACGGCCCTGGTGGTGAAGCGCTCCGGGTCTGCCTCGAATCGTCCCCGGCAGTGGTCCGAACAGAAGTAGAGCCGTGCGCCTTGGTGGACAACCGAGGCAGGGGCGTTGGCCGTCTCCACCTGCATCCCGCACACCGGGTCGAGCGCATAGCCGCCGCCGCCGCCCAACCGCTCCCGATTGCGATAGGCCCAGTACATAGCGGCGAAGAGCACCAGGAAGACGATGTTGAGGTAGGTGGTGTAGTCCCACGAGAAGTGGGCCGGGGCGACCTCGGCGGGGCGGTTTGCCGGGATGAGGCCGGCCACCTTGAAGACCCCCTCGGTGATCAGCCCGGCTGCCGACATCACCCCCCAGAAGATCGCAAGCATCCGGAGCATCAACCGGGTCCCGTAGTAGCGGCGGTAGATCAGGAGCAAGGGGAAGGTGATCAGGTCGGCGAAGATGAACGAGACCACGCCGCCGAAGGAGATCCCGCCTTTCCACAGTGCTGCAGCCAGTGGCACGTTCCCGATCGAGCAGACGAAGCTGATGATGGCAATGAACGGGCCCACGATCGCGTTCTCCAGGCTCGTCCAGAACCCGTGGCCGTGGAGGAACACGGCATTCCATACGGAGCCGGGCACGACGACCGCCAGGAACCCGGCAACCGTGTAGCCGACAAGCAGCTCCTTCCGGAGCATGGTCAGGTCGGCCATGGTGTAGGTGGCGGCGTCGGACCACCCTCCTGCTGATCGCAGGCGCTTGGCCCAGGGCTCGTGCTGGAGACCGGTGTTCTCCGGCGGCCCGTGCCGGTGGCCGTGGCCGGTATCGGCAGCGAGGCGCTCCCTGGCCCTGACCACCAGACGCCCCTTGAGCCAGAGGCCACCGGCCAGGGTGAGGAGGACGATCATGATGAACCCGCCGACGAACTCGCTGACGGCGAACTGCCATCCCATCAACACGATGAGTACGATGCCGAGCTCGAGGACCAAGTTGGTGGAGGCGAACATGAACACGGTCACCGCCACGAAGTCCGCACCTTTGACGAAGAGTGACTTGGACATTGCCGTGGCGGCGTAGGAGCACGAAGAGGAGACCATGCCGTACCCCGAGGCTCTCGCCACCGCGGCGGGCCGATGGTTGCCCAACCTGGCCTCGATGGACTCGCGGCTCACGAATGCCTGGACGGCGCCGGACAGCCCGAACCCCAGGATCAACGGCCACAGGGTCTCCCAGAACATGAAGAACCCCTCGCGCAGGCTTCGGCCGATGGCCTCCGGCCATCCGGTACCGGCCACCGAGGCCACGAGCCCCGTCACCCCGATCGCCGGTCCCCACCCGTACGGGTGTTCCTCACGACCGCACCATCCTGGCGATGGCGGCAGAGGCCTCGGCGACCTTGGCTGCCGCGTCGTCCCCGCCGAGCGCGATGGCATCGGTGACGCAGTGGGCCATGTGGGCCTCCAGCAGGGCCAGGCCGACCGATTGGAGCGCCCTGGTGGCCGCCGAGACCTGCGCCAGGACGTCGATGCAGTAGCGGTCCTCGTCGACCATCCGCTCGAGCCCGCGCACCTGCCCCTCGATCCGACGCAGGCGCCTCAGCACCGCCTCCTTGTCGCCGCTGTACCCAGGTTGCACGGACCCGTGTGGCATGGTCACCTCTCCGGCCGAGTATACCCCTGGGGGGTAATCGGGCGAACCGGCTTCGATGGACACGCGCCGCCGCTGACGCCGGCCGGCAAGGACAGATCGTGGGTGATCCCCCTGCCGACCGGCCCGGGTGATGTCAGCGCCGTGCCAGTCAGCTAGCTTCGGCATCCATGGTCAGACGTAAGGCGCGGAACCTTGCGGGTCTGTCGGGCGGGCTCTCGTCAGCCGTCGGTATCGTTGCCGTCGCACTGTTCAGCCGGACCAACGGGGCGTGCAGCACCAATGTGATCGTGCTCGCCGACGCCCGGATCACCGAGAGGAGCTGTGCCGCCTACTCGGTCCTCTACCACCTCGGCGTCGGGCTGCTGGTGCTCGGAGCGGTGCTCATCACCGGAGCGTTCATCCTGTCCCTCGCCATCACCGAGCAACCGGTCACCGAGCAACCGGTCACCGAGGAGGCGGGTTTCGGCGCACTCCCACCCGGCTGGTTCGGGGATCCGACCAACCGGGACAAGCCGGTGCAGTGGTGGGACGGCCAGGCGCTGGTCGATCGACCGCCACCACGGGCCGGGGCGGGACGTTCGATCTCACCGCCCTGATGCCGGCGACCACTGGTGCCCCCGGCAGTGCCCCCGGCAGGACTCGAACCTGCGCCACCGGCTCCGGAGGCCGGTGCTCTATCCGCTGAGCTACGAGGGCAACGGGCGGGGCCGGGCGCCGGTCATCAGAACCGACGGCACGCTCCACCGAGGGACCAACTGTAGTGCGATCCATCGACCCCGGACTTCCCGCCCAAACGGTGAGTGCCTGCCGACCACGTATTCTCGCAGCAGCATGTCTGCCCGAGATCAACTTGCCCAAGCCGTCAGCGAGGCCGTCGCCACGCTTGCCGCCCGTGACGGCCTCGACCTCTCGGTCGACCCTGACGTCGTCCATCTCGAGCGCCCGGCCCACCGTGAGCACGGGGACTGGTCGACCAATGTCGCCATGGCTACGGCCAAGAAAGCCGGCACCAACCCGCGGGCCCTGGCCTCCGCACTGGTGGAGGTGCTCGGTGCCGAGCCGCCCGCCCACGTCACCCTGGTGGAGATCGCCGGACCCGGGTTCATCAACTTCCGGCTCGACGACGGATGGCTCCACGACGCCCTGGCCGATGTCCTGTTGGAAGGGGAGGAGCACTACGCGCGTCCCGACATCGGCCGCGGCGAACGGGTCCAGGTCGAGTTCATCTCGGCCAACCCCACCGGCCCGATCCATGTCGGAAACGGGTGGTGGGGCAGTTACGGCGACGCCCTGGCCCGGGTGCTGGCTCGTGCCGGCTACCGGGTGAGCCGCGAGTACTACGTCAACGACACCGGTGGCCAGATAAGGACCTTGGGCGAGAGCCTCCTGGCCCGACATCACGGCCACGAAGTGCCCGAAGGTGGGTACCAGGGCGAGTACGTGACCGAACTTGCTGCCACCTACGCCGGGCCCGACGACGTGACCGTCGCCGGCCGTTGGGCGGCCGATGGCATTCTCGACCACATCAAGGCCACCCTCGCCTCGGTGGGTATCGTGTTCGACGAATGGTACAGCCAGGCCTCGATCGAGGAGAGCGGGGCTGTGGACGAGACGATCGCCCTCCTCGCCGAGAAGGGCCTGGTCTTCGAGGAGGACGGAGCCACCTGGTTCCGGGCCACCGAGTTGGGCGACAGCCGTGACCGGGTGCTGCGAAAGTCCAATGGTGATGCCACTTATCTGGCCGGTGACCTCGCCTACCACCGCGACAAGTTCCTGGTGCGGGGCTTCGACCGGGTGATCGACGTGTTCGGTGCCGACCACCACGGCCAGGTGGCCAGCCTGGTCGCTGGGGTCAAGGCTCTCGGGGTGGAGCCGGACCGTCTGGAGGTGAAGCTGGGCCAGATGGTCTCGCTGGTCGACGGTGACGAGGCGGTCAAGATGGGGAAGCGGGCCGGCAATGCCATCCCGCTCGACTCGCTGGTGGCCGACATCGGGCCGGACGCAACCCGGATCCTCAGCCTTATGACCTCCCCGGACCAGGCCACCACCTTCGACCTGGCTGCGGTCAGGGAGCAGTCGGCGGAGAACCCGGTCTACTACGTGCAGATGGCCAGTGCCCGCATCGGGGGGGTGGGTCGGAAGGCCGCGGAGCGGGGAGTGTCCCGGGCTCCCCTCGCCGAGGTCGACCTCTCGCTGCTCACCCACGAGCGCGAGCTCGAGCTGATCCGCTGCCTCGAGGAGCTTCCCGAGGTGGTGGCCGACGCCGCCGTCGACCGGGCGCCGACCAAGGTGACCGCATGGGTCCGCCGTCTGGCCGCCTGCTTCCACGGCTTCTACCACGACTGCCCGATTCTGGCCGAGGACGTGGATCCGGGATTGGCCCAGGCCCGTCTGTGGCTGGTCGAGGGTACCCGGATCGGGTTGTCCATCGGCCTCGGACTGCTCGGGGTGTCGGCGCCGGAGGCGATGTGACCGCCGAATCGGCGCCGGGCGTCGATCGGGCCGGTGCGATTCCCCCGGATCCCTTGGACGCAGAGCCCTCTGGTCCGGTCGCCCGCGGTCTGCTCCCGGTGACAGCCGAGGTCGACCCGGCCGGCCGCTTGCGCGTCGGCGGTGTCGACCTGACCGGCCTGGCCGAGGAGTTCGGCACGCCGTTGTTCGTCTACGACGAGGCACATCTCCGGGCCATGTGCCGCGAGGCTGTCGAGGCGTGGGGGGACGGTGTGGCCTACGCCACCAAAGCGTTCCTGTGTGTGGCCATGGCCCGGCTCGCCCACGAAGAGGGGATGTGCCTCGACGTGTCGACCGGTGGCGAGCTCCATGTCGCCCTGTCCGCCGGGGTGCCCGCCGATCGGTTGGTTCTGCACGGGAGCAACAAGTCCGATGCCGAGCTCTCCGCCGCCCTCGAGGTGGGCGTGGGCCGCATCATCATCGACTCGTTCGACGAGATCGACCGGCTCGAGCGCCTGGTAGCCGCGTCCCCGGGCCGTCCCAAGGTGCTGGCCCGGATCACCCCCGGGATCGAGGTCCACACCCACGAGTTCGTCCAGACCGGCCAGGACGATTCGAAGTTCGGTTTCGGGCTGGCCTCCGGTGCGGCAGCCGAAGCGGTGGGGCGCCTTTCCGCCCTCGATGCCCGGGGGGTCGTCGAGTTCGTGGGCATCCACGCCCATCTCGGAAGCCAGGTCTTCGCCCTGGCGCCCTTCGCACGGGCCATCGACGTGCTGGCCGGCTTCTTCGCGCCGCTCGGCCTTCCCGAGCTGGTGGTGGGAGGCGGTCTGGGGGTCGCCTACGTCAACGGGGAGGAGGCGCCGCCGATGGCCGAGTGGGCCGTCTCAGTGCGTCAGGCCTGTCGTGCGGCGGGCATCCCCGACTCGGTCCGCGTCACGGCCGAGCCCGGCCGATCGATCGTGGCCACCGCAGGCATCACGCTCTACCGGGTGGGGACGGTCAAGGACATCGCCGGCCATCGGACGTACGTGTCGGTGGACGGCGGGATGAGTGACAACCCGCGGCCGGTGCTCTACGGAAGTGGGTACGAGGCCTTCCTGCCCCGGGAGGTCCGCGCTGCCCGCCCCAAGGCGATCCGCGTGGTCGGCAAGCACTGCGAGACCGGCGACGTCGTGGTCTCCGAGGGCTACGTCCCCGAGGACCTCGTGGTCGGTGACGTGCTGGCCACCCCGGTCACCGGTGCCTACGGGCATTCGATGGCGTCCAACTACAACAAGGTGCCCCGTCCGGCAGTCGCGTTCATCGCCGATGGTGTAGCTCGGATCGTCGTCCGCCGCGAGACGCTCGACGACCTGGTGCGCCTCGACGTCTGACAGTCGTTCGCCTGCTCCATCAGGCGGTAGCGTGACCGGGTGACCTCGGGGCCCTCGTCGGATCGTGTCGTGCGCATCGCCATACTCGGTTGTGGGAACGTCGGTTCCGCGCTGGTCGGTATCCTGCAGGACCGGGCGGACGCACTGGCCGTCCAGTCCGGTGCCCGGTTCGAGATCGCCGGCATCGCCGTCAACGACCTCTCAGCGACCCGGCCCCCCCACGTCCCGGTCGAGATGCTGACCGCGGACGCGCAATGCCTGGTCGCCGATCCCTCAGTCGACCTGGTGGTGGAGCTGATCGGTGGCCTGGTGCCTGCCGAGGAGCTGGTCCGGACGGCCCTGAAGGCGGGCAAGCCGGTGGTCACCGCCAACAAGGCACTGCTTGCGTCTCCCGAAGGCGTGCAGCTGCGGCACCTGGCCGACGAGCGAGGCGTCGACCTGCTCTACGAGGCCGCAGTGGCCGGGGCGATCCCGCTGGTCCGTGCCTTGCGGGAGTCGTTGACCGGTGAGCGGATCCATCGGGTCATGGGCATCGTGAACGGAACCACCAACTTCATCCTCACCAAGATGAGCGAGCAGGGTGCCGACTACGCCGACGTACTGGCCGAGGCCCAGGCGCTCGGGCTGGCCGAACGTGATCCGACGGCGGACGTGGAGGGCTTCGATGCCGCCGCCAAGGCTGCCATCCTGGCCGGGGTGGCCTTCGGGTACGACGTGGCCGGGAACGAGGTGATGCGAGAGGGGATCACCGCCATCCGCGCCGTCGACGTGGAGTTCGCCGACAGGTTCGGCTACGTCGTCAAGCTGCTGGCCATCGTGGAACGCACCGGGGAGGACGCCCTATCCGTGCGGGTCCATCCTGCCATGGTGCCCAAGTCCCATCCGCTGGCCGGGGTGCGCGACGCCTTCAACGCCGTCTTCATCGAAGGCGAGGCGGCCGGGGAGCTGATGCTCTACGGGCAAGGTGCAGGCGGCCTCCCCACGGCCAGTGCGGTCGTCGGCGACCTGATCGACGCCACCCGCAACTTCCTGGCGGGGGCGTCCGCGCCGGCCCCGGATCGCCAGCCCGCCCATCTTCTACCCGAATCCGATCTACAGACCCAGTACTACATCAGTCTCGACGTCATCGACCGCTCCGGCGTCCTCTCCACGGTGACCAAGGCGTTCGGGGACAATAACGTCTCGATCCGGTCCATGGAGCAGGAGGGCTATGCGGGCGAGGCCCGGCTGCTCTTCGTCACCCATGTGGCGCGCGAAGGCGATGTCCAGGCCACACTGCAGGCACTGGCCGAACTCGACATCGTCGAGCAGATCGGGGGAGTCATGCGCATCGTCGGCGACGCAGGATGACCAACGTCGGGAGCGCAGTCGGGTGGCGGGGAGTCATCGAGGAGTACCGCGAGTTCCTCCCCGTCTCGGGTGCCACGCCTGTCGTCACCCTGTTGGAGGGAAGCACCCCGCTGCTACCCGCGCCCCGGCTCTCGGCCCGAGTCGGGGCCAGGGTCCTGTTGAAGGTCGAGGGTGCCAACCCCACCGGCTCGTTCAAGGACAGGGGAATGACCGTGGCCATCTCCAAGGCGGCCGAGGAAGGCGCCAAGGCGGTGGTGTGCGCCTCCACCGGGAACACCTCGGCTTCAGCTGCTGCCTATGCGGCACGCGCCGGGCTCACTTGTGCGGTCCTGATACCCGAGGGCCATATCGCCCTGGGGAAGCTGGCCCAGGCCCTCATCCACGGGGCGCGGGTCCTGCAGGTCCGTGGCAATTTCGACCAGTCGCTGGCCATCGTGCGCGAGCTCGGCGAGCGGGCGCCGGTCACCGTGGTCAACTCGGTGAACCCGTACCGCATCGAGGGCCAGAAGTCGGGTGCCTTCGAGGTGATCGACCAACTGGGTGACGCCCCCGAGGTGCACTGCATCCCTGTGGGCAACGCAGGCAACATCACCGCCTATTGGAAGGGGTACCTCGAGTTCAAGGAGGCCGGGCGCTCCACCAGGCTGCCGCGCATGCTCGGCTTCCAGGCCGCGGGAGCGGCCCCCATCGTGGAGGGGCACCCGATCGAACACCCCGACACCGTGGCCACGGCCATCCGGATCGGCAACCCGGCGAGCTGGTACGGAGCGACCTCGGCGGCTTCGGAGTCCGGGGGTGGCATCGGCGCGGTGACCGACGACGAGATCCTCGAGGCCTACCGCTTCCTGGCCTCCGAGGAGTCGGTGTTCTGCGAGCCTGCCTCGGCTGCCTCGGTGGCCGGCCTCCTCAAGAACGGACTGCCGGATGGCGTCGGGCCGGGGGCCACCGTGGTGTGCGTCCTGACCGGCCACGGGTTGAAGGACCCGGACATCGCCATCAGCCAGATCTCCGTACCGACGGTGGTCGATGCCGATCTGGGAGCGGTGCTCGAACAGCTCTCGCTGTAGTCGGGCGCCGTCGGGGAGGTTCTTCCACCACCCGGAGGAAGGGACCGGACGATGGGCCGGGAACCCCCGGTTGTTGCCGGAACCGCCTGCTGCCTGTAGTATGGGCTCACCTTCGCTTCCACAACTTGCCCGTTCGGGCCTGTGGGCGGGACCTTCTGGTGCGCATCAGTCGACGCGATCAGCCCGTGCCCGGCGACGGGGGGAGTAGCTGGCGAGAGTCGATCTCGAGGCTCGCAACTCCCCGCCCCTGATTCCCTGGCAGTCGGAGCCAATCCATCTGTCAACGAGGACATTGTGAAACGAGGAAGCCGATGACTGCCGAACAGCAGCTCGAGCGCTCGGTATTGGAGAGCAAGGAGCGAGATGAGCTCCACGCGATCGCACAGGCCCTGTCTGTGAAGACCAATACCAGGACGAAAAAGGCCGACATCATCGACGGCATTCTGAAGGCCACCGGAGTGGCCGTGGGTGGCGGTGCCGCCGATTCCGCGAACGGCGGCGGCAACGGAGCGACGACCAATGGTGGCGCGCCGGGTGGATCGGGAGGCGGCTCCTCGGGCGCAGGATCCGATGGTCCGAGCCCGTCCCGGCGGAAGCCGGTGGTGCACTCCTTCGGACCGGCGGACGGCATCGAACAGTCGGACGGTCCGTCCGACCTCGATGCCGACTTCGGCGATGTGAAGGCCAACGCCGACGACGGCAGCGAGCAGGGTGAGAGCGGTGGTAAGTCCGGAGCACAGCAGACCGGTGCCGGCGCCCAGCAGGGCGCGGGGGGCTCCCAGCCGTCCGGCGACGCAGGCCGCCAGGGCAACCAGCCCGGCGGCAACGGACAGGGAAACAACCAGGGCAACCGCAACAACCGCAACAACCAGAACAGCCAGGGCAACCAGAACAGCCAGGGCAACCAGGGCAATCGCAACAACCAGGGCAACCGCAACAACCAGGGCAACCGCAACAGCCAGAACCCACAGGGCGGCGGCAACGACGACGCCGGCAACCGACGCACCAACCGCCGCCGGCGCGGTCGTGACCGCCAAGGTGGCGATGGGGACCTGCAGGGCTCCGGCACCCAGGAGCAGCAGTACCAGGGCGAGCTCATCCCCGTCAGCGGCCTGCTCGATCTCCGCGACGAGGGATATGGATTCCTGCGGTGCGACGGCTATCTCCCTTCGACCAAGGACGTGTACGTCTCGATCAGCCAGGCCCGCCGGTTCGCGCTCCGCAAGGGTGACCGGATCGAGGGGTTCTGCCGCCCCGCGGGCAGCACCGAGAAGTTCCCGGCGCTGCTGCAGATCGACTCCGTCTCCTCGCTCGATCCCGAGGTCGCCCGCAACCGCCCGCGCTTCGAGGACCTGACCCCGCTCTTTCCCGACGAGAGGCTGCACCTCGAGATGCCCGGGGACAAGGAGAACATGACGACGCGCATCGTCGATCTGCTCTCTCCCATCGGCAAGGGTCAGCGCGGCTTGATCGTGTCGCCCCCCAAAGCCGGCAAGACGACCGTGATGAAGCACATCGCCCACTCCATCGAGGCCAACAACCCCGATGTGCATCTGATGGTGCTGCTCGTCGACGAGCGTCCCGAAGAGGTGACCGACATGCGCCGCTCGGTCAAGGGCGAGGTGGTCGCCTCCACGTTCGACCGTCCCTCCGAGGAGCACACTGCCGTCGCCGAATTGGCCATCGAACGAGCAAAGCGACTGGTCGAGGCGGGCCGCGACGTGGTGATAATCCTCGACGGGATCACCCGGTTGGCCCGTGCGTACAACCTGGCCCAGCCGGCCACCGGCCGGATCATGTCCGGTGGCGTCGATTCTGGTGCCCTGTACCCCCCGAAGCGCTTCTTCGGTGCGGCCCGCAACATCGAAGAGGGAGGGTCGCTTACCATCCTGGCCACGGCTCTGGTCGAGACCGGCTCGAAGATGGACGAAGTCATCTTCGAAGAGTTCAAGGGCACCGGAAACATGGAGCTACGCCTCGACCGCCGCCTGGCCGAGCGGAGGCTGTATCCGTCGATCGACGTCAATGCCAGCTCCACCCGCCACGAGGAGCTGCTTTTCGACCGTTCCCAGCTCCAGCAGGTGTGGAAACTCCGCAGGGTGCTGAATGCCCTGGCCAACGAAGGCAGTGCCGCCGCAGGCCTCGAGCTGTTGATGGACAAGATCCGCACCACCAAGAGCAACGACGAGTTTCTCGCGGAGATCGCCAAGGGCCCGGCCACCTGACCCACACCCGGGCGGTGAGCGGCACGCGAGCCGATCGCCCACGAACCACCGGCGAACGAGCGGTGAGCCTGGTCCGGTACACTCTGTCCGCTGCGATCCGGTCGTCGGTCGACGCCGAGACGCTGCCACTACGGGAGATTCCAATGAAGACTGACATCCACCCCGACTACACCGAGACCTCGGTGCGCTGCTCGTGCGGCAACACGTTCACCACCAGGTCGACCAAGTCCGAAATCCACCTCGAGCTATGCAACGAGTGCCATCCCTTCTTCACGGGCAAGCAGAAGCTGGTCGACTCGGGTGGCCGTGTGGAGCGGTTCCAGCGCCGGTATGCCAAGACCGGCTCGCGCAAGAAGCGCACGCCTCCCTCTGAATCCTGATCGGATCGCATCCCCCGGCCCGTTGGTGATCGGGCGGGCGTCCACCGCTCTCCCAGAGGTACGCCGCGTGGTTGACGCTACCCTTGGCCCGTGCTCAACGACCGCCTGACCGAGCTCGAGCGCGAGTACGAGGCCGTCGTGGAGGCGCTCAACGACCCGTCGATCTCCTCCGATCCGCACCGTCTGCGCGACCTGTCGCGTCGACGTCGTGAGCTCGAGGAAGTGGTCGGTTGCTGGCGCCGGCTGCAGCGGGCAGAGGCCGATCTCGAAACGGCCCGGGAGATGTCCAACGACTCCGTCGGGGAGGAGCGTGAACTGGCCCAACTCGAGGTCAACCAGGCCGAACAGGACATCGCGCGGCTCGAGGAGGAACTCCGCCTCCAACTGCTCCCCAAGGACCCCAACGCGGGGCGAAATGTGATCATGGAGATCCGCGGTGCCGAAGGCGGGGAAGAGGCGAACCTGTTCGCCAAGGACCTCTTCGAGATGTACTCGAGGTATGCGTCTGCCAGGGGATGGAAGATCGAAGTGCTCTCCTCGAGCCCGTCCGAACGCGACGGATTGAACGAGATCACCTTCTTGGTCAAGGGCAAGGACGCATGGCAGCGGCTCGAGCACGAGGGTGGGCCCCACCGGGTGCAGCGGGTGCCCGTCACCGAGTCGCAGGGCCGCATCCACACCTCGTCGGCGGCGGTGGCGGTGCTGCCCGAGGCCGAGGAGGTCGACGTCGCCATCGACCCCGGCGATCTCAAGATCGACGTCTACCGCTCGACCGGCCCGGGCGGTCAGTCGGTGAACACCACCGACTCGGCGGTGCGCATCACCCACCTGCCCACAGGCATCGTGGTGGCCATGCAGGACGAAAAGAGCCAGATCCAGAACCGGGCCAAGGCGATGACCGTCCTGCGTTCCCGACTCCTCAAGGCGGAGCAGGATCGGCTGGCGGCGGAGCTTTCCGAACAACGACGCAGCCAGGTGGGCGGCGGCGGGAGGTCCGAGAAGATCCGGACCTACAACTACAAGGACAACCGGGTGACCGACCACAGGATCAAGCTGACCCTCCACAAGTTGGATCGGATCCTGATGGGCGATCTCGACGACCTGACCGATGCACTGATGGCCGACAAGCGCGCCCGGCAGCTGGCCGACGGCTGAGCCCGGCGTGGCCCCTCGACCTCCGTCCGGTGCCGGCGGCGCGTCCACCGGGCACGCCGGCGACGACGACCGGTCCCGGCTGGTCTCGTCCCTGGCCTCCCTGCTGGGCTCGGAGCGTGAAGCCAGGTGGATCGTCGAGCACGTCGAGTCCGGTGGCGCGGTCCGGTCGGGAGACCGGGGCCGCTCCGATCAGGTCCCATCCCGCCGGCCGTCCGGCGGCCGCGAGGAGCTGGCGCGTGCGCTGGCCGAACGGAGGGCCGCCGGCGAGCCGCTCCAGTACGTGCTGGGTCGTTGGCCGTTCCGGGAGCTCGAACTCGACGTCGACTCGAGGGTGCTCATCCCCCGTCCCGAGACCGAACAGGTGGTGGAGGTGGCGTTGGCCGAGTTCCACCGGATCCGTGCCGCCGTCCGTTCGGGGCACGGGGCCGGCGCATCCGGGCGGTCGGCTGATCAGGCCGCCGGCGGGGTCTGCGTGGATCTGGGGACCGGTTCGGGGGCGATCGCTCTTTCGTTGGCCGTGGAGGCCGGTGCCGATGTGCCCGGCCCTGTGGTGTGGGCCACCGACGAGTCGGCCGACGCCCTGGCGGTTGCCCAGCAGAACCTCGCTGGCCTCGCCTTCGTGGATCCGACCGCTGCGGAGCGGGTCCGGTTGGCACAGGGCTCGTGGTTCGACGCCTTGCCGCCCCGCTTGGCCGGCCGGGTCGACCTGCTCGTTTCGAACCCGCCCTACGTGGCGGCGTCGGAATACACCGGGCTCGAGCTCACCGTCCGCGACTGGGAGCCCCGCCGGGCGCTGGTGGCGGAACGGGGTGTCGGTGGAGTGGGGGGAATGGCCGACATCGAGGCGATCATCGCCGGTGCCCGGCGTTGGCTGCATCGTTCGGGGGCGGTGGTGATCGAGATCGCGCCTCACCAGGCCTACGCATCGATCGACGCGGCCCGCCGTGCCGGCTTCGGTCAGGTGGCCACCGAGCGCGACCTGGCCGGGAGCCTCCGTATGCTCGTGGCACGGTGCTGACGATGGCGGCGATACTGCGTGCGGACGACCCCGGGGCGGTGGCACTCGCCGCCGAGGCACTGGCCGAGGGCTCTGTGGTCGCCGTACCGACCGACACCGTCTACGGGCTGGCCGTCGACCCTTGCCGTCCCGAGGCGGTGGAGCGCCTGTTCGCCCTCAAGCAGCGCCCGGCCGATGTGGCCCTCCCCGTGCTGGTGGCCGGCCCCGATCAGGTCGAGGCACTGGCCAGGCCGCTGGAGACCGCGGCGCAGGCCCTGGCCGGGCGCTTCTGGCCGGGCCCCCTGACCCTGGTCGTCCCTCGGCGCCCCGGGTTCGCCGTCGACCTCGGTGGCCGCCGGTCGGCACGCCGGATGGTGGGGATCCGCTGGCCGGACCACCAACTGGTCCAGGAGCTGTGCCGCCGGCTGGGACCGCTGGCCGTCACCAGTGCCAACATCCACGGCTCGGCTCCGGCGACCAGGGCAGAACAGGTGGCGCAGGCCTTTGCGGGTGCCGGCCAGCCGGTGGTGATCCTCGACGGGGGGGTCTGCGACGGGGTTCCCTCCACGGTGGTCGAGTGCCGCGGCCCCACCTCCCGATGTCTCCGTGAGGGAGCCCTCCCTTGGAACGAGATCCTCGACCACCGGCCCGGCCGGCCGGCGCCTGGCGGTGGCCGGTGACCGGCGGCGGGCAGGCCGGATCACCGGTCGGAGAGGGGGGAACGCTTCCAGGTGGGGGACTCCTGGTGCCCGATGCCGCCTCGTCCTCCGGCGCAGCCGGCTCTCCCGACCCCGCTCCTCCGGGGGGGTCGAAGTTCCGTCTGGGGAACAGGCCCCCGCTGACCGGAATCCGGGCCTTCGTGATCGGCTGCATTCTGGTGTACCACTCGAACTTCCGCACGTTTCCGGGGGCGTGGGCGGCGATCTCCGTCTTCTTCGTGCTGAGTGGGTTCCTCATCACCTCCATGCTGGTCGCCGAGCACCAGCGGAACGATCGGATCAGCCTCCGGAGGTTCTACACGCGGCGGGCACTGCGCCTACTGCCTCCGTTGTTGATGACGGTGGCACTGCTGGGCATCTATGCCGCCATCGTCTTCGTGCCCGATGCGCCGCAGCGGGTCTGGGGCGACGTCTCGGCGGCGGTCTTCTACTACGCCGACTTCCGCTCGGCCTCGGGGCGGGAGCCGTTCTTGGGCTTCCTCGCCCAGGCGTGGTCGCTCTCGATCGAGGAGCAGTACTACGTGCTCTGGTCGGTCCTGATGCTGGCGGCACTCGCCATGGGCAGGCGTTTCGCCGCCTACGGACTGGCCATCTCGGGTGCGGCGATCAGCGCGGCCTACGGATTCTGGCTCCTGCTGAGCGCCCCCCACTTCTCGACCGAAGTGGCGAGCCGGGTCTACTTCGGGTTCGGCTCGAGAGTGGACGCACTCTTCGTCGGATGCGTGATCGGCCTGGCGGCGACGGGAGGGCACCTCGATCGCTCAGGCGCCGCGTTCCGCCGTAGTGTCGCGGCCGGTGGTCTCGTGTCCGCATGTCTGCTCGGATGGATGGTGATCAATGCCACCTATGGGACCCGTGAATCGCTGCTGTGGTGGCTCCCCCTCAGCATCGTGGCCTCGGCCGTCCTGATCGTCTACTTCGTGGTGTGCCCCGAAGGCCTCGGTTCACGGCTGGTCGGCCTGGCCCCGTTCGTGTTGATCGGCGAGCTGGCCTACACCCTCTACCTCGTGCACTGGCCGGTCTACGTGGCCGTGAGCCAGTTGACCACCCACTGGTCATTCTGGCCGGTGGAGGCCCTCCGGCTCGCCATCATCTTCACCATCGCACTGCTCAGCTGGTACCTGGTCGAGCGGCCGCTCATGCGCTGGCGCCGGCGGGCGCTGGCCTGACGCCAGTTTTCCCGGCGGCCGCCACCCTCCATCCGCTACCATGCCACTCGCAAGGTCAACTAGGCGTGGGGAGGGTCCGGTGTTCACAAACATCGTCGTCGGCACTGATGGCTCCGAGACAGCCAGCGAAGCGGTGGCTCTTGCCGTCCAACTCGCCCGTGAGGGCGGCGGAAAACTGCACCTGGTGATCGGTGTGCACTCCACCACCGCTGTCTCCGTGCCCTCAGCGAGCGCGGGTGCGACCAAGACGCAGTTGGAGACGGCGGCCCAGAACTTGCTCGAAAGGGTGCCCGGCGGGATCGAGGGCATCAACGTGGAGATCCACACCGCGGTCGGCGACCCGGCAGAGGTGCTGGTCAAGCGGGCCGACGAGGTCGGAGCGGACCTCATCGTCGTGGGCAGCAAGGGCATGCGGGGCACCCGGCGGGTCCTTGGTTCGGTCCCCAACAGCGTGGCTCACAAGGCCGGCTGCCACGTCCTGATCGCCAGGACCGCCTGAGGAGGCTCCGGGCTCCGGGCACGGTGGACGGCACCGGGGCCGCCCGGGGAGGTGCATGCACCGGGGCCGCCCGGGCCCCGGTCTGCCGTGGGGTTGACGTTCCACCTGTCGACAGGCGACACTGGAGGCCTTATGGAAATCGGGGACTACGCACGCGGCGACGTAATTATCATCGACTAGGCACGTACCCGACCGGTGTGTGCCCCCTGACCGTCCACCTGGTGGGCGGTTTTTCAATTCGTGGCCGGCCCTGACGAATCGGTCGTGATGAGGTAGGCATCGCCCGGGGGATCGGGGGCCCGGGCGGCAAACCGCCGGAACCGATGCGCCAGGGGGTGGCGATGGCCGGCCAACGGGCACCACGACGAGAAGAAGACGACAGCAGAGGGATAGGACAAGCGTGAGTAGCTACGAGGTTGGCGTGATCGGCGGCGACGGAATCGGTCCCGAAGTGGTGGCCGAGGCGCTCAAGGTGGCCGAGGCGGTGGGTGTCCCGCTCTCGACCACCGAGTACGACCTCGGTGCCGACCGGTACGTCCGCACCGGCGAGATCCTGCCCGATGAGGTGCTCGAGGAGCTGCGCCACCAGGATGCCATCCTGCTCGGAGCCGTCGGCCCCCCGGTGGGTTCGAATGCGGTGCCCTCGGGCGCCCTCGAACGGGGCCTCCTCCTCCGCCTGCGCTTCGAACTCGACCTCTACGTCAACATGCGCCCGTTCACCGGGGTGCCCGGTGCGCTGGCACCGGACTGCGACTTCGTGGTGATCCGCGAGAACACCGAGGGCACGTATGCAGGAGAGGGCGGCTTCCTGCGCAAGGGCACTCCCTTCGAAGTGGCGACCCAGGGCTCGGTCAACACCCGCCATGGCGTCGAACGGTGCGCTCGCTTCGCCTTCGCCCTTGCCGCGGAGCGGCCCCGCCACCAGCTGACCCTGGTGCACAAGACGAACGTGCTCACCTTTTCGGGCGACCTGTGGCAGCGCACCGTCGACGAGGTGTCCTCCGACTACCCGTCGGTGAGCCGCGAATACAACCACGTGGACGCCACCTGCATCTATCTGGTCGAGAGCTCGAGCCGCTACGACGTGATCGTCACCGACAATCTGTTCGGGGACATCATCACCGACCTGGCAGGGGCCATTGCCGGCGGCATCGGCTACGCCGCATCGGCCAACCTCAATCCCGATCGCACCGGACCGTCCCTCTTCGAGCCGGTCCACGGCGCGGCCCACGACATCGCCGGCACCGGGAGAGCGAATCCGGCCGCAGCCATCCGTTCGGCCGCGCTGATGCTCGATCACCTCGGTGAGGCCTCCGCCGCCGAGAAGATGACCCAGGCGGTCGCCGACTTCATCGCATCGCAACCCGATCCCAATCTCTCGACCGCCGCCATCGGCGACGCCATCGTAGAAAGGCTGTGAGCCATGCCCCTGACCCCGACGGAGAAGATCTGGATGGACGGCGAGCTGGTCGACTGGGCCGACGCCACGGTCCACGTGCTGACCCACACCATGCACTACGGATCAGGCGTGTTCGAAGGCATCCGGGCCTACCCGACCGCGCGTGGAGTGGCGGTGTTCCGCCTGCGCGACCACATCGAGCGCCTGTTCGTGTCGGCCGCCGTGTTCATGATCGACATCCCCTACTCGGTGGACGAGCTGGTCGATGCCACCCGGACGCTGGTGCGGGTCAACGGGCTGGACGAGGGCTGCTACATCCGGCCCCTGGTCTACCTGGGCTACGGCGAGATGGGCCTGAACCCGATGCCCTGCCCGGTCAACGTGTCGATCGCGGCGTGGCCCTGGGGCACCTACCTCGGTGACGAGGGCGTGGCCAACGGGGTGTCGACGAAGATCAGCTCGTGGCGGCGCCACGACCCCAATGCGGTCCCCACAGCGGCCAAGGGAACCGGGATGTACGTGAACTCGTCGTTGGCCAAAGTGGAGGCGCTGAAGGCCGGCTACGACGAGGCCATCCTCCTCGCCCCGGACGGCAACGTCAGTGAGGGCACCGGCGAGAACATCTTCATCGTCCGCGAGGGGCGCCTGATCACCCCGCCGACCTCCGACGCGGGGGCGCTGGAGGGGATCACCCAGCAGTCGGTGGAGTCCATCGCCCGCGACCTCGGCTACGACGTGGTTTACGAGCAGATCATCCGGACCGATCTCTACACGGCCGACGAGGCGTTCCTGACCGGCACCGCCGCCGAGGTCGTGCCCATCCGCGCCGTGGACGACCGCAAGGTCGGCGACGGAAGGCCCGGGCCGATCACCAAGAAGCTCCAGCAGACCTACTTCGCCACGGTGCGGGGCGAGGTCGATCAGTACAAGGACTGGTTGGACTATGTCGAGTGACGGCCCCACCCTGAACGATGATTCCCACGCCGGCGCCCGGCCGCCCAGGGGCCATGCCCACTCCCACGGGGCCGGACCGAGCCACACCCACCCGGTGACGCCGGGTCAGAACGCCCATGCCCACGGCAAGGAAGCGGGCCGGCAGCAGCGGACCGGATCCGTCGACGCCCCCGACGCCGGCGGCGGTGGCGCCGGGCACGACTTCGATCTACCCGCCCTTCCCGAGGCGGTCGACGTCTTCGACACCACCCTCCGGGACGGTTCCCAGCAGGAAGGGCTGTCGTTGACGGTCGACGACAAGCTCCGGGTGGCAGAGCAGCTCGACAAGCTGGGGGTCACGTTCATCGAAGGTGGTTGGCCCGGCGCCAACCCCAAGGACGCGGAGTTCTTCGCCCGGGCCCCTTCCGAGCTCTCGCTGTCGAGCTCGACCCTGGTCGCCTTCGGATCGACCCGCCGGGCCGGGGTGGAGGCAGAGGACGACGAGACGCTGCGCCACCTGGTCAATGCCCAGACCGAGGCGGTCTGCATCGTGGCCAAGTCCTCGGAGGTGCACGTGGTCGACGCGCTCCGCACCACCCTCGACGAGGCGGTGGCCATGGTGGCCGACTCCGTCGAGTTTCTGCGGGCCAACGACCTGCGGGTCTTCCTCGATGCCGAGCACTTCTTCGACGGCTACAAGGCGAACCCCGAGTTCGCCAAACGGATCATCCGTGCCGCCGAGGAGGCCGGTGCCGAGACCCTCGTGCTGTGCGATACCAATGGTGGAACGCTTCCCTACGAGGTCGAACGCATCGTCGCCGATGTGCTGGGTGGCTTCGAGACCCAGATCGGGGTCCATTTCCACAACGACAGTGGCTGCGCGGTGGCCAACTCCCTGGCCGCGGTGGGCGTGGGCGCCACCCACGTCCAGGGTTGCGTCAACGGGTACGGCGAGCGGGCCGGCAACACCGACCTGTCCGCGGCGATTCCCGACCTCTCCCTCAAGTTGCGGGTCGACACCATCCCGGCCGACCGGCTGGAGCTGCTCACCCCGGTGTCCCACCACATCGCCGAGCTGGTGAACATCGCGCCGAACCCACAGCAGCCGTTCGTCGGAGTCTCGGTGTTCGCCCACAAGGCCGGCCTGCACACGTCGGCCATCGCCCGCCGGTCGGATGCCTACGAACACAT
>Ga0181523_10001046_pt1 | contig 30430 bp, 16 predicted proteins | sample PEATcosm2014_Bin_43_FD_119752 | JGI IMG/M metagenome (GOLD analysis project Ga0181523, IMG submission 119752) | Peatland microbial communities from MTU Mesocosm Facility, Houghton, MI, USA - PEATcosm2014_Bin05_30_metaG | ecosystem: Environmental > Terrestrial > Soil > Wetlands > Peat | place... | reverse complement strand
GGCGCTCACCGACCAGGGAAGCCAGACGCAGGTCGGGCGCATCGCGGAGGACAACTTCTCCCACGAGCCCGGCAACGCCACCTACCGCTCAACCTACGCCTTCGTTCTCGTCTGGTCGGGCCATGCGTCCCGGGCCGTGGCGCTCATGGAGCAGGTGTCGGGCGATTCGAGGAAGGCGCATGCCGTCGCCTTCGCGTACGGGGCAGCCCTGGCGGGAGTCGGGCGCAAGTCCGAGGCCAAGGAGGTCTTCGATTCGATCAATCCGGCCGAGGTGGACCCGACCGAGGCCGAATGGATCCGGGCGGCGCTGCGCTAGGGAGACATGGGCGGGGATGGCGCGGACGGCCGCGGCCCAGGGGCGCCCGCCGCGCCTACGGAGCCTCGTAGACCTCGATCAGACCGACGCCCGTCGCCCCGGAGACCCCGCTCAGCTGGACCGTGTAGTTCCCGGGAGGCAGGGAGTAGACGAGCGCGGAGTCGGCCGAGGTCGTGGACAGCGCGAATGCCCCCACCTCCGACATGACCGCGAAGACGACGGGGTCGCCGCCCCAGCCCGTGTTGCCGGCGATCACGTTGCCGTTGCCGTCGAAGAGGGTGAGCTGCGTGGTGGGCAGCGCGCCCGCGACCCCGAATTGCGCCAGCGACGGCCCTATGCCGCGGAGGAGGACCGTGTCCGGCCCGCTTCCCGAAACGACGAAGCCCGCTATGAGGACGTTGGACGCCGTGCCAACGCCTCCGCGCGCGGAGATGTTTGCCAGCCTGGCCGGGGGAGTTCCCGTGTCGGCGTCGTAGACCTCGATCAGGCCCACGCCGGTGGTGTTGTCGACGCCGGCCAGCTGGGCCGTGTACGCGCCGACTCCCAAGGACTCGAGCAGCGCCGAATCGGCGGAATTCGCCGGGAAGGGGAATGCGCCGACCTGGGCGAACGCCTGGGTCAGGGGGGTGCCCCCGCCCCAGTTGGTGTCGGAGTTGAGCTGCGCGCCCACCGAGTTGAGGAGCGTCAGTTGGGGGTTCGCCAGGGCGCCTGCGACCCCGAATTGGGTGAGCGCGGGGCCTGCCCCACGGACCAGGAGATTCTTGGAGCCCGAGCCGCTCGTCACGAAGCCCGCGATCAGGATATCGGCGCCCGTGCCCACCTCTCCGCGGAACGAAAGGTTGACGAGCCTCGAGGAAGGCGTCCCGTCGAGGCTCACCGCCGGCTGGTACAGTTCAGCGCTGCTCAGGTACTGGGTAAGCCCGACTCCCCCTGCAACCAGCACGTCGCCGTCCTGCAGCAGGGCAGCCGCATGAAACGTCGTCGCCGACGGCAGGGCCCCGGCCGTGCTCCATGTGTTGCCCAGCGGGTCATACAGCTCTGCGCTGGCCAGCATCGTTGTGAAGTCGCTAGGGTTGTACATCCCCCCGGTGACGAGCACCCCGCCGTTGGGCATCAGCGTCGCCGTCTGAAAACAGCGCGGGGCGGCGAGGCTGCCGGCCGCGCTCCACACATTGGTCGACGGATCGTAGATCTCGGCGCTGGTCGTCGAGATCGTTCCGCCCGGAGTGCCGGCGGACGCAAGCACCTTTCCGTTGAGCAGCAGCGTGGCCGTGTGGGCGGCACGCGCCGTTTCAAGACTTCCGGCGGCGCTCCAGGTGTTGGCGGCCGGGTCGTATAGCTCGCAGCTCGAAAGCGCGGTCGCGCCCGCACCGCCCGCCACCAGCACCTTCCCGTCCGCCAGCAGCGTGGCCGTGTGAAAGGCGCGCGCCGTCATGAGGCTCGCGGCCGCAGTCCAGCTGTTGAATGTCGGATCGTAGATCTCGCAGTCCGACAACTGGGTGAGGCCCTCTCCACCCGCGACCAGCACCCTCCCGTCCGTCAGGAGCGTCGCCGTGTGGCCGTAGCGCCCCGCCGCAAGGCTGCCGGCAGCGCCCCACAGGCCGGTGGACGGGTTGTAGGTTTCGGCGCTGGCAAGGAAGGTGTAGCTTCCGCCCGAGGGAGGGCCGAGCCCTCCGACGACAAGCACCTGCCCGTTCGGCAGCAGCGTGGCGGTGTGATCGGAGCGCGCCGTCAGGAGGGTGGAGGTGGGGGTCCAGGCGTTGATCGACGGGTTGTACAGCTCGGCATTGGCGATCACGCTCACCTCTCCCTGGGTCCCGCCGGCCAACAGCACCTGTCCGCTCTGCAGCAGCGTGGCGCTGGCCTCGGCGCGCCGCGTAATGAGGATGCCGGCAGGGATCCAGACCGGGGCGGCCCAGGCACGGGCGCCCGCAGCCATCACCCCGGCTGCCATGACCACGGTGCGGAGCCGCCCGTCCCGCAGGAGGGACGCGATCGCATGCGGGGAATATCTGGGCAGGGATTGCATGCTTGTGCCGCCGCCTTTTGCGCGACAACGGGACCTGGGCATTCCAACGTGTTCTGGCCCACCAGGGCCACAAAGTCGAACGCGGACTTGATGCCGGTTTGCCGGATACGGCTCGTCCGACCGCGGGGCCGCCACCTTCCATCCGCAACTTGCCTTGCGTGCGGTTTGCCCGAAACTTCCCGCATAAAGACCCGGTTGAATCCCCCGCCGTCGATCCGGTAAGATGCAGGGTGTGACAAAAGCATTGGTCCAAGCGCGCGGCATCCTTCGAGCCGTCGGCGCGTGCCTGCTGGCCGCGCCGGCGGGCCCGTGCGCCGCCCAGCAGGCGAGCCGGCTGTGGCTCGAACCAAAGGACCTTGGCGCGGACGGCCGGACGCCGGCCGGCTGGTCGGCGTGGACGGAGAGGGACGAGATCCGGCCGAGGTGCTACGTCGACGCCGGGCGCTTTCGGTCGGCTCCCGGGGCGCTGGCCATCTCGGGCGACGGCAACCCCCTCGAGCACGGCGGCTGGTCGCGCCATGTCGGCGGGATCAGGGCCGGCCAATATTACCGGCTGACGGCCTACTACAGCTGCCGGTCGGTCCCCGACGAGGAGCGGCAGGTCGTGGCCCGGCTCGACTGGCTTGACGACCTCGGCCGGCGAGTCGGAGAGCCGGACTACGCGTATGAGACATCGGCAGACCTTCCCTGGAGGCGCGTGACGATGCGCGTGCCGGCGCCGGCAAAGGCGGCGGGCGTCAACGTCGAGCTCAGCCTTGGCTGGGCCCCGCAGGGGATCGTGTGGTGGGACGACATCACCCTGGAGGAGGCGCCGGCTCCGCCCGCCCGGTGGGTGCGGGTCGGGACCGTCTCCCTGCATCCCCGGGACAACCCGGACAACCTGGGCGCCTTCCTGAAGGCGATCGATGAGGTCGCGAAGGACAAGCCGGACATCGTGTGCCTGGGCGAGGAGATCCTCCTCGAGGGGAATTCGAGAACCTATGCCGGCGCGGCGGAGCCGATTCCCGGGCCGAGCACGAGCCGCCTCGGCGAAAGGGCCCGCAGGTACGCGATGTACATCGTGGCGGGGCTCACCGAGCGGGACGGCCCGGCCGTCTACAACACCGCCGTGCTGATCGACCGCCACGGGAGCGTGGCCGGCAAGTATCGGAAGGTGTACCTGCCCCGGGAGGAGATCGAGGGAGGGCTCACGCCGGGCCAGGCCCTCCCCGTATTCGAGACCGACTTCGGGAGGATAGGGATGATGATCTGCTGGGACAGCGAATACGTCGACCCCGCCCGCGCGCTGGCCCTCCGGGGCGCGGAGATCGTGCTCGTGCCGGCCGCGGGCGGCTATCTGACGCTGCTCAGGGCCCGCGCCCTGGAGAACCACATCTACGTGGTGACGTCCGGTTTCGACGTCGAGTCGGCCATCATCAACCCGTTGGGCGATGTCCTTTTCGAGACGAAGGAGTCCGGCGCGCACAAGACGGTCTCCATAGACCTCGGGGACCGATTCCTGGATCCCTGGCTCGGCGACATGCGGGCCCGGCTTCACAAGGAGACGAGGCGCGACATCCCGGTTCCGGCGCCCGCGGACAGGTAGCCGGCGCCGGCGCGGGGCCGGATGAGGCCGCGCCGGGAAGGGCCGCGGCGCGCGGGCGGGCGCTCCGGCACCGAATGATTAGACTTGTCTCATTGGGTGTTTTAATATTGCCATGCGCCCCATGATTTCCCCCTTCGCACGCCGTTTCGCACTCGTCGCCGCCCTCGCCCTCGCGGCCGCCGTCGCGCCCCGGGCGAGCGCACAGGCCGCACGCTATTCCTCGGAGTCGGCCGCGATGGGCCCCGGGGGGTTCGTCATGAACTTCTGCGTCCTGTGGACGTGCGACGACGACCCGCGGGGGACGACGAGCGCGCCCGGGAGGATCGACCTGGTCGACGCGGGAGGAAGCCTGGTGGGACAGCTGCTCGCGACGGCGTCCGGCGGCAGGGCGTCGGTCACCGTCAGCGGCGCCGGCGCCACCTCGAACCTGTCCGCGTCGATCCACCTCTACGGCGCCGACGGCACGCCGGCCGACGGGATCGTGAGCGGGACCTGGACGCTCCCCGATCTCGGCCCCGGGCTCTACACGTTCCGGTTCTGGTTCAGCCAGAGCTCCGTCGCGAGGAACCCGGCGAGCACCATCTCGACGGACACCCTGAACGCCGGGGGCGGCGGCCCGGTGGGCGGGGCTCCGGCGCCGCCCCCGGAGGTGACCGTGCTGGCCCCGGCGACGGCCACGGCCTTCCAGCGGGTGGGGATCGGCGCCGCCGCATCGGTCCCGCCAGGCGGCAACCCGCTGGCGTCCGTCGTGATCGACGTCTCCCTGGACAGCGGGAGCACGTGGGTTCGGATCGACTCGGACTCCAGCCCCTCGAGCCCCGCCGATTCCGAAAGCGCGCCGTACGCCTTCGGCGCTGCCGGCACCGCGACGCTCAGGGCCACCGCGACCGACACCGCCGGGCTTGTCGGATCGGCCCAGGCCACGCTTCCGGTCGGGAAGGCGAACCAGGCAGCGGTCGTGATTACGCCCTCGAGCGCCGCGGTCACGCCGGGCCAGAGCGTCGCCTTCACGGCGTCGGGCGGCGCCACGGGCAACTACGTCTTCGGGGGCGCGGCCTCGGGCCCCGGGCCCTCGCAGACGGTCGCGTTCCCAGCGCCCGGCACCTACGCGGTCACGGTGTTCGACGCCGGAGACGCAGACTACAACCCGTCGGCCACCGCGTCGGCGCCGGTCTCGGTGCGGGCTCCGTTCTTCACGCTGTCCGTCTCGGCGACCGCCGGCGGCTCGGCGTCCGGGGGCGGCAGCTACCCCCCGAACGCCCAGGCGACCGCCTCGGCCGCCCCCGGCCCGGGCAACACCTTTGCCGGCTGGACGGGGGACGCGACGGGTTCCGCCCCGACCGTCTCGGTCCTCATGGACTCGAACAAGTCGATCGTGGCCCACTTCACCGCCCTGCTCCCGCAGACGATCTCCTTTGCGCCCCCGACCTCGGTGACGACCCGGTCACCGCCCTTCCCTCTCGTCGCGACCGCCTCGAGCGGCCTTCCCGTGTCGTTCGCGCTCGACGCCGGCCCGGTCGTCCTTGCCCACGGCGTGGTGACGCCGTCGGGATCCCCCGGCGAGGCCACGGTCACGGCGACGCAGCCCGGCAACGCGGTGTACCTCGCCGCGCAGCCCGTCGTCGCCTCGTTCGCCATCGGCCCGCCGCCGCCGGGGGTCGTGCTCGAGGACGACTCGGCGTCGACAAAGCGGTCGGACCGAGTGACCCGGACCACCAGCTTCAGGTGCGGCCCTCCGGACTGACTGGGGCGGCCCCGGCACGCTTGCGCCGCTCGCGCCCGCGCTGTTTCCTGAGCGAAACCTCCCGTGGCAAAGCCATCGCAGATCAGGGCGTTCAGGCTCACGAAGATTGCCGACAACGCCGACCGCTTCAGCGGCTTCGCCCCGTACGTCGCCTCGGTGAACGACGCTGGGACGGTGGCGTTCCAGGCCGGCCTTCGCGCCGGCGGCAGCGGGGTCTTCACCGGCGACGGCGGACCGGCCCCGGCGCGCGCCGCGGCGGCCGCCGGCGTCCTCCGAAGCGTCGAGAGCCACCCCGATATTAACAGTGGCGGCGCGCTCGGCTTCTACGCCAGCCTGAGTTCCGGCGGACAGGGGGCCCTCCTGGCCGCCGGCGGGGCGCTCGTCACCGTCGCCAGCGACGGCGCGCGGTTCCGGGGCATTGGGCCGCTCGGCCCGACCATGAACGACGAGGGGATGATGGCGTTCCGGGCGGATTTAAGGCCGGGCGGCGCCGGCGTCTTCACCGGGAACGGCGGGCCGATCGCCACCATCGCCGACACCAGCGGCCCGTTCAGCGCCTTCCACGGGCTCCCCGTCATCAATCGCGAGGACGCCGTGGTGTTCCGGGCGGACCTCGCACGGGGAGGCCAGGGCATCTACACGGGCCGCGGCGGGCCCGTCACGGCGATCGCCGAGACCGGGGACATTTTCGCAGACCTGGCGCTCTTCCCGGCCATCAACGACGAGGGCACAGTGGCGTTTGCCGCCACCCTCAGGTCGGGGAGGTCCGGCATCTTCGCCGCGGACTCCCGCGGGACGAGGCCCCTGGTCGAGGCGGACGGGCAGTTCGAGAGCTTCCGCGGCGCCCTCATCAACCGCGCGGGACTGGCCGCGTTCATCGCGACGCCAAGGGGCGGAAGACTCGGCGTCTTCGGCGGGCCGGACCCGGCGGCGGGAAGGATAGTCTGCCTAGGGGATCCCCTTCTCGGCTCCACGGTGACGGACCTGGCCCTCAATCCCGTGTCGGTGAACGAGGCGGCGCAGGTGTCTGTCCGGGTCGCCCTGGCGGACGGGCGGGAGGCGATTCTCAGGGTCGATCCCGTCGCCTGACACGCGCGACGGCGGGCGCGTCAGTGCCCGGCAGGCCCCTGCTTCGGCTGCAGCATGCTCCAGTCCTGGTCCGGGAACTTCGCCTTGAAGCCCGCGGTCAGCCGGGCTTTCTCGGCCTGGTAGGCGGCCCCGTCGTGCTGAAGCTGGGCGGCGCGCTCCGCCACGCGGGCGACCTGGGCGCCGATGCCGAAAGGCTCGGCCTCCCGCACCGAGACCGCCCCGGCAACCTCCTTCAGTCCGGCGGCGACGGCCCCGGCGGCATCCTCCTGCCCGCCCCCGGCGGCCCCCCCGATCGCTGAGCTGAAGACACGGACGAGCATTTCGTCCACACGGTCGACCGTCTTGCGGTGCACGAGCGCGGTCTGGTTGAGGTCGGCGAGGCTGCGCACCTCCGAGAAGAAGTCGCGCTGCTGGTCCAGCAGCTGCACCTGCAGGGTCATGGCCTGTACACCCGCAGGGTCGACGCCGGCCGCGTTCAACGAGCCAATGCCGTCCAGCGCCTGGCTGTACAGCTGGGACAGGGCCCGGCAGCGCTCCGTGACCGCCCCGTAGTACTGGTTGACGTACAGGGGGAAGATGCGCGTCATGCCTTCGAAGACGCGCCTCTGGTCCTCCGTCGGGCTCGGAGGAAGGACAGGCCGGCTGGGCGCCTCTATTTTCTTCAGGTCCCCAATCTCGCCGGCGAGCTTTGTCGAGAACGCCTCGCAATCGCGCAGGTAGGCGTTGGTGGCCGGCCCCTTGTTCTGGGAGCACGAGGCAAGCAAGCCGCAAACGAAGGCGCACGACGCGAGGGGCCAACGGGTGGAGCGCACGTGATGTAGGTAGCGCATCCCGGGTGCCTGAGCGAACAAAAAAGTCCCCTGTTTGCGGGTCCGCGGGCCTCCTCCCGCGGGGCGGCGCCCCGTTCAATGGCCGGCGCGCGCCATCAACTCGATTACGGGCTCCACGTCGTGGACCTAGCCAGGGACCGTCCTGGATTTTGCCGTGCTCCGGGCACGCAGGTCAAAAGCCCAGGCGGCCGGGTGGCATCCTACTCTGTTGGCCGATTGTTACACGCCCGCGCGAGTTTGAACGAGTATCCCACCGCCGCATCACTGAGCCCGGCTTCGTCGGCTCCCGGAGTCCCGCCGACCGAGGAGTAGAGGGCCGGGGCGGCTTCGTTATTCCGATCCGTCAGCGTCCACGAGACGGCACACCGGTGGCTGCGTCCCGCTTCAAACCATGCCTTCATTACAGCCCGGCCCAAGCCACGACGACGGTGCGTTGGGGCAACCGCCACCTCGTTGATCCACAATTCCGGCTGCTTGTCCGGATGGACATAATGGACCCCCGATGCGAAACCGACGACCAACCCGTCATCGATGGCAACAGCTATATGATGGCGAGGGTCGTCAAGAAACTCCGTCGCTAGCTCCGGGTCGATCGGGTTATCGAACACTTCCGCAGCGACGTTCATCAAGATGCGGTCATCGCCGCGGCATAGGACCTTGATTTCGATTGGCATGGTGTTCCTTCGCCGAAATTTACAGTGGCTCTTACGTCAATTCAATTCAGGGCACCCCCGGCGGCGGCCGCCGAGCATTAGTCTTGCCGGCGCCTTTCACCAGGGACTTATGTCGCGAAGACCAAACATCCCGTGGCCTCCTTCACGACCGGCCGAGCGGCGCCAATATATCTCTACGGCATGATCGTGTATTCGACGATCCACCGCCTGGGCGGGGATTACCCCGAGGCCGACGGCTACGCGGAGATCGCTGAGACCCACCGCGTGCCCGGCGGCGAGACGGGCAACGCGGCCCTTGTACTTGCCCGCTGGGGCCACCGGGTGAAGGTGGGAGGCCCGTTCCTTGGGCGCGAGACGCGCGACGGCGTGGCCCCTTTCCTCGGGCGGCGCGGGATCGACTGCTCGGGGCTCCACTACGACGAGGGGTTCGAAGGGGTTTGCGACCTGGTGCTGGTAGGCGGAACGACACGGACCGTGTTCGGCGCGTTCGGCCGGTACTTTCGCGGCCCGAGGCGCTGGTCCCCGCCCGACGAGGGTGCCATCGCCGCCGCGGACATCGTGGGCGTGGACCCCTTCTTCGGCGCGGAGTCGGGGCGTGCGGCGGAGATCTGCGCGGAAATGGGAAAGCCCTGGGTGACGATCGATTGCCCTCCCGACAGCCCGCTGCACCGCCAGTCCGCGGCCACCATCGTCTCGGGCGAGTACCTGCGCGGCGAGTTTCCCGGCCAGGATGCGCGCCAGGTGCTTCGCCGCTACTCGGCCGCCGGCCGCGGCCTGGTTGTCCTGACCTCTGGCGCGCGCGAGATCCTCTACGCCAGGGGGGATGGGGAGGTCCGTAGCCAGGCGCCGTACCCGGTCGCGGTCAAGAGCACCCTCGGGGCCGGGGACACGTTTCGGGCGGGCGTCATCCACGGGATCATAAGCGGCATGGACGACACGCAGACCGTGCAGTTCGCCGCAGCAACGGCGGCCATGGTCTGCACGCGCTTCCCCATGGCCCTCGACCCGCCCGGCCTGGACGACATCGCGGCGCTCATCGCCGGGCGCCAGCCCTGAGCGCTCCGCGGCCGGCTTACTGAGGCATGTCGAGCTGGAAGACGACAGGCACCTGCATGCGGGTATAGACGGCGTGGCCGTTCTTCCAGCCCGGCTTGAACTTCCACTTGCCCACCGCGGCGCAGGCGGCCCCCCCGAATTCAGGCCGGTCGGACCGGACGGACACCGCGTTCCTAACGTTCCCGCTGGGATCGACGACGAACTCGACCAGGGCCTCCCCGGTGATCCCGTCCTGCCTCAGGCTGTAGGGGTAGTCGGGGCGCGCCTGGTAGATCGGAATGGGCGTCTTGTCCAACTTGGTGAAGTCGAAGATCTCAACACCGCCCCCGCCGCCGTTGCCGCCCTGGGGGATCACAGCCGTGTCCTTGAAATCGTTTATGGGCCGGGGAGGCTCGACCGGCTGGGTGAAGCTGCCCTTGGGCGGAACCGGCCTGGGCACGTCCTCCTGCGACGGCGCGGTGACCGTGTCCTTGGGCTTGGGCTTCGAGTCGTCCGTGATGGGCTTGTCGACCGGATCAGGATCGACGGGTGGAGGTGTCACGACGACGATGGGAGGCGGCCTCTTCGGTGGGATAATGATGATGGTGCCGGTAATTTGGCCGATCACGGCGATCGCGACGATGGACGCCACCGTGGTGAGGGCTCCGATAATCAGGTTTCGACGGTTCATGTGGTTCCTTTGTCGAGGGTTTCCTTGCTCTCTGGGAGAGGATCGAGGGGCGGGCTCACATCGGGGCATTGGCTGAGGCCGGCCCCTTCTCGCCGGCGCGGGGCTCCGCCGCGGCCCGCCCCGAGGACAACGCCGTGATCGCGCCGACCACAAGCATCGCGAGGAGGCCGAACCGGAGGCTGGCGAACGGGAAGCTGCCGACGGACAGCCGGAGCTCGAGCGGCGCGCCCCCGTTGACCTGAAGGCTGCGCGTGAATGTGAGCACGCGGCCGCGCTCCGGCAGGGTCACGTCGATCGCGCCGGGTGCGGGCTCGGCGGCCAGCTGCTGGTCCACGAGCCGGGCCGCGATGCCGTGCAGCGCCGCGTTCTCCTCCTCCGTGTTGCCCATAAGGAGCTGGTCGACCTGCTGGGGATCGAAGTTGACCTTGCCGCGCATGAACGGGTTGAGGCTGGCGGCCTGCTCCAGCTGCTCGTTGCGCGCCGCCTCCACCCGGTTGTCGAGGTAGAGCCGCTGCCGGCGGGTGTTGAGGCCGAGGATCGTCTGCTGGGTCCGGAGGTTGCGCAGCTGCACGCGCGCGTCCTCGTTCGAGGCCTCGTCGAGCTGTGCGTTCGAGGCGCGGCTGAGCATCTCGCCGGCCCTCTGCTGGTCGCCGCTCTGCAGCAACGAGTCCGCTTGTGCGAGCATGGCGACCGCCTTCTGCGCGTCCGCCGACCGCCTCGACTCGACGAGCTTCCTGTACTGCTCGATGCCGAACATCCCGGCGGCGCGCTCGTCTCGAAGCAGCAGGTCGCCCCGGTAGCGCCCGAGGGTGTAGCCCGGCGGCATCACGACGCGCCACGTCACGTTCTCCAGGGGCACGCTGAGGCTCGGGCCCGCGAGCTCCACCGGCCCGCTGCCGGAGCCGGAGGCCGAGTAGACGAGCCGGACGGTGGCCGAGCGGTCCGCGTCGGTGTTCGCCGCGACGTGGAACAGGTATGCGTCGCCCTCGCGCACGACCGAGGCCCCCTCGCCGTTGACAATCGTGTTGAACAGGCGCGCGCCCCCGGGGAGGCGCACCCGCAGCGTTCCCTTCTCCTGCACGTCGACCTTGAGCTCGACCGAGGTGAGGGACGCCCCCCCAGGGGAGAAGACGGTCGCCAGGTCGGCCTGGGTGACGCGAAGCTTGAGGGCCTCGGCGATATCGTGCCGGCGCACCGTCACGGCGAGCGCGCCCTCGGGCTCCGCCACGCGGAAGCAGAGGGCCGGGACGCTTCTGTCCGAACGCGCCTGCAGGCCTGGCGCCACCGCGCCCCAGTCCGCCCGCGCCCAGCCCCGCGGCAGGGTGTCCGCCTCGAGCTCGAGCCGGCCGCCTCCCCGGATCGCGACAAACTCGGCGGCCTGGCGCGCCCCTGGGAATTCCGGAGGCATGACCATCTCGGGGCCCGACGCGCCCGCGGCCGGCCCCTGGAACTCGATCTGCGCGTCGGTCTCCCCGGCGATGCCGCGCTGGAAGCGGATCTCCCAGAGGTCCGGGGAGCCCGCTACCCGGACCATGTCGCTCACCGCCGGGCCCGAGGCCCGCACGGTCTTGGCGCGCTCCTCGCCGATGCCGGGGATCCTGACCCTGAGCTGCTTCACCGCGGCGTTCTCGACATGGCACCGAATGCCGATCCGCGTGAGCGTCTGGCCCTCGCGCACGGTGACCTCCTGCAGAGCCTGCACGGTCACCCAGGGCTCGAGGGCCTCGATGCCGACGTGGAGCTCCCAATCGCCCTCGAGAAGGCGGAACGCGAGGGTTCCCGGCTGGAGCCCTCCTGCCGAGGCCGGATCGATCTGCGTCACCCGCGCCCTTTCGGCGGCCCGCAGCCGGAGGCCCTTGCCAGGCACAAGGAGCGCCTCGCCCGTCTGCCTTCCGGCCTCGCGGATTGCGAGGCCCGGGACCGCCCACGCGTCCTGCGGCCGGGGGGCGGGCCCGGCAAGCGTGGCGGCGAACGTCGTTTCGCCGATCGTGCGGCCGCTAAGGTGCATCGTGACGACGCGCCGGGCACCCTCCTCGGCCTCGGTCCACTGGCTGAGGGCCGGCCCGCTCAGCGCCTCGAGCTCGAGGCCCTCCGGCAGCGGGAAACTGAGCTTGAAGAGCCCTGCCCGCGAAATCGACACGGCGAGGTCCACCGCCATCACCATGCGGTCGTCGTCGAGCGACAGCACCTGGCGGACCGTGACGCGCACCTCGGGCGCCACCGCCACGACCCTCATGTCCACCCGGCCCCCCCCCTCGCCGTAGCGCCAGACGTTCTGGATCGCGGCGAGCGGCTTGTCCTCGCGCGTGCGCGGCATGACGCCGGCGTCGAAATCCTGGATGTTCACCGGGGTTACCGAGGTGGCGGTGACCGCCTCCGACTGGGCGTCGCCGCCGAACGCGACCGCGATCGCGCCCACCTGCCCCACCGCGCCCTCGACCCGCAGCGGCTCAAGCGAGAGGGCGAAGGGAAGCGAGCCCGCTCCGAGCTGCGTCTCGACGTCGAACCTGAAGGCCTCGGCCTGGGCCGGCTCGACCGCCACGTGGAGGCGGTGCCTCTGCGGGTCGAAGCGCCACGCGCCCACCGGGCCCCGGACGACGTCGCCCACCGTGAGCCCCGCCGGCACATCCAGGTCGAGCTGGGACACCCGCCCCTGCACCGGCCGGATCGTGACGCGGGCGAACCCGTCGACCGCGCCCGGCCCGGGCACGTAGAGGTTGGCGGCCTCGGCATAGAACTTCGTCGCCTCCGCGGAGGTGTCGCGGCGCCTCGGCCTGGGCGTTATCACGGCCGCGCCCTGCGGCGCCAGGATGAGCGTCGCTCCGCTGCGGTCCTCGCCGAGCCCGGGCGTCGGGCGGATCTGCACGGCCATGGGGGACGTGAACTCCCAGCCCCCCTGGTCGAGTTCGAGCGTGATCCTCTGCGCCGCGGCCGGGCCGGTCGCCACCGCGATGCCCCGCGCCGGGTCGGGAACGGGCATCTCGAAATGGGCGCGGGCCGAGAGGGTGCCCTCCCGCTCGAGCGCGACGTAATAGGAGGTTTCCCCGTCGCGCTCCACCTTGCCGACCCTGAGCCCTTCGCCCGTGAAATCCGTGAGGATCGCCGGGGGCCTGAGCAGGAGGAAGCTGTCTCCGGGCGCACCCCTGACGGTCAGCTCGACGTCGCCGAAAAGCCGGTTGTTCCGGATCGCCCAGGTCTCGACCATCGACTGCGCGGCCTTCGCTCCCTCGCGCAGCCACGGGGCCCGCGCGGGACCCTCCTCGGCCCGGAGCGCGGGAGAGGCGCCCGCAGAGAGGCCCGCCGCGATCAGGATCGCGAGGGCCGCGGTGACCGCCGGCGCCCCGCGGCCGGCCTCGGGGTGCAGGCGCCCCTCGTCCGCCCGGCGCACCTCCTGCCAGCGCGCCACCCCGGGGACGAACATGCGAAGGAACACGGCGGCGCATGCAACCGCGAAGAAGGGCGCCGCCCCCCCATGCTGGGCGAGCAGCCCGGCGGAGAAGAGCGCCGCCGCGGCCGCGCCGCCGAGGCGGCACATCCGGGGGTGGCGCCTCGAGGCCGCGAGGGCCGCGAGCGAGACGCCAACCCCGGCCGCGGCCGCCGCCGCACCCCACCCCACCAGCAGCGCACGCCACTCGCTCACCTCGGACACCCGCACCGACACGCCCTCCGCCGGCGAGACCATGGATGATGCGTAGGTCAGCTCGTGATGGTCTGGGCGGCGGTTCGCCAGCGCGTCCGCGGCCAGCGCCGCGGCGCCCAGCATGGCAGCCGCGCAGCAGGCGAGCCCGGCCGCAGTCCGCCACCCGGAGCCCGAAAGCAGGAGAAGCGCCGCCAACGCAACGATTCCCAGGAAGGCGGCGACCGCGTATGACCTGCGCCCCGAGATCCACTCGAAGCCGCTTTCCGTCAGTGCGGGGCCGACCAGGCTGGCAGTTCCGCCCCTGGGCACGAGCATGAGGCCGGGGTCGCCCCGCAGCGTCCATTCCGTCACCACCGTCGGCGCCATCGTCCTCGGCGCCGCAAGGTCCACGGTCGCGCCGGACGGGCCGGCCGCCTGGCCGAGGCGGAGCGCCACATGGACGGGCTCGTTCGGGTTCGAGCGCGCCGGGAGGGGTATGAGCGTCTGGCCGCCGTCGACCTGGGCGTTCGCCACCTCGTTGTCGACACGGGTCTCCCACAGGCTCATCCCCTCGGGCAGCACGACGCGCAGCGCCTTGCGCCCGTGCGTCTTCACAAAGTACTGCGCGTCGGTCACCACCTGCCCGTCGCGCGACACGTGGCTTGACAGCCTCGCGAAGTCGACGACCTGGTCCGCGGTCTCCGCCTGCGCGTACCACTCGACGCCCATCTCCAGCCTGAACGGCCGCGCCGTGTACTGGTAGACGGCCAGGGCCGGCGCGTTGCTGAGCAGCCGGAATTCGGTGGGCAGCTCCAAGGGGTCGAGCCTCAGCAGGCCGCCCTCTGCCCGGCGCAGGTCGAACTTCACCTGCAGCGGGCTCACCACCTCGATGAAGCCGCGCTCGGCCTGGACGCCCAGCGGGCGCACCTGGCCGGGCTCGATCGTGCCCCCGCGGGCGCTCATCGGCTGCTCGAACGTGACCAGCAGCGTCGCGGCGCCCAGCACCGGCTGGTGCAGCGATACGACCACCTGGTTGCCCTCCCGCCTCCAGTCGTGGCGCACGTTCTGGCCGACGACGTCGATGTTTCCCACCGAAGGCGGGACCTCGATGCGCCACTCGCCGGCAGGCGCGCCGACCACGAAGTAGTTGAGGAGCACGCTGCCGTATACGATGCCCTCCTTGATCGAGTACAGGTGGAACACGTCGGCCTGGACGCTCTGGCCGAGGGCCTCGACCCGCAGGTCCGCGGACCACTCGGGCCCGCGCAGCCGCCAGGCCTGCTGGAGCCCGGGCGTCTGCCTCGGGAAATAACTGATGGGCACCTCCGTCAGCTGGTCCAGGCGGGAGGGCGCGATCCGGTAGCCCGGCGCCGACACGGCGCCGACCTGGCCCCGGACCGACTTCGCCCCGGGGAACCTGATGGGCCGCAGCCGCCAGTCGCCCGCGGCCGCCTGCTGGCTCTTCTCGAGGCGCACCTGCAGCAGCTGGCGGCCCTCGACCGCGCGCGCGAAGAGCACCTTCAGGGTCCTGTAGCCGCCCGCCGCCGTCGTCTCGGCGGCGTAGTCGGAGACGTCGGTCCCCTCGACCGAGGTCGCGGTGTAGTCGTCGGGGATCTGGATGGACCAGTCGCGCAGCGGCGCCTCGCGCACGTCCAGCTCGAGGCTCGCGCTGATGACGCGGTCGGTCTCGGACAGCTCGTAGGTCGCTATCTCGGACACCCCCACCTCCGGCTGGATCTCGGTCGCGACAACTCGGTAGCTGTAGCCCGACCCTGGGAAGCGGTACACGAAGACCTGGCGCGCCCCCTCCTCGGCGGCAGGCCCAGGGTACTGCGAAGGCGCAAGCTGCATCATCCCCGACGCGTCGGCCACCTCGAGGCGCACGGCCCCGCTGTTGGCGACGCGCACGAACCCGGAATGCCGGACGACGCCCTCGGGGGCCAGGCGCATCGGCTCCGCGCGCACGGGAAACCCGCCGAGCTCGGCCTGGCTGCTCACCGTGAGCGAGCCCTCGGCCTCGATCGGCCTGCTGAACCTGACCTCCAGAACCCGCGCCTGCCCGTCGGGGACAACCTTCCACCCGACGACGTTCGTCCCGGCGACGCCGAGGATCTCCCCGGGGCCCTCGAGCCGGCACCTGACGCCGGGGAGCTTCCCCTGGAGGACGCGCAGCGTCAGGCGCGAGGACTGGCGCAGCAGCCCCGCCCCGACGCGCACGTCGGTCTGCTCCGAGCTCGTGAAGGCCAGCGCGCCCAGCTCGGCCGCGCGCGTGGGCTTCCAGGACAGGGACGCCGAGCCGTCCGCCGGCAGGAAGCCCTGCCACGCGCCCCGTGAGAGGTTGGGAACGATCGGCGAGCCGCGGTTGAACTCGACCTCCGTCCCCAGGCCCTCCAGGCGCACCGGGACGGCGGAACCGGCCGGCATCGAGAAATCGATCGTCCGCCAGTCGCCTCGCTCGCGCACCTGGGCGGCAAATGCCAGGTCGACCTGCGCGACGCCCGCGCGCTCGGCCACCAGGTCGTATCCGAAGCGGCCGCCCTCGAGGGCGACGAGCTCCGCGTGCCATCCGTCGCCCGCGGTCCCGTCGCTCAGCGCGGCGCGGCCGGAGAGCACCCTGAGCCTGGCCCCCGCCTTTGCCGAGCGCAGCTGGCCCCGCAGCCGGAAGTCCACGCCGGCGCCGGTCCCGGAGACCGTCCCGGCAAGCTGTGCCCCGACCAGGTCCGCGTCGGCCGGACCCGCGCCGCGGCGCTCGAGGGCCGCCTCGATCCGGCCCTCGCCGGTCGAGACGAACTGGGTCGCCCCACCCGCGCCGTTCCTGTCGCCGAGGGCCACCAGACCCGTCACGGACGTGACGCGGAGGTCGACGTCCGGATCGGCCACGAGGCTGATGTTGGAGACGAACCCGACCGCGTCGCCCGGGGCGGCGATGAGGACCGCCGTTGCGCCCGGCACCGCCGGCCTCTGCAGCCGCGTGCGCACGACGAGGTCGAGGTCCCGCGGACCGGCGGCTCCGTCGGAAAGCGATGGGCGAATGTCGAGGAGCCTCTTGCCGGAGGCCTGCCGCACGGACCAGTCGCGCAGGCCCGCGCCGGACACCTCGGTCACGTCGCCGTCGCCCGACAGGCCCAGCGAGAGCGCCTCCGGGCGCCCCTGGACGACGTGAAGCCTCAGCCGCATCTCGCCCGCGATCTCGTCCGTGCCGAGGCGCACGGACTCGTCGACGGCCGCCGTGAAGAAGAGCGGCACCGGAGCCGGCACCCCCTTTGCCTCCACCAAGATCCGCCCGCCCTCCGGCGTCAGGCCCGCGGAGACGCGCGCCCCGTCGGGCTCTGGGTCTGCGGCACTCAGGGCGGCGGCGCCCCCCAGGGCCGAGAGCGCCAGAAGGACGATGCGCCGCGGGGCGCCCCCGGTCTTTGAAGTTGCATTCATGTGAAATCCCTCGGTTGGAAATTGGCCGCCCCTCACTCCATGTGCATGCGACGCATCCGCTCGTACATCGCGGCGAGCTCCTGAACCCGCGCCTCCTGGGCATAGTGGGTGCGCAGGGCGTTCACGACGGGGGCCAGCTGGGCGAGCCTTATGGACTCGGCCCTCGCGCCGCCCCGCAGCTTCTCGGCCAGGAACGCGGCCGTCCCGGCCAGCTGCATCGTCGGCGTCGCCCGGTCGAACGCCGGCACGTACGGGTCGTACGGCAGCGTCCACGAGCGCTCCACCATGGCGCCCGCCGCCGTGTCGCGGAAGCGCACGTAGACCTCCCCCAGCTCGCCCTCGCCCTGCGGAAGCGCCTCGACCTCGTACAGCGCCACCGCGGCCTCGCCGGCCGCGAGGGCCGCCGCCCCGACCTTGTCGTCGCGGAAGTCCTCGGTCCTGAGCCTGTGCCGCTCGAATCCGATCAGCCGGTAGTTGCCCACCCTCGCGGCGTTGAACCGCACCTGGACCTTGACGTTCTCGGCCGCCGGACGGAGCGCCCCGGCGAGCTGCCGGGCGAAACCGGCGTCGGCGGCCTCGGGAGTATCCAGCACGTAGTAGCGCCCCGAGCCCTTGCGCGTCAGCGCCTCGAGGACCGAGTCGTCGATCCCGTTCGTCCCGACGCCGCAGGCGTCGAATGAAAGGCCCCTCTGGCGAAGCGCCTCCACCCTCGCGGCCAGGTGCGCCGGGTCTGCGTCGCCGAGGTTGGCCGCGCCGTCGGTCAGGAGGACGATCCGGTTCTGCGCGCCGGTCGCGAACTGGCGCAGCGCGAGCTCGCCGCCGAGCTTGATCGCCTCCTCGATGTTGGTACCCCCCTGCGCCGGCGTCCGGGCGATGACGTCGAGGAGCGTGCCGGCCCTGTCGCCGGGCACCTGGTCGGCGAGCAGGCGGGGCTGGCGGGCGAACCCGACCAGGGTCACCCGGTCGTCGCGCCCGAGCAGCGACACGAGAACCTGCATCGCCTTGCGCACGGCCGCCGCGCGGTCCTCGCGCTCCATGGAGCCCGAGGTGTCGAGGAGCACCGTCAGGCGCAGGGGTTCCGCAGCGCCGCGCCCGGTCGCGGGAACCGTCATGGCGATCCGCAGGAGGTTGCGCTGCTGCATCGTCGGGTCGGCCGACTGCTCGGTCCTGCACGAGATCTTCTCCACCATCGACGGGGCCGGGTCGCCGTACCGGAACGCGTTGTAGAACTCCTCGGGGCGGATGCGGTCCGCCTCCGGCATCTCCCCGCGGGCCAGCGCCGCCTGCGCGATCCGGAACGACACGTCGCTCACGTGGAGCGAGAACGTCGAGACCGGCTCTCTTGATGCGCTCGTCTCCGCAGCGGCCTCGCCGTGCGCGGCAATCGCGGCCTGCCTCGGGGCGTTGACCTCGGCGTCGGAACCGCCCGGGGTCCCGCCGCCGGCTGCGCCGGCGAAAAGGCGCTTCTCAGCCTTTTCCGCCGCGTACTGGTCCTGGATGTCCGCGCCCGGCGCCGCGGGCGGCGCCTCCTGATTCCTCCCGCCCACGTCGTCCAGGAACTGCGCGGAAACCACCGAGTTCGCCGATGAGACGTCCTTGAGGTCGGCGCGCATGCGCGTGCCGGCCAGCGTGCTGCTAGCCTTGTAGCTTCCCTTGTCCTGGGGCGCGCCGGCCGTGACCGGGGGGAGCACCGTCGGTTCGTCCGCCGCGGCGGCAAGGGAGCGGACGTTATCGACCGCCCCGCTGATGCCGTCGCTCGCGCCAGTAGCACCAAGGTGGCGCGAGGCCGCCGCGACCTGCTCCCGCGCATCCCTCTCCTGGGCCGCTAGGGAGGGCGCCGCCGCACCGGTGCCGATCTGGGAAAAGTCGAAGACGGGCGCGGTCCTTGTCTCGGCGACCGGCGCGCGCGCGGACGCCGCCTTCGCGTATGCGGCCGGCGGATTTGCCTGCGGCGCCTCCTCCTGCGTTACAACGGGCAGTTGGATCGCTACCTCGTTGCTGGGCTGACTCTCGGCTTCCTTTGCAAATTCCAGCGCCGCCGGCTGCGCCCTGCGGGCCTTCGCCTGCGATTCGTACCTGGACCGAACGACCACGGAGAGGAAGAGGCCGCACGTGAGGCATGCGGCGGCGGCGAGGATCCACCGCCGCTCGACGGTCTGCCTGCGCCGCAGCGCCGCAAGCGACGGGAACAGGGGTGCGTCCGACGCCGGGTCCGCCGCGGGACCCGAGGGCGCCCTGAGGGTCCGCATGAGCTCCGCCCGGCGATCCTTCGCGAGGCGCAACGGCTCACTGTCCGGCCGGACGGACTCCGCCAGCAGCTTGATCACGGCCTCGAGCCGCCTCTTCAGGTCCGCGAGCTCGGGCCTCTCCGCGGCCAGCCGCTCGAGCTCGGCCGCCTCCTCCGGGGAGGCCTCCCCTGCGACCCACGCCGTCATCCGCGCCTCCAGCTCGGCTGAAATCTTCCCCTGCGTCCCCGGATTGTTTTCGTCTTGGTTCATGGTGGCCTCCTATCCCTGGCTCCCCTCGATGCCCGCGCGCTGCAGGCCGTCCTGAAGCCCCTTCAGCAGGTGGTGTAGTCTGAAGCCCACGTTTCCAACGCTAAGGCCCGTCCTCCTGCTGATCTCCTGGTACTTGAGGTTCTCGAGGTACTTGAGCCGGACGAGGTTCCTGTCGTCCTCGGGCATCTCCGCCAGGAGCATGCGCACGGTCCCGATGGCCTCGCTGCGCCCGAGCAGGTCGCGGGGCAGGCTCTGGTCCTGCGCGGTCCGCTCCTCGTCAAGCTGCGTCTCGCGCGGACGGTCGCGCAGGTGGTTGAGCGCCAGGTTCCGGATGCTGCGGTACAGCCACCCGCGCGGGTTGTCCACCTGGCCCCAGATCCGGTGCAGTCTAAGGAACGCCTCCTGGACCAGTTCCTCGGCGACCATCCTCTGCCTTACGATCCCGATCGCGAAATGCAGCAGCGCGCTCTCCTCGGATTCAAAAAGCTCTGCGATGCTCTGAGGATTGAGTTTCATCACCTCAACACGCGCAGCCGCGTGATTTGAACACGCGGATGACCGCGCCGGTGCGCCTTCGAACATCAACGGCTCCAATGGGGCTTGATGGCGAGATAAACATGACTCCATCGATAGCTAAGGACACGCGGCCGGGGATATCCTTAGACGATTGCCGCCGGCCCGGCCGCGCCGCCCCGTTGTGTGGGCCGTTTCCAGCTGGCCATCAACCACTTGCGGTCCAGCTTGGCCTTCGCGGGATCCCGCCGTGCGGGGCCCGCGGCCCCCTCATCCTCCGGCCGCCAGCTTCTGCCTCAGGAGGTCCACGCTCTTCGCCGGATTGACCAGGTTCACGCGGCCGCTGCGGTCGCAGCCGGCCAGGATGAGCGCCTTTGCGGCCTCCGGCGTGAGCGCCTGGTCGAGCGCGAAGAGCTTTGCCGCGAGGTTGGTCACCTGGGGCGACGCCATCGAGGTGCCGCTGATCTTCAGGCGCCTGCCGCCGGGGATGTAGCTCTCCACCTCGAAGCCGTTGGCATGCACGTTGACCATGGGGCCGAAGCTCGAGAACGAGGTCTCCTCGCCGGCCTGGTCGACGGCGCCAACCGTAATCATGTTTGGAAGCTGGAATGACGACGGGACGAACTCGTCGAACTTGACGTTGTTGTCGCCGTTGCCGGCCGCCACGACGAACAGGATCCCCGGGGCGCCCTTGAGCGCCGCGAGAAGCCCGGCCGTGTCGACGTCGAAGATCTGGCGCGCCAGCTTCTTGCGCTCCTCGGCCGTGCCGCCGGCGCCGTTTGCCTCGAGCGCGTCCTCGATCTCCTTCAGCGATCCCCCCCAGCTCATGTTCACGACCCGGACGCCGTTCCCCTTGAAGTAGTCCACCGTCGCCTGGTAGGAGGCCGCGTCCCTGCGGGCCTGCTCCATGGTCGGCGTCTCCGGGACCAGGTGGTAGTCGAACGTCATCCGCCCGATGACGAGCCGGGCGAACGGGTTCCCGGCTAGGGCGATGCCGGTGACGTGCGTGCCGTGCGCCCAGTTCTCCACGAGGTCGAGGCTCTCGAGCGTGGGCCTCACCTGGTCGGGCTTCAGCCCGGACATGTACTTCTTGAGGTCGGCGGCCTCCGGGCTGTCCACCGAGGAGTCCAGGTCCAGGAACCCCTTCAGCCGGGCGATCGTCTCCGGCAGTTTCGCCTGCGCGTCGCCCAGAGGGAGCAGGAGCTCGGGCACCGGGTTGGCGTGCAGGTCGAACGCGATCCCGTGGCGGCCCGAGGAGTCCGTCACCAGGCGGTCCCTGTAGACGTCGGTGTCCACCCCGCTGTCCCAGATCCCGACCCGCACCGGGACGGCCCGGGCGTCGGGCGCCAGCGCCACGAGCCGCGGCGTCCAGCGGTCCGGCTTTACCACGCGGTGCGCCGCGACGACGCCCTCGAGCGCCGCGACGACCTGCGACTTGTACGGCAGGTAGTTGACGAGCTGGTTGCGCATGGCAACGAGCCTGCGCGCCACGGTCGCCGAGACCTCGCCCGTCTTGAGGGCCGCCGGGTCCATCTCCTGCTGCGCGAGGCCGACCAAGAGGGCCGCGCTTCGCACCTCGAAGCCGGCCTTGGCCTCCTTTATGTCGTCCTGGACGACGTCCCACGGGAGCCTGCGGACGGCCTCCGACAGCTCGGACTGGAGGGTGCCGGCGAATTCCTCGGGCCCCGCGTGCGCGAGGTGCGCCCTGACCCAGGCCTCGGCGACCAGGCCCGTGGTGAGCCTGAGGCTCGGCTTCTCCTCCATCGCCCTCAGCTCGCCTATCAGCCGCTCGCTCGCGCCGTAGTCGTTGGCGAGCAGCGCGAGGGACAGCTGCGTGGCCTTGTAGCCCTCGAGCGTGGTCCGGTCCTGGATGTCGTAGTTCCGGAGGTCCGACTCGATGTCCCGCCTGACCTCGGCGGCGAGGGCGTCGAACGCCGCCTGGTCCCCGAGGATCGCCGAGGGGGCCTCGGAAACCCTGTAGGTGTGGCGGGGGAGGTCGTCGGCCTTCTGGACGACCTTCCTTGTGGAGGCCGGCGCGGCGTAGGAGACCCGCCAGACGGTGTTGTTCCCGTCCTCGGTCACGAGCAGCGCGCCGTCGTGGGCGACGGCGACGCCGACCGGCCTCCCCCAGACGCTCCTGTTGTCGACCACGAAGCCGGTCAGGAAGTCGTCGTACTCGCCGGTCGCGACGCCGTTCTGGCGGCGCACGCGCACGACCTTGTAGCCGGTGCGCGTGCTCCGGTTCCACGAGCCGTGGAACGCCGCGAATATGTCGCCGCGGTACTCAGCGGGAAACGCCGAGACCCCCTCGGCCGCCGTGTAGAAGACCATCTCGAGGGACGCGGAGTGCGACTGCACCGGGACGTCGGGGACGACCGCGACGCCGGCCAGGTCGGGGCGCTCGCCGGCGTGGCGCGGATCCTCGTGGTTTCCCATGTAGTACCAAGGCCAGCCGTAGAAGCCTCCCTCCTTCAGGCGGGTGATGTAGTCGGGGACAAGGTCGTCGCCGAGGGCGTCCCTCTCGTTCGTCGATACCCACAGGTCGCCGGTCGCCTGGTCCACGGCCAGGCCCACGCCGTTGCGCACCCCCGTCGCGTAGGTGTGCAGCGGCTCGCGCCCCTCGGGGTCTGTCACGAGGATGTCGGCGCGGTTGGTCTCGGCGCCCCATATCGAGCCCCGTCCGTGCTCGGCCTCCCAGGACCGGATCTCCGCCACGCTCCTGATGGGCAGGCCCTCCGCCACGTTCGATCCGGACCCGACCGAGATGAACATGCGCCGCCCGTCCGTGGCGAAGGCCACGTCGCGCGTCGTGTGTCCGCCCGTTCCGTCGCACAGGACCGGCACGACGGTCTGCGCCGCGCCCCGCGCCCTGAGGTCCCCGTTCCGGTAGGGGAACCGGACGACCGAGTTGTTGTTCGCCACGTACAGCCACTGGGGATCCTCCCCGGACGGATAGAACGCGACGCCGAACGGCCGGTCGAGGCCGTCGGCGAAGATCTCGTTCCTTGACGGGGCGCCCGCGCCGTCGTCGGCGCGCATCACGCGGACGCGGTTGGCGCGCGTCTCCGCGATGAAGATGTCGTGGTTCGGCGCCACCCTCAGGAGCCGCGGCCCCGACAGCCCGGAGGCGAACAGACGGACCGTGAATCCGGGAGGGACGGACAGGGCGGCGCCCTCCGGCTGGGCGACCACCTCAGGGCCGTTGCCCGCCGAGACGGTGCTGAACGGCGCCGGCAGCGCGGCGAGGTCGATCGAATGCTTGAGGCCCGGCGCGTCGTTGCGCCAGGAGCCGGGGTCGGCCGCCGCGGGCCTGGCGGGCGCCGGCGCCGCGCCCGCGGCCGCCGCCGCGCCTTCCGGCGCGGCCACCGTCTCCAGGTAGGCGATCAGGTCGAGGCGGTTCGCGGCGTAGGGGACGGCGGCGGGCATGGTCGTCCCGGGCACGACGGTGGTCGGGGCCGCCAGGAACGCCGCAAGCTTCGCGGGGCTCCACGTGATGCCCGAGTCGGCCATGGCCTTGGAGTAGTTGAAGTTGGGGACCGAGGCCGCCCGCCTGCCGACGACGCCGGCGAGGCTCGGGCCCTGCCCCGAGATCGGCGTGCTCCCGGGGCCGAGGACGGTCGAGTGGCACAGGGCGCAGCTCTGCTGGAAGAAGACCTTCCCCCTGGCGGGATCGCCGGCGGCCGGGTCCGCGGCCCTGGCGGCCGTACCGAGGATGGCGAGGATGAAGCCTGTTCTGGCGAGCGCGGGGGCGGGCGATTTCATGGGGAAGGGCGCCAATGTGGCCGGGAATGGGCGTTGCGCAACCCCGTCCCGGCGCCGGCCGCGTTTTTTTTGAATCGCCGGGTTCAAGGTTGCTTCTACCCCCCCGGGGTGGCTTAGCGGTCTCGCCTTTTCCGGCGCGCGGCCCAAGGTTCTCGGGCAATGTCGAAGGTCTACTTCTACTACTCGGCCATGAACGCCGGGAAGAGCACGGTGCTTCTGCAGTCGAGCTACAACTACCGGGAGCGCGGCATGCGCACGATGCTGTTCATGCCCGCGCTCGACACGCGCTCCGGCCCCGGGCGGATCGAGTCGCGAATCGGCCTCGCGTCGGACGCCATCGCCCTGCAGGCGGGAGACAACCTGCTCGACCGGGTGAACACGGCCCATTCCGAGCACCATGTCGCCTGCGTCCTCATAGACGAGGCGCAGTTCCTCACCCCCGCGCAGGTGGAGCAGGTGACCGACATCGCGGACATCCTGCGGATCCCCGTGCTGTGCTACGGCCTGCGCACCGACTTCCAGGGGCGCCTCTTCCCGGGCAGCGCGGGTCTGCTGGCCGTCGCCGACAACCTGATCGAGCTCAAGACCATCTGCCACTGCGGCCGCAAGGCCACCATGAACCTTCGCGTCGGGCCCGACGGCAAGGCGGTGAAGGTCGGCGCGCAGGTGGAGATCGGGGGCAACGACCGCTACGTGCCGATGTGCCGCAGGCACTTCAAGGAGGCGCTGGCCTCGGCCTGAGCCCCCCTGCGGGACGCGATCCGATCACGCCGCCGGGAATCGCATCTGGAATCGCGCCCCCCCGCCGGGCGCGTCGGCGACCGACGCGGTGCCCCCGTGGGCCTCGGCGACGGCGCGCACCAGCGTGAGGCCCAGGCCCCACCCGCGCTTCGAGCGGCTGGCGTCCCCCCTGTAGAGCCGGCGCCAGACCAAGTCGCGCTCCGCGGCGGGCACGCCCGGCCCGTTGTCGGTCACCGTCACGGTCACGGCGCCCGGCTCCGCCGAGGCGCCGACCGTGACGACGCCGCCCTCCGGCGTGTACTTTAGCGCATTGTCGACCAGGTTGGACAGGGCCTGCCCGAGGCGCACCGGGTCGCCGTCCATCGCCACGGGGGCCGGGACATCCAGGTTGATCCTGATGTTCCTCTGTTCGGCCACCTCCCGGTACAGGTCGGCGGCGCGCGACGCCAGCACCCCCAGGTCCACGCGCCCTCGGCGCAGGGCGAGCGCCCCGGCCTCGGCGGCCGAGACGTCGAGAAGCACCTCGAGCAGGTGCAGGGCCCGGTCCGTCTCGTCGACGCAGCCGGCCAGCGCCGAACGGGCCTCGGACGGGTCGCCGGTGTCGCTGAGGGCGAGCTCCGCCGTGCCCCGCAGGCGGGTCAGCGGCGTGCGCAGGTCGTGCGCGAGGTTGTCCAGCGTCTCGCGCAGGACGCGGACGTGGGTCGCGTTCTTGTCGAGGAGCGTGTTGAGCTGGCGGGCGAGAACCGCGAGCTCTCCGCTTCCCCCGGGCGCCGGGACGCGCGCGGACAGGTCGTCCTCATCCAGGATGCGGCGCGCCGTCTCGGCGACCTCGCGCAGCGGACGGGTGGCGCGCCAGGCGAGGAACGTGCCCGCCGTCAGAGACAGGAGGAGCGCGATAGCCCCGACGCCGGCAAAGGCGAGCCGCAGGGGCGCAAGAAGGACCGCGCGGCTGTCGGCGCTCCGCGCGACCTGGATCAGCCGGCCGTCGGGAAGGACGCGGGAGGCGACCGCAAAGTCGCGCTGCGCGTCCCGCGGGACGCGCACCGAGTGGATGTCCTGGGTCCTCCAGCCGCCCCAGCCGTCCGGGACAAGGCGCCTCTCCACCTGCGGGTCGACCCAGTCGGACGGGATCGTCGCGAAGACCGTTCCTCCGTCGGGGCCGAGCAGGCGCACGAAGAGGGAGCGCACGTCGGGGGAGGTGTCGGCGTCCAGGCTCTCGCGCACGGCGACGGCCCCGCCCAGCTCGTACGCGCGGGCGAGGTTCCCCGCCCTTAGCTCCACGGCCTCGCGCTCCCGCGCCTCGAGCGATCGGGCCAGCACCCAGTAGAGGGTGCCGAAGAGCGCGGCCGCCCCCGCGGCGAAGACCAGCGCGTAAACCGCGGCGAGCCGGATCGCCAGGGACTGGCGGAACCGCTCAAGCATGGGGCCGGAACACGTAGCCGACGCCCCGCAGCGTCTCGATCCGCGTGTGGTCCGGATCGATCTTGGCGCGCAGCCGGTGCATGACCACGTCCACGACGTTGGTCTGGGGGTCGAAGCTGTAGTCCCAGACGTGCTCGAGGATCTTCGTCTTGCTCACGGGGTGGCCGGCGTGGCGAAGGAGGAACGCCAGTAGGGAGAACTCCCTTGGCTGGAGCTCCACGGTCCTGCCCGCGCTCGTCACCTCGCGGGTCACCAGGTCGAGCGAGACGTCACCCGAGGTTATCCGGGTGGCGTCGGGGGCGTGCGTGGCCCGCCGGATGAGCGCCTGCACGCGGGCGAGCAGCTCCGAGAAGGCGAACGGCTTGGTCAGGTAGTCGTCGGCGCCGCTGTCGAGGCCCCTCACGCGGTCCTCGACCGCGCTCTTGGCGCTCAGGAACAGCACCGGGACCTGCCGGCGCGCCGCCCGCAGCCGCCGCACGACGCTGAGCCCGTCGAGGCCCGGCAGCATCACGTCGACTATCGCCACGTCGTAGCCGGTGCACTCCGCGAGGGCGAGGCCTGTCTCCCCGTCCGGGGCGTGGTCGACGGCGTATCCGGCCTGCTTCAGGCCGCGCACGACGAACGACGCGATCTTGGCGTCATCTTCCACGACGAGGGCGCGCATGGGTCCATTGTGCACGAAGGCCCTTTCCTTGCAAAGGTGGGATTGGCGCCGCCCCGAAAGGGGGACACCGGCCCGATTCCCGGCGCCGGTGCCCAATGTGCGGGCCTGTTCGGCCGGGGCCTCAGGAACCGGCGTCGGCGGAGCCCGTCTCGTCGACCACCACGTAGACGGTGCTGCCGTGCGACCAAAGCTTGACGAGCGTCTTCTTGCTGGCGGCGGCCGCGCTCAGGTCCACCGCAGCCTTCGCGGAATCGACCGGGTGCCGGTTGATCTCGAGGATCACGTCGCCCTCGCGCAGCCCCGCGCGGGCGGAGGCGGATCCCGGGTCGACGCTGGTGATGACTGCGCCGTGCAGCCGGTCGGGAAGGTTGAGGTCGCGCCGGGTTGCGGAGTCGATGTCGCCGACGCCGACGCCGTTCAGGACCCCCTGGTCGTCCGGGGCCGCCGCTGCCTGCTCGTCGCCGCCGCGCCCGTCCAGGGGCTTGCTGGCGGTGGTCGCCGTCAGCTGCTCGTGGCGGTCGTCGCGCAGGATGTCGAGCGTCACCTTCGTCCCGGGCGCGGTCTCGCCCACGGTGAGGCTCAGGTTGCCGGCGTTGTCGACAGGCTGCCCGTCTATGGAGGTTATGACGTCGCCGCTCCTGAGGCCGGCCTTCGCGCCGGGTCCGCTGGGCTGCACGTCGGTGACCAGCGCCCCGCCGTGGCTCCTGAGGCCGAACGAGTCGGCCAGGGTCGGGGTCAGGTCCTGGATCCCGATTCCCAGGTAGCCGCGCACGACCTTGCCGTGGGCGACCAGGTTGTCGACGACGTTGCCGACCAGGTCGGCCGGCACCGCGAGCCCGACCCCCTGGAATCCGCCGCTGCGGCTGAGGATCGCCGTGTTGATCCCGACCAGGCGCCCCTCGACGTCCACGAGCGCCCCGCCGGAGTTGCCCGGGTTGATCGCCGCGTCGGTCTGTATGAAGTCCTCGTAGGCCAGGCCGAGCCCGGCGCGCCGGCCGGTCGCGCTCACGATGCCGGTCGTCACGGTCTCACCGATGCCGAACGGGTTGCCTATCGCGAGCACGCGGTCGCCCACCTCGACCTTGCGGCTCGTGGTGAACGTGATGGCCGGCAGGTCGCCGGCCGAAACCTTGACCACGGCGATGTCGGTCTGGGGATCGCGGCCGACCACGCGGGCCTGCAGCTCGCGGCCGTCGGCAAGCGTGACGGTGACCTGCTTGGCGCCGTCGACGACGTGGTTGTTGGTGACGATGTAGCCGTCCGGGCTGACGATGACGCCCGAGCCGAGCCCGGTCTCCGGGGTGTCCGGGACGACCGGAAGGCGGTTGCCGAAAAACTGGCGGAAGAACGGGTCGTTCAGGCCGGGGAACGGGGAGCCTTCCCCGCCGTTCATCGAGACGTGCTTCGCGTTGATCTGGACCGTTATCTTGACGATGCTCGGGGCGACCCGCTTGACGACGCCCGCGAAGCTCGACGACTCTAGGGGCCCGCGGTTGACCGCCTGGTCGTCCCGCTTGAGGGCGAGGGCGTGGGTGGAGGGCTGGGCTGAGTCCACGGCGGCAAAGAGCCCCGCGGCGGCGAGTGCGCAGGCGGCGACGATCGCGGCGCGCCTGGGGAGATTGGAACGTGATGGGTTGTTCATGGTTTCCGCCAACGGTCGCACCCTCCCCTTTCCCGCGCCTTTCGGGAAAATGACAGAATTGTAATCCTGCGCGGCCGCCCCGGCCGCCGCTGCGCCCGGGCCGCCGCCTAGCGCAGCTGGTTGAGCAGGAACGTGAACGCCAGGGCGTTCGTGTAGGCCCGCTCCTTGTTGTTGGCCCCCGCGGAGTGCCCCCCCTCGATGTACTCGAAATAGAGCACGTCATGGTGCTGGGCCTCGAGCTCCGCCGCGAACTTGCGGGCGTGGCCGGGGTGCACCCGGTCGTCGCGCGTCGACGTGGTGATGAGGATCCGCGGGTACTTCGCGTCGGCGCGCGCATTCTGGTAGGGGGAGTACCTGCTGATGTAGGCCCAATCGGACGGCACGTCGGGGTCGCCGTACTCGCCCATCCAGCTGGCCCCGGCCGAGAGATGGCTGTATCGGCGCATGTCGAGGAGCGGCGACTGGCAGACGACGGCGCCGAAGAGGTCGGGCCTCTCCGTGAGCATGACTCCCATCAAGAGCCCGCCGTTGCTGCCCCCCATGATGCCGAGGTGCCTCGGCGTCGTGACCTTGCGGCTGACCAGGTCCTCTCCGATCGCGATGAAGTCGTCGTAGGCGCGCTGGCGGTTCTCCTTCACCGCGGCCTGGTGCCAGGCCGGGCCGAACTCCCCGCCCCCGCGTATGTTAGCGAGCACGAAGACGCCCCCGCGCTCCAGCCACGACGCCCCGATGCCCGCGCTGTAGGAGGGCGTCATCGAGATCTCGAATCCGCCGTAGCCGTAGAGGAGCGTCGGGGCCGAGCCGTCGGCCGGGAGGCCCTTGCGGCCCACCTGGAAGTACGGCACGCGCGTCCCGTCCTTTGACACCGCCTCGTGCTGCGTGACCTCGAGGCCCTCCGAGGAGAAGAACGACGGCAGCTGCTTCAGGAGGTCGCGGCCGGGGCTTCCGACTGTGCCGAGATAGTAGCTCGACGGCGTCAGGAAGTCGGTGACGCTCATGAAGTAGTCGTCGGACTCGGGCTCGGCCGGCTCGGCCTCGATCGTGCCGAATTCCGGCGCGGGAAGCGGCACGCGCGACCAAGAGCCGTCCGGCTGGGGCGTCAGGACGTAGAGCCGGTTGCGGACGTTATCGAGCTCGTTGACGATGATGTGGTGCAGCGTGGGGCCGTACTCCGCGAGCGCGACGCGGGGGCCCGGCCGGAAGAGCACGGCGAAGTCGCGGCCGCCGCCCAGGAACCTGTCCCAGGGGATCGCGATCAGCGCGCCCGAGGGGTAGGTCCTGCCCCCCACCGTCCAATCCGACCGCAGCGCCACGGTGAGCTGGTCGCGGAAGATGTCTATCGACTTGTTATTGAAGACGCCGAATTGCGCGTCGGCCGGCAGCTCGAGCCTGACCGGCCTTCCGCCCTCGACGATGAAGTACTCGGAGGTGAAGGCCGTGATCTCGCGCACGACGAACTCCCGGTGGAAGCCCGGCTCGTCCTGCACGAACGCCCCAGCGCTGACGTCCCCCTTCCCGCATTCGAAGACGACCGCCGCCTTGTCGAGCGGCGCCCCCCTCGTCCAGAGCTTGACGACGCGCGGGTAGCCCGAGTCGGTCATCGAGCCCGGGCCGAAGTCGGTGGCGAAGTAGACGCTGTCGCGGTCGCGCCAGGCCACATCGCTCTTCGCCTCGGCCAGCGCGAAGCCGTCCACGACAAACGCCTTCGCTCCGAGGTCGAACTCGCGCACGACGACGGCGTCGCCGCCGCCGCGCGAGAGGTGGACGAGGGCCCGCGTGTAGTCGGGATAGAGCAGCTGCGCGCCCTTCCACACCCAGTTCTCCTTCTCCTGCGCGGCAAGGGCGTCCAGGTCGAGCACCGCCTCCCAGGACGGGTCCTTCTTCCTGTACTCCGCCGGCGATGTGCGCCGCCAGATGCCGCGGACGTGCTGGGCGTCCTGCCAGAAGTTGTAGTAGTAGTCCCCGCGCTTCTCGACGTACGGGATCCTCTCCCTAGAGTCGTAGATCGCGAGCAGCCGGTCGTGGATCGCCTTGAAGTCGGGCGAGGCCTCGAGCTCGCGCTGCGAGACCGCGTCCTGGGCGCGCACCCACTCGAGCGCGCGGGCGCCGTCCACGTCCTCGAGCCACAGGTACGGGTCGCCGCCGGC
>Ga0181523_10001045_pt1 | contig 30432 bp, 30 predicted proteins | sample PEATcosm2014_Bin_43_FD_119752 | JGI IMG/M metagenome (GOLD analysis project Ga0181523, IMG submission 119752) | Peatland microbial communities from MTU Mesocosm Facility, Houghton, MI, USA - PEATcosm2014_Bin05_30_metaG | ecosystem: Environmental > Terrestrial > Soil > Wetlands > Peat | place... | reverse complement strand
CCTAAGCTCCAGCGGCAAACGGTAGGTATTGAAGACCATCAACAGGGGTAGCTGTGCCGATGTGGACGGATCGGGAGCATGTGGTGAGCCGCGGAGGACTCGAACCTCCAACCCGCTGTTCACTCTAGATACGCTAGGTAGCTAAATCGTCTAGCTTCTTTCTGCGTCATGCAACATCGTTTAGCACGGTATTTGGGTGGTTTTGTTCTCAAGTTGTTCTCAAGTTGTGGGCTGAACTTTCCAAAAGAAATGCGATGTATATTGCAGCTCGATCGTGAGAGAGCTCAACGGGCTTGAGGAAGCTCTGACCGGCCTGATTTGTTAGTCCAGGGGAAGTGAGAGTTTTTATACCACACCCATGGGCTGTGAAGCTGGATTTGCTCCCCAGGGCTACAGGCGGCGGGGGCTGGCGGCCTGTAGCCGAGTGCCGAGTGCGGCCGCTTCGTGTTGTATTCCACGCGCCAGTTCTCAATCACGATCTGCGCCTCCTTCAGTGAGTAAAAAATCTCTCCGTTCAAGCATTCATCCCGCAGCTTCCCGTTGAAGCTTTCGCAGTAGCCGTTCTCCCAAGGGCTTCCCGGCTCGATGTACAGGGTCCCTGTACCAACCTTCGCCAGCCACTGCCTCAGTTCCTTCGCCACGAACTCCGGGCCGTTGTCCGAACGAATGTTTTCCGGGATTCCCTGGAACAGCATCACATCTGCCAGTGCTTCAATCACTTCATACCTCCCGAGCCTTCTCGCTACACGGATGGCCAGACTCTCCCTCGTGTATTCATCGATCAGCGTCAGCATCCGCAGTGTTCTTCCGTCATGCGTCGTCCCGCTCACGAAATCGTAGCTCCATACGTGATTCGCACGCTCCGGCCGCAGTCGCACGCACGACCCGTCGTTCAGCCACAACCTCCTGCGCGGCCGCTGTTTCTGCGGCACCTTCAGCCCCTCGCGACGCCAGATGCGCTGTACCCGATCTTTGCCCACGTGCCAACCATCCCGCTGCAACAGCGCCGTAATTCGCCGGTATCCGTAGCGCCCATATTCACTGGCCAGGGCAACGATCGCTGACGTCAGCGCCTCTTCGTCGATCTTCTGGATCGCGGCATAGCGTTGTGTCCTTCGCCACTGCCCCAGCAGCCGGCAGGCATGGCGCTCGCTCACTTCGTACTTTTCAAGCGCATGCTCCACCGCACAACGCCGCCGCTCAGGGCTCAGAAGTTTCCCGAGGCCACGTCCCGCAAGATCTGTTTCTCAAGCGACAGCTCCGCTACTAAGCGCTTCAACTTCGCGTTCTCTCGCTCCAGCTCCTTCATCCGTTTTGCTTGATCCAACTTCAGGCCGCCGAACTCTTTCCTCCAGCGGTCGTACGTCTGAACGGTGATCTCTGCTTCCTTGCAGGCTTGTGGTGTGCCCTTCCCGTTCGCGATTTCTACTTTAATCTGCCGCAGCAGCGCCACGATTTGCTCCGGCTTGTGTTTCTTCATCGGCATGTCCAGCTCTCCTTTAGAGTGATTTTCTCTCACTCCCGCTGGACTAATTCAATCCGGTCACGTCAGTGGCCGGACCGCAACAGGCGCCGCACCATGTTGGTTCCCATTCGGCCCAAGCCGATCATGCCCAACTCCATGTGGTTCTCCTTTCTCTTGAGAGCCGTGACGCCACTTTTCGCAGACGTTAGATGTTGACGAATTCACCGGAGCATTCGAGGTTCTTGCAGTAGCCCCGACGGCGCCCGAACTCGGTTGTGCTTAGTACGCGCGGAGATCAGGAGGACTTTGAAGCAGCCTTCGCACGTCCCGCCTGATCATCCCGAATCTCGCGCTCTGCCTCATGCCAGTCTTGATCTGCCTGACTTTCGCCCTGGACTCGCTGCTCGTAAAGCTCGTAGGCCCGGGCGGAGATCTGCGGTCTGAGATCAAGCGCCTTCTTGGCCAACAACGGGGCTTTCGTAGGGTCAAAAATATGATAGGCGAGTAGTTTCACTCGGTCATTCACCAAGGCCCAAGCCAGAGCGTAGGCCCAAACGAACCCTGCCCAGCCCCAGCCCAGTGGTGTCATAAACAGCCCATACACCGCGATCAATGTCGCTACAATCTGGGTGCCAAGCACGGCTACCCACAGAATCCGCGCCGGGCGTATAGACCAGAACGGGCCGCGCGTGCGCGTCAGGAAAATCGTCAGATGTCCGGCCACGGACAGCTTCAGGTACATCAGCGTCTGAATGTGCGCGCGGTCGAGATGAAATACGCGCTCGCCAAGATAGAACAGGCCAAACGCGGACACGACTCCGATGAGGCCCAGCACGGTAGAGATCCCGAGCACTAGGCGCATGTTCCAGGCCTCGGGCTTATCCTTGTAATGAACGTTGTCATAGGCGATGGACAGGATCGCTCCGTCGTTGAGCAATGCCAGCATCACAATCATCACCGCGGTCAGCGGATAGAAGTTAAACACCAAGATCGCCAGCGTCATGAAGAAGAGCACGCGCAGGGTTTCGGCGATGCGGTAGATCGCGTAGCTGTTCATCCGCTGGAAGATGCGGCGGCTTTCTTTGATCGCGTCAATAATTACCGACAGGCCCGACGCCAGCAGCACGATGGAGGCTGCCGCGCGGGCCGCATCCTGTGCGCCGGAAACGGCGATGCCGCAGTCCGCTTTCTTCAGTGCCGGGGCGTCGTTCACGCCGTCGCCGGTCATGCCGACAATGTGGCCGCGCTGCTGCAGGACGTCCACGATGTGGAATTTGTGTTCGGGGAATACCTGGGCGAAACCGTCCGCTTTTTCGATGGCCTCGGCCGCCTGCGCCGTTTCGTGTTGCTTCATATCGCCGAATCCACTGGCATCCAGAATGTTCGTACCCAACCCCAACTGTTTGGAAGTTTCTCGAGCGATGGCTATTTGATCGCCCGTAACCATCTTGACCTTCACACCCATCTGCCTGGCGCTGGCGATGGTTGCTTTGGCTTGCTCGCGCGGCGGATCGAACAATGGCAACACCCCTACAAACTGCCACTTGCCTTCTTGATCTGCCCGGGCCACTCCCAAGGATCGGAAGCCGCGTCCGGCAAATTCATTGACCGCTTTCTCGACGGGGGGATTTACCTCGCCAGCGTTAGTCGACATCTGAAGGATCACCTGCGGCGCTCCCTTGGTCACAAGAAACTGTTTTCCATCCGCAGCTTTCACGGATGCTTCGGTGCGCTTATGCACCGGGTCGAAGGGCTTGAAATGGAGAACCTGGTAGCTCTTGAGGGCTTTGTCGTCCTTCACGCCGCCGATTACCGCGAGGTCGATGGTGTCCTTGTCTTCCGCACGCGAGGCGAGTGCGCCGTAGAGGATGGCTTGGTCTGGGGGAATACCGTTTACGGTAAAGGGATCTCCCAAGGTCAGCTTGTTTTGAGTCAGGGTGCCGGTCTTGTCCGAGCAGAGCACGTCCACGCCAGCGAGTTCCTCGATAGCCGACAATCGCGTCACGATCGCTTCTTTCTTAGCGAGGAGACGGGCGCCGACTGCCATGGTCACCGACAGAACAGTAGGCATGGCCACCGGGATCGCGGCCACCAGAAGCACCAGGCAGAATTCCAAGGTTGTGAAAACCTTGTCGCCGCGGAAGAGCGCCACGACCAATATCAACACCACGAGACTCACCGCCAGGACAATCAGGTAGTCGCCGATCTTCAGCACGGCGCGCTGGAAATGACTGACCGTGTGAGCCGATTGCACCAATTGCGCGGTTTTGCCGAAGTAGGTGTTCGTGCCCGTGGCATACACCATCGCGTCGATTTCGCCCTGACGGATAATGGACCCCGAAAAAACGGCTCCGCCGGGTTTGGCGGTGACGGGCAAGGACTCGCCGGTCAGCGCCGACTGATCCACTTCAATCGAATCGCCCGCGAGCAAGCGCGCATCTGCCGGCACAATGTCGCCCAGTCGCAAGCGGACGACGTCGCCAGGTACCAGATCGGACGAGTTCGGGTTGGCCCACTTCCCATCACGTTTCACCGTGGCCTTTACCGCCAGTTTGGCTCTAAGCGCCTCGATGGCGTTACCCGCCTGGTGTTCTTCCCAAAATCCGACCACGGCGTTGGAGAAAAGCAGGAGAAGAATGATGAAAAAATCCAACCAATGCCGGACGACCCCGGACAGAATTACCGCCGCGTCGATCATCCATGGTATGGGGCCCCAAAAGTAAGTGAGGAATTTCAGAAAGGGATTGGTTTTCTTTTCTTCAATCTTGTTAGGGCCGTATTGAGTAAGCCGTTTCTGCGCCTCGGCTTGGCTGAGGCCGTCAGGGGATGACTCCAATTTTTTCTCCACTTCCGGCAAAGGCAGAGTTTTCAGATCGTCTTTCGGATCGGGCGCGTTGGGGTTCGATCCCGGCTTCGATTTGGAATCTTTGAGATGATCGGCATTGGGGTCCATACTGGGCATCCTTTCCGTTCTTTCTTGTTATTTCCGCCGAGTCACGGGCCGACAACGCCTTGAAACATCCGTGGGCAGGCGTCTTACTCAAATCCCCTTCATATTCCCGGATTCGTCCGGCGTGTCCCCGCTATTTTGAGACCGCACTTGATGGTGGCGGCTGGGGTGGGCTGCGGCGCACCAGCGCTAAGTTATCCGTCATGACATATAAAGTGATGGCGGCCACAAACATCAGCATGACCACCCAGAAGCGCCAATCGCGATGCGCGCGCCGCCAGTAAGAGTGCTTTTCCTCAGGAATATGTTCACCATCCACGATTTCGCGCCCGTGGGGATCGTGCTTAATTTCTTTCATGGGTTAAATCCTTTCTTCGCATCAACTGCTGGCCCTTGCCGACGGCGGCCACGTCCTCGCGGACAGCGTGCGCGCTTGTGCTTGATGAGGCTGTTACCGCCCTTGGCCGCTACGCTTCTCCCAACCACTTACGGGCCTCGGCGGCCTCGGCATGATCGAAGTATCGAGTCGTCGCTTTCGTAAAAGGCTTGCAGAACACGGCCATCCCATGCTGCCATTTCTTGTCACCGACCATCGCGAGCCGTTCGATATCTGAGAAGTGTTTCATCTCGAATTTGATGTCCTCCCAGGCGGCGCCCGCGTCCCATCCATGGAAGCCCGTCATGTCGAAGAGAACGCGCAATTTACTGTGCTCACGGAGAAGTCGCTCAAACTCCTTTGCAAATGGCCCATAATCTTCTTTCACTAGTTTTCCAGTGATATGAAGAATGAGCACTTTTCCGTCGTCTTCTTCATTCAATTGAATTGGCATTTAAGTTTCCTTCGATTCAGGTTCGTTTTGTCTTCCACATTCGTTCCCGCTCATCCAAGACTCGTTTCTTCCTCGCTCTTGCGTCCATTTCTTCGCTGGCTTCCCGGTCTACTTTCCACCTTGACCCCACTTCCAATTCCTAATCTCCGCCATGTCCTGCCCATGTTTATCAATGTAATGTTTGTGCTCGATGAGCTTGTCCTGCATCTGCTGCTTCAGATAGGCGCCCTTGGAACCCAGGTGTGGTAACCGATCCACGACGTCTTGTACGAGATGGAACCGGTCCAGGTCGTTCTGCACCCTCATGTCAAAGGCAGTTGTGATGGTGCCCTCTTCCTTGTAGCCCCGGACGTGAAGGTTGCGGTTCGTCCGGCGGTAGGTCAGACGGTGGACCAGCCACGGGTATCCATGAAAACCAAAAATGATGTGTTTATCTTTGGTGAAGAGAGAATCGTAGTCCGTTTCGCTAAGCCCATGCGGGTGCTCACTCGAAGATTGCAGCTTCATCAAATCAACGACATTGATCACCCGAATTTTCAAAGCCGGCAGATATTCGCGGAGAATGGAAACGGCCGCCAAGATCTCCAGCGTAGGCGTGTCTCCGCAGCAGGCCATCACTACGTCCGGCTCCGCGCCCTGGTCGTTGCTGGCCCATTGCCAGATGCCGATTCCTTCAGTGCAATGCACCACCGCAGCGTCCATATTCAACCATTGCGGGAGCGCGTGCTTGCCCGCAACCACCACGTTGACGTAATTTCGGCTGCGCAGGCAGTGATCGAAAACAGACAACAGGCAATTGGCGTCGGGCGGAAGGTAGACGCGCACGATGTCGGCCTTCTTGTTGATGACGTGGTCGAGGAAGCCGGGATCCTGATGTGTGAAGCCGTTGTGATCCTGCTGCCAGACGTGGGAGGCGAGCAGATAGTTCAGTGAGGAGATTTTCCGGCGCCAGGGCAATTCCAGGCATACCTTCAGCCACTTGGCATGTTGGCTGAACATTGAGTCGACGATGCGAATGAAGGCCTCATAGCTGTTAAACAACCCGTGCCGCCCGGTCAGAAGATATCCTTCGAGCCAACCTTCGCACTGATTTTCGCTGAGCATCGAATCCAGTACGCGTCCGGCCGGTGCAAGGAATTCGTCATTTTTTAATTGCCGGGCGTCCCACTGACGGTTGGTGACCTCAAAGACCGCGCCCAAAAGATTCGAGACCGTCTCATCGGGGCCGAAGACGCGGAAATTGTGCTGATCCTGATTCAGTTTGGCCACATCGCGCAGAAAATTGCCGAGCACGAGCGTATCTTGTCCGTTAACGGCACCCGGCGATGGCACATGCACCGCATGGACGTGGAAGTCCGGCATGCGCAGATCGCGCAGCAGAATTCCGCCGTTGGCGTGGGGATTCGCGCCCATTCGGCGGTCGCCCTTCGGCGCCAGTTCTGCCAATTCCGCAATGAGCCGCCCGTTTTTATCGAAGAGTTCCTCGGGTTTGTAGCCTTTCATCCAGCTTTCGAGCTGCTTGACGTGATCGGGATGCTCGGAATCCACAAGGATCGGCACTTGGTGCGCTCGGAATGTGCCCTCGATTTGTAAACCATCGACGACTTTCGGCCCCGTCCAGCCCTTGGGTGATTTGAGGACAATCATTGGCCAGCGCGGCCGAGTGCTGTCGTTATTGCTCCGCGCATTGCTTTGGATTTGTCGGATGTCCTCGATGGCCCTTTCCATTGTAGTGGCCATGAGTTCATGCATTTTCCCCGGCTCATCACCTTCCACGAAATGCGGTGTCCAGCCGCAGCCTCGCAAGAATTGCTCCAATTCCTCATGCTCGATGCGAGCTAGCACAGTTGGATTGCTGATCTTGTAGCCATTCAGGTGCAGTATTGGTAGGACGGCTCCGTCGGTAATCGGGTCGAGAAATTTGTTGGACTGCCACGAGGTCGCCAAGGAGGCCGTTTCCGCTTCGCCATCGCCGATGATGCAGGCCACGATCAAATCGGGATTGTCGAACGCCGCCCCGAAAGCATGGCTGAGCGAGTACCCTAACTCGCCACCTTCGTGAATCGAACCCGGCGTCGTCGGCGCAACATGGCTGGAAATCCCGCCGGGAAACGAGAACTGCTTGAACAACTCCTTGAGCCCCGCCTGGTCCTGGGTCACGTTCGGATAAATCTCGCTCCAGGTGCCTTCGAGGTAGACGTTGCCGACCAGCGCCGGTCCGCCGTGCCCAGGTCCAGCGATGTAGAACATATCTAGGTCATACTTCTTGATGACCCGGTTCAAATGCACATAGATGAAGTTCTGGCCGGGCGTCGTGCCCCAGTGTCCGACCACGAGCGGCTTCACGTGCGATAGCTTCAGCGGCTCCTTTAGCAGTGGATTGTCGTAGAGATAGATCTGACCGACCGAAAGATAGTTGGCGGCGCGCCAGTAGGCATCCATTCTGTGGAGCAGTTCTGGGGCAAGAGTTGGGGAGGGAGCTAGCGAAAGCGTTTCTGTTTTCACGGTTCAATTCTCCTTGTTACGGCCAGCGCCGAAATTGCTGCAATCAGGCTTGGCAATCTTGAGTTCTTCGTCACTCTGCAATCCGAACGAGGCTAATTTCGTGCACGTGGACCTGTAATCCGTATGCAGAATGCTTTGAATCCCCATGTCTTCCGCGACCTGGACGAACATCTCTGTGTTTTCGATGTAAAGCGTCTCGCGGGCCGGCGACTGAGCGATATCCAGCGCAAGCCGAAAGATGTCCGCGTCGGGCTTGCGGAGGTGGACAAAGCAGGACGAAATAAAGGAATCCACGAACGTGTCCAGCTTGAACTTGCGAATGCGATACGCATTCACCTCGTGCGCTTCGTTGCTGACGACGGCGATCTTCAGCCTATGCCGGACTTTAAGCCGCGAGACCAACTCGATCATCCTGGGATAAGATTTCGATTGCGCGAACATGAAGCGCCAAAACTGAGTCCGCGTGAACGGTCTCTTTTGGTAGAAGACCACGCGGCCCAAGTATTCCTCGAACGCAAGTTTCCCCTCTTCGTGAGTTTCGAAGTTCAGGGCATGTCGATTCTCCATCTCGGCCCACTCCAGGTCGAAGTTCTTCGCCGCCCGTCTTCGAGCATGATGGTCCCACCCGTTGGTAAGCAGCACGCCGCCGACATCCAGAAACAGCGTCGTGATCGGGCTCGCTCTTTTCATTTGATCTCCGTCGACGGCGCGTGGCTCTCGTCAAAGTTTGTGCGTCGGGCCAGAAGCATCACGCTGCTGTGGGCTTCCAAGCGATAACCCTTTAAATGATCAACAAGAGCTTCCTCGTCTGGGGCCAGCAAGTCTTGGGGCGGTGCACCAGAAGTATCGATCGCTCGATGCCAGCGAAACCCTTGCGGGGGCGGCGGCAATACAAAGTCGGCCCCAGTGACGCCAGCGTTGAACATTAAGAAAAGCGCAGCGCCTCTGTCTTCCTGGATCATGCAGCCGAGTCTTTTTTCTTTCGAGTCGGCCCAGTCAGGCAATCCTCCTCGCGGGCCAAACCAATGGATGTCCTCGTCCGTGTAAAATTGTTCCTCACTCAAAATCGCATGCGCTTGGCGAAACGCGATCATGCCGCGAGTAAAATGGAGGATTTCCCCGTGCTGTTCGAGAGAGCGCCAATCATGCCAGCTGGTTTCGTTGTCCTGGCAGTAGGCATTATTGTTCCCACCCTGTGTACGGCGAATTTCGTCGCCGCCGAGCAGCATCGGCACGCCACGCGAGATCAGCAGCGTCAAAAGGAAATTCTTGATCTGGCGATTGCGGAGCGCCTCAATCTCGGCATCCTTCGTTTCGCCTTCAGAGCCGTAGTTTTCGCTGTAATTGGCGTCGGTCCCGTCGTGATTGTTTTCTCCGTTTGCTTCATTGTGTTTCGAGCGATAGCTCACCAAGTCGTTCAGCGTGAAGCCGTCGTGGCAGGTGATGAAGTTGATGCTGGCTTCGGGACCTTTGCCCGACTTGGCATAGATGTCGGCACTGCCGCAGAGGCGGCTGGCAAACAAACCGAGCATCCCATCGTCGCCGCGCCAGAAACGCCGGACATCGTCTCGATACCGGCCGTTCCATTCCGCCCAGCGGCGCTGTGAAAAACTGCCCACCTGGTACGCACCAGCGGCGTCCCACGCCTCCGCGATGATCTTCACATCCCGTAAGATCGGATCCTCGGCGATCCGCTCAAGAAGCGGGGGATTCGAAAGCAAATTGCCGGAGGGACCCCGGCCAAGCACGGCGGCCAAGTCAAAACGAAACCCATCGACATGCATCTCCACCATCCAATACCGGAGCGCGGCCAAAATGTGGTCTCGCACCACCGGATGGTTTGCATTGATCGTATTGCCTGTGCCCGTGTAGTCCTTGTAGTGGCGTTTGTCGTCTGCCAGAGTGTAAAAGATCGAATTATCTAGCCCACGGAAACAGAGCGTTGGACCCAGTTCGTTTCCCTCCGCCGTGTGATTGAACACGACGTCCAGAATCACTTCGATGTCGGCTTTGTGAAAAGCCCGCACCATCTCCTTGAACTCCAGCTTCTGCTGCCCCATTCCTCCTGAACTGCTGTAGGAAGCTTTGGGCGCGAAGAAGGCCACGGGATCGTATCCCCAGTAATTCTTGAGCGGTTGACCGGTCTGCGGATTCCTGCGCGTCAGAGAAGTTTCATTGAACTCCACGACTGGCATCAACTCAACAGCGGTCACTCCAAGGGCTTTCAGATAGGGAATCTTTTCGGTCAGTCCTCGGTAGGTTCCGGGATGGTCCACGCCGGAGTTGGGGCGGATCGTAAAGCCGCGAACGTGCATTTCGTAAATGACCGTCTTCGACCACGGATGCCGGAGTGGCTGGTCTCCATCCCACTCGAAGGCCTCATTGACAAATATACATTTCGGCATCGAGTTGGAATTGTCCGACTGCGAGATCGTCAAGTCTTGCTCCGGGGCTGACGGATCGTATCCAAGCGCCGACGCAAAATCCCACGCGGGCGTCCGCGAAATCGCGGTAGCGAAGGGATCGAGCAAAAGCCTCTTGAAATTGAAACGATGTCCTTCGCTGGGCTTGTAGGGTCCATCCACACGGTAAGCATAAAGTTGCCCCTGACTGATGCCCTTTACCCAGACGTGCCACACGTCGCCGGTGCGATTGCGCGCAGAATCCAAATCGATTGCCCGGACGGGCGCTGCGTCATCGGCGTGGTCAAACAGCTCCAGTCGCACACGGCTGGCGTAACGGCTGAAAACGGCGAAATTAACCCCTCCTGCGGTTTCTTGGGCTCCCAAAGGCAAAGGAGAGCCCGCGCGAATGTCAGCGCGCTCAGAGATCTCCGAGATGTAATCGTGCAACTCGCGTTCGGGGATGCTTGTCATCGTTGCCATAGAATTCGGGCGGATTCCAAGGGAACCGCCACTCCGGAGCGCTGCGGTATAAGTCGTGAGGTGTAATCGTTCGCGGGACGCGCAGCAGACACCGTCGCTTGAAAGACGCAGCTACGGGACGCGTCAGGAAAAGGTCGTACGCACTTCATTTCCTCGAGAACGGGATCGCCGTCGCTGATTCCGTCCGCATAAAGCTCAGCTCGCACTGCATTCGGGTTGAGACCATTGAGATAAACCTGCACCTCAAACACGTGTCGCCCGTCGCGCGTCTCAACTTTCACTTCGCCGAAGCGCAGCGCGGCCCATTCTTGTTCCAGACTGCGTTGCCAAGCGACGATTTGCCCACCCACCGCGCCCTTGTTCGCTTCGCGCTCCCGATACGCCATCGCAGCCGGGAGGTAGCGTTGCTCGGTGTATTCGCGAACTGCGCGATGGGCCGAGAATCGCGGTGTCAATTGCGCCATACTTTCCCGCATTCGCTTGACCCAGGCCATGGGAATGCCGTTCTTGTCGCGGGCATAGAATTCCGGAATCACCTCTCGCTCGAGCAGGTCGTACAAGGCTTCTGCTTCGGCCGCGTCCCAGTCCGGATCGTCGCCATGCTCCTGGCCGTCGCCCAACGCCCAACCAATCTCAGGCGTGTATGCTTCGACCCACCAGCCATCCAGCTCCGAGAGATTGATGCCGCCATTGACGAGCACCTTCATCCCGCTCGTGCCGCAAGCCTCCCATGGCCGTCGAGGGGAGTTGATCCACACATCCACGCCCTGCACCAGGCGCTCGGTCAACTGCATGTCGTAATCGCTGAGGAAAATCACATGAGGTCGAACTTCGGGCCGCCTGGTGAAAAGCACCCATTCCTGGATCAGGGCCTGGCCCGGCTGGTCGGCTGGGTGCGCCTTTCCTGCGATGATCAGTTGGACCGGGCGCTCCGAATTGCTCAATAGGCGAAGCAGCCGCGGCGGGTCGTGCAGCAGCAGGTTTGGTCTCTTATACGTCGCGAAGCGACGCGCAAAGCCCAATGTTAAGGTGTTGGGATCGAACAGATGCTTGGCGCCTTCGATCACCTCGGGCGACGCCCCTGAAATGGCCAATTGTCGGGATAATCGCCCGCGGGCGTATTCAACAAGAGACTTGCTGGCGGCCGTGCGAAATTGCCAGAGTCTAGTGTCTGAAACTCGGCGAATGTTCTGCCCCAGGTTTTCCGTCGGCCCCAGCCATCGGCCTTTTCCGCAAGCCTCTGTCCAAAGATCGTCGGCTGCTGCGGAGTCCCAGGTCGGCATGTGAACCCCATTGGTCACGTGTCCAACGGGCACTTCGTTCTTCGGCCAGCGAGGGAAAAGAGGTTCAAAGAGTTGCCGGCTGACTTCTCCATGCAAGCGACTCACACCGTTTACCGCCCCACTTCCCCGGATCGCCAGGTAGGCCATGTTAAAACTCTCCGAGGAGTCGTTCGGATTCTCGCGCCCCAGGACCAGCAAGTCGTGGAGTGTTATGCCGAGTTTTGACTCTGCATACTTTCTGAGGTATTTTCCGATGAGATCCGGAGTGAATCGATCGAAGCCGGCGGCCACCGCCGTGTGCGTGGTGAAGAGATTTCCCGCTCGTGTGACGGCTAGCGCGACATCAAACGGCTGCCCAGTTTCTTCCATGAAGCTTAGGGCACGATCCAAGATTGCGAATGCCGCGTGCCCTTCATTCAGGTGACAAACTTCCGGCTTGATCCCCAGCGCTCTGAGCAGCCGCCAGCCGCCGATCCCGAGAAGCAGTTCTTGCAGAAGGCGCAGCTCCGGCCCTCCCCCGTACAGCTCGCTGGTGATCCCTCGATGAGCGGGGAAGTTCGCAGCGTCATTGCTGTCCAGCAGGTAGAGCGTGACTCGACCAACCTGAACCTGCCATGCGCGCAGCCAGAGCGAGTAACCAGGTAGGGCGATCTCCAACCGCAACCACTCACCGTTCGGGCGGCGCACCGGCGTGATCGGCAACTGTCCGGGGTCATTGTATGGGTAGAGAGCCTGTTGCGCTCCCTCCTGGTTGATCACCTGTCGAAAATATCCTTGTTGGTACAGCAACCCTAGTCCGACCACAGGCACACCCAAATCACTGGCAGCTTTGAGCTGATCGCCAGCAACATTACCGAGCCCTCCCGAATAGATCGGGAGCGCTTCGCTCAACATGAATTCCATGCTGAAATACGCGACGCAGGTCAGAGACGTATGCGTGTAATGTTGTTGAAACCATGCGGGCGTCTCCGCCTCGTGTCGCTTGACTTGCAGTAGGTCGTCAATTTTCTTGCGGAAAGCAAGATCGTCCAACACGCGCTCGAGTTGTTCCCGCGAGACCGTCTGCAGGACGACCCAGGGGTTTTCCGTAAGCTCCCACAGGAGCGGATCAAGCGTGCGCCACACGCCGTCCGTGGCATGGTTCCAAGACCAGCGCATGTCCAGGGCCAGTTCTGCAAGGGAGTCGAAGCCCTCCACATCCGTATGCAGAAGCCCGTAGATTGGGTGGGGGACACGGATTTGTTTGCTCACGGTGTCTGCCCCAAATTTGCTCTGGACCTAAACTTCGAAGGCGTCAATTGTCCCCCGGTTATGCCACTTTTCTACTTTTCCTCGGCTTCGTCCGCTGACTGCTGATTAGCCATCCGGCGTCGCGCGAACTTTGCTCTGCGAAGGCGCCATCAAAGCATCGTCGACAATCCTTTGGGCTTCCTCAAGGATGCGGCGCAGATGATCGGTTCCCCGGAAGCTCTCCGCATAAATCTTGTAGATGTTTTCGGTCCCTGAAGGACGCGCCGCGAACCATCCGCTTTCGGCGATCGCCTTCACTCCGCCGATGGGCGCGCCATTTCCCGGCGCGCGGGTGAGGACAGTCTTAATTTTTTCGTCTGCCAGCTCGGTGATCTTCACATGCTCTGGCGAGAGTTTCGCCAAGAGTTCCTTTTGATCGGGAGTAGCTGGCGCGTCAACTCGGTCATAGGCGGGCTCGCCGAACTCGCGCGTGAGGTCGCGGTAGATTTCACCGGGATCGCGCCCCATCCGCGCCGTGATCTCCGCCGCGAGCAAAGCCGGGACAATACCATCTTTGTCCGTTGTCCAAACCGTGCCATCGAGACGGGAAAAAGAGGCCCCTGCGCTTTCTTCGCCGCCGAAGCCAAGCGAACCATCGAGCAGGCCGTCAACAAACCACTTAAAGCCAACCGGCACCTCAAAAAGCTTCCGGCCAAGCTTCGCGGTGACGCGATCGATCATTTGGCTGCTCACCACGGTCTTGCCGACGGCCGCGCCCTCGCGCCACTTTGGCCGATTTTGGAGAAGGTAGAAGACCGCAACCGAAAGGTAATGATTGGGCGGCTGTAATCCGGCGCTTCTAGTGACGATGCCGTGCCGGTCATGATCCGTGTCGCACGCGAAGGCGAGATCGAAGCGGTCCTTCACCGCGATCAATCGCTGCATCGCATAAGTCGAGGAAGGGTCCATGCGTATCCGGCCGTCCCAATCCACAGTCATGAACCGAAACGTGGGATCTACGGTTTCGCTGACGACCGTAAGATTCAATCCATAGCGCTCGGAAATTCGTGCCCAGTAATGGACTCCTGCACCGCCAAGCGGATCGACGCCCAAGCGAAGCTTCGAGCCGCGAATCGCGTCAAGATCGAGAACGCTGCCGAGGTCGCCGACGTAAGCATTGAGGTAGTCTTGCCGGTGCGTCGTTGAGGCGCGAAGAGCTGCCTCGTAAGAAATCCGTTTCACGCCCCGCAAATTGGATTCGAGCGCTTCATTCGCCTTCGCTTCAATCCAATTCGTGACAGCACCCTCCGCCGGGCCACCGCTCGGCGGGTTGTACTTGAAACCGCCGTCCGCGGGCGGGTTGTGCGACGGCGTAATCACAATGCCGTCGGCAAGTCCCGTCTTGCGCCCGCGGTTGTAAGTGAGAATCGCGTGAGAGATCGCCGGAGTGGGCGTATACCCGTCGCCGTCCGCAATCATCACTTCCACGCCGTTGGCCGCCAGCACTTCAAGCGCGCTGGCCATCGCCGGCACCGAGAGAGCGTGCGTGTCCATGCCAAGAAATAGTGGACCGTCAATCTTCTGCTGATTTCGGTAGAGGCAAATCGCCTGACTGATGGCGAGGATATGCCACTCATTGAAGGCAAGATCGAGAGCGGAACCGCGATGACCTGAGGTGCCGAATGCAACCCTTTGTCCCGGCACGGAAGGGTCGGGCGTCTCGGAATAATAGGCCGTGACGAGCCGGGGCACATTCACCAGCATCGATTCTGGCGCAGGCTTTCCCGCAAGCGGACTTATATTCATGATGCTGCCGTTGACTTCTTCGCCAGATGCGATGACGACCGTTGCGCCAAGGTCGCCATCAGCTTGTCGAACGGTTGATTGAATTTCTCGACACCCTCGTCCTCAAGCTTCTGTGTCACGTCGTCGATTTTGACGCCCACATTCGACAGCTCCTCGAGCACCCAGCGCGCCTTGTGGACGTCTTGTTCGAGACGAGCTTGCGGATTGCCGTGATCGCGGTAGGCGTTGAGCGTTTCGAGCGGAACCGTGTCGACCGTGTCCGGTCCGATCAGGGCCTCGACATATTTCACGTCGCTGTACTTCGGATTCTTCGTGCTGGTGCTCGCCCAGAGCAGCCGTTGGACACGAGCGCCCTGAGCGGTCAGCTTCCGAAACCGTTCGCTGCCGAAAATCTCCTTGAAGATTTGGTAGGCCATCTTGGCGCTGGCGATCGCAACTTGCCCGTGCTCCGCTTTGTCAAGATAGGCCTCTTGGCCTTCTAGGGCTTTTGGTTTTTCAAGCAGCGGATCCACCATCGCATCGATGCGGCTCACGAAGAAGCTGGCCACAGAGGCTATCTGTTTCACCGGTTTCCCTTGAGCCGCACGCGCTTCGATGCCTGCGATGTAGGCCTCCGCCACTTGGCGATAACGAGCCAACCCAAACAGCAGCGTCACGTTGACGCTGATTCCTTCACTGATGAGCTGCTGGATGGCGGGCAGCCCTTCTGCCGTGGCGGGAACCTTGATGAATACGTTGGGCCTGTCGAGCGCGGCCCACAACCGGCGGGCTTCCTTTATCGTTCCCTTGGTGTCGTGCGCCAGATGGGGATTCACCTCCAGGCTGACATAACCGTCTATGCCGTCCGTGCTGTCGTAGACAGATTTGAACTCGTCGGCGGCACTCCGCACGTCGCGCTGGCTGAGGGTTTCGTAGATTGCTTGTACGCCTTTTCCCTTAAGTGCTAGGGCTTTTATGTCCTTGTCGTAATCGTGGCTGTCCGCGATCGCCTTCTCGAAAATGGCTGGATTCGAGGTCATCCCCCGTAGGCCATCCTCTTCGATCAGACGCCGAAGCTCACCGCTCGTGATCAGATTGCGCTGGATATAATCCAGCCAGACGGACTGCCCGAGCGCTCCCAATTGTTTCAAGGGATTGTTTTTCATGTTCTCGCCTCCCGAAAACGCATGTCAAGTACTGGAAGACCGTCTCGGCGAGCAAACTACGGCCCATTTCGTGCAACCGCTGAGTCTCCGATGCAGTCTCTTCATATGAATTCTGGCGAGTCAGCGATCGGGCCGAATTCGAACGATTTGGACCGAGCAGCGGGCGTGGCGTGCGACGGCGTCAGCGACGCTGCCCATCAAAAAGCGATCAAGTCCCGTTCGTCCATGCGAGCCCAGCACGATCAGATCAGCCTTCCATTCCTCAGCTGCGTCCAAAACTCCAGATTTTACTTCGCCCGGTTTGACGGCCGTCGTCACGTTCAGCCCTTTCGCGCGGAGCGTTTCTTCAGTTTTCGCCACAAGTGCCTGTGCCTTGTTGGTTCGATCATCCCATACAGCCTCCATAGCAGCGTCATATCCCCCCATTTCCCGAGCGACCAGAAGCGGAGGTGCTTCCACCATAGAGAGGATTCGAACCTGGGTTTCGCTCGGCCAAGCTTGCCTGATCAGAAACTCCGTAGCTGCTTCAGAAAACTTGGAATCATCGATCGCGAGCAAGATTTTTTTGACTTGGCCATTCCATATCGCGCCTGAGTCTTTCGGGTCATTTGCATTGGGAGGAACCCGAACAAGCTCAACCGAGCAGTGCGCGTGACGTACGACGGTGTCCGAAACGCTTCCTAAGAGAAACTGCTCAAGGCCCGTCTGTCCATGCGAGCCGAGAACGATCAAATCCGCACGCGACCTCTCGGCGGCATCGATAATTTCAGATTTCGGACTTCCGAACTCAACTGCCATAGTCACCCGCAGCCCCTTGGAGCGCAGCAATTCGGCTGTCTTCTCAAGAAACGCTTCCCCAAACTTGCGCTGCGCATCCCGTGAGTGTTCGATTCCAGGGTAGTAGCCCAACATTTCAGGCAACTGGGGGGATATGATTTGTATTACGTGCACTACGTGTACTTCGGTTTCCTGCGGTCTGTTTTGCGCAATCACGGCCTGCGTTGCCGCGTCAGAGAATTTCGAATCGTCAATCGCAAGTACAATCTTCATGTTTTGTTTCTTTCCTCTCGATACATTTGCATCGGCCGTCTCGTGTTCCGAGGCCCGGCATGTTTCGCTCTACAGTGGTAGATGAACTGGAAAGCCTTACTTAGTGTCAGCGCGGCAACACAACCTGCAATTTGCCACTCTGAAGAGTCGCACTTGCCGATCCGGGATGGACATCAAAGGGCAGCTCGAGGATCCGCATAACCTTCTTGTCTTTAAGATGACTACCTGCTACTTGATTGGAGTCTGGGCGGATGCCGCAAATGGCGGCCCGCCGATGGCCAACGACTACTTCCAAGTCGTTCGCTTCGAAGCCCGGCACTTGGGCCGTGAATTGAACTGCAGTGTCGGTCACGTGGTATTCGATTCCCAGCTTAGGCAGAACTTCTCCTTCCGCCTTGAACCAATCGTCCTGATCAAAGCCGTGTCCGCCACCGCGGGACTCATAGATTTCATAGGCACGCTGAGCAACCAACTCCATCGTTTCCGTCATTCTGTCGAGCGTGTCGGCTTCGACCACTGGTACGGACTGTGATTTTGCAAGTTGTGCTTTTACCGTCATGTGTTTCTCCTTGTCCGCTTTACCGCGCATTGTGCCGTGCCGCTGAAGAGAACTACGAAGCTCTCGCTTCCCCCTACATCTCGACCAATTTCACGCAGAAGAGGCGCCGCCGAATCGGGAACGGAAACATCCCCACGGAGTGCGCTGAGGCGATGGCAGGCTAAAACGCGGTGCTACAGCCAAAATCGTTAAGAAGTGTTTTCTCATCATATTCTTCTCTACAAAAAGAATTCGTCTGCCGGGTCTCATCAAGAGCCCTCTCCCTCTACAGATAGCTGCCAGGACGAATCGCTACCTACGTGCTCACCTGGTGGAGGGTTTGAAGATATTTGACGACATCGCCCCTCGAAATCATTCCAACCAGGTTGTTTCCCTTCATGACGGGCATCTGATTTATCCCGTCCCCGCCCATCTTTTCCATTGCCGACCATAGTTCCGCGTTGGGATCGATCCTGCTCAGTTTTTCGAGGGGTGTCATGGCTTGCGCCGCAGTGGTCGTCGTCCATGAGGAGCGAGGGACCTCCTTCATGTTGTGAAGCGTAAGCAATCCGACCGCGCGGTCTCCCCGGTCCACGAGAAAGCATCGCCGACCGTGTGCAAGAACCTCCTGATCGATCAGCCTTTGTATTGGAGTGTCTTCCGCGACGTGAGGGCATGCATCTCCCATCGCTTCCGATACCTTGTGGCCGCCTAATAGGTCATGCACCAATTGCTGCTGGACCTGAGCGCCCGCTGCGCTTTCCAGGAACCAGCCAATGAAGGCGATCCATATCCCATTGAAAACATTCCCGCGCAGAGCCATCCATACGCCCAGGAAAATGAAAAGGAAACCAAAGAAACGGCCGGTGCTCGCCGCAATGAGGGTCGCGCGATGAAAGTTCTTGTTCACCCCCCAAACTATGGCGCGGAAGACTCGGCCGCCATCGAGAGGGAACCCTGGGATCAAATTAAAGAGTCCCAACACGCCGTTAATCAGCGCGAGATATTTTGCCATCGCGAGCGCCGGCTTGATGCTCACAAGCAGCGGTTCCGAAAGGAAAAAGAGCGCTGCCAGAGCAAAACTAGTGAGAGGCCCGACAATCGCAATTAAGAATTCGGCGGCGGCGCTCGGAGGTTCTCTTGCGATTTGGGATACGCCGCCAAAGATGAACAGAGTAATCCGGCGCACGGGCACTTTGTAGCGAAGGGCCACCAACGAATGGGCGAGTTCGTGTACAACGATACTCACAAAAAACAGTACCGCCGTCAGAGCGCCCATCAACCAGTATTCGGCCGTCGTACCTCCCTTGAATTCAATCGGAAAATAGCTGACGGCCAAGAGCCAAGTGAATAGGGCGGCAATCAAGAACCAGGAGTAGTCCAATTCAATAGGTATTCCAAGAACGCGTCCAATTGGAATTGCGTGGCGAAACAAAACTCACCTGCCTTTCGCTAAGGAGCAATTCGGCGCTCTGACGGAGCGATTTATCCGTCGTTACGAGTCGAAATTCAAAATCGTTTGACCGCGTCTGAATAACCCAGCTCGTGGTCGGTCAACCTGTGGCCCTGCGCATCGCTAGCTCCCGTTTCTCAACGCGCGGTTGATTAACCGAAATGACGCTTGCGCGCGGTCGAGAAGTCGAGACCGCCGAAACAGCCGCCAAATGGCCATCACGCTGCATTTCTCTGATCGTTTTGTCGAGCAGCACGATGAATTCGCTCGGGCGAAGTGCGGGGGATCCCAAGCACCTCTGGCCGCGGCGAAGAGCCGGCAGCCACCAGCAACCGTCCTCAACCGCATAGGAATAAAACACCGTGGTGGCTGACCCTTCGAGGAAACCGATAATCGAATAAAGAGTGCCGTCGCGCAGCCTCATCGGGCCGAGCACCAAATCAAACGCTTGACTGTCGAGTCTGAGCAACGCTTCCAGGCACGACGACACAAAGTTGCACTCGCATCCGCGCTTTTCCATTCGCTTAGAGAGGAGCGAGCAACCCTGTGCGCTTTCCCCAATTAGCAATACACGGGGCTTTAGATCTTCCATAGCGCGGTCCTCCCTTTCGCGGACAATTCCGCTAGGCGCCCAATCTCCCAATCGAAAAGGCAAGAGAAACACCACCGCACGAGGGCCTGTCCGAGGCCCGACGGACTAGACGGCTGTGGCTTTCTTAGCCGCTTCGGCCGGATGCGTGTCCAGCTGTGAAGGACGCGTTGTTTGAAGAATGTCCCTAGCCCTCGCGACTTCGTCCGCAGTTCCGTGAGCCACGAGCACATAGTTGTTTGCCTTGATCGCCAGTTCGTACTTGAGGATGCTGTCTTTTGGAATGCCGATGCTGTACAAGCCCGCGCCAATGGCGCTAATTCCGCCAACTACAACGGCGCCTTCCAGAGCGCCAACGATCCAAGATACGAGCGGACCCGCAACGAGAACGGGGCCGATTCCCGGAATCGCGAAGAATGCTGCGCCAAAAAGCAGTCCCCAAAAACCACCCCAGAAGGCTCCGAGCTTCCCCCAGTACTTCATGCGGTCGCCCGCGGTGTAGTAACCGACGACATGCTCCTCTGGATGGTATTCCCTGCCTACAATGGACAACTTCTTGAGATCAAATCCGGACCTCTGCAATTCCATGACGGCTTGTTCGGCAGCCGAATGATTCGGATAAACTGCAACAGCAGCGTTCGTATCGGACATTTGTTTTCCTTCCTTGATCTCAGGTTTTCAGGCGACTTGTCGTTGCGCTCTTCAATACACTTCCCGACTAACGCAACCGTCGGGATCCAACTCTTCCGATTCGGGAATAAGTCTAGGAGGCTCCTTGGGCCATCGCAGATGTCCCGGGACTCAGCGCTCTCCTCACGAGTGACTCGATTTCAACGCCGCTCGGCGGGTAGAGAACGTAGTCGAATGCGCCAACCCCCAGAAAGTTGAGATAGCGCCCCCCAATCGTCGAAACGGGAAACTATTACTACCGGTAATTTCCTCGGTGACTGGGAGGTTTGATGGATCAAGGCGCAGATTCCGTCCTGAGGCAGTTCATCTGAACAGAAAATAATATTAATGCAATTTCTATTCAGAATATTTTTAGCCTCAGTAAGGGTTGACGCAACAATTGGAGCAACTCCACGCTGAGCTAGCGTGCTGGCAATAATCTGTTGGACTTCTGGAGTGCCGGAAACAACCATGATGTTTGGAGAAGCCATTGAACACCTGCTTCCATTATTCAGACTTCGTCCACAGAACTGCGCGACGGCAGTTCACGTCGAGATCCAAAACCAGTTGCACCTCCTCCGAGCGAAGGGCGACCTCTGTATCGAACCCCGCCAGCATGATAAAAGTGCGGGAAGACGAGAACTGTTCAATTTGGAACACTCTTGTGAACTAAGCGAACCAGCTGCCTTAGTGCATCGCCCTTGCCGTTAATTAGATTCGCAGTTATGGTGTTGATCGCAAGTCTAGACTCCGCCGCAGACCTCGCAGACGTCACGCGTCGGCAATGATCCCATTCGCTGGTGCCCGGAACTATTTTTGATTGCTGCGGCTACAGAATTATTAAAATCATATGAATAGGCGAGTGGCCGGGATCCACCACTGGGAGTCCAGTGGTGGATGCAAGGAATGGTCGAGACCGAGACAAGAGGTGACTATGCAGAATCGTCCAACCAGAACGAGGTCCATTGTGAAGGCAATCGCTTACCGCAGCATCATCGTCTGTCTCGACTTCCTGGTAGTCTATTTGCTTACGGGAAAGTTGGTGACTGCCGCGGCTTTCATGCTCGTCAGCAACATCTACACCACCGTTGCCTATTTCTTCTACGAACGGGTGTGGGCCCGTATCCAGTGGGGTATGGAGCCCCAGATTGGAGATTAATGCTTAGCTTAGGGATGTGCGGGATTCTACTTCACGCTCGATCTTTTTCCCGCTCAATTGATTGTTGAGGGCGTGTGGTTCGCCAAAACTCTGTCCGGCTATGATTTCAACAACATAGTGATTCTTGCACATCGGGCGAGGCATTTGTTCTCATCGAGAACCATCCGTCTACTTTCTACTACTTGCTAATCAGGGATACGCCGTTTGTTCGCTACGTCTGTAAATGTAAAAGTGCTTCGTCCAATGCTTGAAAGAATTGCTGCAACGTTCCTTGGGTACGCCTCGTTCCGTCAGGGAGCCAAGCGATCTGCCAAGTCATTTCGTGGGATCCGATTTTCTTGTACATCTGGCCGATTGCGAGTCGCTGAGCGTCTTTCAAAGCAAGCATAACGTCTACATAGAGGTATTTATTGATGTCGATCCGCAATGCTCCGTGCTGTTTGTAGAACTCAGTTTGGTTCTTGTAGTTCTCCGACCCTAGGATCACCGAGTGGTTGAAATAACCGCGCCCTTTAGATTCGTCCCCGATCAAGTCTCCGTCCGGCATGAGAATGTAAAATGCTTGCTCGTCCGAAACCGAAGATGCGTTGCGCGGAGGAAATAGCCGCCTCATTTCCTCGATCGTCCTCGGACCATCATCTTCGGTAGGTCGCCGATCCTCCGGCCAGATTGTCCTCACTCTGACCCCGCTTCGGGCTGATTGGATGACTTTATCGGCTCCTTCCTCCGAGTGGACTTGGTGGCTGTTCGACGACCTAGGCTCGGCAAAAGGAGTTGAACAATCTTGATTATCGGATGTGCGCTATGAACGCCTCAGTTGTCTTCCCTGGTCCATGCTCAAGCTAAATTGGAATGTCGCGGGTGGACTGCGCCAACTCGCAGCAAACAACGGTGCTCCCTGCCCCTAGCGAATAATGCCCAAGGATCGCTCCCGCGCGAGGGAAGCGACACTCACCCGCTGCAGTATCCGCTACACTGGCAGAACTAACTTCTCTTGAGATTGTCCGTAACTGCTTGAAAGTAGGTGGTGAGCCGCGGAGGACTCGAACCTCCAACCCGCTGATTAAGAGACCGTCAAATGAAAATCAGGGTTAAGCGCATTAGGCTCCTTAACGATTGATTCTAAAGGGAAAATAGACGATTTCAGGAGCCGCACTTCACTACCATTTGCTATGGATAGTTACCTAGATGGGGCACAAAATTGGGCACAGTCGCACGATAACCGATACAGCCGACGCTCCGAGGTGACACAACCCCACAAATCAATATGGACCTCAGCCTGAAATTGTCTACCGCTACCTCATTATCATGTGAGACACTTACGCAGCCTCTTAAATATGGGGTGGGAAGTTAAGCGTGGAGGAAACACAAATGAAAATACGGCACGCGGTGCTGATATTTGCCGTCTTGGCTACTCGTATGCCGTGCCTAGCTCAACAAGCCGGAACAACAGGCACCGTTTGTGATGTGCCAAAACTAGCCGCTCCAGGGCCTGGCTACGAGAGTGTCCAGCAACAGCCGGATAAGACGGCGGACCTTCCGTCCGTCGTTCAGACTGTTGAACAGGCCCTAAAATGCTATCAAGCTTTGACCCATGAAACAGATCCAACGCAGCCAAAAGGGTTGCCGAAGCTAAGTAGCGTGGTAATGGACTTTAAGACGACTACTGGCACAACGGGGGGCCTCACGTTTTCAATATTTATCTTCAAGATTGGTGGGAGCCGGGAGAAAGACATTACGGACGAAATAAAGTTTACATATAGCGTTCCAAAGGAAACAGCCTTGCCTACAACTCAGGGTCTCGTGAAGGTAGGCCCCGCGCCGCTTTTCCAAGACTTAGTGAACGATGTGGAAGCCGCGGCAAGTGCCGCCCAATCGCAAAGCTCTCTGCTGAATATTCCTCTGAGCAATGTTTCAATTACGATCTCGTATGGGATCAAGTTCGACGCAAATGTATCGTTAAATGCCCCAGTCCAACTGGTTACGATCGGTGGCAGTGGCGACTACAACAGAAATAACACCCAGACCATTACGCTGACATTCGGCAAGTAGCAAGCCCGCGAGTTCCGCGCCTACGGAGACGGATAGCTTCGACAATTTGCCTTCCGCGGGTGAAAGATTGTGTCCCATTGTAGTTGCATACACAAAGCCTCGGTCGCTTCACCACGCTCCGTGTGCAAAAATCACATCATTGTTGGACACTCTTTCGCGCCGATTCTCTCCCACAGAATCAAGCGCTTGCGGACGCGCTCCGAGGCAGCCTTTTTGAACACGCGGCTACGGTTCCGAGACTCACACCCAAGCGGGCGGCGATCTCTCGCAAAGATGCCCCGCTGCTGCGAAGGCGAGCAACCTGGGCAGCATCCACGGATACTCGCGGTCTGCCGATGCGGGTTCCCTTGGCCTTGGCGTTCTTCATCCCTGCCTTGACCCTCTCGCGGATTAGCTCTCGCTCAAATTCCGCCATCGCCCCGATGATCTGAAACATGAGCCTGCCGGATGGCGTGCTCAAGTCGAGGTTGTCTTTCAAGCTGACAAACGAAATTCCCAGGGATTCGAGGTCGGCCAGCGCGTTTACAAGATGGCGCAGGGACCGTCCGAACCTGTCTAGCTTCCAAACGCACACCGAGTCAAACCGGCGCTGCTTGGCATCGGCCATGAGACGATTTAACTCCGGGCGAGAATCCTTTGACCCTGAGACTCCGATGTCGGTGTATTCGCCAGCAATCTCGAAGCCGCGTCGCTCGCAGTATTCGTGTAGCTCCCGCGTCTGTAGAGTTACGTCCTGGCCGTGGGTTGTCGTAGAGACTCGCGCGTAGATGGCTACCTTGGTCGTCATCGCCTGCCTCCTTTCGCTCGCCCACCCTTTGGGCCGGGCTTTTGCGTGGCCTTCACCTTGCGACCTTTGGCTATGTCCGCCGCCGTCCAGAGCCAGAGCGTTCGACCACCTTCCAGCGGAATGCCCTTTGACGGTTTGATCGTTCCAAGTGCCAGCCAGCGGTTTAACGTCCTAAACGAGACGCGCATTTTCCTGGCAGCGGCCCTAGTGCTATAGGTTTTCTTCATCCGATGTACCCTCAGTTGATTTAACAACAGCAGTATGCACATGGCCCGGCCCTACAAGGCCATCAATTCCACTTCCAGCCGGCCCAGGCAGTCGCGCACGTTGTTTCTGCATTCCTTAGCCAGCCGTGAGAAGTCTGGCCCGTCGCCGTTGCCGCCTTCAGTGTGCCAGACCTTAGCGAGGTACTCCGCAATCTCGCCAGCCATGCCGTAACTGGAAAATTCAATCGTCAAGCAACGCGAGAGGAAACGGGCCTCTAGCCTGTCCGTGCTGTTGCAAGTGAACACAAACACGCAGCCGTCGATCCGGCCAGTGCTATCCAGCCTAGACAGCAACGCAAGCTGCGCCTTGTCTGTCATTTGATCGGCCTCGTCCACTAGGACAAACCAGAACTTCTTGCCCGCCATTGGTACGTACTGAGTCAAGCGAAGCGAATCCTCTAACTCCGCGACAGTACAATGCGAGCTAGGGATATGGATTAACTCCCCGCCGATAGCATCGCAGAGCGCCAGGGCCATTGTGGTCTTGCCGGTGCCGCTCGGCCCGATGAACAGAAACGCTGCGCTGCGCGGGTTGCGCGCGAAACTCGCCATGATCCGTTTCGGTCGTTCAAGGCCGATAAAATCCGCAATCGTCCGAGGCCGGTACTTCTCGGCGAGGGGTTGAGGGAAAGCGAAAGAGGGGGTGCTCATGCTGCACCCCCTCGGATTGCCGGGACGTTCTCAGGGCGAGTGATCTGACCCACATACCAAAATTCCTGATACTCGCCCGGAGTGTCAGACCAAACGCGCACATAGGCCCCCCGCGCGTAGGACAGAGCCGCAGCGTACCGCGATGCGTCGCGCAGACACATCGGATTCTCGCGGCTGGAATGGTAGACGGGACGCAACTCCTCGGGGCCGCTCGCGCGCGGCCCCTCATACTCGGTAATGCGAAACAGGGCGGTAGACATCACGACGCACCCCCCTGTTTCGCCTCGGTTTGCGAAATGTGGAACACGGTCGTAGTCCACGGACGCCGGATGATCTTGCGCTCGCCCGTGTCAGCATCAATTTCCTTGCTGAGTCTCTCAACAAACGTGGCCACCTTGACGCCGTGCTCGCCCTTGCGAACGTAGCGACCTAGTGCTTTCCATGCGTCGAACGTGAACACGTTCTCGCGTGGTTTGATCTCAGACTCGGGGATACCCTTGGCCGCGAATCCCTGAAAGATCGCGGGAAAGTTACTCAAGGATTGGCCCGAGACGGCCCGCGAGAGTGCTTCTTCGCTTGCTCGGAGTGCCTTGCCTTGGGAAAAGCTGGTTGATAGATTGGCTCTAGCTTCCATTGTGACTTCACCTCACTTTGGGAGTTAGGCTCTGTCGGTCGTTTGCGCGACTGGCAGAGCCGTTTTGATTCTGTCACAGCATATGCCACAATTGAAAAATCCTGTCAAGTAGAATCTGCATAAAAGCACACTCGGCCCTAATTTTCACCAAACTTTCTGGGGATTCGCGGAGGAGCTTACCCACCTGCTTAAGGGGACCCAGCAATAAATCCTGAGCCGCCCTTCTTATTCATCGTAGAGGAGTGGAGCGGTGATGTGCAGGTGAGCGTTTAGACCGATGGGAAAATCACAGCAATCTCTATTTTGCTGACACACTCTGCAGCAACGATCGGACACTGTCCAGTGCAACTATGCCTTGACAGCGCTTTCGTCCTCATCGAGGGCCACCCGCCCGCGGGCGCAATTCGCTGGGTACGCTGCGGTACATTACATCAGTGGTATGCTCCTCTGGAATGTTGGCGTTCGACAGAAAGACGCCCGCATATATTTTGCTGATCGGTGTTCCGGCGTGTGCCTAGACCTCAGCCACGGGACGACAACTTAAGGCCTTCGCATCGAAAATTCCTACTGTGATTCGTGGCTTGAAAGCACAAGAACGGATGATCGCGGGGGGAGAGGAACTGCGCACCGAGATTAGGGGATGGGAAACCCTTTTGTCGCACCTTTGAACGTAATGTCGGTCTTGAGCGGGAGAGTGGCTCACCCTTCGCGTTCTTATTCACGAGCATTCGCGAATCAACGACGCCGCTCCAGCATGTCGCTGCGGGGTGACTTGCTTGACTTGTGTGGGCGCCCCGTTCATGCCAATTGGATGGTTGTCGTATAACCGGAAACTGGCCCGCCACCAAGAGTCGGTAATGTCCTAATTTCGATTTTCTAAAGATCCCCCATTACGTCCCAGATTTCCTTCGGTTGTCGTCCTTGCACAGCATCTGGCAATTGGCCGCGTTGGTCTTCCCGCCCTCGTGCCAAGGTTTGATGTGATCGCCTTCCATTTCATCCAATTGAAACTTCTTCTTGCACTTCACGCAGACTCCCTTTTGCCGCTCGTACGCTTCCCGCTTCATGTTGTCGGAGAACGCGCGAATGTTCAGGTGTCTTTCATCCCGATCCAACACGTACAGGTAGATTCCCGATTTCCTTTCCACATCGTCGTCTTGCATCAACTTTGCGACCTGCTTCTCTAACCTGTCCGTGTCAAACTCTTTATCCTTGAACTCATCGTAAAGAACTCCCCAATCCACCCCCTTCATCTCTCGCCGATACTCCGGAAACGTCGCCTTTACCCAACCGATAACCTTCTGAAAGTATTGCCACAGCGGCGTCGCGTTCTTGTCGTGCTGGTGCTTCGACATGTACTCTTCGATCTCGCCATCCGATCGCCACTCGATCGCCTTTTCCAGATATTCCTGTCGGATCGGGCTGCCGCGCAGATAATCGCTCGCTAGCCCATAGGCCGCGCAGCCCGTCTTGCTGAAATAGCGCTTGGCGTCCGCAGTCCACGGTCCTGCATAGACGGCGTTACGTAATTCCTGATCGGTGTGTTCCTCGCCAGCGATGTTGATGGTTCTGAACCAATCCAGCTTCTCGCTGTCGGTCCCGGAGCAGAAATAAATCATCAATTTGTAATCGAGAATCTGTTGTTGCTGATTGTTTTGCAGGTTGTGGAACGCCAGCCCGTTGATGGAGAAGTCTCCGTTGACGTACTGACAAATTGAAAGCGTACGCTGTTGTCCGTCGATCACTTCGTAGTGACCGCCCTCGCGCACCGCCCAGTACATCACGTTCAGTGGGAAGTCCTTGCGCACGCTGTCGATCACCGCATCCCGCTGCTTATCCTTGTAGATGAACTCCCGCTGATAGGGCGGCCGAATGTCGAGCTTCCCGGCGTAGGCAACGACGCCTTGCTCGGCGCTGTCGAGGAAGCCGTCGGTCAATTTGTTGACCGTGATTTCTTTGAGTTCGATTTTCATAGCTTCTTGTTCTTAATCACGACGCGGATGTAGGTGGGTTTTCCGTTCACCTGTGCGAGATATTTGCCCCTTGTTTTGTTCGTTGGTCCCTCAAGGATGCTATAGCGGTTAAGGCCGTCGATGATCTCGAATTGTTCGGGACTGAATTTGTCAAAAAAGGTGAGAGGCACGCCCATCAGGCCCCGATAATCCATTGGGATATCCTTCGTCCGATTCACGTTGATCGCCTCGTAATGATCGAATTTCGGATACTCCGCCTTCCGGTACGTCGTGTAGAGAATCAAATCCTCGTGGCGCTCCTTATAGTCCAAATTGGTGAACCAGCGCACGCCCTTCACCCGGATATATCTGTTGCCGTTTGAATCGATCCGTGTTCCTGCGGCGTTGAGCGGATAATATTCTGGCACTCCAAATTCCCTGTCCCCACTATGAATGCTCGCACCCAGCCATATTTTGTCTTCCTTAAACAACTTGAATATCTCTTTGTACGTGATCGCGTTCTGGTTGCCGATGATCACAAACTTTTTCTTGTGAGCCATTAGCTGGGCGACATATTCGCGGAATAGCGAAAACGGGGGATTGGTGACGACGATGTCCGCTTGCTTGACTAGATCGAGGCATTCCTGGCTGCGGAAATCGCCGTCGCCCTTGAGATTGTGGATGCCGATCTCATCCGGATCGGGAATACGGTTATCGTTCTTGTCGCCGTCGTATTCAAGATAGATTCCGCTTTCCGATGTGTTTTTGCTGAATAGATCAGCGTCACAATTTTTGTAGCACGTCGTGATCAGCTTTTTCAGCTTCAGCTTCTCAAAATTGTGCGCGAAGTAGTGAAAGAAATTGCTGACCTTGGGATCATCGCAGTTGCACAGAACCGTCTTGCCATTGAAATGCTTTGCGTAATGCCGCAACTCCTTTTCGATATCTGAGAGCTGGGTGTAAAACTCGTCCTGCTTCGCTCCCGCTGCGGCCCGCAGGTTACGATTCGGCGCATTGTTTTTTTTCTTTTGGTTTCCCATGCTGCGGGCGCAATTATGACACTCTCCACCTTGCGTTGCTAGGTAGTGGTTCCCTTTCCGATGAAAGGTGATTTCGCCGCCAATCACCGTGACAGCGCAGATCGAATTGGGACACCACCCAAGAGTCCCCCTACTTGACAGCCATGCATAATGTGAATATGCGAATCCCATCGCTCGAAAACTACCCTCGCAAGCATGGCCGAGGTTATTTTGACGACCTACCCTGGCAGGCCCAGCAACGTGCTCACCAGTGGCTTCATCGTTTCGCAACTCGGCGCGAGGCCACGCACGGCGTCGTCGCAGACTGGCTCCTGCCAATTTATATCGGTAAGGCCCGGCATCTGGCGCTCACTACGCCTGAGGAGCGGAGCAGATGGGGCCGGTCGATGCTTGCCAAACGCGGAGGGTTGGCGGTGCAGCGCCGTTACCGGTTGGAGAGCAGGCATCCTACCGCACGTGCAACGCTCTGCCGCGTGGTGAAGCAGCGTGCTAAGAAGCGTGCGAGCTTGGGTTTGCCGTCCCCGTCTCGTGTGAATTACCTTCCATCCGATTGAGGCTTTGCGGCATGGTTAGCGCCCGGCTTATCTTTCAACCGTTTGGCTTAGGATTCGTTAGGGTATTTCGGAGGGTTCTTGGGCGTGTTAGTGAAAAAGTAAGTGAAACCTTCTGGCACGCCTAAATTCGGTGCATTCCCTTTCATGAAGTTTCCACTAGAGGAGCGGCACAAATCCGTGCCTTACCCAGCGCACAAGAAAGAGAACTAGATAAACGAATCCCCAGCCTAAAGACACCGGAATGAGTGCAACTGGTATTGCCTCTATTCTTTTGTTGGTAGTTACTTCCGCAAGATAGTCCGTGCTTCGTTTGTCACATTCGGGTTGACCGGCCTCTCGCTCATTGTACGCGGCCTGCCTGGCTTGAGTTTCCCATGCGGCTTGGGCTTCCCATATCCGAAGGTTTTGTTTGGTTGGAGCCGTGTCCGTTTTGGCATAGCTCTGCATGGTGTCGCTGATCGATTTTTGTCTTTCTATGAGGCGTTGATTGAGTGAATTCTCACAACTCAGCGTCAGGCTGCTGGCAAACCTTATATCGGAATCTGAGACGTTGAGAGTGTAGAAGCCCGCGCCGAGAATCCAGACGACTGAACCGATGATCCCGATTCTTTTCCATCCGCTTAGCTTGATCATTTTGAATTTCCCTGGCGGAAGTACAGCATAGACTTCTACAATCCAGCTATTGCATGTATTGCTTCACCAACGCATCGAATTCATCCGACGAATGGCAAGTTGTTTCCGCTCCTGACGGCAGCGTCACCTTGCACTCACTAGGCGACACTTGCCAGTCGGGTTTATTGGGCTCGCTCCAGAAAATATAGACACCGTAATTCTTGCCTTCGAACGCATCCGTCAGTATTTCAGACTCACCGTGGTTACCGGACATGAATGAACTTGTGCGCGTTTCGACGAAGCATTTGTTTAATCCAACATCATAGT
>Ga0181523_10001041_pt1 | contig 30536 bp, 27 predicted proteins | sample PEATcosm2014_Bin_43_FD_119752 | JGI IMG/M metagenome (GOLD analysis project Ga0181523, IMG submission 119752) | Peatland microbial communities from MTU Mesocosm Facility, Houghton, MI, USA - PEATcosm2014_Bin05_30_metaG | ecosystem: Environmental > Terrestrial > Soil > Wetlands > Peat | place... | reverse complement strand
GTGCCAACCCCATCGCAGGCCGCCGAGGCTGCCACACGAGCAACAGCTATTATCTCTTTGGTAATCATAAGTTGGGGGTCGTGAAATGGAGCCAGCCGCCACCCAAAATCCACTGCGGAAGCCAAATATCTAGCTAAGTCCTTATTCCGGAAGATTTTGCAAATAAGTCCTTAACGCTCAAGATTTTGGCACCCCGACACCCCGTAACGGCATAAATATCTTTGACTAATCAAGCCCGAAAGGCTAGATTGGGTTGAGGCTATTTGATGCCAGAGAAAGTGAGAATTTCTCTGTGCAAAAGCCGTTAGGGAGAGTCCCCAGACTGCTATTCTTTCCAGTCCGGGGCAGCAATATGCAACGTGTAAACGAATTCAACTTCTACGATCTGGCCACCCAGATTCATCCGCTGACTGAGATTGGTACGTCAGAGGTCAAATACGGAGATGTGTTCTTTCAATGGTTTCAAGCACGAGATGCGCTCAATCAAATGTTCCGACAACGACCGCTAACAGTTAGCCTTTCAGCCGCCAACGAACTTTATGATTCCATCACTGAATTTGTTCCTGAGAAGTGGCCAGAGGCAATCGGAAGACTGGGGACACCCGAAGACAGGGACATGGAGGGATGGGAAGTTTCAAAGATTTCTGAAGCGGCAAAAAAGTTTGAGACTGTCTTGGCCGCCGAATGCCAAGTTCTAGATACATATTTCGTATCGAAAAAAGGGGCATATTCGACTGCTGATCTTGTAGAAAGAGCGCATATCTGCTTCGGTGCAATGGCTGCTAAATTGCCGGATCAAGCAAAGTCCGACTTCGATCAGGCCGGAAAATGTATGGCGTTTGATTTACCTACAGCATGTGCTTTTCACATAGTGAGAGGCAGTGAAGCGGTGATCCGCAAGTATTACGAGCAGGTCACAGGCAAAGCCCCGAAAGTTAAAATGCGTAACTGGGGGGCTTACATCAAACTGCTCAGGGAAAACAAGGCAGATGAGAAGGTGACCGTATTTCTGGATCACATTCGCAACTCATACCGTAACCCGGTTTTACATCCAGAGGAAAGCGTCGATGCCGATCAAGCTGTGATCTTGTTTGGCGCTTGTGTCAGTTTGGTTACCTTAATGATCTCTGAGATTGACAGACTATCGGCGAAAAGTGCAGCTCCCCTGCCGTTCCCTCCTGTGACAGCGGTATTGACCCTACCAGAGGCGAAAACCCCAGCGGAGACACCCAGTGCTGTAAAGACAGGAACAGATGAGTCAAAGTGACAAAGGTAACCTAGAGTGTTAACATGTAATGTTTAGGTACGATTCCCCCATGTACCCTATACGGGCCTTCCCGTGTAGCGTCTAATATTGGCACGGAATGACAATTGTAAGAGTTTGGGGACTGACTGCCTCGGAAGGCGGTTCCGTGGCCCAAACTGGAGGAGAGAGAGGGATTCGAACCCTCGGATGAGTGTGTGTGCACCCATCTACGGTTTTGGAGACCGCTGCATTCGACCGGACTCTGCCATCTCTCCAAGTCGGCCAGCGGTCGGCGGTCATTTTGGACAGCCGCCGATTTGCTGGCCCCAGATTCATCAAGTACCTTGTTTTCGTTTTTGCTTGACAGGGAATACACTACGGCGGGATGATGGGAACGCCATCATAGGCCCCAACCGATTGTGGCAGGGCCAACTAACGTCAATTAGTTGGCCTGCGTTAACTCTCCTGCCAATAACACTTCTATTGTATGGCGTCTTCAGCCAAAGTCAATTCCATAGGAATGGTTGCACCACAGATGAATCACAGGAAACGCAATCTCACGCCGTTTGAAAACTTCACCAAGGCTATGGATGGACTAATGGCTGTTCCGCATTCTGAGATCAAGGCCGCACTCGACAAAGAAAAGCGAGAGAAGGCAAGAAAAAAGCGGGCTAAGAATCAGCCCGCACCATCTGCGGCTTCCGACCGCGTTTCCGATACCGAGGATTAGATCGGCTCTGGCGTGCCCGTGGCTCCCTCGGCAGTTTTCCCAGTCAACTCCGCATAGGTCAGCCGCTTGTTCGCAAGCTGCGTTAATGCCAAGCTGAATCGGTCTGCGTCGGTCAGTGGGTTCTCCTTCGTAGCGCGATTGTTGTATCTGAAAACCTGCTCGTCAATGTAGCGGTCAAGGTGAAACGGCTCTACGGCTACGTAAGTTCCCTTCAATCCGCGCTTGAGCAGGCTCCAGAAATTTTCTAGTCCGTTCGTGTGAACCTGCCCGCGCACGTACTCTTCTGCATGGTTCACAACCTCGTGGACGTAGCGCCAGTGCAGCTTATCGTAGGGCACCGCGTCATCGGTATAGACCTTGGTTCCAAATTTCACGTTCTCAAGAACTTCGTTCTGCAACGTCTCGCGTTTTACGTTCGGAATTACCTTTGCGCGAATCTGGCGTGCATCGCGGTCGAGAATGCCCTGAACGATTGTCTTGCCTGTAGCCCCGCCAGCATGTCCTGATTGCGCTGCGAAGCGTGCACGGCGGTCACGGTGCATATTTTTGAGTTTACCGCCGACGAAAGTCTCATCCACTTCAACGGCTCCGTCTCCCTTGCCCCCGTCGCCCAACTTCGTGCCGCCGAATCCCTTGCCTTTGATTCTGTATTTATCTTGCAGCGACATTCCAAGCCGAATCCGGTGCAGCATGAACCAAGCGGTTTTCTGAGTCACTCCAAGAGCGCGATGCAGTTCCCAGCTAGAAATACCGTTCTTGTCGTTCACGATGGCCCAGACCGCAGGCAACCACTTCTCTAGCGGCACAGCCGAATCCTCCATCACGGTTCCGACCTTGACCGAGAACTGGCGGTGAGGATGGACACTCTTGCACTGCCAGCGCTCTTGCTTCTCTAGGAAGCTGGCATCGTCTCGGCGGCAGACAGGACAGACCACTTTCCCGTCCGGCCAGCGGCGCAAAGCCAAGTAGTCAATGCATCGCTTGCGATCTGCGAAGTACAGAATTGCCTCTTGAAATGTCTGCGGCTCTGTCATAATGTGATAATCGTAGCAGACTAATCACGATTAGTCAAGGATATTATTGCCCCCGTAACCCCATGATTCCACACGCGAGGGGGAGGGGGGGTAGTGGTAAACACGGGTTAATAACCGAAGAGTAAGAGGTCGCAGCAAAATGAAGACTGGCCCGGAAACACCTGGCCCTGACTGGGAACTGAGAACTGGAAACTGAGAACTCAGTCTTTGAACAAATTATCAAACGCCGCGCGCGCGTCATTCGGACGCTGACTGCCTTTGCTGGTTGTTTCCTTTTCGATCATCACGCGGATGGAATACAGCGAGCAGTCGTTGCGTTTGTCTTTGGGAGAGATTCTGGCGGGAATCGGCTGATTGCATTCGAAGCGGCTGGACGGGTCGAAATGTTCGCACTGTTTGCAGGCGTGCAGGTCGAATCCGCACTTCGGACATTGCCCGACCGGATCCGAGAGGTTCTGAAGCAGCGCGCCGCATTCCGCGCAGCGGGAGACGGTCCGTGTGCCGGGCATGTTGATCGGCCGCGGTCCGAATGTATTTTCTTTTTTCGGAGCCGCGGGCTTCTCAAACTCTTTCTTCGGTCCTTTACCCGCACCGGAATCCTGGTATCCGCGTTGCCGATATTTGCGGTCGGACAAAAAGCGCCTCCTGAAAAACGCCTCATTCTACGTTTAATGCGGGTGGTCAATGCGGCGTGTTCGACGTGCGCTCATTGTCCGCCTTTGGCGCGCCCGGCACAAGAGTTTCTTTGGTGCGGCTGCAAATCCGCCGCGAGCTTCGAGCAAGCCGGTTGCCCGTAGCTCGTGGCTCGGAGCTCGTAGCTTACTTGAATCGGCAACACAGAATTAGCCCACCAAGCGGTGAATTGTGTTTCACATATCAGGGTGCTACCATCCGTTATACAGAGACGTTTTTCAGGAGGTAGTTATGGCGGATCGTGACGGTAACAGCTTCTTGTGGTTCCTGGCAGGGCTCGGTGTCGGAGCTGTGGTTGGCGTGCTGTATGCGCCACGCTCCGGCGATGAAATGCGCGACGCAATTCTTTCCAAGGCGCAGGAAAGCACCGAGCGCGCGCGTCACCACGCTCGCCGGGCGCGCGAACAGGCGAGTGACTGGGTAGATCGCGGCAGCGACGTGGTTAACCAGCAGAAGGAGCGGTTCCGCTCCGCTTACGAGGCTGGCCGCCAGGCGTACAACGAAACGACCGCTGCCGGGGTAGAACCGCCCAAGAATATCTAGCGGCGCAACGTCAGCACTCGGAATGTCAGCACAAAGAGCAGCAGGGAGCAGCTATGGATGACACTCTCCTCAGAGTTTTTATTGCGGTGACTACGTTCGCGGTGGTGGTGCAGGCGGGAATTCTGGTGGGCCTTTATCTCGCGATTCGCAAGAGCACGGCGAAGATGGAAGTCCTGGCCACCGAAGTGACGAGCAAGGCTCTACCCACGATGGAAACGGTGCAGAGCATGCTGGTGGAACTGCGCCCGAAGATCGAAGCCATGACCACCAATGTCGCCGAGTCCAGCAGCCTGGTGCGTAATCAACTCAGCCGCATCGATGCCACGCTCACCGATGCGCTCGACCGCACCCGGCTGCAAGTGATCCGCGCGGATGAACTGCTGAATCGGACGATGGACAAAGTGGAGGAAACCAGCGAAATCGTCCACAAGACCGTGGTTTCTCCGCTGCGCCAAGTCAACGGACTGATGGCCGCGATCAGCACCGGAGTCGAAGTCTTCCTCGGCCAGAAAAGACGCCATCCGAAAAACGGCGGCGGCGCGCAGGACGAAATGTTCATTTAGTTATTGTGTGGGGACAGAGCTTCGCCCCGCTTCCACACTATTCTTTATTCCTTCATTCTTGACCGCCTTGCACCCGCTCACTTCTCACGTCGGGAACGTAGATCGAGTGGACGTTTTGGTCGGCGGCCAGCTTCTGAAAGTTCGCGATGTCCGCATTCCGAACCTGATCCCAACGCGCCAGTAATTCATCGGTCTGCTTTTCCAGCTTGTTGAATTCCTCATACTGCGCCGCGGTCGGAGCAGAGTCGGCGAAGCCGGCCACTCCCATGGCAAGAAATGCCAGCCTCGCATCGATCCCCGGAACGTAGGCGAGGGAATCTTCGCTGGCGCTGATTTTGAAATTAATCAGGGGATCGCGAACTGCAATCAGTTTTGCGTCAAGCGAACTCGCGCCATCGAATAACAGCTTCGTCGAATCCGCCGGCACGAGGCGTTTCTTGAGACCGTCCAACTGCTCGCGGACATCTTGTATTTGGTTCACCGCGTCGTAGACGCGATTCAACTGCTCGCGCACGTCCATCTCGAGTTTGAACTGCTTCTCCATATCCGCTTGTGAAGTGGTGACTCGCGGATCAATCTTCACTTCGAGGGGAGCGGTTAAGCTTTTGCCATTGATGGTCAAGCGCACTTGATAGTTGCCTGGCACGGCCAGCGGTCCTTTCGCGCCGTCACCGTACTCCCACAAGAAATAGTCTGGGACTCGGTTGGCTTCCGCGTAATGCAGGTCCCACACAAAACGATTCAGACCTTCTTCGGGCTTGATCTGTTTCTCCGGCTTCTTGCCGTCGGGATCGAGCGGTTCATCGAGCGGCTCGTTCCTAGCGCTCGAGTACTTGCGGATGACGCTGCCCGCTGCGTCGAGGATTTCAATCTTCACTTCATCATTTTTTACTTCGTCTTTTTTTGCATCCGGCTTCGGCGCATGTTTCAGGTAGTAATAAATCACCGCGCCGTTGGGCGGATTCTTTCCTGCAAAGGACAATCGCGCCGGAGCATCGCCGGAGTGTACGCGATACGCCGTCGCCGGTTGATAGAGATGCATGTCTTCTTGCGCAACCGAATCGGCAAACTGGCGCAGGGGCGAGACATCATCGAGGATCCAGAACGAACGTCCGTGCGTCGCCACTACCAGATCGTCGTTCTTGACGGCCAGGTCGTGAACAGGCACGATCGGCAGGTTAATTTGCAGCGAGCGCCAGTGGGCTCCGTCATCGAAAGAGACGAAGATGCCGCGCTCGGTCCCGGCATAGAGCAAACCCTTCTTCTTCGGGTCTTCGCGGACAGCGCGCACAAAAACTCCATCTGGAATTCCGGTTGTGATGCGACTCCAGGTCGCTCCGTAATCACTCGTCCTATAGATGTAGGGCGCGAGATCGTCATTCTGATGGCGGTCAACGGCGACGTACGCAGTTCCGGCATCATGCGAAGATGCTTCAATCAAACTGATGCGGCTCCATTCCGCAATATCCTTGGGCGTTACGTTGGTCCAACTCTTCCCTTCATCGCGTGTGATCTGGATCAAGCCGTCGTCGGTGCCCGCCCAGATGAGGCCTTTCGCCAGAGGCGAAGCAGCGATCGAAAAAACGGTGTCGTAATATTCGGTGCCGGTATCGTCGACCGTGATCGGGCCGCCCGACGGCTGCTGTTTCGATTTGTCATTGCGCGTCAGGTCGCCGCTGATCGCTTCCCAGTGCGTGCCCCCGTCGGAGGTCTTGAAAACGCGCTCGCCTCCGTAGTAAATCGTGTTTGGATCGTGCGGAGAGGTCACGATGGGCGCGGTCCACTGAAAACGGTGATCGAGCAGGGCCGCGCCGCGCGCATCGCTAAGTTCGGGCCACACGGCAATGCTCTTGACCTGGTTCGTGTGCCGGTCGAAGCGCGTGATGTTACCCTGATAGTCGCCGGCATACACAATGTTCGGGTCGGTGGGATTGGGCGCAATGTATCCCGCTTCCCCGCCACCGACCTCGTACCAATTGTCACGGCCAATCGCGCCGTCATCGCTGCGGCTGGCAATGGCCACGGTCGAGCTATCCTGCTGCGCGCCGTACACGTAGTACGGCGTGCGCGTATCGGTGATGACGTGATAGAACTGCGCGGTCGGCTGGTTGTCCTCGCGTGTCCACGATTTGCCCCCATCCAGGCTGACGGTTACGCCACCGTCGTTCGAGGCGATCATCCTTTTTGTATTCTTCGGATCGATCCAGAGACCGTGATTGTCGCCGTGCGGAACTTTTACTTTATTAAAGTTGCGCCCACCATCGGTCGATTTGAAGAACTCCACATCCGCCACGTAAACCGTATTGGCGTCCTGCGGGTCGGCGATCACGTGCATGTAGTACCACGCGCGCTGAAATAATCCGTGGCTGCCGTTTACTAGATCCCAGGTATCGCCGCCGTCATCGGAGCGGTAAAGTCCGCCTTCTTTCGCTTCGATCAGCGCGTACACGCGCTCGGAGTTCGCCCCCACCGCCAGCCCTATGCGCCCGTAGGGTCCCTTCGGAAGGCCGTGTTCCTCTAACTTCTTCCATGTGGCTCCGGCATCGGTCGAGCGATACACGCCGCTGCCTGGGCCGCCGCTGGAAAGCGCCCAGGGAGTGCGCCTTGCTTCCCACAGCGAGGCAAACAGGATGTTGGGATTCAGCGGATCGAAAACCACATCGATCGCTCCCGTGTTCTCGTCCTTGTAGAGGACTTTGTCCCAGCTCTTGCCGCCGTCGGTGGTGCGGAAAACACCGCGTTCCGTGTTCGCACCATACGGATGACCGAGCGCGGCCACGAAAACGATATCGGGATTGCGCGGATTCACGATCACTTTGCCAATCGCGCGCGTCTCTTTCAATCCAATGAGCTTCCAGGATTTTCCCGCGTCCACCGACTTCCAGACGCCGTCGCCTTGCGAGATGTTTCCACGAATGCAAGCTTCGCCCGTCCCCACATAAAGGACGTTCGGATCGGACACAGCGACCGCGATGCTGCCAATCGCGGGAGCTCCATCTTTATCAAAAATCGGAGACCAGGTGTTGGCGCCGTCGGTGGATTTCCAAACGCCGCCACCGGTCGCGCCGAAATAGTAGGTAGTTGGGTCGCCGGGAATTCCAGCCGCCGTCAGCGAACGGCCGCCACGAAACGGGCCGATGGAACGGTACTTCATGCCCTTGAAGAGCGGGTCACCTTCGTTCTTGTCGTCTTTATCGTCTTTCGCCGACGTCTCGGACGCGGCGGTCGCGTCTTTTTGGGCGGCATCCAACTTGCGATTCCGCTCCTTTTGCTGAGAAAAAATCAGTGTCACCGACAGTAGGACAAAACACGCAAGCATGGCAACGCGCACATGCACTTTTTGGAACATGCAACGGATCATCAATTCAATGGCCCCGGAAAAAGGAATTAGTTGTCACTAATGTTAATGCCTGAAGCGGTTACACACAAACGGACGGCCTTCGAGCGCGCTCCGCTCGCTGGACAGCCGGGGCGGCTGTTCCTACGTATAAGCGAGGTACCCGCATAGTTAACACAACGAAGCGCGAAACGTTGTTTGATTTCCGCCTCTGCCGCCTAGAATGTTTCAAACATTTGTCCATTTTTTGTTTGAAACAGAACGTGCTCAGGGTGCAACTACAGGATGCAACGACAGTTCACATCCAACGAGGTGATAGCCCTGACTGGAACCAGCGCCCGTCAGCTGCAATGGTGGGACGAACGGGGCATCGTAGCGCCCGGTCGCCAGGGGCACCGCCGCATCTACAGTTGGGACGAACTGGTCACCGTGGCGGTCATCCGCCAGCTGCGCCGGCGCGGCTTCTCGCTGCAGCGCATGCGCAAAGTGATTCGCTTCCTGCAGCAGGAGTTTGGCACCAGCCTGGCGGCTACGGTCATGGCTTCTTCGGAGTATCACCTGCTGACCGACGGCACTCATCTTTATCTGGGCACTTCGGCACGACAGGTCGTGGACCTGTTAAAGAACGCGCGGCAGCCGATGTTTGATATATGCCTGAGCGACGAAGTGCGCCGGGTTCGAGCGGAGATTCAAGCGCGCAAGAAGGCTGCGGTTTCGGAACGACGCGGCCTCTACGCCAGGGTCAGAGAGCGTAACTCAGTGGGAGTAAGAGGGGCGTAAACGGAGAGCGGGGGAGGCATGATGATCGGTGAATTGAGCATTATCAACGAGTGGATTCCCGAGCAGATGGAACCCGGCACCGTGTTCGTGCTGGAGAATGCGGGGGAAGTGGGAGAGAGAGAAGATCCTTATTGGGCCGTGCTCTCCTGCCCGTCGTGCGGCACGCTGGGCTTGATTACGCGCCGCCAGATGGCGGGTTTGCTGCCAACCATTTGCGGCTCTGCGCAATGCTCAGCCCAGTTCTTTATTAAAGATGAAGTGATTACGCCGCGGAAACCGTTCTAGTTATTGCCCCGTAATCCTGGCTGGGGTAGACGGCTCTCGCAATTTTCAGGAGGCTCAGCCATGTTGGGATTGTTTCGACCCATTCACCTCGTATTCATTTTGGTGATCGTTCTGGTGATGGTCGTTCCTTACTGGAAAATATTTAAGAAGGCTGGATTTGCGCCCGCGTTAAGCCTGCTGATGCTTGTGCCGATGTTGAACTTCATCATGCTGTTCTTTCTAGCCTTCGCCGAGTGGCCGGCACTAAAGAGATCAGCATAGCGGCAAGGATGAAGCGGCTTGGTTCTCCAGCAAGCACAGCTGAATAACTTCTCGCACTCGTTTCATAAGCGTGTCGAGGTTCTTCGCTTGAATATGGCAACCTCGTAGGGCCGGCACGCTGGCAACGTAGTAATCGTCTTCATCTCGCTCGATAACAACTGTGAATTTTCGCCGGGCTCTCATGTGCCGATTCTACGGCATCTCGTATCTACGTTTTTGGCACCGCGAACTTTACCGGAACCTGCTCCACGATCTCAATATCAAACCCTTCCAGCGCCGCGACCCGTCGTGGGTGATTAGTCAAAAGTCGAATTCGCTTCAGATTCAAGTCGGAGAGAATCTGCGCTCCCAGCCCGATCTCGCGATGAGTCTTGCGCTCGCTTTCGGGTAGCGATGGCAAACGGCGTTCACGATGGAAGGTAAGGAACGACTGGTCGCCGATTTTTTCCGCCGAGAAACCTTTGGATGTCTGGTGTAGGTAGATCAACGCGCCTCGCTCCTCCGCGGCGATCGCTTGCAGCGAAGCCTCCAGCGTCTGATGGCAGTCGCAGCCGGTGGCGCCGAACACGTCGCCCAGCAGGCAGTGCGCGTGCATGCGGACCAGCACCGGCTCGGACGAATCGGCGATGTCGCCACGGATGAGTGCCATGTGGGATCCGGTACCGTCCACTTCGCTCTCGTAGGCAAGGAGGCGAAATTCCCCGTGTTTGGTTTCGACCATCGCCTCGCCCACACGATGGACGTAGCGCTCATGCTGCATACGATAGCGGATCAGCTCCGCAACCGTGAGCATTTTCATTTCATGGGTGCGGCAGAATTCGATCAGGTCGGGCACACGGGCCATGGTGCCGTCGTCTCTCATGATTTCGCAGATGATGCCGGCGGGGACCATGCCGGCAAGTCGCGCCAGATCCACGGAGGCTTCGGTTTGACCGGCGCGCACCAGCACTCCGCCTTTGCGGGCTCGCAGCGGGAACATGTGGCCGGGGCGTGCCAGGTCCGATGGGCGCGTCTTGGGATCGATTGCTACTTTGATGGTGTGTGCGCGATCATGCGCCGAGATTCCTGTGGTCACGCCGTCGCGCGCGTCAATCGCTTCGCAGAAAGCGGTCCCGTATTGCGATGTGTTCTCGCTGGTCATGGGACCGATGCGCAGGTGCTCGAGCCGTTCTTCAGTCATGGCCAGGCAGACTAGGCCGCGTCCGTGCTTGGCCATGAAGTTGATGGCTTCGGGAGTGACCTTTTCGGCGGCGAGGGTGAGATCGCCTTCGTTCTCGCGATCCTCGTCGTCAACCACGATGATCATGCGGCCGGCGCGGATCTCTTCGATCGCGGTGGGGACATCGGTGAATGGTGAATTTGGAGTCATCGGACGCTGTTACCTCAGGGGCTAAAGCCCCTCATTCGTGCGCTTCGAAACGGCGCGGCTGAAGCCGCACCCCTTCAAAACTAAGTCAACAACACAAGCCGAGACCCGACAAAGACAAAGGAGATTCGGGTTTTACGCTGCGTTCAAATCTCCACGTTTCGACGGCGCCAGGTCGTTCTCCGCAATCGGAAACAGATTCTTCATGGCCCGCGTCATAGCTCGAAATACCCATCGCATCACCACCATGATCGCGGCCAGAAAGGCAGCAACGATCAGGGCGGCTGCAATCGGGTGCTGGGTGGCAAGCCAGGTCAAGAGTATAGCGAGCGTGTCTTCTCCGGCGCTGAGCGCAAAATTTGAAACCGGCTCCGGAGAGGGCGTCACGGATACTCGCGCTGCGGTCTTACCTCCGTGGGCCGCCAAGGCGATTGCCCCGCCCGCCAGCGCGGCCAGCAACTGCTTTTCCGGCGAAAGCTGGGTCGCCGCGCCATAGGCGATCAAGGCTGCCACGGGTATTCGAACAAAGGTATGCAAGGCATTCCAGAACAAATCGAAAGCCGGGATTTTGTCGGCAAAGAACTCAATGGCAAAAAGCACGCCCGAGGCCGCAATCACCCACCAACGGCAAAGCAGATGGAGCCCGGAGGGCAAATCGAGCAAGCCGGTATGGGCCAGGAGTCCGAGGGTGGCCACCGTGGCGTAGACATTCAGCCCGGCGGCGAAGCTTACCGCCACGATCAGGCCTACCAGCTCGGAGCCAGCGAGTTCGGAGCCACCCAACCCCATGCTTGCCAGCATATCCGGACTCGGCCTCCTCGCCAATACCCTGCAAAATAGAACAGGGTCGCCAGCGGCGACCCCGTCAGTAAAACCTGTCCAGTAGATCTGTTTCCCTGCGATTACAGGGTGGATTCGATTTCAAAACCCCAAGCTTCCAGCAAAGGCTCGGGGATGTACTTGGAATTCTTGTTCCGGCGCGCCCACTCCCGCAGTCGTGTAGACCGCAAATACTGGTCGGGGGAGAGCTTGTACTCGTGTACAACCTGCTCAAATTCCGTGACGGTGGGGATAACCGGCCCGATAGGCTCGGGCTTGCCCCAGTTGGGGTTTCCGCGTCGCTTAGCCATGAAAAATATACCCTCTTATGGAATAAGGACTTCTTCTAAGTCGCTACCCGGTTTGATTCCACGAAGGGCTTAGGGGATTCATCGGCAAGAAAGGAAAACCAATGCCACAGATTCCAGCCCCCCTTCGGCCTCTCTGGAAGCTATTGATAATAATAGGTTTTTCTATGCAAGTCAATAGAAAAATTGACTCCGACGCTACCTTCGCGATATCCCCTTTGGGTGCATGTACTTGCAGTTTTCCCGGGGACACACCTTGTTCTCTTCAGGGCAAGGGGGAATCCCCTAGTGAACCTCTGTTTAGTGAACCCTGGTGTTTAGTGAACCCTGGGGCTCAGCCGATAAAAAAATGGCCACAGGATACTGGCTGGGAGACGAGACCGGATCACAGGTGACCACGGTAACCGGAAGACCGCGTCATGCCGTTGACCACGGAATCTCATAGACTTACAGTGCAAACAGAGGATGCAATGCGATCGTCTAACCCGCGAACTCTGACGATCAGCTCCCACCGAGGCGCTACGCAAAGCGCTTTACAATCATTCACTGGCGTCCGCCTCGGCAAAACCGTGACGGCGCAAGAAACATACCTGAAGCGTGATTTTGAGGCATGAATTTAAAAGCTTTACTTCTGAGCTCTGACGAAAAGACGGTGCGCATCTTGCGCCGTGTTCTCGGCGATTTGGAAATCGAAATCGAGCATTGCTCCACTGCTGATGCGGCCATTCGCCTGATCACCCGCCAGCGTTTCGAAAGCATCATCGTAGATGTGTCGAATATGGAGGAAGCTGGCAACGTGCTGCGGGGAGCCAAGGCCGCTCCGGTCAACAAGCGAGCCCTGGCGATCGTGCTCGTGGAATCTACTGTCGGAATGAAGGGCGGTTTCGAAATGGGGGCCCATTTCGTCCTTCACAAACCATTTGCGGTGGAACGCGCCAAAGCCAGCTTTCGCGCGGTTCGAGCTCTGATGAAGCGCGAACGGCGGATGCAGATGCGGGTCCCGGTGCAGGTTCCAGTCTCGTGTTTTGGGTCCGGCCAGTACAAAGCCCATACGCTTGATGTTTGTGAGGGCGGCATGGCCATTCGGTTTTCCGGGCGCAAAGCCAAAGAAAGCCCGCTGCGCTTCTCGCTCGAATTGCCGGGCATGAACCAGGAGCTCGAGATTTACGGAGAACTGGCGTGGGAAGGCACCGAAGATCAGGCGGGCGTCCGCTTCAAGGACGCCACCGACGAGCAGCTCGCCGTGCTTCGCCAGTGGTTGAACAAACAACTTCCCGATCCTGAGCAGGACGAACCACCCGTAATTGGCCGGGTTACCGACCACAGCCTTGGTGGCTGCTATCTCACGACAAACTCGCCCTTTCCGAGGGGGACGCAGGTCACGCTTTCACTAAAGACTGCCGCCCTCGAAGTGCGCGCCAAAGGATTTGTGCTGGTGGCGCATCCCGAATTTGGAATGGGCGTGGAGTTCCTCCAGAAGACCGCCGAGCAGCGTGATCAGGCAAAGCACTTGATCACGGCCCTACGCGCTAAGAAGGGAGATACTCCCGAGCTTCAGGTTGAACCCGAGGGACTCGAGAGGCCGAGTGAGGATCATGCGACCAAGGCCGAGACGTCCAAGAGCAAAGGCTCCGGAACCGGAGACGCACTCGTCGATCTGTTTCGCCACAATTTTCAGGTGCCTGTCGAAACCTTCCTGCAGCAAATGCGTGAATGCCAATCGGTCGAGTCGCGCTCACTCTCAGCCACGCCTTAGACTTTCAGACTTCGTCCTGCTCCTTCAGTTTCGCGATCACCCCGAGATCCTCCAGCGTCGTGGTATCGCCTTTCACTTCTCCGCTGCCGGCCATCCCTCGGGAATAAGCTCGCTCACGGTTCCGCGCTGCAGCAAATAGGCTCCCGGACCCTGCTGTCCGCGAATCGAACGGCAGAACTCGGCGACAAAGAATCCCGCTTTTAGGGCTTCGCGGAACGCCCACCGGGTCGCGTCGCGCCACTCTCGCGCCAAACCCATGTCGGTCCGTTCGACCTCCAGAATATCGCCTGGGATTTCAATGCTGGCGCGCTGCCGAGTTAGTGATTCCGCCAGATCGGCCCGTCCCGGTTTTCCGCTGGGATCGAAGCGTACCAGTGGAGCCAGAAGCTTCATGGCATCGAGCGTTTCCACGCGCGCACTCGTACTCTTGCCGGCTAGGCGATCACGCACCCTCCTCGAATTCAGCACCCATCGCACCCACAGCCGGTCGGTTCCGTTGCGATGCAGCACGCTGGAAGTCTCCGGCCCGTAGAAATCCGTTTTGTAGGTATCGGAAACCACACCCAGCTTGGAAAAATTGAAATGGGCGTTTCTACTCTGGAGCGGATCGTAGGTCCAAGTCATTTCATGAACACCCATGGCCATGGCCCGTTCGCGCTGCGCCTGCTTCAACCGCGAGCCTAGGTCCAGATGCCTGTACGCATTGAGCACCGCCAGCATGTGCGAGTGAATGGTCGTCTGTCCGTGCTCGCGGCCGATAAATCCGAAAGCGAATCCGACCAGCTTGTCTTTATCCTTGTCTATATCCTTATCGAAGGCCCCCACGAAGATGTTGCCCGCCGCTTTCAAGGCTATGGCCAGCGTCAGGGGCACGGTGTCCTCGTCCGCCATGCCCCAGACATCTTTCTCCAGCGCTTTCAACTGGCTGAGGTCGTCGATACTCTTGAGGTCGCGGATTCCAATCTGCTGTGCCCCGGCGCGGGACATCATGGGCGGTCCTTCGTGCGCTTCGAGTTGTGCCTGTCGGGCATGGCAATCTCCGCGCGGAAGTGCGGCGCTGAAGAAAGACAACCGTGTACAGTACCGGTTGTGTGCTTGTCAACAGCAATCAAAAGTCGTGGGCTGAAGAGTGCGCATCTTGACTGGACCCTTCGACTCCGCTCAGGGCAGGCTCGCGAAGCGCCCGTCTCTCAACCTCACCGCTCATTCCGCGCATCTTAACCAACATGCTACCCTCGAACCGGAGGCGAACACGGCCGTGAAACCGTTTACTAAGATTCTGCATTTGATCGCCCCGATCGTGCTTTGCAACTCGCTGTTGCTCGCCGCCGATCGCGGCACTCTGGTGCGCGAGGCTGTCATTTATCTGTCTCCCGACGCGAGTTCCAACAAGCTTGCCCAGGTGGAGCGAGGACGGGAACTGATTCTCCTCGACAGGAGCCGCAACTGGCTGCACGTGGAAGCTCTGCTTGGCTCTTCGCTGGCTCCCGACCCGGCTTTCGTTTTGGAAGAAGAGGACGAGGGCAAGACCGTCAGCGGGTGGGTGCTTGATAACGGCATCGTGTGGGCGTCCACTCCGAACGGCGACCGCATCCTGTTCGGCTCCGCTGTCGATTCTGAAGACGAGGCCAGCCGCCGCCACGGACGCCGCGGAGCTGCCCAGGATGCCTTGCGTCTCTATCGCCGCGTCTACGATATCTTCCCGACTGCTCCAGTGGCCGGCGAAGCCCTCTACCGTGCCGCCGACATTCGATGGCAGATCGACAAATCAGATATGCAGTCCCGCCCCTCGGCGCGCGAGAAGGATCCCAACCTTCGGCAAGGCATCGACGAGCAGGCCATGAAGCAGGTGATGAAGAAGTTTCCGGACACAAAGTGGGCCCAACTCGCCGCCTTCCACCTGATCGACAACAAACTCTGCGGCGATTGGCAAGGCTTCTCCAAGTGCCCCGACAAGGAAGCCGACATCTACGAAAAGTACGTCAAGGAACACCCGGAATCTCCTGCCGCTCCCGAGGCGCTGTACAACGCCGCTTCTCGCCGCGCCGCCCTGATCGAGATTTACAAGACCGAAGAACAGCCCAAGAAGTCCGAGCAATCCAAGAGCCTGGCTATCGGGCTGGCGCAGCAGTTGATCGCTAAGTATCCGCAAAGCGACTGGTCGTCCCGCGGGCAAACACTGCTTTTCCTGGTGCAGCAAGGAGTCCCAACGTACGGGAACGCGATTCAGTAGGCTACGGGTTTTGCGTCGCTTTCTCTTACCCTAAGCATGCGTTGAAGCTGTTCTTTTAGTGCGCTAACGTACCGACAGAATTCCCGCCTTTCGCTAGATTCCCTAATCTCAGGGAGGCATTATGCCTACCGCCCCCTTTTCCGGCGCTACATCTTCCCGTTCGCCCTGGCGGGAACTTTATGAGCGCGCGATTCTGGAACTTGACAACGCAAAAGTGCCTGACCGGATTGCTGAAGCTCGTCATGCCATGCACAACCGGGCCGAAGAAATTCTCACCGATTCGTCGAGTAGCGAACGCCACGCCCTCCATGATGCGTTCCGGAACTTAGACCTACTTCAGGAAGTGACAGCGAGAGAAGAATCCACATAGGGGCACAATCGTTTTTGCAGCGTTGACTCTTTGGAGGTTTCCCATGAACGACGAAACTATCATCGGCGAAGCAAGAAAACGCTGGTTGGAATTCTGCGAGCAGGCTGCGCAAGGACACGACCCCCAGATGCTGATTCCGCTGGTCAAAGAAATCAATCGGGTTCTGCAAGAGGAGGAAGAATCGCAGCAACGGACGCAGTCCCCTTCCCTTTCGGACGCCGGCTAAGTACACGCCGCCGGCGCACTCTTGGGACACTACCCCATGCGACGGATTTGAACGGGAATACAATTTCTGCTACAAGATGTTGTGGGTCGGTCTCACTTCGTCCTTGAGCGGAAATGTAAAGTTAGGGGGACGGCAACATAGCAGCCAATTTTGGAGGGACGGGGACGGATCCACATGATTACTTCTAGCAGTGTGGCATGAGCCAGTTCCCTCCGTATCTTTATGATCAGCAGGAAACGTCAGGTTATGCGTCAGCCGACGCCGCAGCTCACGATCCGTCGCTGACCGCCATCCTCGTGTTCGAGCACGCCAGCAACCGCGATTGTTCTAACGGCACATACGTCTGCTACGCAAGAGGAGTCGCTTTGAAACTTTTCGCCGCTCTCGCCGCTCTCGCGCTCTCTGCCGCAGCCTTCGGGCAATCGATTTGCGATTCGAACCCGACCGGATCGCAGCCGTACAGCCAGACTGGCAGTGCACAGCCCCAGGCTGCCGCGTTGCCATTGCTAGGCTATTTTGCAACGGGAGGAATCTATGAGCCCCTTCAAGGAATGCCAAATCCGCCAACGAGCTTCTGCGGACCGTTATGGCAGCCGAATTACCCTTACGTCGTTGGGAACATGATTGAGCCGTTGCCTCTTGGGGCGGTCTTTCAGGCGGTTCCGAACCCAGATTGCAGTGCTGACTGCAAGAGTGGAAGCACGCAGCCCCCCGGATTTGGGGGGACACTAGTTTTACCTTCCAATATCTATGTGGAAATTAGTACATGCTCGGATCCGGGTACGACTGCCACATGCACTATGATTCTCCCTGAGGGCGGCCCATCCCCACTGAACCTCGGCGAAATTTACCAAGGGGCTGTCGTCGGCTCCACGGTTGTAATCCAGAGTTATAGCAATGCCGCGTACGACGGTCCCTGGGTCGTTACGGCCAGTACCAATCCTCCGGGACCGCCTTTCGAATCGCCGTTTACATTTTCGTTCACCGCCTCTGGCCTCGGCACGGGCGATTGTACGGATTTTCAATTGGGAACTGCTTGTATCGCTTATCAGCAAGGCACGCAGATTACCGATGGCGGCATTCTCTGGCAGTACGCCGGCCCGCAGGATGAAGTTGGGCCCACGGTGGTGGTGACGCCGTCTCCATACACGATCACGACGGAGCAGGCACTGGACGTAACGGTCGCAGTAGGCGGCGGAGGCGGCGAGGGGCGGCCCACCGGCACGGTGACACTGACCAGCGGCAGCTACTCCTCTTCGGCCACGCCGCTGACCGAAAGCGGCTTGGCGGTCAGCGCGACGATCAACGTTCCTGCTGGGAAGCTGGCGGTTGGCCTGGACACGCTGACGGCTGCCTATTCGGGCGATGACAACTACAATCCGGCCACCGGCATCAATGCGGTTACCGTCACGGGGACTGGTCCCAGCTTCACGCTCTCAGCCGTCCCCATCAGCTTGAGCATCGTGCAAGGAAGCATGGGCACAAGCACGATCACTGTGACTCCTTCGGGCGGCTTCACGGGTAGCGTAACGCTTGAGGCGTCCGGCCTGCCGAGTGGTGTAACCGCGGCGTTCAACCCGTCCAGCACGACTACCACAAGTACCTTGACGCTGACGGCGAGCAGTTCGGCAACCGTCGGTGGGCCGACGACCGTGACCATCACCGGCACGTCAGGAAGTCTGACGGCGACCACCACCGTTGCCCTCACTGTCACGTCCCCTACGGGCAGCTTCACACTTTCAGTTAATCCCACCACCGTGACGATTTCTGCTCCCGGACAGTCAGGAACAACCAAAGTAACCGTGACCCCCACTGGCGGCTTCACAGGGCAGGTGAACATAGCTTGTACTCTTCCCGCATCGATGACGGAATCGACTTGCCCGGCTGTAGTTGCTGATATCACCAATTCGAATCCCGTAACCGCAATGGTCACGATCACTACCACCGCACCCCAGGCGGGCGCCATCCGGGCAGTGACTACCGGCATATTCGGCTTCGGCGTGTTGGCCGGTGTCTTCGTGTTCGCGATTCCCGGATGGCGGAGGAGGGCGCCGCTTGCTCTGCTGTTGCTTGGGATCGTCGTCCTGATCGTCAGTTGCGGTGGAAGTAGCGGCACTGGACCCTCCAATCTCGGAACGCCCCCAGGCACTTACACTGTCACACTGACCGCAACCAGTGGGAGCGTTTCGCCACCGCCGCCCACCACTTTTCAGGTGGTGGTGCAATAGGGAGCGGCGTGGTGGTTTTACTCGTCGCTTGTACTCGTCGGCCAGTAGATGAGTGCTTAGGACACTACGCATGCACCGGACCCATTTGAACCGGAACACAATTTTTGCTAGAAAAGAGGTTGTGGGTGGATATTCAGTTCGTCCTTGAGTGGAAAACTTAGGGCAACCGGTTCTTGGGCTCTGGCATCTCAGGTTTTATTGCAAAATCCGGCGCTTGCGGAACTCGCTGCAGTTCCGCCGGTGTAAGACTTCGAATCTCCTAGCCAATGTTTTGGAGTTCGGATGCAGTTCGCTAGCATCTCGGAAGTGATGGGGAGGATTTCTCGTCCCAGCCTTCCTTGGGTTCTGCCTTCTGTTATACTCGCTCCGTGGCAGGCAACCCGGCGATCAGCCTATCCTCCAACACTCACCTGTAAAGCCACTTTTAAAACCGCCAACATTCAGCACACAGCCGGAGGAACTTATGGCGACGAATTTCGTCCAGATTGAAAACGACTCGGAAATCAAGAAGCGCCTAGAAGCAGAACGCGTGCGCCTGCGCAAGATTGCCGGACTTGACGCGCCCGAACATTTCCATCGTCCGATCGAGCGGGCTTTTACCGCCGAACAGCGCAAGCACGTGACGATTCTGTTCGGCGGCTTTACCTGGAAGCACGAAGACTTGATCCGCGCCGTTTTTCAGGGCTGTGGTTATCGCTGCGAAAAACTGCCCGTGCCCAATGTCGCCGCGTTTCAGACCGGCAAGGAATTCGGAAATAACGGGCAGTGCAATCCGACGTATTTCACGGTGGGCAATCTGGTGCAGTATCTGCAATTTCTGGAGAGGGAGGGCCTGCCGCGCCAGCAGATTCTGGATAATTTCGTCTTCTTCACCGCGGGCTCTTGCGGTCCCTGCCGCTTCGGCATGTATGAGGCCGAATATCGCTTTGCACTGAAGAACGCGGGCTTCGACGGTTTCCGGGTGCTGCTGTTCAAAGACAGTGACGGGATCAAAGCGGCGTCAGGAGAGCCTGGCCTGAAATTCACGGTGGATTTCGGCTTTGGAATGCTGAATGCCATGCATCTGGGCGATGTGATCAACGATCTCATCTACCAAATTCGTCCCTATGAAGCGAACAAAGGTGAAACCGACCTCGTCATTCGCCAGGCGGTCGATGGCTTGTGCGAGGATCTGAAAAATCGCACCTCGTTTGAGATTGAACAATGTGCGCCGGACTGGGCGAAACCGAAATTCAAGAGCAACAAGATTCTGCGAAACACTTTTAACGTGTTTGGCAAATGGCATGAGCATATGTGGGGAAAAGATTACCTGAATGCTCTTCACTCTGCCCGTGAAAGGATGAACTCGATCGAAGTGGACCGCACGCGAGTGAAGCCTTTGGTCAAAATCACCGGCGAGTTTTGGGCGCAAATCACGGAGGGCGACGGCAACTTCCACATGTTTGATTTTCTGGAGCGGGAGGGCGCGCAAGTGCTGGTCGAGCCTATCGCAACCTGGGTGGCTTACCTGATGTACCAGGCGAAGGCGCACGCCAAAGCGAAATGGCCGGTGAATCGTCCGCACCGGAATCCGGAGTGGTACGAAGTGAAGAAGAATTTCGCCAACTACATCGGGTTACACAAGAAGCTCTGGGGGATCGGGGCGGGCGAGCGCATGTGGAATTTCTTCTATCACCGCACGATCAAGCAACTCGGGGGAATCACGCACCATTTGGTGCCGCAAACCGAATTGGCGGAGATGGCGCATCCCTTCTACAACCAGTTCGTGCGTGGCGGCGAAGGGCACCTGGAAGTTGGCAAGAACGTCTACTACACCGTGCATAAACTCTGCCACATGGTGCTGGCGCTCAAGCCGTTCGGTTGCATGCCTTCGTCGCAGTCGGACGGAGTGCAATCGGCGGTGATCAATAAATTCAAAGACATGATCTTCCTTCCGATTGAGACTTCAGGTGAAGGCGAGGTCAATGCACACAGCCGCGTGCAGATGGCGCTTGGGGAAGCCAAGGTGAAAGCGAAGACGGAATTCGAGCAGTGCCTCAAATCGACGGGCAAGAGCATGAAGGAAATCCGCGAGTATGTCGAGGAACATCCCGAGTTGAAGCGGCCGTTCTATCATGTGCCACACCGCGAGGGCATTGCGGGAACGGCGGCGCAATTCGTGCTGCACGTGAACGATCGGATGCATAAGCAGACGCGGTTCTGGAAACGGAGCCGGGTTTCGGTGGCGATGCCGGCAGCCGCGAGCGGCGACTGATTTGCCGGCGCGTCTTTTCCGCCGCAATCTGGTCACGGTGACCAAACCACCGTCACCGTATGATGATGATTGGGCGCGCGTAAAAGGCGTGCCCCTTCCAAAGCTTAGAGAGGAAGAAATGCACGACCACAAAGGTTCGCCGCTGATTCAGATCGCGCCGCTCGAACCCCAGGCTCCCAAGCTGACGCCAAAGCCGCACGATCATCACACCAAGTTTCTGGTGGGGCTCGACGTGGGCTCAACCACGGTGAAGGCGGTAGTGGTTGATGCCGCCAGCGACCAAGTGCTGTGGCAAGACTATCAGCGCCATGAAACCAAACAGCCGGAAAAGACGCTGGAGTTTCTGAAGCGGATGGAGGCGGAAGCTGGGATCAACGCCCACAATACCCGTATGTTTATGACTGGGTCGGGCGGCGGAGGGATCGGCGATCAGATCGGCGCGAAATTTGTGCAGGAAGTCACGGCGGTTTCTCTGGCAGTCGAGAAGTTGCACCCTGAGGTTTATTCGGTCATCGAGCTTGGCGGACAGGACGCCAAGATCATCGTCTTCAAGGATGACGAAGAAACGGGACGAAAGAAAAAGATCCCCTCGATGAACGACAAGTGCGCTGGCGGCACGGGCGCCGTCATCGACAAGATAAATGCCAAGCTGAAAATTCCCATCGCTGAACTGGCTGAGCAGAAGTATCACGGCATCAAACTCCACAAAGTCGCGGGCAAATGCGGAGTGTTCGCGGAGACCGACATCAACGGCTTGCAAAAGGTTGGGACACCGCCGGACGAACTGATGGCGTCACTGTTTGAAGCCATTGTGCTGCAGAACCTGAGCGTGCTCACGCGCGGGCATACCTTGCGGCCGCATGTGCTGCTGCTGGGCGGACCGAATACCTTCATTCGCGGCATGCGCGAGGCGTGGCAGGCAAACATTCCGCGCATGTGGCAGGAGCGGAAGGTGGCGATTCCAGACGGGGCTAAGCCCGAAGATCTGATCAAGGTTCCGCAAAACGCTCAATATTTTGCCGCTCTGGGTGCGATTGAATTTGGACGCACTGAGGACGACTGCATCGGTTGCTATCGCGGTTATGACAATTTGATTCACTACATCGACTTCGGACGGCAGGAGGAGAAAGCCAAGTCTGGCGGCAAGGGGCTCATCGAGAATCGCGACGAGTTCGATCTTTTCAAAGAATCGTACCGGCCCAAGAAATTTACCCCAGCGGTGTTTCAGAAAGGCAGCACGATTGCCGGGTTCATCGGAATTGACGGGGGTTCAACCTCGACGAAAGCGGTTCTGCTGGACGAAAACGGCGACATCCTTTGCAAATCGTATCAGCTCTCGAACGGGAATCCGATTCAGGACACGATGGAGATGTTCGAAAGCCTGCGCGGCCAGGTCGAGGCGCAAAATGCCAAGCTCGAAGTGTTGGGAGTCGCGACTACCGGGTATGCCAAAGACATTCTGAAAGATGTTCTCAAGGCCGACGTGGCGCTGGTTGAGACCGTCGCGCACACGGAATCGGCGCTGAAATTCTATGAAGATCCGCACGTAATTGTGGACGTGGGCGGACAAGATATCAAGATCATCATTCTGCACAACGGGCGGGTGAAAGATTTCAAGCTCAATACCCAGTGCTCGGCGGGGAATGGTTATTTCCTGCAGTCCACGGCAGAGGGCTTCGGCCTGGACGTAAAGCAATATGCGGATCTGGCTTTTTCCGCGCAATCTATGCCGGTGTTTGGCTATGGGTGCGCGGTGTTTATGCAATCCGATATCGTGAATTTTCAGCGCCAGGGCTGGCGGGCAGAGGAAATTCTTGCCGGCCTTGCGGCGGTGTTGCCGAAGAATGTTTTTCTTTATGTCGCCAGCATCCCGAATCTCGCGGCGTTGGGCTCGCGCTTTGTTTTGCAGGGCGGAACGCAAAAGAACCTGGCCGTTGTCAAAGCGGAAGTGGATTTTATCCGCAACAGCTTCCGTGCGGCTGGCAAGCAACCAGAGATTATCGTGCATGAGCATTGCGGAGAATCGGGCGCGATCGGCGCCGCTCAGGAATCGCTGCGCTTGTGGCGAAACGGCCAGCGGACAACCTTCATCGGCTTGGATTCCGTGCGAAGAATCGAGTACCGCACCACGCGCAACGAGGCTACTCGCTGCTATTTCTGCAAGAACAATTGCTTGCGAACTTTCATCGACATCCGTACCGAACCTGTCAGAAATATGGTTCCCATCGAAAAGGTCACCAAGGTTCCGCTCATGCAAGGCGAACAGCGGCTGATTATCGCCACCTGCGAAAAAGGAACGGTGGAAGACCTTAACGACATGAAGGACATCAAGGCCGGATTGGACCAGATTCGCGATCAACATCCAAATTTTGTCGATATCGCTTCGAAAGAAGTGTTTCGTCCAACGAACGCCAAGAGCGTTGCTGATCCGGTCCCGGCGCGGGTTTGGACAAAGGGGGCGAAAGAACGAGTAGCTCTCATGCAGAATCGAAACAAACTGCGCATCGGGATTCCGCGGGTCTTGAACATTTACGTGTATGCGCCGCTGTTCAACGCTTATTTTGAGAGTCTCGGAGTGCAACCTGAGAACATCATCTATTCCGACTACACGAGTTCGGAACTGTATCGCGCCGGAGCCAGCCGCGGCGCGATCGATCCTTGCTTCCCGGCGAAGATCGGAATCTCACATGTCTACAACCTGATTCAGGAGAAGCATCGCAAGAAGCCGCTGAACGCGATCTTTTTCCCGATGTATGACGTGCTTTCGAGTCCGTTGGTGAAACTGCAGGGCTCGAATGCCTGTCCTACTGTGACCGCAACGCCGGAAACGGTGAAGGCGGCATTTACAAAAGAGAACGACGTATTCGCCGAGCACAACGTGAAATATATCGATCCGGTGCTCAATTTCGCCGACCGCAAACTTTTCGCTTTCCAAATGCTGCAGGCTTGGCTGCCGGTCATGGGCCTGTCGCAAGAAGAAAACGATCGCGCCGTCGAATCCGGATTTGTGGCGCTGCAAGAATATGAAAACAGCATTCGCCGGCGCGCGCGGCAGGTGCTCGATCAACTGGAGCGCGAAGACCGCGTTGGCATCGTCATGCTCGCTCGGCCTTATCATCACGATCCCGGGCTGAACCACGAGATTCTGGACGAATTCCAGAAGCTCGGCTATCCCATCTTCTCGCAGAACACTCTGCCGCTCGACGAGGATATGCTGGAGCGGCTCTTTGGCGACGAAGTGAGGGCGGGGGTTATCAGCAGTCCGCTCGATATCAGCGATGCCTGGAAAAACTCCTATTCCTGCAGTACCAACCACAAGGTCTGGGCGGCGAAGTACACGGCGCGGCATCCCAATCTGGTGGCGCTGGAAATTTCCAGCTTCAAGTGTGGACACGACGCGCCCATTTACGGCGTTGTGGAAGGCGTCATTGAGCAGTCGGGCACGCCGTATTTCTGCTTCAAAGATCTTGACGAGAATAAGCCTTCCGGGTCGATCAAGATCAGAATCGAAACGATTGATTACTTCCTTCGCCGTTATCGCGAGGAGGTCATTCGTAAACGCAAAGCCGAGCAGGACATTGAGGCCCAACTGGCAGCGCTCGAAGCCGAACTGCGGCGCGAAAGCTCCGACGCTGAGCTGCTGCAGGTCGGTCAGGAAAGCGCGCGGCGAGAAGCACAAGAAATGGCGGCGGACTAGAGCGGACAAGACGAGCTCGGCAACTGGAACCAGTAAGAGCAAACGAGGCAGCCTCCCGGATCGAGCTAGCACTCGACCTAGAACCGTACTTCCATGAAAAGGCAGTACTGAATCAGCAGTCGGGCGGCCGCGGCAAGGGTTTGTCAAAATTGACAGAAGCTGAAAAGGTCAATTCGAGAACAGAGATTGCCCGAGTTGCGCAGGTTTCGGTCGGAAATGTCCACAAAGTGAAGTACATCCTGGAGCATGCATGTTCGCCACTGAAGGAAGCAGCGAGGACACGGAAATCTCGATAAACCTCGCGGACAAGTGGAGTCATGAACCAGAGGCAAAACAGCACGAACATCTGAGGCTGATGCGGATCAAACGGGGCATAAGGAGGAAGGCGCGGCACCTTGTAGCCGCCGAAATCGCGCGCGTCGCGCCGTCAAAGCCCGATGAGCAGGTAATCAGACTGCCAGATTTTGTCATACTCGTGAGTCAATTGACTACGATTGCGCCGGAACGATCGAAGAAGCCGAGCACATCCAGCGCTTTGGACTGAACCTCATGCTCAACGATTGTCCCGTCTTCCATTCCGACCGTGAGTCAGGCGGAAAAAAAGCTGGCTTGGAGGCTTGGAGGAAGTCCAGATTTAGTGGACGCCTAACTTGGAAACATTGTTTCAGGCGTGTTCACGCCGGTGCTCGCCAAACACTCAAAGTCGTTTTCCCTCATCGACTGCATCTCAGCTGGCGTTGATCGAATGCAGCGAAACTTCGAGCCGATACGGAAGCAGGTGGAGGCGTGGCAGAGAAGCGAACTGACCGATGTCACAGCGAAGGTGGTCATCTACGAGGCCTTTGTCGAGGGAAAACTGGAAGCTCCGAAACATCTGGCTCGCACGGTGAATGACCTTTATCTCAACGTTCGGATAGACGTTTGATCCAATACGCACCCGATGATGGCCGATGCTAATCAATTTGTCCGGGTCAATGTTCGCCGTGAAGGCGCCAGTGTTGAAATCGGTGAAGATTGGCCGATAGCTAGCACGCAGTCGCACCCTTCCACAAAGGCGCCAACACCGTGATTCATTAGTTTGCCGTCGTACATCCCGATATACGAGGGATGCTGCTCATCAAGCACAGATTTCGCCATGAACATCGTCGCGAAAGGCAGCCGGGAGGCATTCACAAGAGCAAGTAATTGGGATTGCAGTCCTGTACGGGCCACCAAAATTCCGGGCAGAACGCACGCGGAGCGAGCTTTCGCAAGTACTGAAAGAATCGCATCCGTAGCAGCTGCAAGTGAGTTCGGTTCGCTACGTGGTATAGAAGTCGGCTGGGCACAGCCCAGCACTGCCTGATTGGCAAGATCGGCCGGAAAAGCACGTGTTCAATCACTGTCATCGGCGGCCTCCCCAGCGCGCGGCGTCACAGCCGCAGCGGCCGCCTCTCGCCTGAGTTCCTCCATGCTGACCGTGCCCCTTGCGTTCGGTGTGGTGTGCTCCGCTTTATCGGCGGCGGAGACATGACCCGCCGATTCGGTCTCGCCGCCAAGGTTGTCCTTCGACTGAAGCCGCGCGTCGTAGACCGCGGAAAGTGCATCCAGACGAGCGATCGCGTCCCGCGTTGCCGCGAGCTTCAATTCCTGTGCTTGTGGTGGCGTCAGGCTCCCGGCTTCCACGCGCTCGGAGATCCTTTGCAAGCTGGCATGAACGTCTTGAAGCAATCCGTCGACGCGGGCAGCATAGTCCTGGGCCAGTACAGTTACTGGTTCCCCGTCGGCGGGGCAACTCGGACTCGTCGCCTTTTGCGCGTAAGCCGGGAGTATCGCAACAATTATGAGAGCAAGGCACATTTCATTTTTCATTTTCATCACCCTATTAGTGCTGACCTTTCAAACCCTTAGCTTCCCTCTCTTAGCTACTGTCTTATCCACTCTCGCAGAGCTTTAGTCACCTTGCCGGACTGCTCGACCGGCGTGAAATGCGCCGCACCATCGATGATCACCAGCTTGGATCGCGAGATCTCCTGCGCCAGTCGCCGATGCGCTTCCGGCGTGGTCCGGTGGTCGTCTCGGCCGCCGATGATTACAGTCGGGCAATCAATCCGATTGAGATTCGTAAACGGAGCGCTGATCGCCAGCAGCGCTCGCATCTGCCGCAGGCCCGCCTGCTCGCCTACAGCATGGGCCATCGTTACGAAGACGCGCTTAAACGTCGCATCGTCAGCTCCGTGAGCAAAATAACCGGGATAGGCCTCATCAAGATATTGGTCAAAGCTACGTTCTTCGATCATTTCGACCGCATGGCGAATGGCTGCTTCCGCGGCAGGAAGTAGCCCGCCATGAGTCGCGCTTAGCAATGCCAACCTCTTCACTCGATCTTTGGCAATCCTCATGATCTCCAGCGCGACTTGGCTGCCCAGAGAAAACCCCGCCAGGCAGAAATGATCGGGGGCAGTTTCCAACAAGTCAGCCGCCATTGCGGACACGGTTGACTGCTCCGTTATATCGGCCACTGTAATGTCCGCCTGACTCTGGAGACAATCGATCTGCGCACCCCACAGCGTTTGATCACAAAGCAATCCGGGAATGAGAATCAGTGATGGCATCGCAAAGTCAAATTGATCTAGTTATGTACAAGTCGCTCATCCCCAGCGATGCCAGCCCACTAATAGAGCTTTTCGTCGAAGACGATGTCTCCCCATCCCTTCTCGGTAAAGGTGGTTGCCGGATTTTGGATAGTCAGCATCAACGTATTTGAATCGGGAAGTATTTGATGCTTTGTCCCGCGCGGGACCTTGAACCACGATCCTTTGCCGTATTCCAAGAATGCGTCGTCAACCAATACCTTGCCGGCACCGGATATAAAGCATAGGGTTGCATCGTAGGTTTCGTGATGATGAGCGACGTTCTTGTCGTGCGCATTCATGTAAGTGAGGTTGTAGCCCGAGCCATCAAAACTGCCCAATACCATGTCATTTTCATGGACACACGCACTGTGGATTTCAGGCAACTCTGCAATTGACCCGCTGATCTTGTTGATTAACTCTGTCATTGATTTTCTCCTTAAGTTTGGTGAATCACGTTCAGTCTTTGGCGATGCAACCACTGTTCCAATTTCAACTCGTTGAAAGCAGGTCTATTTGCGTGTGTCGAAGCTCCCAACTATCTCGGAAATTTCCGAGAATTCGCGAGACAAAGAGCGGGAAATGGGCCCTCACAACGGAGAGCCATCGAAAGCTCGCGGGTCCAATCGCAAACAATCGCCTCTTCGGGACTGGTGTAAAATTCACGTTTGCCAGATCGAGCGCTAGCGTGTTCGAGAGCGCTTCGATCCTGCCACCGAGCGCAAGCGGCAGGTCGGCAGAAGTAATGCAGGAACTCCGGCCAACAAAGACGTGCCCATTGCAACCTGGCGAGAAAGACCTTTCCAAGAACGAACGCTACATGGGAGGCGCTAGCACCGCCAACGCCATCCAAGCTGTGGCTCTACAAGCGATCAAGCGAGGCTGCTTTCCAGCGCTCCTAGTTTGGTTCTTCGCAGTATCCTTCACGGTCCCCGCTGGCGCTCTCGACCCAAACCGGCAGATTTCGCAGTACGCGCACACGGCCTGGCGGATTCAGGATGGATTCTTCAGCGGAACACCACAAGCGATCACCCAGACTACAGATGGATACTTGTGGATCGGTACCGAGGGCGGATTAGTGCGCTTTGATGGCGTGCGATTTGTTCCGTGGACGGCGCCGGACGGGAAACAACTGCCCAGCACGCGTATCCACTCGCTGCTTGGCGCAAGCGATGGGAATTTGTGGATTGGGACCTCAAGGGGACTAGCGAAATGGAATCATCTCGAACTGGTCAATATTTCAGGGTCTCCCGCGTTTGTTGAGACAATTCTGCAGGACCCTGGAGGCACGGTCTGGATTACGCGCAGCCAGGTGCGCGATGACGCAGGTCCAGTCTGCGAAGTAACGGGAGGCGCGTTGCGCTGCCACGGTGCGGGCGATGGAATCTCCTTCACCTATGCCCAGCCGCTTTTCAGGGATGCGCTCGGAAACCTATGGATGGGCGGCTCGCTGGGACTGTGCCGGTGGAAGCCTGGCGAATCCAAGACGTACATCGACAAAGCCCTGATGCAAGCCAAGGGGCTCGCCGGAGTTGGAGCCATCGCTGCCGGTGACAATGGTTCAGTACTGGTGGGCATGAAGCGCTCGGGGAAAGGGCTAGGACTTCAGCAGCTATCGGAGGGCGGTTGGAAGGACTACGTCCTGCCGGGAATGGACGGGACTCAGATCGAGATCTCGGCCATGCTGAGAGATCGCGACGGCGGGCTATGGGTTGGCACGGGCAATCAAGGGATTTATCGGGTTCACGACGGCAGGGCGGATCACTTCGGCGGCGCAGATGGCTTGTCGAGTGATGCGGTGCAGGGGTTCTACGAGGACAGGGAGGGTGATATCTGGGTCGCGAGCTCCAGAGGGATTGATCGTTTTCACGAAACCCCCGTGGTCAGCTTTTCCATTCGCGAAGGGTTGACCTCGGAAGACGTGGATTCTGTGTTCGCTGCTCGCGATGGCACGGTATGGATTGGAAACAGCCGGGCACTGGACGTTCTGCGACAGGGAAAATTCTCCGCGATCGGCCCGAAGAATGGGTTGCCTGGGAGATTAATCACCTCGCTACTTGAGGATCACGGCGGACGCCTATGGGTTGGAATCGATAACGGATTGAGCGTTTACGAACACGGCCAATTTCGCGCAGTGAACAAGCCCGACGCCACACCGATTGGAGTCGTCACCGCGATCACGGAGGATCTCGATCACAATATCTGGGCGGCAACAACACAGCCGGCTCTGTTTCGCATTCAAGATTCCAAAGTCCGGGAGGAAATCGCGCCACCGCGAATTCCCCGGGTTCTGTCGTTGGCCGCCGATCCGAAGGATGGCATCTGGTTGGGACTGGCAACTGGAGACTTGGCCCGATACAGGCAAGGGCAGCTCGACATCATGCCCACGAGCCGTCCCGCAAAGAGTGTAATCCGCAACCTACTGGTTGAGTCCGACGGTTCAGTGTGGGGAGTGACGCAAGACGGCCTGTTTCGGTGGCAGGAAGGCAAGGAGGAAATTCTGAATTCGCACAATGGGCTGCCTTGCGATACTGTGTTCGCGCTGGTAAGGGACAATCGTGGGGCTCTTTGGTTCGATACGCAATGCGGACTTGTGGTGATCGAGGCACCCGAGCTGAATCGGTGGCTGCAGCAGCCGGATGTCAAGTTGAAGGTGAGAACTTTAGACGTATTTGACGGAGCGCAGCCAGGGCTGACCAACTTTCGACCGGAAGTTTCCAAATCGCCGGACGGCAAGATATGGTTTGCGAACGAAAATATTCTCCAGGTGGTTGATCCTGAACATTTGCAGGGGAACGGCGTTCCGCCGCCGGTTCAGGTGGAGCAAATCATCGCCGACCGAAAGAACTATCTTCCGCGCGCTGGCCTGCAGCTTCCCGCGCGCACGCGCGACGTCGAGATCGACTACACGGCGCTCAGTCTCGTGGTTCCTGAAAAAATGCGCTTTCGCTACAAGCTCGAGGGGCACGATTCGGACTGGCAGGATCCGCTGAATCGACGCCAAGCCTTTTACACCGATCTTCCACCAGGAAATTATCGGTTTCATGTAATGGCCAGCAACAATGACGGCGTGTGGAACGAGGCGGGGGCAGAAGTCGGGCTTGAAGTGCTTCCGGCCTTTTACCAAACAGCATGGTTTCGGATCTGCTGTATCTTGGCTACCGCGGGCATCCTCGCACTCTTTTACGTGCTTCG
>Ga0181523_10001040_pt1 | contig 30559 bp, 32 predicted proteins | sample PEATcosm2014_Bin_43_FD_119752 | JGI IMG/M metagenome (GOLD analysis project Ga0181523, IMG submission 119752) | Peatland microbial communities from MTU Mesocosm Facility, Houghton, MI, USA - PEATcosm2014_Bin05_30_metaG | ecosystem: Environmental > Terrestrial > Soil > Wetlands > Peat | place... | reverse complement strand
ACGATGATGAGGATGCCGCGTTGCTCGTCGCAAGCCACCAGGCACTCGACGATTTTGCTGGGATCTTCCTTGGCCCCGTGAACCACGGCATTGGCGAGTGCTTCCTGCAGGGCCAGTTCGATGGCGTCTTCCTTGCCGTCAACACATTTCATCTGGCGGACGGAGTCCATGATTTGCGTGACCACTGGGTCCACGGAGCGGCGGTCGGCCGCGAGCGTGACGCGCACGCGCAGGCTCAGCTTTTCTGGATCGAAGTCGTGCTCCGGGAGTTGTTCCTCGGAAGAAGCCCCAGATTCCATGGTTGGCTCGTTCGTCCCCACTCGCTACGATGGTCCGCCCGTTCCCAGAAGCAGCGCGCGTCCTGTTGCGATTTTAGCGGCAAGGCGCAAATCGGGCAATGGCCGCCTTCTTTGAGGCGCTCGTTACCATAACAAAGCCTCAGTCTTCTGTTGGGTCAGGATCGTCGTCCGCACTCCCGCCTGTCCGGGCGGGCAGTTCTTCCGACTTAGGCTCCGGCGTTCTGGTTTCAGACATTATGGATTCCGGACTTCTAGGTTGCGGTGTCCCATGTTCGAGCATGCGGTGCTCGAGTTGCCTGCGCCAGTCCAGTTCTTCGACAAAGCGGCGCGAATCGCGCCATCCCGGTTCCGCTTTCACGTACAGTTCGAGAAAGACTTTCGTCCCCATCATGCGCTCGATTTGCAACCGGGCCGACGTGCCAATCTTTTTCAACATCAGCCCGCCTTTGCCCACCAGAATTCCCTTCTGCCCCTCGCGCTCACAGTAGATGGTCGCCGCGATCCGGGTCAGCCTTGCGCCTTCTTCGAAATTGTCGACGATCACCGTGGTGGCGTAGGGAATTTCCTCGCTGGTGTTTACCAGCACCTGCTCGCGGATAATTTCCGCCGCCATGAACCGTGCGGGTTGATCGGTAATTTGATCTTCGGGAAAATATGCCGGGCCGGCTGGAAGCGCGGCGATGACCATCTCCAGCAATGTGTCGAGGCCGTTGCGCTTGAGCGCCGAAATCGGGACTACCTCAGCGAAGCTGTAGAGCTTGCGGTATTGCTCGATGAGCGGCAGCAGCTTCGACTTCTCGCGGATCAGGTCAACCTTGTTGAGAATAAGGAAGGCCTTCGTCTTGGGCCGCCGCAGAAGGTCGAGCGCAAACTGATCGCGGGGATCGAACTTCCGCGTGACGTCCATGATCACCAGCACCAGGTCGCAGCCCTCAAGAGCCTCGCGCACCTCTACCATCATCTTGCGGCCGAGAGAACTGTCTGGCTTGTGAACTCCGGGAGTGTCGACCAGCACAATCTGCCCGCCATCGTTGCGCTTGCCTTTGTTCTTTCCTTTGCCAGGTGGAACGTGGACGACGCCCTGAATGCGGTTGCGCGTGGTTTGCGGCTTAGGCGAGATGATCGCCAGCTTTTCGCCCACAAGGGCATTGAGGAGCGTAGACTTGCCCGCGTTAGGGCGACCGAGAATGCAGACGAAACCGGAACGGAAGGGCATAGGTGTCGGTCTCCGGTGTTAGGTCTTGGATGTTCCGTCTTCGCCCGTCGTGCTGACTTTAGAACGGGTTTTTCGAGTGAGTCGCGAAATCAGGAGCCCCAAACAAGCGCCTATCACGGCGACCGGCAGTGCGACGATCGGCTCGGACCATCCCCGTTTATCAAGCCCACTGCAAACGATGGCCATACCGATAATCCACGCCCAATCTCGCTTCCCGAGGGTCACGCTTATCCGTCCCTTCGTCTAACACCCAAGACCCATTAGATCAACTTCAACTGCTGCGGTTGCACGGCGGTGACGCGTACGCGCTCCACCTTGCGGTCGGTGGATTCGAGCACTTCAAAGCGCAGGCCGTCTTCTTCCACGACTTCGCCTTTGCGTGGAATGCGGCCGGCGAGTTCGCTGACCAGGCCGGCAATCGTGGCGGACTCTCTGCCTTCCGGCTTGCTGCCGAACAATTCATCAAGGCGATCAACGTCCATGCCGCCGGCAACAATGAAAGAACGGTCACCCTCGCGCACGATCTCCGGCTTATCGTGGTCGTCGCGGATCTCGCCGACAATTTCTTCCACCAGATCCTCAATGGTGACCAATCCGGCGACGCCGCCGTACTCGTCGACCACAATGGCCATGCGGATATTCTGCTTCTGCATTTCGCGCAGCAGATCGCTGCCCAGCTTGCTTTCGGGAACGAAGTAGACATCGCGCCGCATGATGGTATCGAGCCGGCGCACGTGAGCTTCGCTATCGGGCACCTGCAGCACATCCTGCGCGTAGACGATTCCCTTGATGTTATGAATGCTGCCTTCATACACCGGCACCCGCGAGTAGTGTTTGGTGCGCAGCATTTCGATGAAGCGCTCGACCGTCGTATCCGCGGGAGCGGCAAAAATCTGTGGGCGCGGCTTCATGGCTTCGCGCACGGTCTTGCCGCTGAACTCCACCACCGACTGAATCAGGTCGCGGTCTCCCTCCTGAATAATTCCCTCTTCCTGGCCGGCTTCAATCAACGCATCCACCGCCTCGGCTGAGGTTTCCGGCTGTTCGCTCGAGGTTTGCTTGGTCAGCGCCGCCACCGACTGCATGAAGCCCAGCACGATGGTGACCGGGAGCACGAGGTAGATGAGAATTTTCAGAACCAGGGTCCAGTGAATCAACCACTCGCCTTTGGTGCGGGAGAAAAACACGAAGGGCAGGAAGCGGTTGCAGAGGATGACGATGAGGAGCAGGCTTATGGTCGCTTGCAGGATCTCGTAGATGCTCCACGACTGATCGCGGAAAACCAGAAAACCGATCAGCATGGCAATCGCCGCCATGGTCAGCTGAGTAACGACGGCCATGGAAAGCGCAGCCCGCGAGTGGCTGACTCGCAGCGGCCGTCTTTCCAGCTCAGGCTCGACTTTCTGCTCGAAGAAGTCGATATTGTCCTGGAATTCTCGCGAGAGAAATTTCCCCGCCTCCTGGTACACACGATCCACGTAAGAGACCAAAGTCAGCAGCCCCAACAGGAGAAAGAGTGCGACGGGGACGGCGAAGTTCATGCCATCCTCCGCCGTTCGATCAATGCCGGGGGCAGCCGAAGCGCCCGTCGCAAGGTGGCCTCTTTGCGCGCCATTTGACCATTATCGCGCTCGTGGTCAAAGCCCGCCAGATGAAGAATTCCGTGCAGCGCCAGAATCTTGATTTCCTGGGCAACGGAATGTCCGAGGCGGGCAGAATTATCGCGAGCAATCTCGACCGAGATGGCGATGTCGCCGGCCAGCTTTCGCTTTTCGCCCTGCACCGCAGGGGCAGCAGAAGGAAACGACAAAACGTCCGTAGCTTTGTTCTTGCGGCGAAACTGGCGATTCAGCACGCGTACCGCCGTACTGCTGGTGACGAGCACGTTCACCGCGGCGCGGAGGCCCACCGCCTTTCGCGCCCGCAAGACAAAGCGGCCAAGCGTGCCTTCATTCAGCCCCGCGACTTTCTTTTGCAGAATAACCAAGTCGTTGTTTGGCCTCTTGACCCTTCCCGTCCCGCGCTCGATGCCAGAGGTGGACCTGGCGGCGTAGCACAAAAGCAAACAGGAGGGCCAAGTCGCGGCCCTCCCGCCCAAATGTGTACGGCTCTATCCCTTGGCTTCGGCCGAGGTCGCTCTATTTTCGTTTGCAGCCACTTGGTTCGCAGCCACTTCCTGCGCAGCGGGAGCGGTCTTTTTCTCGCCGGAGTTCGCCCCTTCCGCACGCCTCGTATCGCCACTTCTGGGCTCAGCCAGCGGGAGCATCTGCTGCTCGGCTACGCGCTTGTGCTCGTCGTAAGCGCGAACGATGCGCTGCACCAGATGATGGCGCACCACATCGGTTTCGTCGAAGTGGGTGAACGCCAAGCCATTCACGTTCTTCAGCACGTCCATGGCCTCGACCAGCCCGCTGCGGCGGGCGTTGGGCAGGTCGATCTGCGTGATGTCGCCGGTAATGACTGCCTTCGAGTTGAAGCCCAGGCGGGTGACGAACATCTTCATCTGCTCCGAGGTGGTGTTCTGCGCCTCGTCGAGAATGACGAACGAATCGTTCAGCGTGCGCCCGCGCATGAAAGCGATGGGCGCAATCTCGATGACGTTCTTTTCCAAGTAGCGATCCACTTTTTCGGGATCGATCATGTCGTATAAGGCGTCGTACAGCGGACGCAGATAGGGATCGATCTTGTCCTGCAGCGTGCCCGGCAGAAAGCCCAGGCGCTCGCCCGCTTCCACCGCCGGACGGGCCAGGATGATGCGGTTCACGCGCTTGGCCAGCAGCGCGGAGATGGCCATCGCCACAGCGAGGTAAGTCTTGCCGGTGCCCGCCGGGCCAATGCCAAACACCATGTCGTGCTTCTCGATGGCTTCGAGGTAGCGGCGCTGGTTGCTGCTTTTGGGCTGTACCGTGCGGCGCCCGAACGAACGCTGGCGGCCGGCGTCGGCCAATCCGCGGAGCGTCGAACTCGGGTCCGATGTCAGCACGCGCAGCATGCTGTTGAGGTCGCCGTTGTTAAAAGTGTGGCCGGAACGCTGCAGGGTTTCGTAGTCGGTGAAAACCTGCTCGGCTCGAGCCACGTCTTTGGCCGCGCCTTCCAATTCGATGGCGTTCGAGCGCAGATTGATGGTGATGTTCAGGCCGTCTTCCAACAGGCGCACATTTTCATCGCGCGTGCCGAACAACGTCTCGATGTTGGGGCTGACCCCGATGCTTTTCTTCATGCGTGCGTTCATGCCTCTGAGTTCATGCTGGGGTTGGTCCGAATCTCGGACTCAGCACTGCAGTCGCGAGACAGTTGAGAAACACCTGTACCTGCTTGGCTAAGAGACAAAGCAGGGTTTCGCTCGGAGACGGGACCAGCCGAGATGCGCATGCCCAGAAGGCAAGTCACTACCATTAGGTAAAGCGTACCCCGCGGTGAAGATGGAGTCAATGGGAGACGGATCAGTTGTTCTCTTTAAACTCCACAGATATTTGGATAATCACTTTAACGGGCTTGCCGTCCTTTTGGGCTGGTTGGAATTTCCATGAACTTACCGTTTCCTTCGCAATTTCGTCGAGCTGTGGATGCAGCTTCCGAGTTACCGTCACGTCTTGCGCGCAGCCGTCTTCGCCGATGATTGCTCTTATCAATACCGTTCCCTGAATACCACTCCCCTTCAGCGAGTCGGGGTATTGCGCGGCTGCGTTAGGCTCTCGTCCGACCGAGCAGTGGGTCGGTTTGGAAGATGAGGGATTCGACTGAGCTGCTGCAGGGAAGGTCGCAAACGCAAGAGTAAACAGGATCATGCCCAGCAAATGTTTCATGCCGCCTCTCCTCTCCACGAATGCTGCACCACTCCAAAGTTCATCCAAATTCAAACAAGGTGAAGCCTACCCCGCGGTGAAGAGGGAGTCAATGGGAGGAAAATGTAGACCGCCTGTGGGAAACTTGTAGGATGAAGAAGCCGTCCTTACACGTCACGAAGTGGCTCGGGGATATTCCGGTAGAAATCGAATGCAGGGCGTGCCCGGAATGGAGGTTCCGCGCCACGACGACGAGCCATCGACCGAACCGGGAAGAGTACACGAGGCAACTGCAACAGGCGTTTGATCAGCACTGCAAGGCCATGCATGGCCGCGAAAACTCTGGCCCCATCAGCCCGTAACGGCGCCTTCCCGCCTGGCCTCTGCGGCCGTCGCGGGGACGGCGCGGGTGCGGGCCCACTCGCGCAAAGTTTGGATTTCTTCAGCGCGGGTGGTCGAGAGCGGAACCGTCTCGGCGAGCGCGTCCAGAAGCGACTGCGTGGTGAGCGGCTTCTTTTCAGAATAGGCGGCGTAGAGTCCGCCCTGGACGGCAGCGTCGATCTCGGCTCCGGAGTATCCCTTCGCGGCTGCGGCGACTTTTTCCAGATCGAACTCCGCGGGATTGCGTTTGCGCTTCGCGAGTTGAATCGAAAAGATCTGCTTGCGCTCGGCCTGATTGGGCAGATCGACAAAGAACAGTTCGTCGAAGCGGCCCTTGCGAATCAGTTCCGGCGGCAGCACCGTCACATTGTTGCAGGTCGCGGCCACGAACACGGCGGCTTTGCGGTCCTGCATCCATGACAGGAACGAGGCGAGCAGGCGCGACGAAACACCTGCGTCGGCTGACGCCGAATCCGGGCCGCTGCCGGCGAATACTTTTTCCAGTTCGTCAATCCAGAGCACGCACGGGGCGAGTCCCTCGGCGACCTGGAAAACTTTGCGAATACGCTTTTCCGTCTCGCCAATGTATTTGTCGTAGACGGCGGAGGTGTCGAACTTTACGAGCGGCAGCCTCCACTCGCCGGCCACGGCGCGGGCGCACAGCGATTTGCCGCATCCTTGCGCTCCAAGAATGATCATGCCGCGCGGTGGCTCCAGACCAAATTCGCGGGCCGAATCTTCCCACGCGCCGCGGCGCTGGCCAAGCCAGTGTTTCAAGTTCTCCAGGCCACCAACGGCCGCCATGTTGTCCTGGGCTTCGACGAATTCGAGCATGCCGGAATGGCGCAGCAGTTGCTTCTTGGCGTCGAGCACATCGGTGACGCTCTCGGGACACAGCGCATAACGCGTGACCAGGGCCTGCGAGATGGCGCGATCGGCTTCTTCCTCGGTAAGGCCGCGCAGGTTGGCCGAGATGGCGTCCACGCCAGCAGGATCAAGCTGCATCTTCAGCGTGTAGGTTTTCGAGAGCCGGGTGAAGGTGTCATGGATGATTTCCTGCAGACGCTTGCGATCGGGCAGCGGCAGATCGAAGTATTCGACCAGCGTTGTCAGTTCGGGCGGCACGGCGATTTCGGGTGCGGTGATGATGACAGTCCGCCGGTTGGTGGCAAATTTCTGGCCGACGTCACGCAGGCGGCGCACCACGACCGGGTCGTCCAGGTGACGATGAAAATCTTTCAGGATGAAGACGGCTTCGACCGTCATCGATTCCATGTTGGCCAGTGCTTGCGTCGGCTCACGCGTGTTGTAGATGGCCGCACCGGCAGCCGCGGCACCAGCGTCGGCTCCCTGGTGTGCCGATAATGACGATGCCATGGCCAGCGCCACCGGTCCGCTTCCCGCGGGCCGGGGCTGAGCGCGGTGCGCATCTGGGTATAGGCGCGTCCGGCCTGGGCTAGCATGGTGTTCTGATCGAGGCGCGCCTGCAGCGGGACTTTCGGGGGCTCCGGGGGAGTGTTGGTTCCGGAGCGCAGCAGCCGTCGGCGATGCTCCACTCGAACGTCGCCATGTTGAGCTCAGTGCAGGCCGCGCGCACCAGATTGACGGCGTGGGTCTCCTCCGACGTTTCCATCACGATGATGGGCGTCGACGAGTTGATGAGAACTTTGAGGCGATCGAGTCCGTCTGTCATAGTAATTTTGGGTCATCCCGAAACGGCGGCGAAGTTCAGCCGACGGAGAGCCTGCCCTGAGCGAAGTCGAAGGGGATCTCGCGCGCGTCTTCACCGGCGGGATCCGCTCCACGCGAGATCCTTCCCTCCGCCTGAAAAACGGCTCCGGTCAGGATGACGCCCAACCGGGGGAGGCTGTCTCCTCGCCCATCCAAAGTTTGACCGGTCGGGAATGCTTCCCTATAATAAGAAATTGGGACCTACCCCGAATATCTCTCTGCATACACGAAGGTAACGAACCAGCTATGGCAAATCATCTTTCGGCGCTGAAACGTGCGCGCCAAACCGAACGCCGCACCGTGCGCAACCGCGCCAACACTTCCACCCTGCGTACCCAATTGCGCGACCTGCGCGAGACCATCGAAAAGGGCGACAAGGCTGCCGCCGAGGTGTCCTATCGTAAGACGGTATCGGCCCTCGACAAGGGCATCCAGAAGGGGCTGCTGCACGAGAATACCGCTTCGCGTTACAAGTCCCGACTGGGCAAGCGCGTTGCGGCGTTGAAGTAGCTTTTAGCTCTTAGCTTGGAAACACAAAATCGGCGGGCCCTCGCGGGTCGGCCATTCTTTTTGGGGCGCACTGGTCTACAGTTTGATTCCGAAGTATTCCTGAAGGGCGTTGTTCCGTTCTTCTTCAGAAGACAATGGTATTTCTTCGCGGTGACCGTTTCGGGTAACAATCAATTTCATTCCTGACAAGGTGATTCGGCCCTCGGGTGTCGCTCGCGTGCAGATGCGATTCTGGGTGAAATGGGATTCCGGCGAGGTTTGGTGATGGTGGCACATGCCTGCGAAGTCTTCCAGGTTACGCGGTTGCTGGGTGAAGGAGTACTGCCGCTTCCAGGTGCCGTCCGGTTCGATCTTCTCCAGTTGCAGACGTTCTCGAAGTTCCATCAGACGAAACGTGCCCACGGGATCCACTTGTTCGGTTCCGGATTGCAACCGAAGCGGCTCCATAAACGACTCTCCAAATCCCACATCCGCCAGCCACGGTTGCTCCAGGTCAACACGGAGGGTCAGGTGGTCGAACTCCGGCCCTTCACCACCCGAGTCTCGGGCCACTCGCGCCGAAAGCAGCGTGACGCGAAATCCCAGCGCCCGCAGCAGGGCTGCGAATGCGCCATTCAACTCGTAACAGAATCCGCCACGCCGCTGCTCAACCACCTTGCGGAGAATGGCCGCCTCGTCAACGACAATCTTGCGTCCGAAAGCAATATCTAGATTCTCAAAGGGAACCGTGAGCAGGTGCGCGCGATGGGTGGCACGCAATGTCACGGCTGTGGGTTCGGTAGAACCGCGATAAGCAAGGCGGGCAAGATATGAAGTGACATCGACCATGGACTCACCAAGGAAATAGAAACGCTTTCACTCGATTCTGTCTCGCTTCTCCAGGTTATGCCGAGAGCACAGGATCTGTATGTTCTTTGCGTCTTTTGAGGAACCCCCAAGTGAGTACGGGATGATGTGGTCGAAATGCAGATTCTCTTTGCTTCCACACCGAACGCAGCTTCCCCTATCGCGTTTCCAAACCTCAATCTTAACCGTTGCAGGAATCACTCTATCGTGTTCGACTTCCGCGTCGGTGACACCAGCGACTTCTGACGATTGGTCGATAACTTCGAGTCTGAACTTGAAGACCTGACGACCTTCAGAGATCTCTTGCCAGACGTCCATTAGTTTGAAGAGCCCGTTGTAAGCCCAAATACCAGGCCGAATCTTCTCAAAGACTTTTACCCTTTCTGCATCTGCCCTGCCCGCCTTGAATCGCCTGACCGCCTCGGCGAACAAGCCGTTCTGAGTGAGTCGTCCGCTGGGTAGAAATTCTGGCTGGTCCTCCGACTTGGGATCGGGCCCGCCCTTAGTGAGGGGAAGGTCGTGTCCCTCGTAGATGATCACTCTTCCGCCTTCCTCGATTCGATCGGCGTAGGCAGCGCCGGGACGGAGACTCATCAGGATTAAGCTTTCGTTGGGCGTCAGACGAAAGTTCATGCCCCTTTGGAGATTAACTCCAAAGCCAGCACACATTTCCAAATAGGAAACGACATCACCCGCATTCATCTTTGTTCAAAGAAAGCACACGCGAGCGTTCAGAGACTTCACACCGGAAACTGTTCCTGCATCCAGCCCGGCGTTTCGAGCTTGGGCTCGGTGGTCAAGTCCATCACCAGGCGCTCCAGCACCATGCGTTTGCTCACGGGATTGGAGCGCAGAGCCAGGTCAGCCCTGGCTACCAGGCGGATGGCGCGCGTGAGTTCGCGGCGGGATTTGTAGCGGCGGGCCTGTTTGATGATGTCGTCGGCGGCGAACGGGGGCACGCGGAAACCCTGCCAAAGCGCGGCCCACAGCATGCGCTGGTCGCGGACGTTGCGTTCGAGAATCACCAGCATCTGGCGGAAAGTTTTGGCCAGCATGTAGATGTGTCCAATGGCGGCTTCTTCGCCTTCGCCGGAAAGCAGAATCGCATCGAGGATTTCCAGGGCGCGCACACGCTCCTTGGCGGAGATAGCATCAGTCAGTTCATATAAAGACCGCTGCTTGGCGGCCAGTACCATGGTTTCGACGTCGCCGAGGGTGATGCGCTTTTTTTCGCCAACGTAGAGAATCAGCTTCTCCAGTTCGTTGGAGATCATCATCATGTCGCCGCCGAGAGCGTCGACCAGCTCGCGGGCGCCATCGGCATCGATTTTCACCTCGCGGCTGGCGCAGTAATCGGAAATCCAGCGAACCGCCTCGCCTTCTTCGACCCGCGCCAGTTCGACAATGCCGCAGTACTGGCCCATGGTTTCGCGGATGCGCTGGTAGCGCTCTTTATCCTGCATTTCCATGCGGCGAACGTCGGCGGGAATGCTGATGTGGTCGGCGACAAAGACGAGCAGCGCATCGGGATTCGGGTTCTTGCAGTAGTCCTCAATGGCGGCGAGCTTGTCTTCGTTGGAGCCGCGGCCAAAAAGATTTTTCACGCCGCGCACGAAGAAAACCTGAAACGGCGCCATCAGTGAAGGAGTGCGGGCACGGTCGAGAACCTCGGCCAAATCGTTTTCGGCAAGATCGAACTCGAAGAAGCTGAAGTCGCGGAGATCGGCCGGGACGAGGTGTTCGAGGATGGCATCGCGAAAACGCTTGCGAAAAAAAGCTTCATCTCCGACGAAGACGTAGGCCGCACGCAGCTTGCGTGATTCCAGTTCGCTGACAAAGCGTTCGGCCTGGGCGAAGGCCCGCATCAGATCTCTGCCGTCCTTTGCATTGTTTTCGAATGTAACATCGGGAATTCGATTCGACTAGTGGTGCAACGGTAACGTGCGAGCGGTGCAGCTTCCTCTTTCGCCCCGCTGGGGCTTGCTGATTTTCCACTCGCCACTACCCACGGCTTGCGCCGTGGGCTGCATTCTTGCGCCGCCCTTCGACTTCGCTCAGGGCGGGCTTTCGCGGCTTGCGGCACTCTCAACTTCAAGCGACTACAGTTTGCTCAGGAAGTCCATCACCTCGGGCGAGGTCCAGTCTACGGGACCGATGAACTTGCGGCGCATCACGCCCTCGCGGTCAATGACGTAGGTTTCGGGCCAGCCCGAAGTGCCGTAGATGGCGGCAACTTTCTGTTCTGGATCGCGCACCGTGAGAAAATTGACGTTCCTCACTTTGAGGAACCGGTGGTAGGCGTCGGGATCGACATCGATGCTGACGCCGAGCACCACGACTCCCCTTGCCCGCGTGCGATCCTGCATGGCGATCAACGACGGAAGTTCTTCCTGGCACGGGGGACACCAGGTCGCCCAAAAATTCAAGACCACGACCTGGCCGCGAAACTGATTCAATGTCACTTTCCGATCGGAGTCTTGCAGAGTAAAGTCGCGTGCGGCAGTGCCGACGTGCGGCGGGCGCGATCTGCTGGTACAACCTGAGCCGAACACAGTTGCGGCCAGCATCAATACAAGAACAAGCCGCCTCACGCTCTTGGATCCCCGCTTCATATTCTAGAATCCCTCCAGGACGTTGGAGACCAGTGTTCGCGCAAAGTCCTGCGAGAGGCGGCGGAAGGCAGGAGAATCTTCTTCGAAAAAACTGCTCAAGTCCTGCGAGACTTCGTATTGCTCGCGAAACAGGTACGCGGGATTCTGGTACAGGACCTTGCCTCTCCGGTCGGTAAGAACGACCTTCATGCTGACCACCACGAGAACGCTGGCGGCGCGGCCGGTCGCCGTGTCATAGGTGAGCGGAGAAGCCGCGGTGGAGAGCACGGTGCCGCGCAGGGTGGCGTCCGCATCTTCGCCGGAATCGTTGAGGATGCGGTAGTGAGTGCGCGTGGTGAACTCGCGCACCACTGCGGCGGTCAACATTTGCTCGATGCGGTAGGTGAGGGTTTCATTTTTGAAAGCAGGGACGGCGATGGTTTTGACAGTCTCTGGAAGCTGTACCGCATGACCCGCAGTGTGGTAGCCGCATCCGGCAGTCAGCGCGCAAAAGGCCAGCAGCATCAGCGCAGGCAAACGGTCGCTCATCACTGAATCTTCCCCGTAGGGCGCGAGGCGGTCATGCTCTCTGCAATTTCCACGGCGGTGAGAGCCGAGATGCGGAGATTGTCGGTGGCCACCCACAACCAGACGCCATTGGGCTGCGCGGCATCAATCTTGAGCTCAAGCTGGATGTCGGCTTGTCCGGCGGCACTCACGTTGCTGGGAGGATCCTCTTCCGCGCCAGGAATCGTCACGTGATCTCCGGCCAGGGCCAGAGACAACGCCGGCAAATCGACGGCGCCCTCCATCTCCAGGAACACCGCCAGCGCGTGGCCGTGGAAGATGGGAGCCTGCAGCAGCAGGAGCGAAGGCTGGGGAGCAGTGTCTCCGGCAATCTTCTGATAATGGCGCAAGATTCGCGCCTCGACAGAATCGAGCGCAGGCTGCGACTTGTGCCCATAACGCGCGATCATATTAAAGGCGACCTGGGCGTCGTAAACATCTTTGGGCAGCGGCTGGAACGACAGCAGGTTCACGGTCTGCTGGTGCAACTCGTCCATGCCGCGCTGGCCGTGCTCCGAAGCCGGTTCGAAAATCGTGGAAACGACGCGCCGGATCGCACCTGCCTTCTGGGCCCGCAGCAGAAGAAGAGCGAGCGTTACCGCGACCGGATGCGCCGCTACGCAGGGGCCGGGTTGCAGTTCCGGGGCGGGGATGCGGGCACGTTCGCGCTCGACCCACAGCGACCGCACGCTGGCTCCAGGTTCGTTCTCCAAAGAGGAGGAAAGATCGATGATGGTGCTGCCGGCGTCGCGGGCGTCTTTCCAGTTGTGGCGCGTGCATTCTTCATCGGAAGCGAAAAAAGTGAAGTCGACGTGCTCGAACTGCTCGGCCCGCACCCTCTGGATAAAGCTGATCTCGTCTCCCATGGCCTCAAGCTGTCCCATGGCTTCGTCGTCGTCGAGCAGGCGGATATCAGCAGCGGGAAAATTGCGCTCGTTCAGCATCTCGGCGACTTCCTTGCCCTTGAGCGAGCCCGCCCCGACGATGGCAGCGCGGTACAGATTGCCGCGGACAACGGCGGGATGCGGCGCAGGCGGTGATTTGACGGAGTCGTTCATGACGCCTGCGAAGCCTCCTTGTAGGGCGGCGGCGGTGGATCCGTCCTGCGACGGAAGATCCATTGCACCCGCCAAAAAACGCCGGAGATCATATAGAGCAGGGCGATTCCGAAAAGAACCTTGCGGTGGAAAATAAAGATCAAGGCAAAAAGCGCCGCCATCAGAACGATCAGCCGAAAGGGATGGCGCGACCGAAAGTCAATATCCTTAAAGCTATAGAAGCGCCAGGTGCTCACCATGAGGTAGCCGACCGTAGTCACCATGGCCAGCCAGGTCAGCGCCGTATACCACGAGATGACGGGATCGCCCGACGAAAAGTGAACCACGGCGGCGATTACGCCCGCGCCCGCCGGAATGGGCATGCCAACAAAATACTTCTTCCCCGGGCGGCCGGGATTGGAGGGCTGAGGATTGCTCGTGATGTTGAACCGCGCCAGGCGACTGACTCCGGCGATCAGGAAAAGGAAGCTGGCAATGGCGCCCAACTGCGTCAGCTTGATGTGCCACTCCGTCAGCAGAACCACCGGCATCAGGTGAAATCCCCAGGTCCAGGCCAGCAGGGCCGGAGCCACGCCAAAGGTGATGGCATCGGCCAGAGAATCCAGTTCCTTGCCGAAATCGCTGGTAGTGCCGGTCATGCGTGCGATGCGGCCGTCAAGCCCGTCGAACAGCACTGCGAATCCGATCGCCTTGGCTGCGTTATCGAGGTGTCCGTAGTCGGTGACCGTGGCGTGCATGACCTCGAGAATGGCGTAGTAGCCCAGCGCCATGTTCGCGGTCGTAAACAGCGACGGGAGAATGTACATCCCCTTGCTCTGCCGGCCTCGCGATTTGGGGGTGGATGGATCCATCAGTGGGCTCTCTCGCTGGCCGGAACGCTTCCCGCAGCCGCCAGTTGGCTCTGTGCCTGCGGCAGGTAGGCCAGCACGCTGGCGCCGCCTTTCACGCGGTCACCCACCTTCACGTTGACGTGGGAGGACGCGTCGAGCAGCACATCGACGCGCGAGCCGAACTTGATCAGGCCCACGCGCTGGCCGCGCTCCAGCCGGTCGCCGACCTTGGGGTAGAAGACGATGCGCCGCGCCAGCAGGCCGGCAATCTGCTTGAAAACTACGGTCTGGACGTCGCCGTCACCTTCCACGGTGACGATGTTCTGCTCGTTCAATTCGGCGGAAGTTCTATTCATCGCGTTCAGGTACTGGCCGCGCTGGTAGCGCACTTCGCGAATCACGCCCGCGATGGGCGAGCGGTTCACGTGCACATTAAACACGCTGAGGAAAATGCTGAGCCGCGTCAGTTTCTGGTTCCCGAGTGTGACGGTTGCAATGTCGGTGACTTTGCCATCGCCGGGAGAAACCACCGCTCCCGCATCCTGCGGGATCGCCCGCTCCGGATCACGGAAGAACCATAAAAAGAAAAACGCCAGCAGGCAGGGGATAATCGCCCACGCGGGGTTGGTCAGCCAGCCGAGCAGAACCGCGGCGGCGATCAGAGGCAGCGCGTAGAAATAGCCATCCCGAACCATGAGAGCTTTTTATTATAGAGCACGCTGATGGGGCTCTAGACGATTTGGCAGGTCGCAAGGGGTGAAGCGAATCGCGAACGCTTCGGCTGGCTTCTTTCGCTCCGCCCAGTTAGCGATCCGGGGCGCTTGGTGCCAGGTGACAGTACAGTTAGGGGTAAAGCACAAACAAGAAAAGGCGCCGATCGCGCCCGGTAGAAGATGCACTACTCCCTTGGCGGCGGAGCCGCGGAGAGGTTGGCCAGAAGTTTAGGCTACGTTGACGCCGTACTGCTGCCGGTACTCGCGCTCGATGGACTCCATCTGATCTTTCAAGCGCAGTTTCAGCTTCTTCAGACGGACCTCTTCCAGCTTCTCGTCTTCGCTGAGATAACGTTTTTGAGTAAGTGAATCGAGGCGTTTCGAATACTGCGTGTGCTCCTGAGCCAATCTGCGGAATTCCTCATGATTGGTCAGAAGTTGGTCTCTCGAAGTCAGCATCCAGCAGACCTCCAACCGGGATATGAGTTGAGGCTAGCACAGGGCAAAAGTGGGTTCAATGCCAAAAAAGTGGTGCAATTGAGTGATGCGGTCTCAGTATGAGAATCACTCATCCAGACTAAAACGGTATAGCAGGGCATCTTCGGCAGGATCTTTGTAATAGGCCTTGCGGCGGCCGGTTTGCGTGAAACCCGTTCTTTCATAAAGGCTTCGCGCCGCGACATTCGACTCGCGGACTTCAAGAAACACAGAGTGGCTATTTGTTTCGCGCGCCCCGGCGAGCAGAGCGTGCAGAAGCCGCCTCCCCAGCCCCTGGCGGCGCGACGTGGGAGCGACCACCAGGTTCTCCAACTCCCATTCGGGAGTGAGATGCCGGGAGACCAGGAAGCCGAGAATGCCGCAGCTTGTACCGGAAGGGTTTTCGTCGGGAGCGAAATGGAACGGTGCGTCGGCGACCAGGACAAGCCGTTTCGCGTCTCCACTCTCGAACACCTGACGATACTGCTGCTCCGTCCAGTGGGCCGCTGAAGCACACGAGCGCTCCAGATGCATGATGGAGGGAATATCAGCGGGAGTGGCGAGGCGGATCAAGCAAGTTTTCGGACGATGCACCTTTGGTTACAGCTAGAAGCTAGCAGCTAGGAGCTTGGCTTCACAAACATTTCCGCATCGGAGCGGCGCAGGTAGTTCGCTTCCAACCGTTCGGGCGAGACGGTCTCGCCTGCCTGCAATTTTTTCCAGCCAAAGCGTGCGATCATCGCAGCGTCAGGGCGATCGATCGGGAACACCGTGAGGCCATGATCGCGCGCGGCTGCGGCCAGCGCTGAATCCGGCGTAGCGACGGACGACTCTCGCACCAGGGATAAGAACTCCGCTCGCAACACCAGTTCCTCTCGCAGCACGCGGACCAATTCGCCGGTCATTTCATATGCTCCGAAATAAACTTCGCCGCGGCCGCCATCGAGTGCAGCCACAACCTTGCCTTGGGCTCGACTGGCGGTCGCCACCAGTTCCAACAGAGAGACCGGCACGATGGGCTTCCGCAGAATCTCGGCCAGCGCCTTAATGGCCGCCAACCCCACGCGCAGGCCGGTGAACGATCCCGGGCCGGAGACCACAATAAAGGCGTCGATGTCGGACTTGCTAAGACCGTGCCGCGACAACAGAGCCGCGATCTGCGGGACCAGTTGCGCCGAGAATGTGCCGCCCGCAAGCGGCGCGATTTCGACGACCGCAGCGTCGTCGAGATCGCTCTCCCCCGCGCGCGCGAGAGCGACGGTGCCGTCTCTGCCGGAGGTGTCGGTGACGAGAAGAAGCATGCTCTTTATGTTGCCTGATCCCTGGTGATCCGTGAAAATCCGTGGCCGGAGCGTTTTATTCCTGCACCAGTTCCAGCAGCACCCCGCCCGTGCTCGCGGGATGCACGAACACGTACTGGTGCCCGCCGGCGCCGACTTTGATTTCTGCCGACACCAGGCGCACGCCGTCTTGCTTGAGCCGCTCGACCGCCGCGGGCAAATCCGGCACTTTCAGGCACACATGGTGCAGACCCTCACCGCGCTTGGCGATAAATTTTGCGATCGTCGAATTCTCGGACGTGGCCTCAAGCAGTTCGAGCCGGCTCTCGCCGACCGGAACCATCACCAGCCGGACTTGCTCCTGCTCCACCGTTTCTTCCGGCGAAACACTGAGGCCGAGCTTTTCGTAAATCGCCTTGGCCGCTGCCAGCGACTTCACCGCGATGCCGAGATGATCAATCTGAAACATTGAGTTCGCTCACGTGGCGGCGGACGCATTCGTCCGCCCGCCGTCCGACTTCAGAGTTCGCCCGACTTCAAAACCTGCCCCGGACGAATGCATCCGGGGCTACGTGTTTGCCTTGGCCGCGATTTCTTCCACCAGCGTATACGGATCGCGCTTATGTTCGGCGACCTCCGCGGCAAGGCGGGTCAGATTTCCATCGCCAAGCTGGGCCCGCGCTTTCTCGAGCATCACATCGCGGAGCATTTCCACCAGCCGCTCCTGCCAGTTCTCGACGCTTTTTTTCAGCGCCAGGTTCTCTTTTTTCAGATACGCTTCGTAGCCGGCGATGGCGGCTGCCAGGTCGCTCACCCCGGTTCCGTCGCTGGCCACGGTTTTCACGATCGGCGGCGTCCATCCATCGTGGCGCAGGGCAAGCGATTGCAGGGCGCGAATTTCACGTTCCACTCTCTCCGCGCCCTCGCGATCGCTTTTATTGATCACGAAGATGTCGGCGATCTCCATGATGCCCGCCTTGATGGTCTGCACATCGTCTCCCATGCCGGGAACCAGAATCACGACCGTAACGTCAGCCAACCGCACAATCTCGACTTCATCCTGTCCGACGCCAACCGTTTCGACGAGGATGACGTCGCGGCCAGAGGCATCGAGCACGGTCGTAACGTCGGCCGTAGTGCGCGCCAGACCGCCCAACGAGCCGCGAGTCGCCATGCTGCGAATGTAGATTCCGGGGTCGGCGAAATGTTCCTGCATGCGGATGCGGTCGCCCAGAATCGCTCCGCCGGTGTAGGGGCTCGTCGGGTCGACAGCGACAATGCCAACGGTTCGGTTCTGTTTGCGATAGAGCCGCGCCAGTTGGTCGACCAGCGTGCTCTTGCCCGCCCCCGGAGCGCCCGTCAGCCCAATCACCCGCGCCCGCCCGCTGTGGGGAAACAACGCCTTCAGCAGATCGGACCACCCTGGCGCGCGATTCTCAACCATGGAAATCGTCCGCGCCAGAGTCCGCACATCGCCCGAGCGCAGCGAGTCGATCCATGCATGGATGTCGTGATTGGAAGCGGCGCTGTCCAAACGAACAGTGTAAAGCAGGACCCGCGTCTGCGAAACCGGCCTGCGAAAAGGCGCGCCTACGCTTAGCCACCGCGCCCGGCTTAGTACCGCAGGGCGCCGCAACCTGTGCAGGACCATCGGGTGCCGGCCCCCGCAATCAGAGGCGTTCCGCAAAACGGGCAGACCGCGTCGGAGGCCGGCTCGATCGCCGCCAGTCTCTGGCGCAGCGATGGCTCCTTCGGAGTGCGAAGCAGATGAACGAAGAGGAGGACGGCACCCAGGGGGGCAGCGACGCGCAACATCCAGCCAATGATCATCAATTCCGGATCCGAGTCGACTGGAGCCACCCAGAAGGCCGCCGACATAAACAGCAAGCAGATCAAGCCCGCCCATTTGAAGGAACGGCGAGTCTTTACGTGTACATGGGGATCCTGACCGCACACAGTGCATTTCCAGTGCTTCCAAAAACCCACGGGCAAGAAAGGAATCCAGAAGATGTGTCCCACATCGAAGGTTCGGATTGCGATGGACCGGCGCGGTGTCTGGCAGCGCAGGCAGTAGTCATTGCGAAACGCAACTCGCTTCGGCCAGAAACGGTAAACGCCATGAATGAGGAACATGGTGACTCGCCAATCGAAATCTTGCTGTATATTAGCCCACTGTCTCAAAGGCGCAAGTGCATGCCTTCTCTCTCGACGACGCCGAGTGCCGCTGGGAAGCGAAACCTCTGGCTGGGGACTCTTCCGCTGATTCTTCTTCCGATATTGGCAATCGCTCTGCGGAGTCGAATGCCTGACTGGTTGTTCATGTGGGCGTTATCGTTCGCCATCTTCGCGGGACTCAAATGGATGACGTGGTGGGAAGTTCGTTCTTGCGTGGCACACGGCCCCGGAAGATCGTTCGCCTACCTAGCGGCGTGGCCCGGCATGGACGCGGAAACTTTTCTCAGCGCGGACCGGCCCGCGGTCAAACCGTCCGCTCAGGACTGGCTCTGGGCGACTCTCAAGACCGCGCTGGGCGCGGCCCTGTTATGGATGGTTGCGCGCCTCGTCCCTGAACAACAGGCTCTGCTTCGCGGCTGGATTGGATTGTTCGGCTTGATCTTTCTGCTGCATTTCGGCAGCTTCCATCTGATCGCCCTGTTCTGGCAGACGATGGGGATCGCCGCCGAACCGATCATGGCGAAACCTATCCTGTCGAAAACTTTGAGCGAGTTCTGGGGCAAACGCTGGAACCTTGGCTTCCGCCAACTGGCACACGATTTGATTTTCCGGCCGCTGCACCGGCGCATCGGCGTGGCCGCAGCCGGATTGCTGGTGTTTGCCGCCTCGGGCCTGATTCACGATCTGGTGATTTCGCTGCCCGCCCGCGGCGGATACGGCCTGCCCACCGGATACTTCATCCTGCAGGGCCTGGGCGTGACTCTGGAGCGATCGGCACTGGGCCGGCGGCTGGGATTGCAGAAGGGCGCGACCGCCTGGATTTTCATGCTGATCCTGACCGCCGCTCCAGCTTTCTGGCTTTTTCATCCTCCGTTTGTGCTGCGTGTCATACTTCCCTTCATGCGCGCGGTTCACGCCCTATGACGCATCTTTCCGCAGAACGGCTATTCGATCTCATCTTGTGGCTGGCCGGCGCCGGGCACTTCGTAATTTTGTTTGCCAGCTTTCAGGTGCCGTCCCGTTTGCGATGGAAAGAGGATCTGGCGCAGCTCATGCCGTTCAACCGCAAACTGCTGTGGGTGCAGGGCGGATTCACGGTACTGACCATCATTGCGTTCGGAATACTCACGCTCGCACTGCATCGGGAAATGCTACGCGGCGACCGCGCAGCGATGGGGTTGGCCTGTTTTATTGGGAGCTACTGGACGGCTCGCATTCTGGTCGACGCATTCTATTTCTCCCACGAGGATTGGCCCCAGGGAAAACAGTTCATCATTGGCCACGTTCTGCTGACCTGCTTGTTCGTCGCGCTGGCTTGCAGCTATTGGGGATTGTTGGTGTGGCAAGTGTGGCTGAGAGCCTGAGCCGAAAACTGCAGGGTCGGAGATCGGAGGACAGATCAACTCAGGCCTTCCCCTCCCGGTCCGATGCCCAGAATTCTGCGGGCGAGTCGGCCGAGCACAGGATATTCAGCCCATTCGCCCTTCCCCGCTTTGATCCCGTACACGATTGCGACGACCACCATACATACCCACCAGCCCATCATTCCCAACCATAACGCCGGAAAAATGACAAGGAACGCAGGCGGGAACGAACCGTGCTGGGCGGTTGACTGCTGAACCGCAAAACCAGCAATGGCAACCACAAAAAAACCTCCGACGAAGATCATCACCGAGAGAAAGTACAATCCCTGCAACAACAAAACCTGGAGCGCATGGAACGAGACAAACCGTGAATTCCGCTTGACCAGAAAAATAATCAAGGGAGCAATCCATCCACCGACCAATTGCAGCACGTGGGCCAGCGTTGCCATGGTGCGCTCGTCCTGCGTGGTCCCCGCTTGAGAAACTACATTGGCTGGCGCTGGCTCTAGCATGCAGCAGAACGGTATCACAGAGACGGGGCGAACGTATCATGGAAGATGCGGCCCTAAAGTGGTGGGTAACCTATGGCAGATTTAACTCTTCAGTCGACAGTTGAGCAGGTGAGAGCGCAGGCGTCTCAGTTGGTAGCCCTCGGTGATCAATGGGCTATGCTGGGAACAACAGAACGCCATCGACTCCTGCATTTGTATTTCCTCCGGCTGACAGCCCTAGTCTCTGGCGCCCTTACGCTGATTGAAGTCGGCAACACACCTGCTGCGTTCGCTCTCGACAAAAGTATACTCGATACGCTTTTCGGAGGATTGTATATCGGCTACGCCATCGAGGAAACGAAGCTTCAGGAAAACATTAAGAAGGGCAGCAAAGGCCGTGCCGCCCGGCATCCTAGCTGGACTAACATGGCGAAGGCGGTAGACGAAGAGTTGTACACCAGGAAACCATTCTTCAAGGGAAAGCTGGCTGGTTCCCTTCTCACCCTTCTCGACAAGTATAGTGAAAAGGCAAACATCTTCCAGCACGGCGGTCTGTTCTCCATCGTGCTCCACGACAAAAACATTCCTGCGACGCTGCTGGAAAACTTCGCATACCGCTGCGTCCGTACGATAGTCACATATCTCCAGTACGTCGCGATGTTCGAAGGCATGCCCATTGACGAACTCCGACGTATCGACGCAATGAAGACGTCTGCCACGACATCCGCGAGAGTCCCATAGCCAAGATCGCGTCAGCCCAATCGCTAATCCTTCAGCAACTGGCGCGCGATCACCAGCCTCTGAATCTCGCTGGTGCCCTCGCCGATGGTGCACAGTTTTACGTCGCGGTAAAACTTTTCGGCGGGATAGTCCTTGATAAAGCCGTAGCCGCCGTGAATCTGCACGCCCTCGTTGGCGCAGCGCACGGCCACTTCGCTGGCATAAAGTTTTGCCATGGACGATTCCTGCGTGGTCTTCATGCCGGCGTCTTTCATGGACGCGGCGCGCATGGTGAGCAGCAGGGCTGCATCGATTTCGGTGGCCATGTCGGCCAGTTTCCACTGGATCGCCTGGAAATCGCTGATGGCCTTGCCAAACTGTTTGCGCTGCTTCGAGTACTTCAGGGCCGCCTCGTACGCGCCTTCGGCCATGCCCAGCGACAGCGCGGCAATCGAGATGCGGCCGCCATCGAGCACGCGCATGGCGTCGGGGAAACCCTGGCCCTCGCCACCCAGCAGATTTTCCGCCGGAATCACGCAGTCTTCGAAGATCAATTCGGCCGTATCGCTGGCCCGCAAGCCGAGCTTGTTTTCTTTTTTGCCCGGACGAAACCCCTTGGTGCCTTTTTCTATGACGAACGCGGATAACCCATGGGTGTGGGCGGCGCGATCGGTCACGGCCAACACAACAACCACGTCGGCATAGTGCCCGTTAGTGCAGAAAGTTTTCGTGCCATTCAACACCCAGTTGACTCCCCGGCGCACGGCCGTCATGCGCGCGCTGCCCGCGTCCGATCCGGACGAGGGCTCGGTCAATCCCCAGGCTCCAATGAATTCTCCGGTCGCCAGTTTGCTGACATATTTCTCTTTCTGCGCCTCATTGCCGGCGAGAAAAATATGGTTCGAACACAGAGATGTGTGCGCGGCCACGATGATTCCAACCGAGCCGTCGACGCGCGAGAGTTCCTCGATCGCGGTGACGTATTCCACGTAGCCCATGCCCGCGCCGCCGTACTCGGCCGGGAAAATCATTCCCAGCAGGCCGAGCTTGCCCAGTTCCTTGATGGTGGCGAGGGGGAATTCACTGGCCTCGTCCCACTTCATGACGTTGGGTTTGATCTCGCGCTCGGAAAATTCGCGAACGCTCTTTTTCAAGTGCAACTGCTCTTCGTTCAGTTGGAAATCCAAAGTTCCTCCAACCCACCCGGGCACTGCACCTTGAAGCAGTCCCGCATCAGGGGCTGACTTTGATCGCCCCGAATTGTGATTAGAACATAGCGCTGGAAGGGGAAGAAGTTACCCCCGGAAGGGAAAGGGGAAGGATGGAACGACCCGCATGAACACTGGCGATTCTGCGGGTTTCGCTTTGCCACCCAACCGACCGGATGGTTTGGAAATTAGCCTGCGATGCTCTTCTGGAGCCAGCGCCGAAGATCCACTGCAAATTATACGCGCCTGGTCGTCAGGCGCGGGTTGGAACATCGGGCGTGGCCAGGAAACGCTGGAATACCTCATTGGAAAGCAATCGTCCGCGCGGGGTGAGGCGGACGCAATCGCCGTCGGACTGCAGCAGTCCGTCGGCGACCAACTCTGTGATCACCGGCGACAGGTCGTCGACGGCTTTCTGGCCGAAGGTCGCGGCGATGTCTCCCAAGGCCACGCCCCGGTTCAGGCGCAGACCAAGAAAAAAAGCCTCTTCGAGCGCGGCCGCGTGGGAAACGACCGTGCTCTGCGCGGGCGATCCCGCAGCATATTTTTCCAGGACATCTGCCGAGGCGAAGCGGATCGCCTCGGCTCCCGGAGTCGCCGACGCCAGCATGGAATGAGCATCCACGCCGAAGCCCAGATAAGGCTGCCGCGTCCAGTATTTGAGATTGTGCAGCGATTCCGCGCCGGGTCGCGCGAAATTGGAAATTTCATATTGCGCGACGCCGGCTGCGCTGAGTTGTTCGCACGCCGCAAGATAGAAATCCGCGGTGGCCTCTTCGTCGGGCACGAAGTGAGCATGATAGCGGGTTCCACCGGCCATCACCTCGCGCCCCAACCGCGAGTCTTCGTCCACTTCGAGCATGTAAACGCTCACGTGCGGAGCCCCGGTCGCAAGTGTTTCCTCGAGAGACTGCTGCCATGATTCTGTGGTCTGGTGTGGAAGTCCGGCGATCAAGTCGATGTTGACATTCGTAATCCCGGCCGCGCGCAGGCGGGCGATGTCGTCGAGCACTGTCGCTCGCTTGTGCAAGCGACCAACCGCAGCGGCTTCCGCGTCAACGAACGACTGCACGCCCAGACTGACGCGATTCGCGCCGCAGCGCAGCAGACTTTGCAGCACTTCTGGCCCAAGCGTGCCGGGCGCACACTCGACGGTGACCTCTGCGCCGGGCCGCACCTGAAACTGTTCACGAACTGCATCAAACATTCGCGACAATTGTCCAGCCTCGAGCACGGTGGGCGTTCCGCCGCCGAGATAGATGGAGTCCACTTCGCGGTCGAATTGCGCGCCCATCTGCTCGGCGATCTGCGGAGCACTGGCAACATCGGCGCAGACGCGGTCGATATAGCGTTCGAAAACGGCCCGCGAAAACACGTCGGACGCAAAGTTGCAGTAGCTGCACTTGGTCCTGCAGAACGGCACCGAAATGTAGATTCCCAGGGCCACGACTTCGATTATCCCACCCTCAAAGCTTTTCCATCCTACCGAGCCTTGCGGTCATCTAGTTGGGGTACCCTATTAGAGACGCCATAAGCGCCGCTCCCCGCAGCTTTTGAGCCTGATCAGAAAACAATGGCCCAGGAAGAAGAAGTATTAGGCAAAGCGTACGACAGCCGATTGATGCGGCGGCTGCTGACCTACCTACGGCCGTACCGCTGGCAGGTGACGATTGCCATTGTCTCAATCATCATCAAATCGTTCTGCGACGTGCTCGGGCCTTACCTGGTGAAGGTCGCGGTGGATCGCTATCTCGCGCCCGTGCACGGTGCGATCTCGGGGCTGTGGAGCTGGCTTAGCCCGCGGCCGCTGCACGGGATCGCGCAAATTTCTGCCATTTATTTCAGCTTGTTAATCCTCACCTTCGTGTTCGAGTTCCTGCAGACCTACTTCATGCAATGGACTGGACAGAAAGTGATGTTCGACCTGCGCAGCCAGATATTCCGCCACCTGCAGCGCATGCATGTGGCTTTTTATGACAAGAATCCGGTCGGGCGGCTGGTCACGCGCGTTACCACCGACGTGGACGCCTTAAATGAAATGTTCACCTCCGGCGTGGTTTCGATTTTTGAAGACCTGTTCGTGCTGGTGGGAATCCTGGGCATCATGCTGTGCATGAACTGGAAGCTGGCGTTGATCACCTTCGCGGTGCTGCCGTTTATTGTGATTGCAACGAAAGTTTTCCGCGACAAGGTACGCGATTCTTACCGGCGCATTCGCACCGCCATTGCGCGCATCAACGCCTATTTGCAGGAACACATCAGCGGCATGGTCGTGCTGCAGCTTTTCAATCGCGAGCGTAAGGCCTACACCCGCTTCTCGGAAATCAACCGCAGCCACATGGACGCGTACAAAGACGCGATCATGGCCTACGCCGTTTATTATCCCGTGGTCGATTTCTTTTCCGCGATCGCGATTGCCTGCGTGATCTGGTTCGGCGGACAGGATGTGATGCGCGGCATTGTGGCCAACAGCGTTTCGGTCGAGTTCAGCCGCCAGCCGCTGGTTTCGTTTCACCTGGTCGCGACCGCGGCCTCGCTGGGCGTGTTGATCGCCTTCACCCAGTATGCGATGCGATTCTTCCGCCCCATCATGGATTTCAGCGAGAAGTACAACATTCTGCAGTCGGCGATGGCGGCCAGCGAGCGCATTTTTAAGTTGCTGGACACGCCGGTCGACATCGTGTCGCCCGCAGTCACAAAAAAGCCGGAAGGCCCTGGCCGCATCGAGTTCGACCACGTGTGGTTTGCATACCGCGATGCCCCCGGTGAAAAAGATGCTCACGTAGGGACGGACGCAATCGTCCGTCCAGCCGAGCGCAGCGAGGCGGCGCTTTCACCTGCGGCAAGACCCGAGGTAACCCCCGACTGGGTGCTCCGCGACGTGACCTTCGCCATTGATCCGGGAGAAACCGTCGCCGTCGTCGGCCACACCGGCGCCGGCAAGACCACGCTCATTTCCCTGCTGATGCGCTTTTACGACGTGCAAAAAGGCGCGGTCCGCATCGACGGCGTCGACGTGAAAGAAATGAATCTCGCCGACCTGCGCAGCCGCTTCGGCGTCGTGCTGCAGGATCCGTTTCTGTTTACCGGAACGATTGGCGGCAACATCCGCTTGGGCACGGAGCGGATTCGGGACGAACACGTGGCCAAGGCCGCCGAAGACGTGAATCTGGGCGATTTCGTCCGCGCCCTGCCCAACGGCTTCAACGAAGAAGTGCGCGAGCGTGGATCGACGCTGTCGACCGGGCAGAAGCAGCTCATCTCGTTTGCGCGCGCTCTGGCGCATGAGCCGAAAATTCTTATCCTCGACGAAGCCACATCGAGCGTCGACACCGAAACCGAATTCAAAGTGCGCGACGCGCTCGCCCACATGGTCGAAGGCCGCACCTCGCTGATCATCGCTCACCGGCTTTCGACGGTGCAGCGCGCCGACAAGATCATCGTCATGCATAAGGGGCAAGTCCGCGAAATGGGCACGCATCAGGAATTGCTGGCCCAGCGCGGGATTTACTTCAAGCTATATCAACTGCAATACAAGGATCAGGAGTTGAACATGGCGCGGGCGGCGTCTCCCACGAATGCGCAAGGATTCCAGCAACCTGAAGTTGCCGCCAGAGGAGACGACTAATGTTCGGCTTCTCCCCCAAGCTACCCGTTAGCGACGAACAACGCCTGTGGACAGACGAAGGGTTCCGGTGCCTCGAAAAGCTTCTCGGGCGGCGCAGGATGCTTGATGCACGCGTGGTAGAACCCACAGCTGAGGATTTTCCCGACCCGTACGATAAAACGCCGCAAGCGGTGGAGAAGCTGTTCTCGCGCGTTTGCGCGTATATGCGCATCGACCGCCGCAGTGTCGAGCTTGAAATATTCCAGGACGAAACTGACGAACTCCGGGAAATCGTTCCCTATTGGCGCGGCGGGACCGGGAAGCAGGCTGCCGGTTTATACGTGCACGCTCACGAACAGGACCAAGGCCCAGGCGACGGAGATGGACATATGGTCGTGGCCGTACGGAGCACGATGTTAAAGGATCCGATGTCTCTTGTTGCGACAGTAGCGCATGAGCTAGGCCATGTGATTCTTCTGGGTGGCAAGCTCATGAGCCCGAAAACTCCAGATCACGAACCCCTAACCGACCTCCTGACAGTTTTTCTGGGGCTCGGCATCTTCACAGCTAACTCCGCGGCGCGGTTCAGACAGTACCAGGAGGACAGACGTGTCGGATGGTCCTTGCAAAACCTGGGCTATTTGCGCGAAGAGGTCTTTGGGTATGCTCTTGCCAAGTTCGCCGCCGAGGGCGGAGACAATAAGGCAGTGTGGGCTCGGCATCTCTCTCCGAATGTCCGTTCTGATTTCAAGCACTCGAAACGCTGGCTGGCAGAGAACCCGCACTATGTGACAATTGCAAAGCCAATCGGCTAGAAAACCGCATCGCTTCTGGTCACGCCGGATGATCTAAGGCTTTACAATTCCATCTTGCGAATTCTGATCTCAGCCGGCGAGGCTTCGGGGGAAATGTATGGGGCGGAGCTTATTGACGCTCTGCGGCGAGCTGCCGAGGGAGAGCCCGCGGAGCTTCGCTCCGCCCGGACGGGCGGGTCGCCCGTCCCCACACAAGCATCTGACCCCACACAAGCATCTATTCCCCCACAAGCGCTCGAATTTTTTGGGGTGGGCGGGGACCGCATGCGGGCTGCCGGGTGCGACACCGTCGTTGACGCCAAGGATCTGGCTGTCGTCGGCATTACTGAGATTCTCAGCCGTCTGCCGAAAATTCTTGGGCTTTACCGGCGCCTGATTGCCGAGGCCGACCGGCGTAAACCGGATCTTGCTATCGTCATCGATTCTCCGGCATTCAACTGGCGGGTGGCGCGGCAGATGAAGCGGCGCGGTATTCCTACGGTGTATTACGTTGCGCCGCAGTTCTGGGCGTGGCGGCAGGGGCGTGTGCGACTGCTGCGCGACTATATCGACAAGGCGCCGGTTATTTTTCCCTTCGAAGAAAAGTTCTATCGCGACCGCGGCGTGGATGCGACCTTCGTGGGCCATCCGCTGGCCGAGTTGCCGCGCCCGACGATTACGCGCGAGGACTATGCGGCGCAGTTTCACTTGGACCCGTCCAAGCCATGGATCACGTTGATGCCGGGCAGCCGGGTCAAGGAAGTGCGCATGAACCTGCCGACGATTCTGGAGTCGGCCGCGCAACTCGGCCCGGATTATGAATTTCTGCTGCCGGTCGCTCCCACGCTCGACTGCAGTTTCCTGCTCAGCCTGATCGAAAAAGAAAAGGTCGAACAAGAAGAGTCGGGCCGACAGAAGATCACCCTCGCGCCCGACGCCCTACCCGCACTGTTTCACTCCCGCGCCGGGATCGTGGCCAGCGGCACGGCCACGGTTGAGGCCGCCATGATGAATACGCCGTTCGTGATGGTCTACCGAGTCTCGCCGCTGACTTATCTGCTGGGCAAGCCGCGGGTGAAGGTACCAAGATTCGCCATGGTCAACCTCATTGCCGGAGAGGAAGTCGTTCCAGAACTGGTACAGCGCGATTTCACCCCGGAAAAGGTAGTCGCGCGACTGCAGGAGATCCTGCCCGATGGCCCGGCGCGCGACCGAATGCTGGACGGCCTGGGCCGGGTCAAGGCCCGGCTGCGCGCTCCGCAGGCTGGCTCCCAGCCCGCTCAGCACCCGGCAGACCGGGCTGCCGAGATCATCCTGGCAATGCTGGCAAGACGGTAAGCTCATGAACTGCCGGCGAAAAGCAGGTTCCTCGTCGCTATCGCTCCTCGGAATGACAATCCAGTGAAAGGGCACCATGACGTCGGAATGACCTATCAGAACTCCAAATGACAAAATCCTGACATCTCGCTTCTAAACCTTGTGCTCCCAGCATCTTTTGCGTGAGAATCTTCATCAGAGGAAATGGGTTATCATTTCCTGGAGACTCTCCTGAATGTGGATTCACCCGCGGCGCGCTCTAGGCGTTGTTACGAGTTCTCTGACTCTTTCGCTGGCAGTCCTGCTCTCGATGCCGTCGTGGGCGGCAGAAAAGCCGCACCTGCGCGTGGACGACTACCAGATCGAGGCTCATCTCGAACCCCATCTTCACACCATCACGGCTCGCGCCAAGGTCAAATTCACGGCCACGCAGGATCTGGCGGTCGCCGTTTTCGAACTGCACAATGACCTGCGCGTCACCAAGGTGACCGACGAAAAGGGACAACCGCTGTCGGCCGAGCGGGTCACGCAGGATTCGACAGTGCGCGTGCCGCTGCCCGCAGGCCTGGCGAAAGACGCCTCCACGACCCTGACTTTCGAATACGAAGGGCAGCTCGAATCGGGCGACAACAGCCCGGTGCCGGGACTGAAGCTAGCCTACATCGGCGATGACACCAGCTACCTGTTTTATTCCGGACGCTGGTTCCCGGTGAGCGGCTATGGCATCAATCGCTTCACCTCGACGATCAGCGTGACCGTACCCGCGCACATGCTGGTCGTCGGCAGCGGACAGGTCACCGTCGCCGAACATCCTGCGTCTGACAAGCCTAATGCCAGCGTCCTGCCCACCAAGACTTTCACGTTTGTTTCCACCAAGCCCAGTTTCCCCGGGACCATCGTGGCCGGAGTTTTTCAGGAGTACAAGAGCGACGAAGCCGGCATGGACTTGCACGTTTTCTTCAAGCCCACGCATCAGAGCCTGGCTCCGGCCTACACCACGACCGCGGTGCAGGAGTTTACGTACTTCATCACGCTCTACGGCCTGCCGCCGTCACAGAAGTTAAACGTGGTGGAATTGCCGGGCGACACGCTGCCCTACATGTGGGCGCCTGAAATCGCCGGCATGGCCGGACCTTCGATCACGGAGAAGACGAACTATCGCCTGCTGGCTAATGCCATCGCGCACCAGTGGTGGGGCGTTTCGGTGAGTCCCGCGAGCAAGGACGACTGGTGGTTGAGCGACGGCTTCTCGCGTTATTCGGAAGCAATGTACGTGGAGAGCGCCGCCGGAGCCGCAGGCCTGGAAGAAGCCGTGAAAGATATGTCGGTGGGCGCACTGGCCTACGACACGGTGCCGTTGTCGAGCGTCAGCAAGCTCGATCTTTTCTCGACCGAGTTTCAATCGCTGGCCACCGACAAGGGCGCGATGATCCTGCACATGCTGCGCTGGGTGCTGGGCGAAGACAAGTACAACAAGACGATGCGCGAGTTTGCCAGCGAGTTCGCCGGAAAATCGGCCAGCATGGACGACTTCAAGACTATCGCCGAGAAAAACAACGGCGAGCAGCTGACGTGGTTCTTTTCGCAATGGCTCGATTCCACCGGAGCGCCTGAGTTCAAGGTGAAGTACACGACCTACCGACTGGGTGGCGCGGCGGCCACAGCGCCCAAAGAGGAGAAAACTGCGGGCTTCCGTGTGACCGGCGAAATCTCGCAGGATCTCGATCTGTTCCGCATGCCGGTGGACTTGCGCATCGATACCGACGGAAAAACCGAGAACCAGCGCATTGAAGTTGTGGGCACGACTTCACCATTTTCGATCGAAACTTTCGGCCGTCCACGCCGCATTTCGGTGGATCCCGACCACCACGTGCTGACCAATTCCACCGACGTGAAGTTGCGCGCCTCCATTCTGCGCGGACAGGCCCTGCAGCAGCAGGGCGATCTTTCAGCCGCGCTGGTGGAGTACAACAAGGCGCTCGACCTGAACAAGAACAGCTCGCTGGCCCATTACCGCATCGCCGACGTCTTCTTTTATCAGCGAAATTACCAGTCCTCGGCCAACGCCTACCGGGCATCGATTGACGGGGACGGCGATCCGCGCTGGACCGAAGTCTGGAGCCGCATCCAGCTGGGCAAGATTTTCGACATCACCGGCCAGCGCGAACGCGCCATCAACGAATACCGCCAAGCCACCCAAACCAACGACAACACCTTCGGCGCCCTCGAAGAAGCCCGCAAATATCTGCAGAAAGCCTATGAGCGGCCGAAAGAAAAAGCCCCGAACTAGGATCGGGAACCAGCGTAGATGCCGGCTTCGAGCGGAGACCCCCCGGCTTTGGCACTCCATCCGATTCCCCGACGATAGTCAATGAGGGTAACCGCCCTACTCGCGCCAAGGATTCTCTTGACAGTGGCGGCTGACGGCGGTATTGTCCGCAGTTGGATCGCCGCGGATAGCTCGGGCCCGCAGCCGATCTGACGTCCCTCTTCTTCCTCCTCAGCCCCGAGGATTCCGTTGGCGTGCGGCTTCAGCCGAACAGGGTAGAGCCATGTCTGCAGGCGTTTGTTTCGCTTTCCCGCAGTGTTGTTCGTTGTT